>Ga0180301_10000001_pt1 | contig 372623 bp, 408 predicted proteins | sample GuaBasSediGuay16_FD_121797 | JGI IMG/M metagenome (GOLD analysis project Ga0180301, IMG submission 121797) | Subseafloor sediment microbial communities from Guaymas Basin, Gulf of California, Mexico - Guay16, Core 4569-2, 12-15 cm | ecosystem: Environmental > Aquatic > Marine > Hydrothermal...
CTCCTTAACTCACGAATTCTCCTTCTAAGAGAATCTAGGTCAAGTTCACCCTCATAGTAACGCAGAACAAGCTCGAGCAATCTACGTTTCATAGGATGCACGGAGTACGCTACGAGATCTCTAATTATCTCTCTTCTCTCAAATGAAGTACCGGCTAGGTACACACTATAGTAGGTCTTCCACCCTCTCGAGACCTTTGATCTATCTACCTTAATGTAGTAGTTTATAGAGTGCTCTCGAAGCAGCTTTGTAAAGTCTTTAAGTAATCCCTCATCACAGGTTACGAGAAATCGAATCTTAACGCTATTACTCACCTCTATTCCTCCTTCTGCCTCAAGGCTGCGAATAAGATATCTCACGATCAGTTTTCCCCTCTTTCTCGTGAGGTCAAATACCCACTCTGGTATTCTCTTAGCCCAAAGACGTCCAACATGTTGTTCACCATATGTCGTTGTCACGAGGAATCCGAAGTCTCGTGGTAATCTAAGTTGGTAGAAGTAAGCTTCCCTCCCCTCCATATGGTATACAAACCTTCTCATGTCAGTATCTGGAAGTTTGGATGCATAATTCGTGAACAGAACCTCTATCCACTGTGCACTAAATACGTTAGTAGTCCCAAATTCTAGGCAAAGCTTGTTACCTATTAACCCTCTATACGTCAAATCCGTCACCAGCAACGCCTGCAGTTCAATCAAGATGTCAGCGTATTTTTGCAACAAGTCAACAAACTTCAAACCTCGACCCCCGCAAATTCCCTGTTACTTAAGCTGGGTGTAAAAAATCCGCGGTACCCAACTTAAGACACTATTTAGGGACCCCCTTTCGATTTGAGAACGATCCCTAGAACGAGGAAAAAGGTTAAAAACTGAGAAGAAAAGACGAAGTCCAGAAAGCGGCCCCGCCCCGCCGCAGTTAGGACCCGCTGGCGTAGGCCTGCGTGGGTTCAAATCCCACCCCCCGCACCAATTTCATACCTCCTCTCTACCCAGTAACGTACTTAGACTTGTAATTCCTGTCTGTTGATGAGTATGTTAAGACATCTGCTCATTCGTGCTCTAGCTAGCTTCATTGGTTTCTGCATGATTCTCTATGCATTTAGTTCTCAGTACGTTGTTGCTCTGACTCTCGGTTCTCTTCTGTATGCTCGGGGTTTGTTACTGAGGTTACGAGGTGTGCATCTAGGTCGTGTACAGAGGATTGTGCTTAGGGTACTTTGTTTTGTTGGTGTAGTGACCTCTGTACTAGCTACCTTAGGTTTTCTCACTGAGAATAGTTCTCTTAGTTGTGATGTATCCTGTCTGTGCTTCTGCGGGTACCCTCAGTATCACTGCTACTCCACGGCTATGGTATTGAGGGTTGTACCCTCCACCACCTTAGCTACTAGGTTACCTAGTATCGAGTTCCCTAAGGTAGGGATATCCCTCATTACGTTACCTCTAGTGATCTTCTCACTCGGCAGTATCGCTACCATCTTCACTCCCGCTCGCTACCTTCCTCTAGCGAAGGCCATCCTCCATGGTTTACCTACTCTCTTTGTGTTAGTAGAGACAAATACGTTCCTACCACTGATTTTGTGCTGCTTCGTGCTGTATTCATTACTACCTCCTTAATCATTGTCTTCTTACTCATTACGATCCATTAACGGGTAACGAATATCGCCTTGAAGGCACTATTATCGTCTAGATAGCAGTTCCTAGCTACGAGCCTCCTCTCATAGTACGGACTATGTACAGTGCGGTCACTGCAAAGGGTACTACTGCAGCTAGTGTAGTGAGGATTAGCATGTAGAGTACGTCATCAATGTACTTTTCCTTGATGTACTCCTTCCTCTGGATTATTGATGACTTCTGAGTGCTCACTACTTTGTGCTGTTGAGTGATACCTTTGCTCGTTATCGTGGTTTCTTGCTGAATTTGTTTCTGCGTTTTGGTAGGTGATTTGTTGAGTTTTTCTTGACTTACCTTGGTGTTTCTCTCAACTACTTTACCTAGTGTGGTTGGTGTAATTGATCTCCAGAGGTACTTTGTGGGTGGTCTAGCTAGTGTGAGTGTTACTGTAGTTTCATTAGTTGGTAATTCCTTGAGAGACATTAGGACTAAACTACTGGTTATGTATGGTACTGTCGTTACCCTAGTGGTTACGTTACTTAATCTCCACCTCATTACTGCTACTATCGTAGTGGGTATTCTTGGAATTTCTGTAGTGAGGTTTATGGGCATCTTCACTACCTGAACTCTGGTGTGTGCTGTGAGTGGTATTGAGGATATTGTGATCCATAGCGTGGGTATGTACTTGATCGTGACTTCTCTACCACCTACGTACTTGAGGTGAATCATTATTTCGTAATTTGTCCAATTTAGTGATGTGGCTATGTCCTCAACGTCCCTACCGAGTAATTTCTTAAGTTTCTCTCTGAGTTCCTTGAGCAAGTGTGTCAATGCTGTTGCATTTACCTGTATCTGAATACTCAATCTCTTTCTTGGGTACTCTGTGATTGGTATTAGCTTGACGCGTATGGTTAAGTCACTTGTTACGTTAAGCAGCAGTACCTGTAACTCGATTCCTGGGGTGTAGTGAATGGTGAAGTTACCTGCTCTATAGCTACTTCCTACAGGGATAACACTACCTATTTTCAGTGTCTTTACAGATGTGGTTTGGGTAGGTGTTTTTGCCTCGTATTTCAGTACCGTAAGTTCGTACATTCCGGTGGGTAGTGCTGCTGCTACTACAGGGTATTTCGAAGCTACTTGAAGTACGTATTCTCTCCACGATGGTGGGTACTTGGTATTAGCTAAGTCTCTAATTAGTACGATGTATGTACCTGTGGTATTTCCTTCCTCAATTACTATGTGAATCGTGTAGTAGGTACTTTGTTCTCTCACTAAGCTGTATGTATGGGGAGTTGTTGTTAGTAGTAGTGTCATGACTAGGACTAGGACTATGGTTCTGTACCTCAAATCCATCACCTACTTCGATCTTCATATCTTGTCTCTCGTCAAGATTTATATACTCGACCTAGTTTAGTGCATTTGGTGGGTATGAGTACTGTAGATAAGAGGTATTTGGAGCTACTGGATAGAGCACTTAGGATGTTACCACCTAGGACATCTAGTGGAAGGAGATTGGAGGGTATTCAACTTAAGGTGATTGTTGCTGGTAAGAGAACTATGATACAGAACTTCAAGGAGCTGTGCTCAATACTAAATAGAGAGCCCTCACATGTAGCTAGGTTTCTACTTAGAGAACTCGCAGCTCCGGGCCACATCGAAGGTGATTCACTCATTATTCAGGGTGAATTCCCTAGACAGAGACTTATCGACATCTTGACTAGATACATTAAGAACTACGTGATCTGTCCTGTTTGTCAGGCGCCTGACACGATATTGGTTAAGGAGAAGAGAATGGTGTTCATGGTCTGTACTGCTTGTGGTGCTAAGAGCTCCGTAAAGCCTATGGCATAGGCGATTCTATGGAGAGGAGGTTCTACGCAAAACTGCATACCACAGGTGGGTACACGATACTAGCTGTCTGTGATAAGGATCTACTCGGTAAGAAGATTATTGATACGAAGAGGAAGTTAGTTGTGTACGTTGATCCTAGGTTCTATGGTGGTGAGGAGATAACCGAGTCTCAGCTCCTAAGGTTGATTGAGGAGGTTGATGTGGTTAATGCACTCGGTAGAGATACAGTAAACGTTATACTGAGTAGGTATCCTCAGTACCGTGAGGCAATTATCTTGATCGGTGATGTACCGCACATACAGATCCTGAGGTTGGAGTAGATGAGTACTGAGAGGTTCTGTGCTCTTTGCAATAAGACAGGTGTGAAGCTCATTGAGAATCTATGTGAGGAGTGCTATAGGAAGCTTCACCCACTAATTGAGGTTAGAGAAAAGGTGCTTAGAGTTCCGGTCTGTCGTGAATGCTTGAGCTATGTGTTTAGAGGTAGGTGGACTAAGGTCAAGTACTATAGATCTAGCGAGGAATTTCTACAGGAGGTCATTAGTAAGTTCTTGGATCGTGCCATTCAGATTCGTGGAGAAGCTAAGGAGGTTAGGTTCACGGTAGAGAATCCTGAAGTACTTGACCTAAGTGATTTATCTCACGTAGCTATTGATGTCATTGTCCAGGTACTTGGTAGGGTTCACCCAGCTATGGACTATTACTGGGAATCTGCTAGGTTTAAGCTACAGATAGTTCCTGAGATATGTCCAGTATGTCGTGCGGTAGCTCTAAAGAGGGAGAGAGCAATACTACAGATACGAGCAAAGGATAGAGCTTTAACAGCTGATGAAAAGAAGGAAATACTTAGTATAGTGAGTAGCTTTGTACAGCAACTTCTCAGGAGGGATAGAGAGGCTAGAATTGTTGAGGTTAGAGAGTCAGAGAACTACATCGACATAATCTTCCCATCAGCTAGCGTCGTTCGTTCAGTAGCACATAACCTCCGTAAGCACTTTGTATGTGAGGTTCTTGAGACGCAGAAGGTGGTTGGTATGAGTAGTAGTGGTAGACCTGTGACAAAGGTTACTGTTAGGGTACTACTTCCTCCATTTAGAGAAGGTGATGTCGTAGTTGATAGAGGTAGTAGAGTACTGTACGTGGTCTCTATACATGGGAGGAAGGTCAAGGCTCTAGATCTTGAGAGGCTAGATGTGGTGTCTCTTAGTAGAGATGAAGCTATGAACGTCACTAGAGTAGTCTCTAGAGAGAGCTTTAGCAAGGGCCTAGTGCTATCTGTTCAAGGTGCTTACGCTCAGGTACTCAGATATAGTGACTACAGGACCGTAGAGGTAGCTATTTCTCGAAGTGATGTAGTTGAGCCGAAGAAGGAAGTACTTCTCGTGGAGGTAAACGGTAAGACATATATCATACCTCAGGTACTCTGAGCCTAGGTGGTGTCTTCATGAGTGAAGTTAGGAGAATTAGGTTACCAGCTGAAGGTGAGATGCTGGGTAAGGTAATTCAGCTAGTTGGTGATGATAGAGCTAGAGTGTTCTGTGCAGATGGTAAGGTCAGAGTATGTAGGATACCAGGTAGGTACAGGAAGAGGATGTGGGTTAGAGAAGGGGATATTGTGCTAGTAGTCCCATGGGATTTCCAGCCAAATAGAGCAGATATTGTGCATAAGTACGAGAAGAACGAAGTTGATGAACTTAGGAAAGCAGGGTTCAGTGAAGTTTTAGATAAGCTTGAGAGGGAAGAGATAATCTAGAGCCCTACTCTTCACTCTCACCAGCTTCCTCAAGGATCTCTCGATAGATCTCCTCTACATCGACATCGCTGAGGCCTAACTTCGTGAAAAATCTAGTTATGTTGGTGATGTCTCTCTTTAGAAACTCCTTAGCCAATGGGTGGTTGTTCTTGACAGCCGATCCCCAGTCAATGATTACTAGTTCGGTACCTGTATTCAGTACATTGTACTCGGATAGATCTGCGTGAACAATACCTCCATTGACATAAGCCTTCTTGACGTAGTCAATTATTGTCCAGTAGGCTTTCTCAATGTCTTCAGGAGGATAATCCTTAATCAGTGGAGCAGGGACTCCCCGTTTATCACCAAGCGATATGAACTCCATGACAAGAATATTCTCTAGAACGGCAACTGGTTTGGGAACACGAACACCTGCTTCATAAGCTAGCTTGAGATTTCTAAACTCCTTACTACACCAAGCACAGATTAGTTTCCTTGGATTTCTCTTAAGATCTTCAAACCTTGGATCACCCTCAATGTACTTGTACCTACCCTTAATGAAGTCAGCAGTCTCAACATAGAATATCTTGATAGCTAGATCCTCGCCATTCGGTCCAATACCCCAAAAGACCTTGGCCTCCTTACCTTGAGCAACAGCACCACGAAGCTCCTTAATGATTCCCTTCCTCATTAACTTCTGAACATTGAGTAGGGTTCTGTGGTCAAATACTTCCTCAATAGCTTTGAATAAGTCCTCGTCCTTAATCTTGATCAGTCTCTTATCTACCTTAGTTCTCTCATAGTACTCAACCTCCCTGTCAATACCACTCATACCTCCTCACCCATAAATTTGCTATACGACTAATAGTTAGTATCGTTTTTAAACTCTCTTCAATGCTAGGTTAGTGGGTGTGGTAAGTAATGTCAATGCCATTAACAGGTAGGATAGTTATTAACATACCCAAGGACAGGATTGGTGTCTTGATAGGTCCTGATGGAGTTACCAAGAGGAGAATTGAGAGGGAATTCCACGTAAAGCTCACAGTAAATAGTGAAACCGGTGAAGTAGCAATTGAACCTACTGAAGGTTGTTCACTACCTGACATACTGAAGGCTAGAAAGGTCGTAGAGGCTATTGGCTACGGTTTCAATCCAGATATTGCTCTGAAGCTAAGGGAGGACGATGTATATCTCGAGGTTATTGACCTCAAGGAGTACTTCAGGAGGAGAGAGGACTTAGTTCGTGTTAAGGCTAGGATAATAGGTACTGAGGGTAAGGCTAGGAGAATGATTGAGGAGTTATCTAATGCCCACATAGTCATCGGTGATAGGTACGTAGCTATACTCGGTACATATGAACAGGTGAGAATGGCTAGAGATGCTGTTATGAGACTCATTTCAGGCGCTCAGCACAGGACAGTATATGCTAGATTGAGGAGAATGAGAAGAGAACTCAAGAGACAGAAGTTCTGGGAAATGCTTGAGAAAGCTAAGGAAGCTGAGCTTTCCGAAGGCTTAGAGGAAGGAGAGAGCTTTGAAGAATCTGGTAGCTAAATTCTCTCTAACTTCTCCAATCCAAGGATATCGAACACTATTCCCAACACCTTCTTAAACACGTACACTAGGCCAAGTCTAAAGATTCTCTGTGGTTCACTAGCCTGTAGAACAGGCACCCTCTCATAAAATGTATTAAATGTGAGACACAACGAATTAGCGTAGTCAGCTATTACATCAACACGTAGGCTCCTCTCTGCTTCAGCAACAACATCTGGAAACTGACACAATTTGACAATTAATTCTCTCTCACTAGGATCCATGCTCTCAGGAACCTGAATCGACTCGAGATCAGGTATTGACTCTACTCTCCTAAGTATGCCACATGCCCTAGCATAGCTATACTGAAGGAATGGTCCACTATTCCTTGAGAAGTCTAGTACCTTACTCCAGTCAAAGGTAACGACCTTACTAGGTGAAACACATACGAATGCATAGCGTAGAGCTGCCTTAGCTACAGCTCTAGCAATGTTCTCCTTCTCACTATTGCTCAGATGTGGTTGTCTCTTATTGACTTCAGCAAGGCACCTCCTACGTAGCTCGTTAACGACCTCGTCCAAGGTCACATATCTACCTCTCCTACCTGACATCCGTATACCAGGTAATTGAACAAATTCATATGAGTAGTGAATTGTGTTCTTTGCATAATCACTGTAACCTAGTGCGTGAAGTAGGATTTTGAGATGCAGTTGTGCTAATCTCTGTTCACTAGATATGACGTTGATTACCTTATCAACACCGAACTTCCTGAACTTCCACATCGTGTAGACAACATCTCTTGTTACGTAGAGTGTAGTGCCATCTCTCCTAGTTAACGTGACATCAGGTACCTCGCTCTCATCACTTATACCGAGTACCTTACTAACACCACTACACTTTAGGTACTCACTAGCTCTGAAGGTGAGTGCACCGTTCTTTACAACAGCAAAGGGTAGAGATGCCAACTTCTTAACTACATCACGAACAGCACCAGACCAAACAGCAATATCACTCTCCCAATCCCATGAATCAAATTCAATACCTATCTCAGCTAATGTCTCCTTAAAACCTCTTAGACAGAGTTCACAGATCGACCTAACAAGCTTAACAGCTTCAGGATCACCAGCCTCATACCTCCTGTTGATCTCCATTATGGACGCTTCTGGATTAGGATCAGACTTAATCAACTCCGTCAATCTATCAAATACATGAGGTAGCTTCTCCCTAAGCTCACCAGCAACCCCTAACCAGTCATCCAACTCCTTCAGAGTGAGCCTGTACTCATCCTCCTTACCCAAGTTCTTAAGTTCCTCAAGTTTCTTCTTCAGCTTAAGTAGCTCGACAATGCAGTTAACAGCAGCGTACACAAAACCAACGTAGTGATCAGGTTTCCAACCTTCAGGTACCTCAAGTGATCCAAGTAACTTAAACCCATAAGCAACATAAGCAACCTGAAGACCACAATCATTAACGTAGAAGTGTCTCCTAACCTCATGACCACAGAACTTAAGTAACCTAGCTAATGTATCACCGAGAACAGCATTTCTCCCATGACCGAGATGAAGTGGGTGAATAGGATTAGCACTAGTGTGCTCAATCAGTATCTTCATAGGCTTCAAATCAAGAGGCTTACCAAATGAATCACCGAGATCACGAACTAACTTAAAGAGCAACCTAGCTATCTCACGCTCGTTAACCCAGATATTGAGGAAACCACGAACAAACTCAACAGACCTAACAAACCTAACTCTACCTTTCTTCGCACATTCCTCAAAGAACTCAACAAATTCTCTACCCAAATCATCGACAGAGCAATTACAAGCTCGAGCAACAGGGTGAAGAGGAATACAGAGATCACCCATACCCGGAGGAGCAATCTTGAACACTATAGGGTAATCAGAAGTGCCAAACCTAGACCTAGTAAACTCACGAAGAAGATCAACAACCTCGCTCCTCACCAAATCAAGAGGATACCCACCCACTCAAATCACCGACCAAATATGGTGAAGAAAAAGCAACTAAAACTTAACCCCAACACCAGCAAAGACAGTATACAGGTAGAGAACTTGCAAAGTATAAAAATCGGTAAGGTGACGTAATAGTAGCGATGAGGCCCCGTCGTCTAGCCAGGAAGGATGCGGGTCTGCGGAACCCGTGGGCCCGGGTTCAAATCCCGGCGGGGCCGCCAATAAATCCTCCTAGTACCAGTACCTCCTCCTTACAACATAGACAACCCTAACTAAGGTCCTCATTAACCATAAGAGGAAGAGAAGCGTTAGGAATGACGATACGTAACCAAGCTTAATCCTACCACCTCCAACGATACTAACGTAAGCAACACCAAGGTACCTAGGCTCGATCTTGAGAGAAAGCGGTTCCTCCTCAATTTCATAAGCGAGTAACCTCCTACCTACGAACCTACTAGGTGTCCAACCAAAGGGATTGTTCCTACCTGTAGCTTCAACCCAAATCCAACCACGTTCACCTCTAAAAGTCCAGATAACGTTAGCTCTCCTGTAATCAGGCAAATAGAGGAGAACAGCTGCGTGACCTGGAGCGAGGACTATAGCTACTCTGAAACCAGCTGCCTTATACATAACAGCTAGGAGAACAGCATAGTCCTCACAATCACCATACGCAATACCTCTCTCAAGTAGCTTCACAGCTAACTCATCAGCGTTCTGAGCATACTCCCTAACACCAAATTGTTCACGATCAGCTAGGTAACGAATGTGATCTCTAACGAAGTAGAAGATAGCTTCAGCAAGACGATGCCTATCATGATACCTCTCAGCGAACTTCCTACCAAGTTCATAAGCGACATCACGGAACTTACCCAAGCTCTCGAACACTATGACAGGTCGAAAGGAATCCTCACAGATCTGAAAGAAACCATCTCTACCCCATGCCCTAGTCCTACAGATACCCCACTCATCGAAGATCTCACTACCAACCCTAGTGAACCTACGGGATGCAACACAGAAACAAAGAGGAAGTGAAGCGAGAACTATGAGGATAAGGAGCAAAGAGATACAGCGCCTCAGAATAATCACCTCAACTAGATGGGCATAGCTAGAACAGCATGAACTATTAGACCGAAGAACACTAAGTAGCTAAAGACACATACACCAACAGCAATAGGATCCTTCTCGATGTTCATGAACGGTATCCTAGGTGTAAGCTTATCAGCTATGTAAAACATAGCGACACCAAGCAGTACACTGACAAAGAAGCAAATAGTCATGACGCACAACCTCCTAACATCAAAGATAACCTCCAGAATTGGACCACCGAGAGCAGCCGGAGTCGTTAAGACACCATGTATGACGAGTCCCATGAAGATGAAGAGACCAGCAATAAAGAGACCAACCGATATAGGGTGCTCACCAACGAGCTCACGCTTTGGAATCTTTGGAATAAGTACATCCATCAACCGAATACCTAGAACAGCAAGGAAGGAACAGGTAAATACTAGAAACACAGCTCTAGCAATCCACACAAGAACAAGCAGGTAAAATGAAACCTCCGAAATAAATACCATAGAGCAAGCACCCAGCGTAACAGACACGTAACAACAACATAAAACTAACTATGATTACAGTATAAGGAACTCACACAGCAGGGAATCCCTCAAGGAGGAATATACGATCAAGGGTAGAAGCAGTACCTGGTATTTGAGGTCTATCTACTACGGATACTGCTTCAGACGTTGAGGCTTGGATGACTATACCTCATGTAGCTATCAAAGTAACAACACACAGTGGTAGGTTTAGAATAACTGGGTTCCTAACTACACACATCTACGTAATGCCTGTAGGAACAGAGAGTTAAAGGATTCTTCTCTTACACAAAACTTCTCTTCCCTCCTTCTTAATCATACTTCTTCGGAAAATGAATATATCACTGCTTGTAGATGCAGGTATACATGAGCTATCAACCTGTTCACATACTAGCTAGACCTGAGGACATTGCACCTAGAGTAGTTGCAGCGGGTGATCCTGCTAGAGTTGAGTTACTTGCTAAGTTACTCGAGGATCCTAGGTTAGTGAATACGAATAGAGGTTTCATAACGTACACAGGTAAGTACCGAGGTACCTTGATTACCGTTGCTACTCACGGTATTGGTGGTCCTTCCGCCGCTATTGTGTTCGAAGAATTGGTCATGTTAGGTGCTAAGGTAATTGTTAGGTTCGGTACCGCTGGTGGACTCATACCTGAATTACATGTTGGTGATGTTGTTGTACCTACAGGTGCTCACTACAATCCAGGTGGTACAATAGGTATGTACATTCCTGATGGAGTGGTATCTGCTGTACCTGACTTCGAGGTGACTAGGGTGCTCATTGATACGTTGAGAGGGCATGGTATTGAAGTCTACTTAGGTCCTGTAATTACGAGTGATGCATTCTATGCTGAAACCGAGGACTTCATCAAGAAGTGGGTCAGTAGAGGTGCTATTGCTGTTGAGATGGAGTGTGCAACTCTCTTCACGATAGGTCTCCTCAGAAAGGTTAAGACAGGTGCTGTGCTTGTGATAAGTGACAGCTTAGTGCATCCGGAGGAGCGTAGAATGAAAACAGCTGAGGAGCTTAAGGCTAGAGCACTTGAAGTCGGTAGAGCTGTACTAGATGCAGTGACGAGGGTTACGGTGTAAGTTCTTTAAGTCACGAACCTATACACTGTTTCTCGATTATTGTGATGATCGCTTCGCCCGACTGATTGATGATGTTGAGAGTAGTGCTGATTACTAGATTAGTGGTAGCTTTAGATGCAGCGATGATATCCTAGCTACCCTAGCTCTCAACTCAGCTACGGGATCAGTTGAGTTATCTACCCTAATCACTATTGGTCTTATACCTGGTTCAGTGTAGACTATTGCTGCACTTCTATCCCCTCTAGCATCTCCACCAGCTTCGTGACCTACCTCAAGTGCTCTAAGTACTCTAGTTAGTGGGTGTAGTGCTGATGTTCTAATCATTTCCTCAAACATCGCTTCAACAACTTCCTCACTAATTAGGCAATTACCACCACAAACAAAGTTTGGACCTACTCTAACATACTTGACATCTGGACAGTACCTACCTGTATGATGACCTGTATCTCCACGACATGAAGCTACGAGAACTTGTCTGTACTCTGGTTCTGGATCCGTCTTAAGTGCTTCCTCGATAGCTTTCTTACAGCTGTAACCTCTCTCGAGCAATGATAGTATCAGTGGGCCTAGAGCAACATTCGTGTAACCCTGTGTAGCTACTGCTCCCACACCCTCCTTTACCCACGGTACTCTAGTCCCTACTGCTATACTTCCAGAGACTACACCGACAACAGCTACCCCTCTTGGAGTTGCTAGTACGATGGTATATGTCATGGTACTCCGACTACTACATGAGTTTTAGGGTATATATGCTATTGCTTCTACCTCTATATCAGCATTGAGAGGTAGGTTAGGTACCTCAATGACCACTCTAGCTGGTGGTTTCTCTCTAAAGTACTCGCTGTATACTTTGTTGAATTCCTGAAACTTACTTATGTCCTTGAGGTATACAGTCACCTTAACCACATTATCTAGTGTCCCACCCGCAGCCTCTACAATAGCTTTAATATTCTCTAGAACTCTCCTAACCTTATCCTCAAAAGCTCCATCTACTAACTTACCTGTTGTAGGATCGATGGGTATTTGTCCTGATATGAAGAGAAAGTTACCTACCTTAACACCTTGACTATAGGGACCTACAGGTTTTGGTGCCTTACCCGTGTACACTACCTCCTTCATTTGATCACCTCAGAGTATTGATGCTCTGTAACCTAGTTTAGATATTTCTTGAAGAACTTCATCAACAATCGCTCTGGAGGGTGCTTCGAAGGTTATCGTGACCACAGCTTCCATCGGCTTCAGCTCAGGTGTAGATCTGTCATGCTGAATGTCAATTATGTTCGCTCTAGCTCTAGCAAGTACTTGTAGTATTTCCTTCAGTGTACCGGGTACGTCAGGAAGTACAACCCTAATCCTCACAACACGTCCTAACTTAACAAGCTCTCTGTTTACTACCCTGAGAAGTGTAGTCATGTCAATGTTACCACCGCTAACCACAACAACTACCTTCCTCCCTTCAACCTGTACCTTACCGGAGAGAAGAGCAGCAACGCCAACAGCACCCGCACCCTCGACAACTACCTTACACCTCTCGAGCAGGAAGAATATAGCTTCAGCTATCTCATCCTCAGAGACCAAGACAAAGTCATCAACCAACTCCCTAACGAGAGGAAGTGTTAAGGTACCTGGTTTCTTAACTACAATCCCATCAGCTAGACTAGCTCTGGCAGTGACCTCAATGAGCTTACCCGACCTCCATGAGAGAGCCATAGCAGGTGCTGCCTCAGCTTGAACACCAATCACCTTGATGCCCTTTCTCCTCATCTTGAGTGCGGTGGCTATACCTGATATCAAACCTCCTCCACCTACAGGTACTATCACGACATCTACATCAGGTAGATCTTCAAGGATTTCGAGACCTATAGTGCCTTGACCAGCAATGACGTCGAGATCGTCATAGGGGTGTACGAATGCTCTACCCTCAGCTCTCGCTATCTCGAGAGCTTTCTCAACGGCTTCATCAACGATAGATCCGTGGAGTATGACCTCAGCACCGTAGTTTCTCGTAGCCTCTACCTTAGCTAGAGGTGCCGTATAGGGCATAACAATTTTAGCACTAACCCCTAACCTAGATGCTGAGTAAGCAACACCCTGTGCATGATTACCAGCTGAAGCGGCGACGACCCCTCTCCTCTTCTCTTCATCGCTTAACCTCCATATCTTGTAGTATGCACCACGTACCTTAAATGAACCAGTCTTCTGAAGATTCTCCAACTTAAGGTACACAGAACACCTACACAACCTCGAGAGAGTAGTTGAGTAATCTAGTGGTGTCCTCCTAATGTCACCAGATCGCTCTAGAACATCCTTAGCCTCAAGTACTCTAGAGTACACGGCACGAACTAGATCTGAGGTACTAGGTACATAGCTCACGTAACCACCACATATGTTAACATCTAAATCTCTAAAATACCTTCGAGCTATAGGTCAAGTAGAGGAGATGACGTCTGGGTAGAACTAAGTTACTTCACCTACTAATCGTGATCACAGCACTGTCAGCACTAGCTACGTATGTACTAGCTACCATCACAACACCACACACAGTAACGACTGTACTCATACCATCACTAGCAATAGCAATACCGCTCATACTACGTGACCCTAACCTAGGTGGGGTTAAGAGACCAAGTACAGCTCTCGCACTAACCCTCTACACGCTCTTCATACTTGTAAGAGTACTCCAAGTAATGTACTACAAGTCACAAGGCTACCATAGCTACATGTTAGAGAAAACCTATGGATCATACCTACTACTCCTAGTAATCGCCCTATATTCACTAAATCGTAGTGTACTAGGTCTCGAAGGTATCTCTACCAAGAAATTAAGGTCATCGATCGTTGTCTGTAGCATCCTCATCACAGTGCACACTACAGTGGTACTGTACTCTGTTTTCAACATGAAGGACTTAGTAACCTACCTCTACCTAAACTCAAGCTACATACCGTACTACCTAGTAAATAGCTTCTTTGAGGAACTACTCTTTCGTGGATTCATCCTCACAGCACTAGCACAGAGAGTTAGTGAAGTGAATGCCGTCCTCATCCAAGCTACGCTATTCGGTATATGGCATGTACCTCATCACATAGTTGGTAGCTCAGCTATACCGTGTGTGATTCACGTGATATTTTCAATTGAGGTGGGTACTGTTCTTGGGATAGCTAGGTTACTTAGTAACAGTATACTCATCCCTATACTACTGCACACGTTCGTGAACTCCATCCCAATACTCGTAACCGCATCACCAGCATTAGAGCTACTTCTCTACTCAATAGCTCCTATAGCTTCACTACTACTCTACGTACTCTACAAGTCTCGCATCTAGAAACCACGTAATGTACTTCAAGTACTCAACAACATCACCACACACCACTACATGGTGATTACCGCTAAGCTCATCAATTACAGTCCTCGCATCGTGACCAGGTACCTCACAAAGTAACTGTGTCCTACAGATATCACTAAACATAACCCCGCTCGCTACACCACGTACCTTCATAACATATACATCACTACTATCCTCATCAACTCTCACAAGAGTGTACGTACCTAACCCCAATCTACCTCCTACACTAATTGGTTTACCTGTTTCAAAGTGAGGTAGCAATACAGCATCCTCACAGAGGTTTAGAGCAATAGTACAGTGAGCTAAAGCAAGTAAGCCACCTCGAATACCACAGACATTACATACCCAACCTGGTCTACCAGTCAGCTCCGTAGCTACCTTTACCGGAATATACGTAGTGAGATCACCTTCACAGAGCGCAGTACATCCTTCAGCTAGTAGTAGAGCAATTACGACACAGGGAGTTACCCCGAATTCATCAATGAAGTTAAAGCAGTCAATTGTTACAGCACCACATCTCCTCTCCTTCAGTAACTTAGTGATAGCTCGATAGTGTAGGTATAGTTCTCGAACTATATCACCACTAATGCCTTGAAGTTTAACAAACGTAGCGAGTCTAGTGCTGAATACTCTCGTACTCTCCTCATCTACATTAGATCTAACTTCACGAGCGAAATCCAAGTACTCGTTAAGCTTCACCTTCACAACTTCAATACCTAAGCGCTCGAGTAGGGGTGGTTTCCTAGGTACTGAATCACCTATGTACAGCACCCTATCGTGGTAACACGGTAGTAGTCCCTGCAGACCCCTACAGATACGTACCAGTGACTTAGCTACATCATCTACTGAGTTTGAGTGAAGGAGTAGACACATGTTCCTCAATCTGGACTTAAGTGTGAGTGCTGATGGTAGGCTATTGAGGCCGTAGTGAGCTACTGCAACTACCTTCCTCCTGGTTTTCTCAGCTAGATTCTGAGCTAATCTAGCTGTTCCTCCAGTTAATAGCAGTAGCAGTATTAGGTCGTATCCACGTACCTTCTCTAAGTTGATATCCTTCTCATCTAGTACCAATTGGTGGAATTCTATTCCTAGTTCTCGAAGTCTAGATTTAAAGAGGTGGAGAAGTTTTAGGTATGTGCTAGGATCATGTTTTCTAGATGCTATCGGTACCGCTATTACCCTCACTTAGGTACTCACCTACTCTAGCGGTACTGACTTCACTGCTGATAGTAGTTCATTTAGATCGACTTCAGCAAATCCTATGAATGAGTCTGATGCTCCATAGGTGATGAGGAGCTTATCTCCATACCTCTGTGCTCCACATGGGAATACTACGTATGGTCTATCCCCATACTTCTCATAAGGAGTCCTAGGCTCCATAATGTAGTACGGAGTCACACCAGAGATGACGAGGTTCCTACCATCGTACTTCAGTAATACGGCGAATACGCGATATACCTCGTCTAGACCCTTACCATGAGCTAGAACTAGGTACTCATCCTCACTTACCCTAATTGGTGCTGTATTCCACCCAATTCTCTCTTCAAATTCAGCAGGTAATGCTAGTATGCAGTTTCTCTCAAGTGGTATTTCAGATACCTCTGTTGTTTGCATTGCAGATGCAAGTCTCTCCTTACTTACTTCCCCATACCATAGACTTGGTGGAAAGTTCTCTAAATGTGGTCTATGAAGTAGGAATACCTTGTCGGCTACCTGTAGGAGTACTGCATCTTTATTGCTTACAAGGTAGTTTCTCAGTGGCCATGGTAGTGTGAAGTACGCTACTTTACTCCACCTACGTATACCATCCTCTGAGATCGCTAATATGGGTACTGTTCTCTCTGTTCTCCTGTGACTGAAGTAGAAGCAGGTTCTACCTGTGTAGACCATAGCTACCTGTCCATTGAGGTATTGTGCTCTAGGGTCTTCACAACCCCACATATCGGTTTTTGTATCTGGTCCAATGATTATCTCTGCTGGGTAGTGGCTATAGTTCACGTATCCCTCATATAGATCCTCTAGCTTGATCTCTAGGTAAGCTATCGCACTTACGTACTTGTAGTAACCTAGGATTATTCTCGTATAGACCATTAGTTCCTCTCCTCTACTCAGTAGGAAGGATGCGTTGAATGCTGTTACTGGGAATCTTCTTGGGTAGTTTTTGAGGAATATTCTCTCTGGTGATAGTATTCCTAACCTCTTTGCCATATCTTTGGTTTCAGGCTTTCTAACTTCATTAACCTTCTTAGAGCAGTTAGCTATGTCGAGCATAGCACACATACCTATCTCACTAGTCCGCTATTAAGATTTAATAGTCTGTTGGTTTGTTGTGTACGCGATGGTGGTAGCTCGCTGCCATAGGTGTGGCGCATCCGCTGAAGTGTACTTACCCTACGCTAGGATGTGGTTTTGCTCACGTCACTTCACTGAGTACGTAGTTGATAGGGTTAGGTCTTCTCTCAAGAGATATGGTATGATTAAGCTAGGAGATTCAGTATTGGTATGTGTTTCAGGTGGTAAGGATAGTATTACGTTGCTTGATGTTTTGTGGTGTTTAAGAGATGAGTTTTCTCTTGATATTAAGGTTCTTCACGTAGATCTAGGTATTGGTGAGTACTCAGTTAAGTGTAGGGAAGTTATTGAGAAGGTTGCTGAGAGGTACGGTATTAGACCAATGATTCTCTACGTTAAGCGTATTCTCGGTATGGATGTAGGTGCCATAGCTAGGAGAGTTAGGAGGAGTACGTGTAGTGTATGTGGTTTAGTTAAGAGGTATCTCATAAACTACGTAGCTGATGTCCTAGATGTATCTGCTGTTGCTACTGGTCATACACTCGATGATTTGACTATGTACATACTGAAGCTATTTATCACGCAAGACCTTACTCAGCTAAGTAGGTTGAGGCCATATCTAGAGGGAGTTCCTGAAGTTGGCTTGAGAGCTAGGATTAAGCCGCTTTGCGAGATAAGTGAGTTTGAGACTAGTACCTACGTGAAGCTACTTGGTCTCCCACACGTAGTTGCTAAGTGTCCCTACATTAATCCAGAGAGTATAGACCTCAAGATAAAGGAATTTCTCACTAGTCTTGAAGATAGGTCGCCAGGTCTCAAGCTAAGTCTACTACGTAATTACCTGAGGAAGTTAGCCCCTATACTGATGCGGTATCTTGGTGAGGACAAGGTCGGGATCAATAGGTGTCGAATATGTTCTCAAGCGACTAGTGGTGAAGTATGTAGTTTCTGTAGACTAATTTCTAAACTTGGTTTAGAGCCTGAAGAGGTATTGAGGAGGATACGTGAGGAGGTTCTCTCAAGCTAATTTCTCCATGTGCTTTACCATCCTATCGAGAATTTCTCGAAATCTCTCACTGTCATTACTCTTCATCACGTAGATGAACTCTGTGATACTAATTGTTATACCACATTCTCTCTCAATAGCTCTCACTATGGATTCTATAAAGAAGTCGGTAGTTCTCTCATCTCCTGCATTAAGAGTCTTCAGTACCTCATACACCTTCCTCGGTTCTTTGACCAATATCTCTGTTGGATCTCGACCTAGTAATCTCTTGAGGTGAAAGTAGAGTACAGAACCAAGGTTTGGCGCTACATAGTTCAACAATTTGAAGAAGAGTGAGTAGTGAGACATTTTCAATTCATCCTCTACTCAATAATTAGCTTACCATCAACTACCTTTATCTCGTAGGCACCAGTTTCGTGTCTAGATTTCTTTGCCTTCACTACACTAATCATTCTCCTAACTCTCTGGTTACTAAAGTCAAGCCACATAGCAATGACGTTATCTACTAGCGCTAAGAGAGGTAAGCTAAGTCCGGTCTCGATGTCCCATAGTAACGTAATAAATGAGGTAGCACCTACACTCCTAAGTAGCTTAATGATCTGTACGAGAGTACTATACCCCTCATTATCGTATGTGATGAGTACATGCTGTGCATTATCTAGAGCAATTCTCAATGGTTTAGTGTGGTCAATAACCTCACTAAGGTACTTCACGAGTTCTCGAGGTGTATACCTGTAGGTATCAACTGCGACAACTCTGAATCTCTCTTCAATGCTAGGTACATCAATACCATAGGTAGTCCTAACGTAACTCCATAAGTCCTCAGTAGACTCACCAAAGTCTATGTAAAGTACATTCTCACCGGCTCTAGCACCATGTATAAGAAAGTGCAGAGCAAGTAAGCTCTTCCCCACACCAGAAGGACCGAGAAGTAGCGTTACAGATCCTCTATACACTCCACCCCCAAGTACCTCATCCAACTTAGGTACACCAGTGGATACCCTCAGGGAAGTACCGCTATACACGCCTCTAAATGCGTGTGTGGTTAATAGCTCAATACCTCTACTTCCGAGAGTGAATTCGTAACGTACCTTCTCAACAACCCTACCCCTAAACTTCTGCACCTTAAGGAACCTACGTACCCTATCTTCCCAATACTCCGTACTAAGCTCCAACACAACGTCAGCTAGATACTGCTCGAAACCGAGTCCCGGTACTTCGGAGATGAAGATGGTAGTAGTACCAAGAGGTTTAAGTCCATACACAGTAAATACCTGTAATGCAGCTCTAGCCTCTCGCTCAGGTACACCAGCAGTTAGAGCAGTTACACTATCAATAACCAGCCTAGAAGCACGATACTCACCTAACTTCTCTAAAATAGCTGCAAAGACCTCTTCAAGACACTTAACTTCACGAGGTATAGGTACGTGAATGTAGTAGAATAAGTTCTTCCTCTCAAGTTCCTTAAAGTTCATGCCCATACTAGCCATGTGCTCGAGAAACTCATCCCTCCTCTCATACGTACTCACGTAGAGACCTACCTCTCCCCTCAACGCTCCATGATATATGAACTGTGCTGCGAGAGTAGTCTTACCTGTACCTGAAGCACCTTTAATGAGAATTAGTGAACCTCTAGGAATAGCAGCAAAAAGATCATCTACAGTACGCACCTCTAAGGTATGAGAACACATTAACTATTCCCTCACTAGACCATACCTACGCAGAACCTCAATGCATTTCCTAACAACTTCCTCGATAGGACCTGTAGCATCGACATCAACTAGAATACCCCTTTCCCTATAGTACTCAATGATAGGTCTCATCTGCTCTCTATACACCTCCAACCTACGCCTAATGACTTCAGGCCTATCATCCTCCCTCTGATACAGTTCACCACCACACACATCACACCTACCGGGAATCCTAGGTGGTCTGAACTTGACGTGATATATAGCACCACAATTCCTACATATCCTTCTACCACTCAACCTCTCAATGATAACCTCGTCAGGAGCTACGAAATTAAGCACCAGATCTATCTTCACAATCCTATCCAACTCAATAGCTTGTCTAAGAGTCCTTGGAAATCCATCTAGAATGAATCCTCTCTTACAGTCGTCCATAGACAACCTACGTCTAACAACCTCAATCACAACCTCATCAGGAACTAACTCACCACGTTCAACATACTCCTTAACCAACCTACCGAGTTCTGAACCACGCTTAATCTCCTCACGAAAGATATCGCCGGTAGAGATGTGCGGAATACCATATCTCTTCGACAGCTCACTAGCATAAGAACCCTTGCCAATGCCAGGTGGCCCTATGAACACTAATCTCATGTGTAGCCTCTTTCAAGTCATCTCATAAAAGGTTTACTCAGGACAAATTGAGGTCAAGTTCCATAGTTTGCACATTGAGAATCTACATAACTAACATATAGTCGACACGTGGAACTCTGTGTAGGGGAAAATGAAGAGAACTCAACTACAGGTCATGATATCAGACATAGAGACCTGTATACCGCTCCTACTAAATCAAGTACGAAACGTTCGTAGTGTCCTCGTAGTAAGTGATGGAGAGAGCTTTGTAGCAACATCATTGAGAAGAGCTGGGGTAAATATGCTTGTGATTAGTAGTGATGCCAATACCTTGAAGGTAGAGCTTGACTTAGTTAAACCAGGTATTGCAGTAATTGAAGTACCTGCTGAAGTTAGTAGGTGTAGGTTAAGTAATGTAGCTTACATAGTTAGAAGATTAATTGAGGAAGGAATATCGACACTAGTCATCGGTAAGAAAGTACCTAGAGAGCTAGTTGATTTAGCCAACAAGGTTTTAGTCCTACATACAGGAAAGACTTATCCGTGAGGTGTCATCATGAAGTTAGTTGAGCACTATGACTTCGGTACCATAGTGATAGGTGGTAGGAGATACTTTAGGGACCTCATAGTAACGCCAACTAGGATAATAGAGAATTGGTGGAGAAGAGAAGGTCATAGGGTGTGTCTTGAAGATATTCGTGATTTACTTAGTGAAGATATCGAGTACTTGGTCATAGGTACTGGCTACAGTGGTTTAGTTGAAGTTGATGAAGAGGTGGTTGAGGAATTTAATAAAAGAGGTGTTAAGGTAGTTATCAAGCCTTCTAGAGAAGCCATTGAGGAGTACAATAGACTGGTTAGAGACGGTAAGAAGGTTGCCTTAGCAATCCACCTAACGTGTTAGCTAGGTACTTAAATGACTTGTTAAACTCGCTCTTGGTGATTCGCTTTGAGCAAGCCTAATGTTGAGGGAAAGGTTGAGGAAACTAAGAGGGTTAAGAAGCGTAGAGAGAGGTGGTCGTGGGAAATCTTTGTTGGGTGTATGTTTGTCGGTATTGGGTTAGGTATTCTCGTTGGTGAGACCGGTGCATTTACAATGTTTGGTATGGGAATTGGCTTCATCCTAGCATCTCTCATCAGATTTGAGAGAGCAAAGTTCGTAATTACAGTACCTAGATCAGTTGGTAGCGCAGTCGTCATTGCTATAGGGCTTCTCCTCATACTACTTGGTCTAAATCTCATGGGTGTTGTGACCATAGAGATTACTAAGCTAGTAGCTGGTTTCGTACTCATCCTACTTGGAGCGGCAGTGATGTTGATTGGTCTGAGAATCTCAGGAATTAGAATTGAGTAGAGGAGATAGTGCTTGGCGGCCCCGCCGGGATTTGAACCCGGGACCTGCGGCTTAGGAGGCATTCGGTACCGAGGTATGAGGCCCCGGTATCGCCGCCCTTCCAGGCTAGGCCACGGGGCCTATCCTCGCTAATCATCTACTATGGGGTTTTTGTTCTTTTCCCTTAGTTCTCCATTGTTTGGACTTACCTTTATTTACCTTTACTGAGGGTCACGTTTTGGTGGTACAGTGATTTCTCGGAAGCTTCTAATTGCGATTATTCTCGTAATAATTCCTGTTACAGTGATTGGTCTGTACCTATCATGTAAGGCTACTAGTGTTAGTGAGGAAATCATACCGAAGGTACCTACTTATGAGGTTACGAACTACATTGCTCTACTCAAGATCGTAGGCTCCATTGCTAATGAGACACAGGTATGGGATTTACTGACTAAGATAAGGTTCCTCAAGTCCTGTGAAGAGGTTAAGGGTGTTGTACTGTACATTGACTCTCCTGGTGGTGTTGCTGCGTATGTTCAGGAGATATACCTAGCAATTAGGGACTTAGATAGCTGTAAACCTGTTGTTGCTTACGTTAGCTCAATGGCTCTCTCAGGTGGGTACCACATTGCTGTTGCTGCGAGGAAGATTATTGTTGCTCCTGCGTCAATGATCGGTAATGTAGGTGTTATTGGTTTCGTTCCTCCAAAACCAACACCGAGAGTAGATGTCCTTGAGACAGGGCCACTGAAGCAAACTGGGTTAACTAGGAGCTCAGTTGTTGAAGCTATAAAGAAGCTACTTGATGAGTTCGTTAATGCCGTAGTGAGTTCACGAAGAGTAACTATACCGATTACGGAGCTTGCTAGTGGGAGAATATTCATTGGTCTAGATGCTGTTGAGTATGGACTGGCAGACATGGTTGGTTCGATATTTGATGCTGTGGAGGAAGCAGCGAAATTAGCAGGTGTCACAGAGTACAGAGTTGTATCGTGTGAGGAACTCATGGAGAAAGTGCAGACAGAAAGGGTAGAGGATCAGTGTGAGGAGATCTCTACTGACATCATTAAGTCAATCAGACAAGCACTAGATAGAGGGCACGTAATGTTCTACATCTATGTACCACCGAGTAGAGTACATGAACTAGGTACTGAATTGGTTGCTACAGAAGGTCTAGATGTAGTCTCAACTAAGTACAGTTGGAGAAGCAGTTCAGAAGGGAAGACTGTAGTCATAGATCTAGCACATACCACCTCCCTATACCTAGATGAGGTAGAGCCTCTCATAAAGTATCTACTCAGTAACAACGTTACAGTACTGTACCTACTCAATACCAAGTACATAGATACCATACTCGAGAAAGCACAGGCATACATCGTACTAGCTCCAACAAAGGTCTATAGCTACGATGAGGTTGTTAAGTTGAGGAGATTTGTTGAGAAAGGAGGAAAGCTACTCCTAGTAGCTGATCCAGAGCGAGGTAACACACTAGCAATAAACACTCTAGCATCAACGTTCAAGATACAGTTTAGTACAGGCTACCTATACATACCACCATACAGCATTGAGAATCAGACAAATTACCGAGATGTAATTGGTGAGGTAGCTCAAGAACACGAGATCACTAAGGGTATTACCAAACTACTCCTCCACACAGCAACCTACATACAGCTAGGTACAGACTACATACCCCTAATCAAGGTAAGCGCCTACTCAACAACCAACTGGAAGAGAGGTGAGTACGTAGTCATGGCAGTATCGAAGAACGGTAGAGTAGTAGCTCTAGCAGACTTATCACCACTAGAAACCGCATACGTAAGTGAATTCGATAACGAGAAACTACTACAGAACGTAGTGAAGTTCCTAATGAGTAATGAGGCAAAGACTTAATAACCCACAAGACACAGTTCAGAACCGCCCGAGAGGGGGGAATCCCGGTACCCCGGCCATAGCCGGCGGGTCCCACCCGGTCTCATACCGAACCCGGAAGTTAAACCGCCGGCCGCCGTCGGGAGTACTGGGGTCCGCGAGGCCCCGGGAAACCGCGGTGCTGGGGGCCGGGCTCTAGCCCTCTCGGGCTCTAAATCAAACTCCTAACTGCTTCTTCCACTAACTCCTCCTGTACGTCACTGCTGTAGGTGTTGACGTAAACTTTAAGATATACACACTTGTTGACACTTTAGAGCCCCGGTAGCTCAGCCTGGTTAGAGCGCCGTCCTGGTAATGTCGGCAGCCAGATAGACGGAGGTCCCGGGTTCAAATCCCGGCCGGGGCTCCATCCCCAATACTTGTCTCGCAGCTACTGAATGGGTACGTAGGTATGTAGACTTCTCCTCTTGGTTCCTCGTCTATGTACGTATTGCTCAAGTAGGTATGTGAGGGTTATTGCTGAAGTATTGAGTATTACGGTCTGTAGTAGCAGTATTGTTAATGGCACTGTTCTATAGCCTAGTACCCTAGCTAGGTAACCTGTAGCCTTATTGATCAACCAAGGGAATTCCTGCGGTGGTGCCTTCAGCTGTATTACGAAGTAGAGTATATCCTCTAGACCTGATGCTAGCTGAACCTCTGCTAGAAACATCGTCTCGAGGATAGGTAGTAGCCTCAAATTCGCTTCCAACACCTTACTAGCAATGTAGACGAACATGAGTATTGTCGGTGGTAAGAATGCTAGTACTGTGTGCCAGTACACGAGACACCTATCTAAGTGGGTATACTCTAGGTAGGTCATGCACATCGCTGATTGTGGTAATTTCTTAAGTGTAAGTACGACAGTTCTCTTAGCAACGTACTCAACAACAACTACGTCTAGAGCTGTCACAACTAATGTAACAGCTACAGCTGATGCTGTTAAGCGAAGTACCTTAACTACACTTCTCTCTTTTCTCATCTCATGTGGGGAAAAGTGGGAAATTCATTATCTCAGTTAACTCAGGTCATCTCAACTATATGGTACCCATTTCCCAAGACTTCAGATACCTCTCTTGCTCGGGTGTCAATGTATCTATCTCAACACCTAAACACTCTAACTTTAACCTAGCAACCAGCTCATCAATCTCCGCAGGAACTCTATACACATCAGGTCTCATCTCCTTACCATGCTCAACAAGGTACCTTACGGATAGTGCTTGGTTCGCGAATGACATATCCATTACCTCACTTGGATGACCTTCAGCACAGACCAAGTTCACTAACCTACCCTCACCAAGTAGATACAGTCTCTTACCATTCTTGAGTCTATACTCAACTACGTTAGGTCTAATTTCCCTCTTCTCAATAGCTAGCTCCTCGAGATCAGGTATCCACACCTCGACATTGAAGTGACCTGCATTACACAGTATTGCCCCATCCTTCATCTTCTCCATATGTTCCTTCCTAATCACCTTGATGTTGCCAGTAGCCGTAATGAAGACGTCACCGATCTCAGCTGCTTTAGACATTGGCATGACTTCAAAGCCATCGTAGAGTGCTTCCAGTGCTCTAATTGGATTGACTTCAGTCACTATGACCCTAGCACCCATACCCCTAGCTCTCATAGCTATACCTCTACCAACCCAACCGTAACCAGCTACAACAACTACCTTACCTGCAAGTAGTATGTTCGTAGCTCTGAGAATACCATCTATTGTGCTCTGGCCTGTACCGTACCTATTATCAAAGAGGTACTTCGTGTACGCATCATTAACAGCTATTATCGGGTACCTGAGCATACCTGCCCTCGCCATTGCTCTAAGCCTAGTGACACCTGTTGTAGTCTCCTCTGTTCCACCCCTTACCTTGGAGATGAGCTTCTCGAAGTCTAGCTCACCAGTCACCTTCTTAGCTATTTCCGTTTCCATAGTTTTCTCACCACGAGCGAGTTTGTGTAGTGTCGTCACTAGATCAGCACCATCATCTATGGTTACATCAGGTTCAGCAGATATCACATGAGCAATAGCTGAGTAGTACTCCTCAGTACTCATCCCTCTCCAAGCAAATACGTGAATACCATCCTCAACAAGTGCAGCAGCTACCTCGTCCTGAGTAGAGAGTGGATTGGATGCACATAGGTAGACCTCAGCGCCACCAGCCTTCAACGTCCTAACTAACACTGCTGTTTCCTTAGTGACGTGTAGACAAGCACCAACAGTAATACCCTTCAGCGGTTTCTCCTTCTCAAACATCTCCCTTATCCTCAGCAGTACAGGCATGTGCCTCTCAGCCCACTCAATCTGCAACCTACCTCTACTAGCTAAGCTCAGGTCCTTAACCCAGTACTCACGAACCATGCTCACACCGAGGAAGTGAGTACTGAACTCAACCTTATTAAATGTGCTAACTACGTATGGTAAGCTCCTTAAACACTTGCTAAAGACAGGTATGAGGTAGGAAAGGAGGAGACTACAGCTTTGCAGAGCTGGGTGTTAGAGGAATGCGTACCTAAGTACCTCTTCACACTTACAGTGTCTCTCTCTTGGTATCTTCGGAATGACTTCGTATAGTAGCTTCTTTGCCTTTTCAACGTTCTCCTTCATAACTCTAACAACTTCTTCAGCTGTTACGATTCTCTCAGCCCAAATATCGTAGTCTGTGACCATGCATATAGATACGTAGCACATACCTAGCTCTCTAGCTAGATTTATCTCAGGTACCAACGTCATACCGATTATGTCGCACTTGAAGACTTCCTTCCATATCCTAGACTCAGCTAGGGTCGAGAACCTAGGTCCCTCAATGCATATGTAGGTCCCTCTCTCGTGTATCGTTATCCCAAGTGCTCTTGCTGTCTCTAGAACTATCTTCCTTAACTCAGGACAGAAGGGCTCAAGACCAATCTGTACGTGAGCTACAACAGGTCCCTCATAGAACGTGTAGTCTCTTCTCTTAGTCATATCGATGAACTGATCTGGTAGAACGAAGTCACCTGGTTTGTAGTCCTCTCTAAGTGATCCAACAGCTGAAACAGCAACAATCCTCTTAACACCTAGCTGATGTAGAGCCCAGATATTTGCTCTGTAATTTACCCTATGTGGAGGCACTCTATGACCTCTACCATGTCTCGGTAAGAACGCTACTCTCTTCCCTCTAACAGTTCCAATGATGATGTTGTCACTGGGTAAACCCCAAGGTGTGTACACCTTGACCTCAGTAACCTCCTCGAAGATACCTGGATCGTACAGTCCTGAACCACCGATAATACCTACCTCAGGTCTCTCCTTAACCTCAGGAACCGTAACAACCATTCAATCACCGAGAACAACTCTGAGATAGACATAGCTTTAAAGATTTAGCTCAGCAGTATCGGGAATCCTCATCAATCAGATTCAAAGGACCTCATCACCACAATTAATTACAGAAACAAACACACCTAAATAACTTGGTGAACGACATGAGAATGAGCATCTACGAATTCCCAAACACATACCAACTATACGTAATAGTAGAGCTAACAACAGAGAACGAGAAGACAACACTAGACAACTACCTATCAAACACCAGTACACTAGAGAAGAAACTACAGAACTTTATGAAGAGCATAGATGCTAGGTACTGGAAGGTAGCACATGGAGTAGCTCACTTCGACAAAGAACTACCCTACACCTACATAGAGTTCGAGGTAGAAACCAACTACACAACCTACCGCATAGAACTCCTACCATCATCCATAACACTAGTAACCAACTCCACACCACATGAAGCAGTTAAGGTACTCGAACAACTTCTAGAACACGTACTGAACATTGAGTTCACCTCAGCAAAAAGCCAATAGGCAACAACACGTACTGAGTAACAGCAATAGACAGAGGGACAAAGTAGGGATCAAGAGACCAGAGAACAGAACCAACAACAGGAGCAACACTCTGAGCAACAACACTCAACCCATAAGCAACACCATACGTAGTAGCCCTCCTCTCAACAGGACTCAACTTAGCGACGTACACCATGTAGGCAGTCGAGAGGATAGCAGAGAAGAAAGGAGTAGGAACAAGCAAGTAAACACACTCAAACAAACCAAGCAAACTAAAGTAAGTGAACAAACTCATCAACAAACCCAAAGCAAAAAGAGCAAACAAAACACAGAACCTAACACCAAGTAAATCAACTAAGTAACCAGCAACAGGTTGACTAAAAGCAGCAACCAACAACATAGCAGTATAGAGCACACCCAACACACTAAAACCAAGGTGAAGAAACCTATCTAAGTAAATCGGGAGATAGACAGCTGATAGAGAACTTGAGAAACTAGCAAAGAAGATAAACAGAAGCAAGTACACCAAACCAGGTAACCTAGCAACCTCACGAAGATACCTAACAAATGAAGAAGGAGAGCAGAGACTAAGAACGCAGCTACCAGACCTCAATCTAGTCTCAACAAGACCAAGACGAGCAATAACAGCAGCAACAGCAAGGATAGAACTCAGCAGATACATGTAGAGAAGACCCTTAGCAACGAGGTAACCAGCAATAAAAGAGCTAACAGCCATACCGAGAAAAGTCGAGAGAGAAACCAGAGAAAACACCCTACCACGATACCTAGGGTGAACAGACTCAGCAACGAGAGAAGAGTACGGAGAAGAAACAACACCAACACCAACGTACAGAAGCACCAGAGAAGCAACCACAACAGCGAGACCAACCCAGAACTCCATCAAGAGAAGACAACAACTCAAAGCGATAACACACGTACCAACAACAATGAGCAACCTCCTACCAACAACATCAGAGAAGTAACCACCAACCAAAGAAGCAAGAGCAGATAGCAGTAGAGCAACAGCAAAGAAGTAACCAACAACCTCAGCACCAAACAACCTAGAGAGAGCAACCTGAAAATACCACTGCCTAAGATAACCAATCGACACACTCAAAACGAAAGAAGACAATAAGACAATCACCACATTCCTCAACAACACAGAACCAAAACCATAATCAACATTTGTAGAAGACATACAAACACACAGAGCAAAAGCAAATATAAATCAGTACACCACCAAACTCAACAAAAACAATGCACAGAAACGACGAAACATACCAAAAACAGAACAGGAGGTAACAACCAAAGAAACACAGAGTAGAGTAGTATCAAAACTCTGGAAAACAAGTAGACGTGATGAAGCAACTAAGGGCTGAAGCATGATCAGGCAGCACATCGCTGAATTATAGAACAGGATATGAATACCCAACAACACAACACAGAGACAGCGGGATGACTGACCTTAGGGGCACTGAAAGATGAAGAACCGCAAACCGGAAACTGACCGCAATCAGAACCGAGGTCCAACATCATTACTCAGATCTGGGTAACCCTCATCACGAGAAAACGAACAACCAAGAAAACATGTGTAAACTCTACTGAAATTGGCGCTCTTAGAATGAGTAAATGATGGGCCCGGGGGGATTTGAACCCCCGACCACCCGGTTATGAGCCGGGCGCTCTACCTGGCTGAGCTACGGGCCCTCTTTACTCCGTTCACTGTGTCTATGTGTGGTGATTATTAAGGTTTCCTTTATTCTTGGTGTTGTTGTGTTCTTACCTATACTGTCTTGAGTAGTTCCTCTATGTCTTGTATGTACTTGTGTACCTTCTTCATCTCTATCTCTAGTTGTTCTATGTCGATTATTCCTTCATAGAAGGTTTCTCCGTGTAGTATCCTGAATCTTGCCATGTACCTATCCAGTAGTCCTAGTTGCTCTATTGTGGTGTTTTTCTTCTCTAGTTCTCTGAGGAGTTTTCTTCTTTCGTAGTGACTTGTTGGTACTTTTCCTGTGTAGTGGAGTATGAGTGCGTTTGTTGCTTGTACTATTGCGTTCCAGGCTTTTTCTGCTGCATCTCTCATCTCTAGTGTATCATTTTTCTGTATTGCTTCTGTGAGTTCTTTCTCTGCTCTCTTGAGTAGTTCTCTAGCTTCTTGAAGTAGTTCACGTACTTTAGACATGGTTCTCCCTATGTGTGGTGTATGGGGTTACGCTTTTATGTCCTATCTGTACTATGTCGTTTGCCCACCTGAGTACCGGGTTTGTTTCCTGGTTTCGGTGAGGGTGGGTGTCAGCCCCCCTAGTCAATCACTTTTCCTCTGTCTCATTACTTCGTATAGTGCCATTGCTACTACTGTCACGACGTTGTAGCTCATTCCCTGTACTCTACACGGTATCTTAACTACCTTTGCTCTAGGTAGCTTACCTACTTCTTCTCTTGGTATTCCGTAGTCTTCTGCTCCTACTACTATAGCTATGTTTCCTGTCTTTGGTATCTCTACTTCGTGTAGGTACTGTGTTCCGTAGGTCTCTAGTACTATGTATGTGGTGTCTCGTCCTAGTTGCTTCGGTAGTTCTCCTAGGTCTCTGATTACCTTGATGTTCCTGAGCTGTGTTGTGGTGTAGGTTGCTCTTGGTCTCTCTACTACTATGAGTTCTCCACCTACTTCACTTACTAGTTTCGCTACGTCGATAATGTTTTTGAGGTTTTTTGGGTGGTACATTACTACGTGGAGTGTCATGTATGAGGGTCCTCCTGCTCTTTCCTACTGAGGATTTTGATGTTGCTTCTGTTCTTAGGTTTCTCTATGCTTGTGTTGGTGTTGAGGGTTTTGATGTGTTTGTTCTCGGTTGTGTTGATGTTAGGCGTGTTCTTAGGTATAGTCGTGTTCCTGTTAGTGTGTTGGTTAAGAGGCTTCACGTCATTGATGAGTCTGGTGTTCGTGAGGTTCTTGGGTCTAGTCGTGTCTGTGGTGTTGTTGATCCTCGTTCAGGTACTAGGGTTTGGTCTGTGAATCGTGTTCCAGATACCTTGGTCATAGACTACGTTGGTTCTTGGTCTAGGTTTAGGGGTTTCTGTGGTGGTGAGGTTGTGCTTATTTCTTCTCTTGGTTCTTCGTTGTTAACCTATGAGGGTATTTGTGTGTTGTATGAGTTCTTCGTTAGGAGGGGTTCTTGGTCTTGTGCTCCTGCTATGGATGTTGTTCCTAGCGACTTGCTGAAGCAGGTTTGCTACGTAGCTAGTAAGGTTGTTGAGGCTATTGAGTTTGTTGATAACTTCTATGTTGTTGCTCCTTCGACTTTGGTTTCTGTTCTCCGTAATGTCTATGCTAGGTTTGGTTATGTTCTTGAACTTCGTGAGACGGGTATTAAGTTCGATCACGTACGTGGTTTTGCTGTGTGTAGGTACGTGGTTGATGTGTATAGGAGTAGGGATTTAAGCTATGTAACGACTCTCGTCATGGAGCAGCGTGGTAATGAGCTTAAGGTGTATCTACCTCGTGGGGTTGGTGAGTTTGCTGAGGTTGTTCTCACTATTGATTTTGAGAGGAGGTTAGTTCACGTGTGTAGGGGGTTAGTTATTGGTCGTGAGGTCTCTCTTGAGGAGTTAAGTACTTCTTTCACGTCATTTCTCGAGGGGTCTCCTCTGTGATCTATGTAGGTACCTCTGGTTGGGTCTATGACTGGAATAGGGATGGTACTCTCGAGTGGTATGTTAGGTACAGTGGTTTTAATGCTGTTGAGGTGAATATGAGTTTCTACAGGGTTCCTAGACGGAGACTTGTTGAGAGGTGGGTTAGGGTTGGTTCATCACTTAGGTGGTCTGTGAAGGTGAATAGAGTCATTACTCACTTCTGTAGGTTGAGTGAGAAAGCTCTTGAGCATTGGAGGAGGTTTCGTGAGGTGTTTAGACCTCTTGAGGATAGTGGATTACTTGATTTCTACCTTCTTCAGTTACCTCCGAGTTACGTACCTTCTCCTGAGTATGTTAGGAGGTTGGTTAAGTTTGTTGAGGAGGTTAATCTGGGTCCTAAGTTAGCTATTGAGTTTAGGTGTGTTGCTTGGTTTAAGGGGGATTACGTGAGGTTGCTTGGTGACTACGGTGTTACTTGGGTTTCTGTTGATGCTCCTGATCTACCACGAGTGATCTACACTTCAAATGGTATTGTGTACGTTAGGATGCATGGTAGAGCTATGTGGTATACCTATCGGTATAGTAGGGATGAGCTTGAGGAAGTTGCTAAGAACATAGCTTCGGTCAGACCTAGGAAGGTCTATGTGTTTTTCAACAATGATCACGATATGCTCGATAATGGTCGTGAGATGATGTTGATACTGCAGAGCATGGTGAAGAGAGGTACCTAGGTCTCAGTTCAAAAGATCCTGAATTCAGGTAGTCCCTCTGTTGCCTTTGCTGTTACTAGGTCACTAGCTATCTCTACCGTGTACTTGAGCTTTGCCATGTACGTGATCTCATTGGTATCCTCACTAACCGGTGTTAGAGGAATCTCTATCCTCGCTGTAGCACTACCCCTTACCTCACCTTCCTTAACGAGATTCCACACGAGATTAGCAATAACCTTACCCTCCTCGACCTTGATGTCCCACCTCTTGTCACCAGGTTCAAGACCGTAGTCACTAGCCATCACCTTAACCAGCTGGAGGAAATTATTCCCACTTTCGTCAAGCGTGATCGTTAGACCTGCTTCTCTAGGCCATCTCTGCAACTTAGCTACTCTCTTATCCTCAGGAACCTTCTTGCTTATCTTGATCTCTGCCTCTAGCTCTCTCTCGTAGATCTTCGTCAAGGTACTCATTCACTCACCCGCAAACTACAACGTCACAGAACCTATATTTCAATTACTCTCCAAGATGGAACAACGTAGCAAGGTATATAGTTGACTAAGATTAGTCTAGGTTGAGCGATGAAGAATGCCGTGGCCCCTGAATAGATGAGGAAGTTCTGGGGTTACTGAGCTAACCTCTCTAATCACAGCGAATAACCTATGAAGTATCATTTACTAGTGGTACATCCGGACTTAGAGCAGGAATTTTAAGGGGCAGAAGAAATATATAGCATACGGACAATTAAGGAACATCCTCATAACCTGGATAATTATGTGTTAGGGTCACTAAATAGGTTCGTAACTATGACTCTTCGGGGATTTCAAGTGAGTGAGAAATTAATTGAGAAATGGGTAAGTGAGTACCTAGCTGAGAGTGTGTGGGAGGTTAGAGAGAACGCTAACGTGAATAGAAGCTACACAGCACTCATGAGCTACGTAGTTGAGAAAGCAATGAGAGCGCTGATACCGAAGTACTTCCCAGAGAAGGCCGTTAAGCTACACCTAGATGGCTGGATACACATACATAAACTACCCCACAGCCTATTCATACCGTACTGCGCAGGTTGGTCAACAGAGAGAATACTGAGAATGGGACTCAAAACACCTAGCATAAGCGCTAAACCAGCAAAGCACGCAGATGTGCTCGTTGATCACCTAGTGAACTTCCTCTACTGCATAGCACAAGAGTGGACAGGTGCACAAGCTCTCTCAGCAATAGACCTCTACCTAGCACCATTTGCAGAACACGATAGGTTAGACTACAAGAGGGTTAAGCAGTGTGTTCAGAGATTCATCTATGACCTCAACTTCACAGGCAGACTAGGTATGCAGACACCATTCACAAACGTCATGCTGACCTGTGGAGCGATTGAGGAATACATGGATCTACCAGCTATTGTCGGTGGTGAAGTAGTTGGTACTCTAGGTGACTATTATCATAGAGTACCTGAAGTAGTCAAGGCCTTTTGTGAGGTGTATCTGGAAGGTGATGCAACTGGTAGACCCTTCACATTCCCAATACCGACAGTACCTGTTACACCTGACTTCTGGAAGTTCCCTGAGATGGATATGATCTGGTTAGCAACTGCTAGGAGGGGTAGCTTCTACTTCCTAAATGGTTACAGCATTGATGTAGCACAGCTATTCTCAATGTGTTGTAGACTGGTCATTAACACAGCTAAGGTGGTTCATAAGAACAGTTACAGAGAGAAGCTAGAGGAGATCGAGGGTGAATTATTCAAAATGAAGCACATACCGAGAGGAGTGTGGGCTATCCCCGATGCTACAGGTAGCATCGGTGTTGTGACGATAAACCTAGCTAGGATAGCTATGGAAGCTGTTAAGAGAGGCGATGAGAAGTATGTCTTCGACATACTACAGGACCTATTCAGGGTGGCTAGGGAGTGCTTGATGACTATGAGGAGGAGGTACGAGAAGAGTCTTGAGTCAGGCCTCATGCCGATGACTAGGATGTACCTTGGACACTTCATGAATCACTACAATACGATAGGTTTCGTAGCACTACCTGAGTTCAGTAGCATACTACTCCAGAGACCTAGGTTGTGGTATATTGAGGACCCACGTGGAGCTAAGGAGGTTTGCAAGCTATATAGATCCGTGCTAGAGTTTGCGAATAAGATTTGTGAAGAGTTTGAGAGCGAGGACGGTGTTCTGTACAATATAGAGTTAGTACCTGCTGAGTCCGCTGCATATAGATTAGCTAGGTTAGACTACGAGAAGTACCCAGAGTTCAGAAGCTATATACCTGTTGAAGCACCTTTCGGTAGTGAGGGTGAGAAGGTACCCTTCTACAGTAGCCTCATAACACCGAGTTACAGTACGTGGGATCTGAGACTACAGCTAGAGGTTGAGTCCGAGATACAGCCACTATTCACTGGTGGCGTAATGAAGCACATATTCCTAGGTACAAAGCTAGAGGTTGAGCAGGTACGTAGATTTGTTGAGAATATCTGTAAGACAACGAGGATCGTGTACTTTAGCTTGACACCAGTTATGAGTGTGTGTCAGAAGTGTGGTTGGTGGGATATTGGTATCTACGCAAGGTGTCCAAGGTGTGGTAATGAGATGATTGACGTGTATAGTAGGATAGTAGGGTATTACAGACCTGTGAAGTTGTGGAACGTAGGTAGGAAGGCAGAGTTCAAGAGCAGGAGACACCTAAGGGAAGAGGATGTAGAGAAGGTTGTCTTAATGTGACCTAGCTCTAGACAATGTGGTTACGTGTACAGCACATGATACACATGGATCGTAGCTTCTAACCGTTGTCAGTACTGTCTTCTTAATTTCCTCAACAGATTTCCCTGTAGCTAATTCCTTGACTGTCCTCTCGATGCTACCTAAGTTTATCACTGTTGGTGTGATGACATTGCACCTACTCACCACTTGGTTCCTTACGGTGTATTCATGGAGGAGTATACCTCTTGGTGCTTCTACGACCGCAAATCCAACTCCCTCATCTCTCTTAGGTTGCTCAATTATTGACCTACCGGCAATGTCCATTATCTGTGGTAGTTCTTGAGCTACTCTATTGAGATGCTCTATCACCTCTATTACCTGTGCCACTAAATTCATAGTTATGTAGTCTTTGAGATCTCTTCGCAAATTCATAACCTCCTTCTTAGCTGGCTCACATAGTAGATTCCTTTCATTTGTGAGTAATCTAGCAAAAGCACCTACACTACACGGCTCTCCGTCTAGGAAGCAGAACTTTGCTGTTGAGTAATCTCTAGCTTCTTCCCTGAGTATGAGACGTACCTTACTCACATCAATTTCCTCGCTTGCATTCACTGTGGGAATTCCTTCCACGACTGAGTACCTATGACTTTTCAGAGCCATGAACTTGCCATACCTAGAGACCTTGGGTATACCTCTCATGGCATCTAGTAGCTTCCTCAGTAGCTCCTCGTATCTACGACATAAATCCCTCACTTTCTTGAGTAGGTTCTCTAGTACACTTCTCCTCGGAATGTGGTATGCTCCACCAACCGCTAGAGTGACAGGGTGAACCCTATTACCGAATAGAGTTTCTGCTACAGTAGCTACCTCGCTACGCAGTATAATCACGTCTCGAAGTAGCTCACGGTACTTAGCTACATCCTGTATCACGTCTGGTAGCATCATCGCTATATGAATTAGATGGCTATCAATGTGATTTAGTCTAAGTGCTACATCTCTCAGTATCTTAACCTCCTCACGTACTTCAATACCAAGTGCTCTCTCTATCGCAAGTACTGAGCACACCGTATGTGCGTAACCACATATACCACAGATCCTACTGGTGACACTAGGTACGTACCTGTACTTCAGTCCTGTAACGACCTTCTCAATTAACCTAATGCCCTCGAGAGCAGCTACCCTAACATCTTTGACAACACCCTTCTCATCGGTAAATAGCTCTACCTCGAGATGACCCTCAACTCTCGGAATCTCAAGTGCTCTCAACCTAACACTATCCACTATCTAACACCTCAGTAACCTTTGCTCGAAGACTAGAGAATGTCTGGAATATACTCATTAACTTCTTAATGGTTACAGAATCAAGCAGATTCTTTTCCTTTAAAATGTTGATGTACTCCCTAATTCTAAGCTCAGGAGCTGGACCCCTACAACCTAGACAGGGAGCACCAACTCTAGGACACCTAGCTTCGCAACCACCTCTCGTCAATGGACCAAGACACAGTACTCCTTTTTCAAGTAAACACACCATACCTCGTGCTTTGCACTCGAAGCATACTGTATGTTCACAGAGCTTAAACTCCTTACCTAGAATCAGTGATGTAAGGAGCTTTTGAAGCTCAGATTTGGGTGGTGGACAACCAGGTACTACGTACGAAACCTTAACAAGTTCGGTAATTGGCTTAGCCTCTGGCGGTGGCAACCTCCTTAACTTAGGTAAAGTTCCTTGATATACCTCACGAGTAATCTGCTGTAAGTTCTCAAACGTTAAACATGACTGCGATACACCACCTAGCACAGCACATGAACCTAAAGCTACGACGTACTGAGCCTTCTCACTAGCACTCTTAAGCAACTCGTAGTCACGTTCACTAGCTACAGCACCCTCAACTATCAGTACATCCACCTTGCTGGGTTCAGCATCCATGATTAACCTACAGTACTCAAGCTCCAGGTAATTCAGTAAACCTGGCGTCGTTAGGAGAACGTCGAGTAACTCATTAACGCAGCCTTCACAACCTGTCAAGCTAAGTATACCTAGCCTCAACTTCTTCATACTCATCTAATATCCTCCTCACGAATTTCACTAAGGGCAAATACAGGGCCATCCAGACAGACGTACTTACCGTTAGATAGCATGCAGTGACCACACTTACCAATACCACACTGCATCTTCCACTCAAGTGAGAGGTAGATCCTATTCCTACTGATGCCTAGCGACAGTAGCTTCGGTATTGATACCCTCATCATTATTGGTGGACCACAGACACAAGCAACAGTATGTGGTCCTCTTGGTGTAGGTACCTTATCGAGTAGCTGTGTAACAACACCAACAAATCCTCTCCAAGTTTCATCAGGTTTATCAACTGTTAAGTACACGTCAATGTACTTACTCCAGTAATCTAGGTCATACCTTCTGGGTATTAGTCTTGGTTCTCTACTACCGTAGAGGAGTACTACATCTCTAAACTCGTGTCTGTGCTCACAAATGTAGTGTAGGAGGCTCGACACAGCGAAGAGTCCTGTACCACCTGCTAGTACTATAACATTCATGTCGTAGAAGTTCTCAATTGGAAAACCCTTACCTAGTGGTGCTCTCACACCAACGATGTCTCCAGGTTTTAGTGCGTGTATTGCTCTCGTAACAGTTCCAACAGCTCTCACTGAGACCTCAAAGTGCTCACTACTCCTAGATGGTGAGGAAGCTATTGCGAAGGGCGCCTCACCATAGCCAAATACTGAAACCTCAGCGAATTGACCTGGTCTAAAGCTAAATCTTCTCTGCTCTTCTTCATCGATGTACCTTAGCTTGAGAGTCTTGATATCTGGAGTCTCCTCAATTACATCTAGCACCTTAGCTAGCTTAGGTACGTAAGGACTTAAGAACTTCAATACCAACCACCTCACTAAGTACATCTAGTGGAGATATTGCTGCTGGGCACACAATAGCACACCTACTACAACCAACACAACCAAATACACCGTACTTCCTCCACATGAATACGAACTTATGGTAGTACCTATGCTTAAACCTCTCAGTAGGATCAGCTCTAGCTACTCTACCACCTGCAACCATTGTGAAGTACCTGAAGATACAGGGATCCCACTTCCTAACTCTAGTACACTTGAAGGGTACTAACGACAGTACTCTATCCTCAATCTCAAAGCAGTGACAAGTTGGGCAGACAGCTAGACAGGAACCACAAATCATGCACTTCTCTGCGAACTTACTCCACACATCAGCACCGTACTTCTGATCAAGAATACGCACAAGCTCTTCAGCAGCTTTTGGATTAGGACCTGTAGACTCCACTATTGTCTCCTCAATAACTTCCTTCTCAATACCATCAATGACCTCTCTACCTCTAGCACTACCTACCTTAACTAAGTACTCACCCTCTCTAGGCACTATCCATAGATCGTACGTACCGTACCACGGCTTATCACACGCTAGTACATCGCAGAAGCACTTATCACTTGGCTTCTCTGCACAGCTCAGAACTATTATGAGGGCACGTCGTCTCCGCTCAAGGTAGTGTACATCTCTTGGTTCGGTACTGTGTACACTATCTAAGACTGCTATAGCATTGCAGTCACATGGATGTATGCAGAAGAACGCATTCTTTCTCTCATCTATTACTGGTGTAACTCTTTCGATCTCGTATGGTGTGGGTCCTTCACATGTGAAGAGTGGTTCTTCATTTGGTTGTAGGAAGTACCTTGGTGATGGGTACACTATACCTGCATCTAAAGTAACATCTCTACCTGTTGTTACCTCTGTCATAACTGTTCCCTGAGGTTCCTCTATTGTCGGTGCTATGACTATGTAGCCCTTGCTAACTAGGTCATCAACTAATCTACGTAGGTTACCCTCTCTAACCCTATAGACCTTCATGGTGTGTCGAAACTCCTTTTCCGTAGCTCTTGAGATTACTGGGGGCTATACTGGGTAATGGTATTTATCAATTATAGTCGTCCATGATAACCTCGTAGCTGTGGTATTGTCTTGGAAGTTGCTCTAGGGGGTAAACCCATGAAGTAGTGTAATATTGTTGTGTGGTATCTCTGTTGTGAACTATGTCGAGGCTCAAGATATATCTCCTCGGTCATAGCCACATAGATGTTGCTTGGCTATGGTCCACTAATGAGACTAAGGTTGTCTGTCATGATACATTTCTCAACGTCATTAAGCTTATGGAGAGGTTCCCTGATTTCAAGTATGCTCAGAGCACAGCGCTGTACTATAGGTGGATTGAAGAGCAGTACCCTGAACTACTTGAGAGGATTAGGAAGTTGATTAATAGAGGTCAGTGGGAGGTTGTTGGTGGTTCTTGGGTTGAATGTGATTGTATTGTCGTCTCTGGTGAGTCGTTAGTCAGACAGTTCGTCTATGGTAAGAAGTACCTTAGAGAGAAGCTCGGTGTAGACGTTGAGGTTGCTTGGTTTCCTGATTCCTTCGGATTTCCATCTATATTACCTCAGATACTTAAGAAGTGTGGTATTAAGTACTTCTTCACACAGAAGCTCAACTGGAACGACATTGTCCTCTACCCCTACAATGCGTTTTGGTGGGAAAGCAGTGATGGTTCTAGAGTCCTCGTATACAATCCACTGCTGTGGTTTTGGACTAGGTTGTGGGATATGGATCTCTGGCGTACATTCATTAACTTATCACTTGCAAGGCAGGAACTTAGTGAGCTACTACTACTGTACGGCTATGGTGATCATGGTGGTGGCCCTACTAGCGATATGGTTCAGTACGTACTTGAGAAACTACCTTCAGAACTGAGTAAGCTTGGTGTTGTTGAGACTTCTCACATTCGAGCAATCGACTACTTCCGCATGCTGGAAGAGAGCTACGGTGCAACTCTACCCACCTATAGAGGTGAGCTATATCTTCAGTTCCATAGAGGAGTATTTTCTTCTCAAGTTAAGGTAAAGGAGTTAATTAAGAGATGCGAGTACTTACTTGAGGTTCTCGAGAAGTTATACACCATTAGGTACCTCGTAACGAATAGGGTCTACAGTAGGGAGGAGGTTCAGAAACTCTGGTTAGAGCTGTTGACTGCGCAGTTCCATGATGTTGCATCCGGTACTCTATCTGAAACTCCGTACTGGGAATTTAGGAGATCTCTGGAGCATCTTGAAAAGGAGCTTCACAATAAGGTTTGTGAAGTATTGCTCGAGTTAGTTGCTAGATCTCTGAAGTCAGGTAATGTAACTACTCTCGTGGTATTCAATCCAGTACCTAGGTGTAGGAGAGTTTACGTATACGTACCCTCAGGATACGGTCTTCAATCAGTAAGAGATATCGTGAGTAGTGAAGCTCTAGATCTAGTTGCTGTAGATGTGCATGGGTTTGAGATTGCTGCTATTCCACTTACAGAGCTGAGGAACCTAGATGTCCACACTGATCTACGAGTTATGGAAAATGAGAGGGAGGTTGCTCTCGAAAATAGCTACGTTAGAATCACCGTAGATAGGCTTAGTGGTAGAGTTAAGCAGCTCTATAGCAAGGTACTAGGTTTTGAGTACTTAGCTGGTAGAGGTATTAGGTTGGAGCTATATGACGATAAACCTACCTTGGGTAGAGCTACCATTGGTACTGTCGAGAAGTTCGTGGATTACTACTACGATTGCTGGGAGGTCTATGCTCTTCAGAGTACTGATGGTGTGAAGTTTGTAGAGCTAAATAATCCACTTAGAGTGGAGGTTATTGAGAGAGGTCCTCTAAGAGCTACTGTCTTGGTGGAGTACGAGTACCGTGATGAGTCTGGTAACGAAGCACACGTAAGGCACTACATAAGGCTCTACAGCAATGAGCCATGGATAGAAGGGGTTCTCGATATTGATTGGAAGTGTTGCCACAAGATGCTTAAGCTGTGTCTTGACCTAAGCTTCTGGTCTGAGTACGTTAGAGTTGGTGAGCCATACGGATCGGTATTGAGGAGGAATCCAGCTTCACCATACTCAACACTATACGATAGAGCTAAGTGGGAAGCACCATTCAACACGTGGATTGACTATAGTGATGGTGAGAAGGGACTAGCAGTAATCTGTGGTACCAGATTCAGCTATGATCTGATGGTACAAACCCTCAGATTGACCATATTGAGAGCACCTCGATATCCACCAGATGGATGGAGAACACCATGGACTAAGGAGGTACTTGAGGCACAGAAGGTAGTTGAGCAAGAGAGGCACATAGTTACGTACTACCTGTACCCACATAGAGGTAACTACGAAGAAGGGGAAGTACCTACAGTAGCTGAAAACCTAACAAAAGAACCAATCACATACCTATACCCAGGAACAGGGAAGGCTCTCAGGCTTACTACACTCAAAGTAGAACCCACCATGATACAGGTACCTGCACTAAAGCTCTCCGAAAGCAGAGACACGATTACAGTTAGACTAGTCAATCCCTACGAGCATGAAATTGATGTAGAGATCGAGCTCCTAAACCACGACATCGCATTAGTAAATGCTAGAGAACTCAATCTACTTGAAGAACCAATAGAAGAAATCAAGGACCTAGCAAGAGATAGAGTACGTACAACGCTCATCAAGCATGAGATCAAGACGATTGAATTAGAGGTACAGCATAAGGAAAGAACCTAAGAGCAAAGTTTATTAGATTAAACATGACTCGGTTAGGTAGATCAAGCTTATGGGGTAGACAGGTATGCCAAGCCATGGATCACTAACAAAGGCGGGAAAGGTGAGGAACGCAACACCCAAGATACCACCGAAACCAAAGAAGAATCTAAGTCCAAGGAGGAGAAACAAACGCAACTACAAGAGGAGAATAGTAGTACCAACAGCACTGGGTACAGGACCAACGACGGCGGGAACAGTGATGCCTGCAAGATCTTAAGCACGCCACTTTTCCTCCCTCAATTCAGTACCTAAACCTCCGATATCTAATGGATAGGTACAGTACTACGGCAGCGAGGCAAAATACAACTACTGAAATTAGCAAGACATTATTCACATCTGAACTCACTCCTACGGTTAAGAGCACGATGAAACCAGCAATGCCATAGGCACAGTAGTACCTAGACATGGCAATAGCCTGATTCACAGCTCCATAAACTCTGGAGAGTAAGGTAAATGCAGATACCTCGAAGAACGTACTTAGAGGGATAAGCCATAGCAGTAGAGCTGCTAGAGGGTAGGTATACCAGATTACGAGAGTTACAGCTGTTAGAGCGAGGTAGCTAAGTATCGTGAGTTCGAGTACGTACGCAGAACCATACCTATCAACGAAGTAACCAGCAATAGGCCTCACAATGCTTAAGAGCAGAGGTGGAAGACCTGAGTAAACTACGCAGTACAGTACTGGATCCGGTACAATGTACCTAAGTATCCTAGCATAACCACACCACAGCAACTCACTACCAGCAAGACCAAGCACCAGTACTAGAGTTAACTCACCACGTAAAGCAACAACACTACGTAGAGTACATCTGGAGTAACGTACCCTAACTCTCTTAGTCGCGTAGAGTAGCAGTAGAGACGCTATTAAATTGAGCACTGTAATCAGCATCACAGTACCCTGAAAACCAAGTAGTCTCAGCAAGAAACCACCAATGAAACCAGCAATAGAGTACCCTAGCACGTAGCTCACAGTTACCTTAGCGTAAATAAGTCCGCGACCACCAGATAGGTGGAAGCATATAGCGAAGCATGTAGCGAACAAAACAACTCCACCTAGAGAGGCAGGTGCAGCGAACAAGTAACCGTACTCAATACCTATAGCTAACAACCCTACCTCAAATACCTGTAGAATTGAAACCAATCCCAGAAACCAGTACCCTAGCTTCTCACCGAGGTAACATATCACTGGTGTAATGACTAGCGGTATTAATTCAGCTACTGAGTACCTTAGTATAAGCGTCATTGAGTTAGCTAAGTACCTAGTTAGGAAGAAGTAGAGAGACCATGAAGATGACGATAGTAGTAGCGAGATGGCTAGTATGGCGTAGATACTTCTCACCAACTTCATGATTTCCCGAACATGTCACGTGTATCGACTTATGAACATTGCCTATAGTCTTCACTCGCTCTCGCTCTAGCATATGGGCAGAGAGTGAGTAGTGGGCAATTACTGCACTGTGGATCTCTTGCTCTGCAAATCTCTCTACCAAACTCTATGAGTGCTAGATGCGCTCTAGCCATTAGTAGGTAGTCTCCACCAATAGCTTCCTCTAGAATCCTCCTTGTTTGTTCATAGCTTCCATCCGATACACCTAGCCTACGACATATCCTAGCTATGTGGGTATCCACTGGCATTACAGGTCTCTTAGCGTAGAAGAGAAGCACTATATCGGCAGTTTTCTTACCGACACCTGGTAACTCCATTAGCAACTTCCTAGCTACATCCGTAGGTAGGTCCTTGATGAAGTCTAATCTACCTCCAAATCTTTCAACAACCACCTTAGATAACTCAACTATATTTCTTGCACGAATGTACTGCATACCTGCTGGTTTAACAGCCTCAGCCACTTCCTCAACACTAGCTCTTGCTAGGTAATTTGGTACTAATTTGAACTTCGACGTTAAGTTCCTAAATGCTCTTTCTGCATTCCTAGCTGTGGTATTTTGAGATAGTATTGCCTCTATCAAGAGCTCAAATACGTCATCACTGAACTCAGGTTCTGGAGAGTACATAGCTAGTACTGTCCTTACCAGCTTCCTTGCCTTATCTACAACCTCCTCACTCATCGAGCAACTTCACCTCACAACCTCACTTCACCTATGTACAACATAGGGTAATACCTAAGTTCTATGTGTTCCTTAAGTCTGTGGGTTAGAGCATGCTACGTGAGTACTTAATACTGAGTCGTGGTGGTCAAGGTGGTGTCACTGCCTCTAGGATACTAGCTCATGCTGCTGCTATAGAGGGTAAGTACTCACAGGCTATGCCTGAGTTCGGTGCTGAGAGGAGGGGTGCTATTGTTAGAAGTTACCTCAGGATATCTGATAAACCAATTAGAGTGCACTCAGTGGTTAAGAGAGCTGATGCTGTTGCGGTTTTCAGTTCTAAGGTCCTCAATTTAGTTGATGTAGCTAAGTACTGTAAGGAAGGAGCAGCCGTAATAGTTAACTCAGCAACCGAGAGGAGAGTTAGCACATTTAAGACGTACGTAATCAATGCCACTAAGATAGCTACTGACCTAGGTCTCGTCGTAGCTGGGTGGCCTGTCGTGAATACAGCCATGGCGGGAGCTATGGCGAGAGTACTCGAAATATGTTCGTTGGATACTCTGTTAACCGTAATGGAGAATTACTTCAGTGGCAAGATCTTAGAATTGAACCGTGAAGCAGCTAAGCTAGCTTGGTCTAGCGTTAGGGAGGTTGGTTAATGTAATGACTAGTGAAGTACCTATTGATGTGAGTAGGGAAATAGCTAGAGTAAATGAGCTACTTCTCTCAAAACCTTCACCAGGTGCAGCGGGTAGGACAGGTACATGGAGACTTATGAAACCTGTACTCGATAGTAGTAAGTGTGTTAAGTGTGGTCTCTGTTGGCTCTACTGTCCTGATGAAGTTATTGAATGGAGTCCAGGAACTGAACCAAGAATAGACTACGACTACTGTAAGGGTTGTGGTATCTGTGCTAGTGTTTGTCCAAAGGGTGCTATTACCATGGTGATAGAGGGTGAGTAGCTATGAGGAAGGTACTTACAGGTAACTATGCTGTTGCTGAAGCTGTTAAGCTAGCTAGAGCAAAGGTCATAGCAGCTTACCCGATAACACCACAGACAACAATCGTTGAGAAGCTTGCTGAGATGATTGAGAGAGGTGAGCTAGATGCTGAGTACATCAGAGTTGAGTCAGAGCACTCAGCACTAGCGGCTATCTACGGAGCTGCGCTAGGTGGTGCTAGGGTCTTCACAGCTACTTCTAGCCATGGTTTGCTGTACATGTACGAGATGTTGTGGTGGGTTGCCTACGGTAGGGTACCACTTGTGATGGCGGTTGTAACGAGGGCTATTGGGCCTCCGTGGAATATACACTCAGATCACCAAGACATACTTACTGTCAGGGATTCAGGTTGGTTAATTGCTATGGCTGAGAACGTACAGGAGGCATTTGATTTGACGTTACAAGCCTTTAAGATTAGTGAGGATGAGAGAGCTCTCCTACCGGTGGTGATTGGTTTAGATGCGTTCACAGTTAGTCACACAGCTGAACCTGTTGAGGTTCCTGAACAGAAGGTCGTTGATGATTGGTTACCACCTAGGAGACCTCTACCGTATGTACTTGAGCCTGGTAAGGTATTTGCTGTTGGTAATCTAGGTCCTGATGAGGTGTCTATGGAGCTTAGGTGGTTGATGTGGAGAGCTATGGAGAGGAGTAGGGAGGTTATTAGGGAGGTTGATAGAGAGTTCGGTAAGGTATTTGGTAGGTCTTATGGTGGTCTCGTTGAGTGTTATAGGACTGAGAGTGCGAAGTACATTGTCGTTACTTGGGGTGCTTGGTCAGGTGATGTTAAGGAAGCAGTTGATATTCTTCGTGAGAAAGGTGTTGATATTGGTTTGGTTAGGATTAGGTTCGTGAGGCCATTCCCTGTTGAGGAACTGAGAGCTGTGTGCTCGTCAGCTAGGGCTGTCTTGGTGGTTGATAGAGCTGTTTCGCTTGGCTTGAGGGGTGTGCTGGGTATTGAGGTTGAAGCTGTACTAGGGTCTAAGGTACCGATCAAGAACGTTATTGCTGGTCTCGGTGGTGTTGATGTTGGGTATGATGACTTCGTTAGGATAATGGAGGGTTTTGTTCATGAATTTGAGAGTGGACTTACGGATCGTTGGGTAAAGTCAAGTTGGTACATGCCGTGGATAAAAGGATAGGAGGTGAGTCTCGTCTGTCCCTTGCTGAGTTAGTCAAGGGTCCGAAGGGAGTTCTTCCTGGTAATCCTGCTTGTATGGGTTGTCCACATAATCTAGGACTTAAGATACTTGGTAGGGTTCTCGGTGATAGAGCTATATTGGTTGTGCCTGCTGGTTGTACATCGATTATCTCTGGCGTATATCCTAGGGAAGGAATTAACATGCCGATAGTTCACGTGCCATTTGCCTCAGCTGCTGCTGTTGCATCTGGTCTTTCAAGGGCTCTCAAGATAGCTGGTAAGGATGGTATTGTTGTTGTTTGGTCTGGTGATGGTGGTGCAGCTGACATTGGTTTCGCTACATTAAGCGGTGCAGCTGTTAGGGATGAGAATATCCTTGTCATTGTGAGTGATAACGAGGCATACATGAATACTGGCATCCAGGCAAGTGGAACAACATTTTGGAGAGCGAGAACAACGACGACACCTATCTATGGCAAGACTGAGGAGCGCAAGGACCTAGCATTGATAATGCTAGTGCATAGAGTACCGTACGTAGCTACAGCTAGTGTAGGTTACCCTCTTGACTTTGCCCAGAAACTGAAGAGAGCGGCATCCATTAGAGGATTTAAATTCATTCATCTACATAGCCCGTGTCCACCTGGTTGGAGGTTTGACCCCAGCAAGACTATTGAGGTAGCTAAACTAGCTGTTGAAACAGGGGCATGGATTCTCTGGGAGTACTGCAGTGGAAAGTTCACGATAAGTCCACTCAGTAGACCGTACATGGATAAGGCACGGAGGAAGCCAATTAAGGAATACCTAAGACTTCAAGGTCGTTTCGCACACTTAACTGATCGAGATATTGAGGAAATTGAGCGTAAAGTAGATGAGCAGTGTAGGTTCTTCCTTGAGCTAGAGAAGATTCTCAGTAAGTAGTTCTTTACAATTAAGTGCTTCACTGGTGTGGAGTTACAGTAATTAATTAGGTTCTCGCCCCTTCTTACAGTTCGTGGTGTTTTTCCTATGTCATTTAATGAGTACGGTAGCTACTCAGACGATGTTAAGAAGCTGCTGAAGGGTATTGATGCTAGAGTATTTGATAAGGTTAGAGTCCACCTCAAGTCAGGTCAAGTACTTGAAGGTCTTGTGTTGCCGAGACCTGAGTACGGATCTCTTGACTGTCTCGTTATCAAGCTAGATAATGGCTACAACGTCGGTATTCACATTAATAATATTGAGAGAATTGAGCTCGTAGCTAAGGGTGTGGAAGCAGTTATTAAGTATCCTCCACCACCCAGTAAGGTAGCTGAGTTACCTAAGGTAGCTGTTCTCGGTACTGGTGGTACCATACTATCGAAGGTTGACTATGTATCAGGTGCGGTGTACCCAACGTTCTCTGCTGAAGACATATACGGTATGGTACCTGAGCTACAGGACCTAGCAAATCTCGATATTGAGATGGTGTTCTCGATTTTTAGCGAGGACATGACGCCGCAGCACTGGGAGAAGTTAGCTCAAGTTATTGAGAGAAAGTTCAGGAATGGTTGTAGAGGTATAGTAGTATTCCATGGTACAGATACCATGGGTTACTCAGCTGCTGCTATGGCTTTTGCAGTGAGAAATGCTCCAGGGCCAGTAGTCTTCGTCGGTGCTCAGAGATCAAGTGATAGACCATCTACAGATGCTGTCATGAACGTGATATGTGCTGTCACAGTTGCTGTGAAAGCACCCTTTGCAGAGTCAGTTGTGTGTATGCACGGTGAGTCAGGTGATACCTATGCTCTAGTTCATAGAGGTGTTCGAGTTAGGAAGATGCATACGAGTAGGAGAGATGCATTTAGATCAATAAACGACATCCCACTAGCTAAGGTTGAGGGTAGTGAGATAGTGGTCATTAATAGGAAGTACATTCCGAGATCTAAGTCAATCGATGACATGATTTGCATGCCAAAGTTCGACAATAAGACCGTACTACTCAAGTTCTATCCCGGTATGCAGCCAGATATCATAGACTACCTCGTTGACAAGGGTTATCACGGAATTGTGCTTGAGGGTACTGGTCTAGGTCATGTTGGTCAGCAATTGCTGAAGTCTATTAGGAGAGCAATTGAGATGGGGATACCTGTTGTAATGACGTCTCAATGCCTCTATGGTAGGATAAACATGAATGTGTATAGGAGGGGTGTTGAACTACTTAAGATGGGTGTCATACCGGGGCACGATATGTTACCTGAGACAGCATACGTCAAGTTGTCTTGGGTGCTAGCTCAGACACGTGACCTAGATGAGGTTAGAAAGCTCATGACTGCACCTATAGTATACGAGATCAATCCGACGACGAGTTACGTAACCTATCCACAGGTGTACCAGGAGGTGACTATGTGAGGATCGATTACGAGAAACTTGGTCTAAAGGTTGGTCTTGAATTTCATAGACAGCTAGATACGGGTAGGAAGCTATTCTGTGAATGCCCTCCAATACTTAGAAATGACCCTCCAGACATTGTCATTAGGAGGGTGCTAAGACCATCACTTAGCGAACTAGGTAGAGTTGACCCAGCTGCTGTTTGGGAGTTCAGAAAGAAGAGAGTATTCATATACGAAGCATACAGCGACACTACTTGTCTCGTTGAACTCGATGAGGAGCCCCCTCACGATATGGATCCTGAATCGCTTAAGGTAGTTATTGCTGTAGCTAAGAGATTGAAGTCAAGGGTACTCGATGAGATACATACGATGAGGAAGATAGTTATTGATGGTTCTAACACAACAGGTTTCCAGAGAACAGCACTCGTAGCTATAGGTGGTGAAGTTGACGTCTATGGACTTAAGGTACCTATTCAGACTATCTGTCTTGAGGAAGATGCTGCACGTAAGATAAGAGAGAGCGAGTACGAGGTAGTGTATCGCCTAGATAGGTTCGGTATTCCACTTATTGAGATAGCTACAGGACCTGTAATGAGGACACCTGAGCAAGTTTACGAGGTAGCTAAGTACATTGGTGTGCTGCTGAAGCTAACAGGTAAGGTGAAGAGAGGTATTGGATCCATAAGGCAAGACCTAAACATATCGATCGTGGGTGGCGCTAGGGTAGAGATCAAGGGTGTTCAAGAGCTTGAGCTACTACCCAAGATAGTTGAGTACGAGGTACTGAGACAACTGAACCTAATCAAGATTACGCGGGAACTCAGGAATAGAGGTGCTAGAGAAGAGGACTATACATTGAGCAACGTTGTAGACGTGACATCGATCTTCCAGAACACTAAGTGCAGAGTGATAAGGAAAGCTCTTGAGAAGGGAGGTGTAGTATTAGCTCTTAAGTTACCAAAACTAAGGAAATTGTTGGGTTACGAAATTCAACCTGGTAGGAGATTTGCTACCGAGCTAGCTGATAGAGCACGAGTCTGGGCTGGTGTTAAAGGTCTGTTCCACTGTGATGAACTACCAGCATACGGAATATCTTCAGATGAAGTTCGTTCAGTCGAGGAGAAGCTAGGTATTGGACCACATGACGGATACATCCTGATAGCAGGTAACCCAATTGACGTAGAGGAGGCCTTCAAGGTAATAATTGAGCGAGTTAGAGAAGCAATATACGGTATTCCTGAGGAGACTAGAGCAGCTAATCCAGATGGTACAACGCACTTCATGAGACCAAGACCAGGAGCAGCTAGAATGTACCCAGAGACAGATGTTCGCCCTGTATATATAACGATCGAATTTGAGAAGGAAGCGGAGAAGTACATACCTGAGTACCCAGATGAGCTTCTCGAGAGGCTAACTAAGGAATTAAACCTACCGAGAGAACTAGCTGAGCCGTTACTAGATTCACCACACCTATACCTTTTCGAGAGGATAGTCAAGAAGCTAGGTATCAACCCAGTACTCGTAGCATCAGTACTAGTCAATACGCTACGGTACCTAAAGAGGGAGGGAATACCAGTAGACAACATCAGTGATTACGCTCTATTTGAGGTATTTAGGTTAGTTAGAGAAGGTGAGATATCTAAGGAAGCTGTACCAGAGATATTGAAGTACTTAGCTCAGAACCCATCATCATCAGTTAAGGAAGCTATCGAAAAGCTTGGATTGAGGAAAGTGAAGTTAAGCGAGTTAGTTAAGGATATCGATGCTATTGTAGAGGAGTACAGGAACTTAATACTTGAGAGGGGTGAACGAGCAATCTCCACCCTAATGGGTGTGCTCATGAAGAAGTACCGTGGTAGAGTAGATGGTAAAGTTGTGTATGAATTACTTCATGAGAGAGTAAGAAAGGTACTAGAGGAGAAAGGTGTGTAGCGAGTTAGAAATGTTTTTAAAAGTAGCTCTAGACTTGTGTTGTTAGATGATGTGAGGTGATACAATGAGTAAACCTGATATCGTGTACATAGTTGAGACAGTTGGTGGAGTACTAGCTGTTGATGAGAATGGTCAAGTGATTGAGAAAGTACCCTTTGAACGTGATCCAGATAAGATAGCAGATAAGTTCATGGCACTTGAAGGTGGAGATCTAATCGATGAAGTAAAGGAGTTATGTAGGAGGCTGAGAGAGAAAGGTATTAAGACCATAGTTGTTGAAGATGAGGAAATAGCCAGAAGAATAGCATCTAACTTCCCAGGTCTTGAAGTAAGGGTAGAGAAACCAAGTAGAGGAGGTACAATCGTTAGAAAAGACCCAACCAAGTACGCACCGGAGTTCGGTCTATCACCTGAAGAATTCCGAAAGTTACTCTTCGAAGCAACAGTTATAGAAACTAGGAAGAAGGTTAGGAAAGCAGCAGAGAAGAGAGACCTATTCATCGCACAGGCAATATCTGCAATCGACGACATAGACAAGACACTAAACCTATTCTCATCAAGATTAAGGGAGTGGTATAGCCTACACTTCCCAGAGCTAAATGACATGGTTAGAGATCACGAAGACTTCGTCAGATTAGTCTATGAGCTAGGTCATAGATCAAACTTCAGTAAGGAGAAGCTAACGAAACTAGGTATACCACCAGCAAGAGCTGAGAGAATAGCAGAGGCAGCAAAGAAGAGCATGGGTGCAGAGATGACAGACTTCGACCTTGGACCTATCAAGCTAGTTGCAGGTATTACACTACAGCTATTTGACATAAGGAGGAAGCTAGCAAGTTACATAGACGAAGCAATGAAGGAAGTAGCACCAAACATCAGAGAGCTAGTTGGACCACTACTAGGTGCTAGATTGATCAAGCTAGCAGGAGGACTAATGAAGTTAGCTATGTTACCAGCAAGTACCATACAGGTACTAGGTGCTGAGAAGGCACTCTTCAGAGCATTGAGAACAGGAGGTAAACCACCAAAGCACGGAGTAATCTTCCAGTTCCCAGCTATCTTCAGATCACCAAGATGGCAGAGAGGTAAGATCGCTAGAGCACTAGCAGCAAAGTTAGCTATAGCAGCTAGAGTAGATGCATTCACAGGACAATTCATAGCACCAAAGCTCAAGGAGGATCTAATGAAGAGAATCGAAGAGATCAAGAGACTATATGCAAAACCACCACCGAGAAAACCAGAAGCAAGACCAACAAGGAGACCAACCAGAAGGAGATAACCAAATACCCATCCTTTCCACCTCATCCCTTTACCACATACACTAGAGTTAGACCAAAAGTTTAAACTCCGTACACAAAGTGAGAAATGTGGTGAAGTAATATGTCAAGTCTGATAAAGCCTGTTGAGGTTAGACCTCACGAGAAGTTTGAGGGTATTTACTGGGTTAAGTTCGAGGATGGTTCTGAGAAGTTAGCAACAAAGAACCTAACACCTGGTAAGAGAGTGTATGGTGAGCAATTAGTTGTTTGGGAAGGTGAGGAGTACAGAATATGGAATCCGTACAGGAGCAAGCTAGCAGCAGCAATACTGAAGGGTCTACAGGTAATGCCAATTAAGAGAGGGATGAAGATACTGTACCTAGGTGCTGCATCAGGTACAACCTCAAGCCACATATCTGATATCGTAGGACCTGAAGGAGTGGTATACGCGGTTGAGTTCTCACCAAGAGTATTTAGGGAGTTCATGGAGAAGTGTATTGACCAGGGAAGAACAAACATGATACCAATACTAGCTGATGCTAGGTACCCATGGCAGTACAGACACATTGTGGAGGAAGTAGATCTGGTATACATCGACATTGCACAGCCATTCCAAGCAAAGATACTAGCTGACAACGCTGACTTCTTCCTAAAGAGCGGTGGATGGGTAATGCAAGCAATTAAGGCAATGAGCATTGACGTCACAAGAGAACCTTCAGAAACGTACAAGCAGGAGATTGAGCATTTAAAGCAGAGAGGCTACGAGATACTAGATCAAGTACACCTAGAGCCATATGATGTAGCTCATGCCTTCATAGTGGGTAAGAGAGTTAAGTAGTCAAAGTAACCACTGCTACACAATATCTTAAACTAAATGTTTTTATTTTAATTGACAAAGGTTTTAACCAGCATGGAGCACGAATTAATAATTAATGTAGTTCAAGTCCTGCGTAAAACAAGTGATGAGGTAAGTGCTATAAGTTCATCACATCGCAAGTACTCATTCAATGTAGTTGCTAAGAATGTCAAGGGTAAGAACTTAGTACTCTCAGTAACTGCTGATGTTGACAGAGTTAGTAAGAGAGCTGTTAAGGATCTCGTAGTCCTATCATACACAACTAAGTCAGTACCTCTAATCGTCAGTAATAAGTGTAAGGGTAAGGAGCTTGCTGAAGGTGTTGTATACAAGAGGTTCGGTATCTATACAATAAACTTTGAGACGTTTAAAGATATGCTAGAGGAAGAGAAGTATCCTCAGTTCTATTCCGAGAAGGGAGGTATCTACGTTAGAATTAAGGGTAGGGTACTTAGGCAATTGAGAGAGAAGTACAATCTCTCACTCGGTGAAGTAGCTAGATCAATAGGCTTAACCAGGAAAGCAATATACGAGTACGAGAGGGATAGCATGGATGCTTCTGCTGCTGTTGCCCAGAAGCTAATTGAGTTATTTGGTGAGGAAATTATTGAGGAGATAAATCCAATGGAGTGGAATATCAGTAAGGAAGAACTTCATAGATTGATCGATGAGAATAGGGAGATTAGTAAGCTGAGTAAGAGTGTTAGAGAGGTATTTCCCGAAGACGACTATGAGTTGTATGAACTTTACCGGTGTCCCTTTGATGCTGTTGCACATAGTAAGCACGAGAACATATTTCTTAAGGTAATCTACAGCAGAGAAGGTAGGAGGATTCAGAGAGGAGATATTAGTGAGGTTACTGTAATAGGTGAAGTCGCTAGAGTTCTAGACGCGAAACTAGCTTTCTTAGTTCCTGATAGGAATACCTACGAGTTAGTTAGAGATGCTATACCTAGTGATGTTGAGTGTGAGATACTGACTAGCAGTGAGAAGAGGTGACGTGAGATACCAATCAAGGTCTTGATAACAGGGAGGCCTGGAATTGGTAAGACCACAGCTATTAAGAAGGTAGCTGACTTACTTAGGACGAGAGGAGTTAAGGTAGGTGGTATGATAACTCTCGAAGTTAGGGAAAGAGGTAGGAGAGTTGGATTTAAGATAGTTGACTTAGCTACAGGTCGTGAAGGAGTTCTAGCGTGGGTAGGTTCCTCCGGAGGACCACGCGTTGGTAAGTATGTAGTCAATCTTAGGGATCTAGAGGATGTAGGTGTGAGAGCAATCTTAGATGCTATCGAGTTTGCTGAAGTTGTGTTCTGTGATGAGATTGGCCCCATGGAGTTGCACTCAGATAAGTTTAAGGAAGCAATTGAAAGAGCTTTGGCATCAGATAAGCAATTTGTAGGTACCATACATATCAGGGCAGATCGTGATCCATTCTGTAGGTACCTAAAGGAGAGGTACAGACTTAAGATCATCGAGTTAACTCTAGCAAATAGGGACCGTATACCGCTAGAGATAAGTTCCGAAATTCTTAGGGTACTTGGAAGGACATGAGTGAGTTAGAGTTTGCGGTAGTAGAGCTTGAGAAGCTTCTCGGTGTTAATTTAGTTAAGATCACTGAGGGGCTTGTTGAGTTGTTTATACCTGATCTCTCGAAGTTTAGTGATGGTAGGAGAATTGAGCCTTGTTGGGCCCCTGTCTTCTACAATCCTAGAATGGTGATGAATCGTGATATCTCAGTTCTAGCAATATCGTACTTCGCTAAGTTGAAGAAAAGGAACATAACCGTGTGTGAACCTCTATCAGCTACTGGTGTTAGGGGTTTAAGGTATGCTAAGGAAGTACCTAGTGTTGAGAAGGTTGTTCTAAATGACATTGACTTTAGAGCGTACAAGCTGATTCTACTCAATACAAAGGTAAATAATCTAGAGGATAAAGTTGAGGTTCACAATGAGGATGCGAACATTCTACTACATACATACACTAAGCGTGGTGAGAGATTTGATGTAGTTGACATTGACCCCTTTGGTAGCCCAGTACCGTTTACAGATGCCGCTATTAGAGCAGTGAGAGGTAGAGGATTACTGTGTTTAACAGCTACAGACTTAGCGCCTCTCCTCGGTGTTTACCCAAAGGCGTGTTTGAGGAAGTATGGAGCAATTCCTCTTAGAACGGATTTTTCTCCGGAGATTGGTGTTAGGATAATGTTGGGGTACTTGGCTAGAGAAGCAGCAAAGCATGAGCTAGGTATCAAACCTCTTCTAGCGTATATACGTCAGCACTATATGAGGGTCTTTGTCGAGATACTGACGGGAGCATCTAGTAGTAATAAAGCGCTTCAGGAACTTGGTTACTTACTCTTTTGTAGGAGTTGTCTGTGGAGAGCGCTCGAGAAAGGTCACGTACCTAGAACTCTAGTATGTCCTAACTGCGGTAGTAAGTTGGAGGTAGCGGGGCCTCTCTGGTGTGGCCCCATATTTGATAGGGATTTCGTACGTGGTCTTCTTGCTGATTACGAGAGTAGAGCTTACATGCGGAAGAAGGAGTTAACGAAGTTTCTCTCTACAATAGTGAGTGAGGTAGAGGTTAATGAAGTATTTTACACAACTAGTGAGCTAGCTAGTAGGTACAGAGTTCAGGAACCTAGCGTTAGCGATGTTGTTGAGAAACTTAGAGAACTAGGTTATAAAGCATGTAGAACTCATTTCTCAAGTAAGGGATTTCGAACAGATGCTCCTCTTGATGTAGTTAGTAAGATTGTGAGAGAGCTATCTCCTAAATGAAATCTTCATTCCAAGGTATCTCGACTCTCATACCTTTCTCAGCAGATTTCAGTGCATACACTATGCACTTAAGTGCTATGTAACCTACAACACCACTAGTTAGAGGCTCCTTACCGCTCTTCACGCACTCAATGAAGTGTTTGAGCTCGACTAGTAGAGGTTCATTGTGTGATCCAAGTAATAGTCGCTCCTCACTAATTTCCTTGCTCTGATACGTGAGCACTAGTGACGTGTAGTCACTATTTGATGTGTAGCTAGCTATACCCTTCTCCTTAACAACTCGTTGAAGCATGTAATCCACAGTGATAACGTAGTTCATTGTCTGAATCTCCATTAATCTCCTCTTCATTGTCTGAGAACATAACCAACTAGCTCTCAACTGCGCAACAGTACCTGAAGGATATGTATAGTTAGCAATAATATCTACCTCATAGGGGAAGTTACTGACGTACCTTGTCTTAGCTACCACCTCTCTCGGTAATTCATTCAGTACATAGTTACAGATATCAATGTCGTGTACTAAGAGATCATGTGCGACACCTAGGTTTAGAGTATACACTGGATTGAAGGGGCCAGGACCGATTCTCACACTATATATGTTGACTACTTCTTCACCCTCACTTCTCAACCTGGATAGTATGTTAAGTAGGTGACTTACAACCGGCTCAAACCTAACGATATGTCCCACCATTAGTACCCTACCTAGTTTCTTAGCTTCGAGAACTAGCTCACGAGCTTCCTCGATCGTTGTTGCAATTGGCTTCTCAACAAAGACGTGAGAGTGAGGTAGGAGTTTCTTGACCACTACGTAGTGGTACTTCGTGGGGACAGCTACTACGTATGCATCGTACTTGCTGTGTCTAATTTCATCAATACTACCATACACCTCATTAACTAGGTACCTCTTTGCTAATTCCTTAGCTCTTGAGATATCTATATCACAGATAGCTAGATCCTCGATATCTCCCTGATCCCTCAACCTAGCTAGAACACGAATGATGTTTCTACCCCACCTACCGACACCAATACAGCAGATTCTCATACCTACCGTCCTCGAGTAAGTTTGGTAGCAGGTATATATCAGTGAGCACCCTCTACTATGCGAGACTATGAAGTTAGTACTCTTAACTGGTTTACCAGGATCTGGTAAGAGCTTAGTTGCTAAGCTACTTAGTGAGTACCTGAGAGCACCTACCGTAAACATGGGTGATGTTGTTAGAGAGGAGGCTAGGAGACGCGGATTACCTGAATCCAGAGAGGTATTGTCAAATATAGCGATTGAGCTGAGGAAGAACTATGGTAGTGACGCTATTGCCAAGCTAACGTACGAGTACTGGCTGAGGAAGCTCGAAGGTAGAGCAGAGGTAGTTATTGTTGATGGTGTTAGGAGTTGGGATGAAGTCAACTACTTTAAGCAACGTTTCGGTGACGTTCTCGTAGTTGCTGTTCACGCGTCTCCTAGAACAAGATTCAGAAGGCTCAGGGAACGTGGTAGAAGCGATGATCCTAGATCCTGGATCGAGTTTGTTAAGCGAGACCTTGCTGAGCTGAGTATGGGTGTTGGTACCGTAATTGCTCTTGCTGACTACGTTATTACTAATGAGAAAAACTCTTTGACTGAGCTTGAATCTAAGGTACGCGAATTAGCGGAGTTGATTAAGCATGAGAGTTGAGGTCTGGGTCGAGCTACGTGATACAGAGGATAGGGATAAGGTATTACGTGCTCTAAATAATGTCTTCACGCCTAGAGAGGTTAGAGAAGAGGTTATTGAGGGTAGGAAGTATGTTGTAGCTAGAGGTGAAGGCTCGCACTGCTTACTTAAGCTATATAAGTTAATTCGCGAAGAGGAGATACACGACGCAGCAAGAGAAAACATCAGGAGAGGTATACGTGGTAATACAATTATCTTCCACCTAAATAAGCAAGCAGCATACAGTGGATTAGCTGTGTTCTGTACTGTACCTCATAAGGAAAGTCCTCTCGGGCCTATAACATTCATCGTTACCTGTAGTGATCCTAGGAGATTTCTCGACTGGATAGCACCGAAGACATTCCGAGGGCAAGTAGTGTACGAAGCTAAGCCACCTGATGATCCTTAACTACGATCGCGAATATCTACTGAAATTTACTCGTGATCGATCTTAATCCAATCCATGTCCTTTGGTAAGTACACATTACTGAATTCTTCTTCAGCTTCTTTGAGTAGGTGCCCTTCCTGCTCGGTATACCTAGGACTTATGTGGAAGAGTATCAGTGACCTAACTCCTGCTTCTTTTGCTACCCAAGCTGCCTCTCTAGCTGTTGAGTGCATGCTCTCAATAGCTTTATCTCTATCTCTATCCATGAAGGTTGCCTCATGGATTAGTATATCAGCTCCCTTAGCTAACTTAATGAGTTTCTCACATGGTCTAGTATCACCACTATAGACAAGCTTCAGACCTCTCCTAGGCTCATCACATACATCGCGTGGATGGACAACTATACCATTAGGAAGTACAACACTCTGACCACTCTGAAGTAATTTCCAGTACCTAACCGGTACACCTAATGCTCTTGCTCTCTCAGGGTGGAAAGTACCCGGTAGCTCCTTTTCCTCAATAGCGAAGGCATAGGTTGTTATTGAGTGTTCAACTCTAACAGCCTTTACACAGTACCTACCGAAGTCTAGAACTTCAACCTCGTTCTTCAGTTCCTTAATTAGGAGCCTATACCCTCTCTCAGAGTGCGACTTTGAACTTGCTTGAGAGCGCTTCAAGATCGTATCCATAATCTCAGCAATACCTTCAGGGCCAATTACCAAGAGTTCTCTTGTTCTACCTGAGAGTGCTAGTGTTTGAAGGAAACCAAAGAGGCCAAAGTAATGATCACCATGGAGGTGTGAGATCAAGATCTTCATTTCCTTATTGACACCGAACCCTATCCTAAGGTACCTGTACTGCATACCCTCTCCGCAATCGAGAATCAATACTTCACTTCCCCACCTAATAGCTATGGAGGGTAATGCTCTTGTAGATGTAGGCATACCTGATCCAGTACCTAGAAATACGAGATCCACACTACTTCACCTTCCTCACAACCTCAACAATCCTAGTCAGTGAACTATGTACACGCATACTATGTTTCTCAACTACTGCAAATCCGTGATCTCTCAAGTAATCACTAACATCAATCCACGAGGGGTGGGCAAAGCACATGTACTTCCCCCTCTTCAACACCATAGAAGAGCACTCAATGAACTTCCTAAGAAGCTCCTCAAGAGGAGTTTTCTTAGTGCTAGCTGCCCTACCGTAAGGAGGATCAGTTGCTATAGCATCGACACACTCATGTCTAAAACCTAGCCTCCTTGCGTCACCAAGTACAACACCAATAGACTTAACCGAGTAGTACTCAGTATTCACAGCAGACCCCCTAACCATGAACTCATCAATATCAACACCAACACACTCGCAACCAATTAAACCAGCCTCGACAAGTATACCTCCAACACCACAGAAAGGATCGAGAACTACACCACCTCTAGGTGCTCTCGCTAAATTAACGAAAAGTCTTGATGTGTACGCATCTAAGCTACTTGGGTGAAATACAGGTCTTCTTCTTGGTCTTCTCTCCTGAAAAGAACCTCTATTAACTTCGCGTAGAACCCTACCTATGATAGCTCTATTACCTGTAACAATACAGACAATAACTTCATCGGGGTTACGTACATCAACCTTAGCACATCCACATACCCTCTTCAGGATGGTAGCACCCATACTCTTCTCAACCTGGTACTTACTCAATCCTGCACCATAGGTCTTTACTCTAATCAACCTACACACAAAGGACTTGCCTTTAAGGAAGGACCAATCAACGCTATCTACCGCTGCAACGATATCACTGAGAGCAACTCCCTCAACAGCAGCAAGTTCCTCACAGATAAGCTTTGTCATCGACAATCGTGTAGCAATTACATCAACATCTAGATTCCTGACCTCAAGTCTAAGTACTTGATCAAGTACATCAACAACTTTATACTCAATACCTTCAGTCTCTAAAGTAGCTACAAATTCAGCTCTGGGTAGAGACTCATGCTCACCAGAGAGCAATGCAAATAATCTCTTCCAAATCATACCCACATCGACATAGGAGAAGAAACTTATCAACCGTACTCACGAGGGATTAGCTTGTCCTCAGTATCTGTTGAATTCTCTTCATGCTCCATGAAGATAAGAGAACTGTGTACAGCGAGAGGAGTATGTAGGCAATAGCTAGTATAGGTGAACCAGTACCTAATACAATCCTCGATATTTCTGTCAGTACCCACCTAAGTGGTACAAATGCAGGAACCATCATGAGCAGTCTACGGTATAGCACACCTCTTGCCTCAAAGTGCTCAAGTATGAAGACTACCATAACTATTATCACAAGCACTATAATCACATCGACAACATATGCGAATCCAACCGTAGCAACGAGTACAGTAATTGGTGTTGAAGGATTGGGAGCTTTTGCAGCGCTAAGCGTTGATGATAGGATCAATAGAGCGAACAGCGAAACCGTCGTAGTTAGAGGATACTTACCGAAAGTATTTCGAAGTACTTTCCTCAGTACTTCACCTAAGTTAAAGGCTACCCACAACATAGCTAAACCTATCAAAGCAACTATCGCAGTACCTACAATCCTGAGCACTATCATAGGTATCCACTGTGCAACGGCATAAAGTAGTAGCAAGACCCCAGGAATACCGAGAGCATACCTTCTATACGCAGGCTCTTCTATCAGTTTCTTGAGATAGTACTTCAGCAAAACAACACTCTCCTCAACACCTCTAGATTGCTTAACTATTATCCTCCTAACAACTACATAGCGAACTCTAGATTGTAGCAGTGGTAACACCTTCTCATCCGTAGGACTATCACAGACCAGTACGATGGTATCAGCACCTACCCTACTAAGTACGTGATCTACCTCTGCCTCTAGCTTGAGATCAGATGCTACACTTTCTTCCGGTAGTCCAGTTACGAGAGCGATCTCCACTCTATCTCTTCCTATGGATGCAGCTAGTGAGTCGTAGATCTGAATAGCGGCGAATAGTGCATTAACATCAGCATCATCCGGAGCACGTAGTGCATACTCAGTAGCAACCTTAACTAACTGATCTCTTCCAGTAAGTGGTGTACGGACACCCAGCTTCGAACCTACATCATTGTCCCTATCCACACAGAGAACCAATACCTTACTTGAGTGCCTTAGCGCTTCGTACACAGTAAACCCCAATTAGAGACCGAAGTTCTGCATATTAACGCTATCGAACTACTTCGGGTATTCCAGTAGACCAGCTTCGTACAGTATCTTAAGCTCCTCAAGAGATACTCTCTCACCACGCTTATACTTCTCATAGATCTTGAGGGCTCTCTCCATGAGGGCACCTCTCCTCTCTGAAAGCTTCTTAGCTATAATCTCAGCTTTCTTCATCAGCTTCAGTCTTCTCAATTCTTCCTCAAGCTCCTGAATTCTAGCTCTAATACTCCTCGATTGCTCAGCTAGCTCACTCAATCTCTTCTTAAGATTATCTCTCCTGCTCTTTAACCGCTCTAGCTCAGTTACGAGAGAAGAGATTTCCTCCTTCAACTGCTTAATCCTCTCCTTACAGGGGAGTATCTTCATCTCGTACGTATCCTGCATCTTAGCTCTAAGCTCATCGAATTCCCTAGCCAGCTCATTGTACTTCCTCCTTAGTTCATCAATTGTCTTCTGTAAGTTCTTCGTCTTAGTAATCACCTTGAACTGAAATTCAAGCTCAGCAATCTTCTTCAATATCTCCTTTTCCCACTCAAGATTTGTGGGGGCAGTTTCGTAAGCCCACTCAAGTTTCTCGAGCAGTTCAAGGACTTTGCTCTCGTCTTGTTCACGACCTCTAATATGGGGTAAGAGCGCTCTTAAGTGATCTTTGAGTACACGAATGTACTCCCTACATCTAGCTAGTTCCTGCCTAATTTCGTTCCTTTTACCTCTTAAAGACCTAAGTTCCTGAATAGCTAGATCTCTCTCATTTCTCAAACTTTGAAGAACTTGTTTCTTCTCACGAATCCTTACACGAATAGAATTCAGCTCCTCAACAACTCTAGCTAATTCAGCTCTAACCTCGTTACGTTCAATCTGGCATCTCTCAAGCTCTTCACGAAGCTTCTTCAATTGCTCCATCACTTCACTGATCTTCTTATCGATGTCACTTGTACCTACTGACATCAAAGTCACACTCTCCCTACCATAGGGCTTTAGTGCTCTTTTAATGTTACGTCATGTCACTACACTAGGGTAGAGTTACGTAATCTTCACCACCAACATAGATCTGCTGCAGAACAGCATAGAGGGAGTCAATACCTTCACCGGTCTTCGCAGATACAGGCAATACTCTAGTCATACTCCAGACCTTACTCAGTAAGGAGCAGACGTCTCTAGAGATCTCACGCTCAAATCCGCTATGTTCAAGTTCAATCCTGCTATAGAGCTCATCTACGTTCTCAGCCCATTCACAAATCTCATCAACTACCTTCCTCTCCACCAAGTCTATCTTTGTCAATACATTTAGCTGAGGTCTCTGCAGTCTATAGTAGCAGGATAGGGACAACAACATAGCCGATACGAAGGATGCTGGTCTTGAGGCAAAAACTACATCAAAGAGAAATAGTACAGCAGCTCTCTCAGCACTTAAGGTATTGACTATGTGTGGTCCAACAGCTCTAAACACAAATAACTCGATTTGACCTGGAGTATCAACAAGCACGTACCCCGGTCTCAAATCATTTATCTCACGCTGTATTTCCTCTGCATTCAAAGCGATGTAGTCTGCAGCAGCTATGATAGCTGCATTAGGACCTAGGTTGTACTCCTCCATTAACTTCCTAGCTGTTACGTACTCCCTAACATCAACATCAGGAGTATAGGGTAGCCACTCAGCAGCAGGATCGAGATTCACGATTATAGTATCCATATCGTGCTCTATTAACCAATTGTAGAGTGCGGCAACTAAGGTCGATTTCCCAGAACCTGCTGGTCCAACAACAAATACAGTGAACATTTACTCACCATTAACCACTGGCACAGTGAGTTAATAGACTTTATCACTAGAGCTGTAACTGAGACACCTCCTCGAGCATCTCAAGGTATATCGACTCCGCAATAACATCACTCACGAACTTCATTACAAGTACCTGTCTTTGATTTGAACCCTTACTCATCATCGAGCTAAGAACCCTGTATCACACTATTATAGGTGGTGGGACTAGTCTGGACACTTCAAGTGCATATAGCGTAGGGGTGAGAGAGTTAAGCAAATGTTTATTGTCGAACTATTCTCTTGATCTCCTACGTTTCTCAACTAATTTTTCAGCAATAAGCTTAAGTAGTTGATACTTTCCAGCAACTTTCTTAACGAGAACATACCCTCCATACTCCTCCCACCACACAGAGGGATAGTGCTTACCTCGTACAATCTCTGGCTCAAGACCTAGCTCACGAGCTACCTCAGCAATCTCATCAGCTCTAGGATTCTCAACAGCTAGTGACTTAGGTACCTTCCTACCTAGGCTTCTAGGTAGTCTTGAGTCGAAGTAAACGGGCCACACTACTACCTTACCTTCACTCTTCGGTATCATCGGTATTACCTCGCGATAATATCACAATTTTGTGAGGTTAAAGTTCTTTAGTCGTGACTAAATTAATATCTTGATTGAAATCATAGTACTAAAGCTTGGAGGGTCTTTTCTTGTCACTTAGGAAGATTGGTCATATAATCCACTACTCTAGGAGTAAGAAGCTAATAGCTAGGCTCACTATGTTCGTACCTCCACCAATCACGGTTTTCGACTTCAAGATGAAGAGGATAGGTACGTTAGTTGATGTTTTTGGTCCTGTTGATAGACCTTATGGATCCATAAAGCCTGAACCTTCGTTAAGTAATCCAGATCAGTACGTTGATGTAGACATCTATGTTAGGGTCTATGATCTAGAGAGGAGAAGGGGGCGAGGTGTAGGTGAGAAAAGAGGTAAGTAAGGGCGGTACAGAGCTACTATCCAACGGTATTATCTGTCCGTACTGTGGTAAACCAACTGTTGTTAGGGACTATACGAGAGCATGTTTAGTCTGTCGAAATTGTGGTGCTGTTGTTGATGAGAATCTACCTGATCTAGGTCCTGAATGGAGAGCATACACACCTCAGCAGTTTATGGAGAGAGCTAGAACAGGAGCACCTGAAACACCACTCCTACCTGATAAAGGTCTTCCAACGATAATACCCACTGTTCGTAAGGATGCACAGGGTAGAGAGCTAAGTCCAGAGAAGTATAGGCTCGTTAGGAAGTTAATCAAGATACAGAAGCGATTGAAGACTAGTTCTGAGCGAAATCTAACGATTGCCCTAGCTGAGATAACGAGAATGGGTACAGTACTTGGACTACCACGTGTTGTTGTCCTTGAAGCTTCTGTCATGTATAGAGAAGCCATTAAGAGGGGTTTAGCTAAGGGAAGGTCTATTGAGGCGCTTGCAGCAGCATGTGTATACGCTGCCTGTAGGAGGTACAAGGTACCTAGATCACTTGAGGAGATAGCAGTACATGCCAAGATAGATCGAAAGATCATAGCTAAGTGCTATAGACTGATCATCAAGGAGGTACTGGGTAAGGTACCATCTACCTCCGCTAGAGAGTACATACCTAGACTAGCTAAGACACTTAAGTTACCACCAGAGGTCCAGAGAGAGGCCATATCCATAATAGAGAAGGCATATGAGGTGGGTATAACAGCAGGTAAAACACCTATCGGATTGGCAGCTGCTGCACTCTACATAGCTTCTGTTCTCCTGAATTCAAAGAGGACTCAAAAGGAGATTGCTGTTGCTGCTGGCGTAACTGAGGTAACTATTAGGAATAGGTATAAAGAACTCCTGAATAAACTCGACATAGTTGTGTACGTCTAGCTACCTACCGGTGACAGAAGATGGACACTCTAACACCAATTGAGGAGCGATTACTCAGAGAGATCGCCAAAGCTGGAAAGGAAGGAGTTATCCAGATGGAGTTATGGAGGAAGCTAGGTATTGATAGTAGAGAGGGTTCGAAAATCCTTGCTAGACTTGAGAAGAAAGGCTTCATTAAGCGTGAACCGATTAAGGTGAATGGTAGGAGAACATACAGAGTCTACGTTGTGAAAGGTCTTGAGTTAGTTACCGAGAAAGCACCAACAATTGAAGTAGTACAACTCCCCACCGAGCTAGAATTCCTGCTTGAGGTACCTTGTTTTACTTGTCCTCAACTCCATGTGTGCGGCAGCTTGAGAGGTGTTAATCCTGAAAATTGTCCTAAGTTAACTGCTTGGCTTCTCTCTAAGGTGCGTGAGGGATATGAGTAGTCGATTGAGGACCTTTATTGCTGTTGATATTGAGGATCCTCAAATTCTCGATAAGTTAATGGAGTTGGAGAAGAGGATTGTTGATACTGGTGCTGATGTGAAGCTAGTTGAACGAGAGAACCTACACATAACTCTTAGATTCCTTGGTGAAATACCTATTCCACTTGTCCAACAAGTTCAGAAGCTTCTATCCAAACTCAGTTTCCATAAGTTTAGAGCTAGGTTGAGAGGTCTAGGTGCTTTTCCTACACCTTCATCACCTAGGGTCATCTGGGTTGGTGTTGCTGAGGGTAGTGAGGAGCTTAAGAGGATCTACGAGTGGATTGAGAGTGAGCTTAGGAAGCTTGGTTTTAGACCAGAGCGTGAGGAGTTCATTCCACACGTTACTTTAGCTAGAGTACGTAGTCCTAGAGGAAGGAGTGAGTTGGTTAGGTTGCTTCAGGAGCTTCGTGATATTGAGATTGGTGAGATCATTGTTGATAAGGTTAGGTTGAAGAAAAGTACATTAACGCCTAGAGGTCCAATCTACACAACTCTGTTTGAGGTATGTGCTCAGGAGAGTTAGAGAAAGTTCTCAATGAAGTAGCTAGGTTAGTTACTCCCTCTCCTGATGAATACAGAGAGGTTTGGAGCACTGCCTCTCAGGTAGTTGATGTACTTAGTGAGGAGTTTAAGCGTCGTGGTATTGATGTGAGGGTCGAGGTTGAGGGTTCAATAGCTAAGGATACTTGGCTTAGTGGTGATAGGGACATAGATATCTTCATTGTTTTCCCACGTAACTACAGTGTTGAGGAAGCTATTAGACTAGGGCTTGAGGTTAGTAAGGATGTAGCTACATCACGTGGTTGGTCTTGGATTGAGAAGTACGCAGATCATCCATACCTCAGAATTAGTATTGGTGAGTACGAGGTAGATGTTGTTCCCTGTATGGAGATTAAGCCTAATGAAAAACCTCTAACAGCTGCTGACAGAACTCCACTCCATACACAGTACGTGAGGAGTAAGCTCAGTGATGACCTAAGGAGAGATGTTAGGATTCTTAAGAAGTTCATGAAGACGATTGGTGTGTATGGTGCTGAGATTAAGGTCAGAGGGTTTTCAGGTTATCTCTGTGAGTTGCTGGTGATAGCGTATGGTGGTTTTACGAAGTTAATTGAAGATGCATCAAAGAACTGGAGACCATACAGGGTTGTTATAGATTTAGAGCACTACTACCCTTCAGCTATTGAAGCTAGGAGAGCTTTCAAGAATGACGTACTCGTTGTCATAGATCCAGTAGACAGGAGTAGAAATGTAGCTGCTGCAGTTTCACTAGAGAAGTTCTGTACATTTATAGCAGCATCAAAGTTACTTCTCGAGAAACCAAGTCTAAACTTCTTTTTCCCTCAAGAAGTCTCTGAAGTAACAGTAAACCGCATTGCGGATCTATTAAGAGAACGTGATGTACATATTGTAGCTATAGAGACTAAAGCTCCAAAGGTATCTCCTGACGTACTATGGGGGCAAATAGAGAGGAGCTTAAGAGCGGTATCTAAGCTCCTTAACAACTACGGATTTACCGTACTCTACTCAAGTGCCTGGTCTGATGAGGAGACTACTGTTGTGCTTGTATTTGAGGTCGAGCAAATACAGAAGCCACGTCTAGAGAAGCATCTAGGACCCCCCGTTTACTCAGATGAATCCCGGAAGTTCTTAGAGAAGTGGATTAGTAGAGCTGTCGTTGGTCCATACATTGAGGGTAATAGGTGGGTCGTGTATAGGGAGAGAAAGTTCAGTGATGTCAGGACACTACTGAGGTCCAAGATCTTCGAGATTGGTCTCGGTAAGTACATTGCTGAAGCACTTCGTGAGTGCATGAGCATATACATCGATGATGAAGTACTCGATCTATGTAGAAGGTCAAAGGATTTCACGAAGTTTCTAGTGAAATTCCTTAGGAGAGCCCCACCATGGCTCCCAAAGTAGTTAAAGTACGTGAGCTAACCGAGTTACCTCTCACTTCAGACGAAGTACTTGCTCTTTGCTACCCAAGACCAAGTGAATTTGAGCTACGTTCTAGAGTCACTGAACTACTTGAACTCGGTGTTGAAGAGCTAATATTCGATGGACCTGTTACTATCGGTAAGGTACCTGTAGTCGGTAAGGGTTGTGTCGGTATTGTCGTAAAGTGTAGGATTGGTGGTGAAGTGTATGCACTCAAGATAAGGAGAGTTGATGCAAATAGAGATAGTATGGAGTACGAAGCAAACATGCTAAAACTAGCTAACTCAGTAAATGTTGGACCTCGGTTGGTTAAGTGGAGTAAGAACTTCCTAATTCGAGAATTCATTGAGGGAGAACCCATTGGTCGGTGGATAGTGTATGTGAGGGATGAAGTAGCCCTTAGATCAGTACTCAGAGAACTACTTGAGCAATGCTATAGACTCGATTCCATAGGTCTCTACCATGCTCAGTTATCTGATCCCAGTAATCACGTAATCATAGACTGCAACCAAAGACCACATATAATAGACTTCGAAACAGCAAGCACTACTAGTCGAAAAAGCAACGTAACAGCAGTAACTCAATTCTTCTTCCTCAGACCCACAGAAATCAGCAAGAAAGTGAAAAGTATACTCCACAGCTCCTCTAACCAAGAAATATTAGCTGCAGCACGTGAGTACAAGAGAACTAGGTCTAGAAGTAGCTTCAGTAAGCTACTGAAAGTACTCAACCTAACCTAGCTACTTTACTCCTTAGCCTGTGTCTCTTCACCCTGCTCACTAGCCTTCAAGGTCCTGACTATCGGCTTCACTGGAATAACATCTTCCTTCTTACCAATAACGACAAAGGACACGGTCTTCGCTAGTGGTCTACACTCAGCAATTATCACCTTGTCACCAGGCTTAACCTCAATGCATGGAGGGCAGTGTGCGTGTAATTTTCTCCTTCTCCTCTCATACCTCTTGTACTTCTTATCGTAGTGAAGCCACTCGTGAAGTACTGTAATAGTTTTCTGCATCTTAGTGCTCACTACCGTAACTTCCAGTATCTTACCTCGAACAGGTAGTGTACCGTGCCATGGACAGTTCTTGTCATTACACGACTTACTCGGTGGTTTTATCCACGGTATACCGATGTTTCTCGGTGGTCTTTCACTACTCATGAACTTAACCCACCTACCAATACCTTACTCTCCTCTTCAATCTGTCCTCAGGTCTACCGATTAAAACCTTTCCCTCTACCTTAACTAGTAAACCGCTCGGTAAGGTGAAGAGAAAGGTACAGTCCTTCTTTAATACCTTAACTCGTCTACCATCATTGAGCTCTATGGTGAACGTATTCATAGTTTCGTCAATGACCCTACCCTCAATGCCTACTTGGGACCTGACTCGACTCTCAAGCACCCTTACCTTTAAGCCAATGAGTTCATGTCGAAGTATATTCCTTGGGGTAATCTCCATGCTACTTAGCCTTGCTCTCGCTCTGTAGCTTCTTAAGCTCTTCCTCCCTCTCAACTGTTAGTATCCTCGCAATTGCTCTCTTGAGTAATCTTATCCTAGCAGGATTCTCAATACGACCTCTTGTCGTCAGTAACGTCTGTAATCTCATTAACTCAGCTCTCAATTCCTGAAGTAATTTCTGCCTCTCCTCCCTACTCATAGCACGTAACTCCTTTGCCTTTATCTTAGCTGGATCTTTTCTCTTTGACATCTAAATCACCTACTGCTTGCTCTTAGTAGCTGCTACAGCTTCAATTTCCTCTGGCTTAACCTCCTCCGGCTTCTTAATTCTAATTTCATCCTCCAACTTCACAGGTGGTAGTATCTTAACCTCAATTCCGTAGACTCCAGGCTTGAGTAGACAGTAGACAACGGCTTTGTCTATCTTTTCGCGAGCATCTTGCCCACACTTAATCATAGTACCTACAGTATACTTCTCAAATCTAGCTCTCTCACTAGTTAACTTACCGCTAATTGTTATCTCTGCTCCTCTAGCTCCAGCAGCCATTATCTGTCTAAGTGCTATAAATGCTGCTCTTCTAAACTTAATCCCCCTAGCCATTGCTCTAGCTATTCTCTGAGCCATAATCTTAGCACATAGTTCTGGATTCTCAACAGTGACAACATCTATCTGTGGATTCTCTATACCGAATTTCTTCTCAAGAATTTGAGCTAGTTGCCTAATGTTTGCACCTCTCCTACCGATGACTTGAGCTGGTCTCTCAGCATAAATCAGGATTCTGGTACCTAGAGGTGTCCTCATGATGTCGCACTTGACAAAACCAGCTCTAACGAGTTGCCTCTCTAGGAACTCACTCACTTCCCACTTCTTAATTGCTTCATTCAAGAACTTCTTAAGTATCGTAGTTCTCTTCTCTTCAAGAGCCATGTCGTCAAGTTACTGGTGGTACAGATATAAAAACCTTATCACTCACCTCCTTACAAGTGGGTGGTGACACGCTACGTAGTGCCCTTTCTCAACTTCGATTAACCTAGGTTCTTCCTCTCTACATATCTTATCAGCATATGGACATCTAGGGTGAAATCTACAGCCTGGTGGTGGGTTGATGGGATTTGGTGGTTCACCACTTAACTTAATTTTCTTTCGCAATCTACTAAGCTTCGGATCTGGTTGTGGTATTGCTGAGATAAGTGCTAAGGTATATGGGTGATAGGGGGTCTCTATTAAGGTCCTTGTTGGTGCTAACTCTACAATCTTCCCTAGATACATGACTGCTATTCTGTTGCAGATGTACCTAGCAGTTGCTATGTCATGCGTTATAAATAGGTATGTTAAGTTGAATTCTCTCTTCAGATCAATGAGTAGGTTGAGTATCCTAGATCTAATGGATACATCTAGTGCTGATGTAGGTTCATCAGCGACAACAAACTTAGGCTTGAGAATCAGTGCCCTAGCTATGGCAACTCTCTGCCTCTGACCTCCACTCAACTCATGAGGGTACTTGTCGTAGAAGTACTCAGGTGGTGTAAGACCTACCTTCCTGAGCATCTCAAGAACTAGCTTCCTCTTCTCCTCACCATAGGCTATACCGTGGATCTCAAGCGGATGACCAACCTGGTCACCGATCTTCATTCTGGGATTAAGTGACTCATAGGGATTTTGGAAGATTATCTGCATGTATCTTCTAAGTGGCTTCAATTTCTTCTCGCTGAGAAACGTTATGTCGATATCACTAAATAAGATTCTTCCACTTGTCGGCTTGAGTAATCTAGTTACTAACCTGCCAACAGTTGTCTTACCGCAACCTGACTCACCAACAAGGCCAAGTACCTCACCTTCCTCAATGCTGAAGCTAACTCCATCAACTGCCTTAACAGACTTCCTCTCACCCTTAATGCTCGTGATGAATCTCTCGATTAAGCTTCTCTCAACGGGGAAGTACTTCTTCAAATTCTCAACAACTAGTAGAGGCATTGAGCTCACCTCTTTGCATATAGCCAACACATGACTCTATGACCTGGTTCAACTTCGATCATCGGTGGTTCCTCCTTTTTACAGGTGTCCATACATAGGCCACATCTTGGATGGAATCTACATCCAGGTGGTGGATTCAGTAAATCTGGTGGTTCTCCGGGAATTGAGTACAGATTAGCATCGTTACTGATTAGCCTCGGTGTACACATGAGTAAACCTCGTGTATAGGGGTGCAATGGGTTGTAGAATATCTGCTCTACACTACCTTCCTCAACTACCTTACCAGCATACATCACGACCACTCTATCAGCTAGATCAGCGACAATGCTTAGGTCATGAATTATCAACATTATCGATACTCTGTACCTATCTCTCAAGTCCCTAAAGATATCGAGGATTTGATCTTGTGTAATTACATCGAGTGCAGTTGTTGGCTCATCAGCTATAATGAGTTTTGGTCTCAAGACTATTGCTGTAGCTATCACGACACGTTGCTTCATACCACCACTTAGCTGATGTGGATAGTCACGTGCTCTATCTCTTGGAATACCGAGAGACTCGAAAACGTCCTCAACTAACTTCCATGCCTCCTCCTCATCCATACCCCTATGGTACTTCAACATCTCAACAATGTGCTCACCAACCCTCATGACGGGATTCAGTACGACAGATGGGTCTTGAAACACCATTGAGATCTCTGCACCACGAATTCTCCTCATAGCTTCCTCAGGTAGCTTCAGTAAATCAATACCCTCGAACAGAATTGAACCACGAACAATCTTACCGGGTGGTGGTACTAACCTGAGTATGCTGTACCCTAGTGTACTCTTACCACTACCACTCTCACCAACAACAGCTAGAACATCGCCTCTACGTAGATCGAGTGAAACATTGTCTACAGCACGGACAATACCTTCGGTGAGAAAGTAGTAGACACATAGATCCCTGATACTCAACAATACGTCACTCACCTAATTCTCCCCCTTTGTCTGGGATTGAGTAGGTATGGGAGACCTTCACCAATGAGCGTGAAGCCTAGAGTAGCTACGAATATCATGATGCCAGGGAAGAAAGTAGTCCACCAAATACCCCTAACAATGTCACCTCTAGCTGCTGAAACATCAACACCCCAATCAGGTTCAGTTGGTGGAAGACCAACACCAAGGAAGCTCAAACCAGCTTCTGTAAGTATTGCATCTGCGAAGTTAAGTGCTAGTACAGGTATAGCTGCTGTGAGTACGTTTGGAGCTACGTAGTACCTCATTATGGTGATGAAGTCTGCACCCATGGCCTTAGCGGCCTCTACGAATAGTTGCTCACGAACTACTAGAGTACAAGCTCTAATAACTCTGAAGTACGTCGGTACGTATATCACAGCTATCGCAATAGCAACATTAACTATACCAGGACCGAGAACGAAAGCTAGAGCAATCGCCAGTATAATACCTGGAAATGCGTATACACTATCCATGATTAGAGAAAGCGCTCTATCGATGTAACCACCTACATAACCCGATAGCAAGCCAAGTGGTATACCCACTGATGCAGCAATCATAACAGCTAGGAATGCAACCAGTAGACTATTCCTAGTACCCCAGATAACACGACTCAAGACATCGTATCCGAGAAAGTTTGTACCTAGGGGGTATCTTGGATCTGTGAAGGGTGGTATGTACTCCTCAGCAGCGGGTTTGTATGGGTCCCAAGGAACTATGTAAGGTGCTAAAACAGCTATCACTACTAGTGTAGTAACTATGGAGAGACCTGTCATGAACATCTTATACTCGAGAGATTTCCTCAATCCCTTCCTACCAAGTATTAGATCAGCGAGATTCACGATCTTCACCTCAGTACCTTACTCTTGGATCAATAAACGCATAAAGTATGTCAGTGATCGTATTCACGATAACAACAACAATTGCATACAGTACGATAGCTCCCTGAATAGCATTGTAATCCCTATAGGTAACAGACGTCACAAGGAATGTACCTAGCCCCGGGTAGCTGAATGTAGATTCCGTCAATACAGCACCTGCAAGCAATAGTGCAAACTGCATACCAGCAATAGTGAGTATTGGTATCAGCGCGTTTCTGAGAGCATACTTCGTAAGTATTCTATCCTCAGGTATACCTCTTGCTCTTGCAGCGATAATGAACTCCTTATCCAGCACTTCAAGTAAACTCTGTCTAGTCATCCTATTGATCACACCTGAGATTATGAATCCAAGTGCTGTAGCTGGCATTACCAGGTGCTTGAGTACATCAACAAATATGTCAAGCCTACCCTGAATGAGAGTATCAATCAGGTATAGACCGGTGATTGGTCTAAACTGACCTATGTACTCAGACGATATCCTACCACTTATGGGGAATAACCCCAGGTAGACACCGAGGATTAACTGCATCATTAGACCTAGTAGGAATACAGGTACAGCATATGATGCAACACCAATCAACCTAGTAACTACGTCAATAACGGTATTTCGCTTCAATGCACCTAAGGCACCCAGTGTAACACCTAAGGCAATAGCTATAACCATAGCCAGTAAACTAAGCTCTAGAGTAGCTAGAAACCTTGGCCATAGGAGATCTCTAACAGGGATTTTCCAGTAGTAGGAGAGACCGAAGTCACCATGCAGTATCTTACCCAGATAGTCTATGTACTGGATGTGAAGAGGTTTATCTAGACCAAGTGCTTTCCTAAGCTCTTCAACTACTTCGGGTGGTGCCTTAGGACCGAGTATGACAGACACGGGATCACCAGGGAGTACACGAAGAATTATGAAGACAAGTGTGAGTAGGGTGATCACCATGACGGGCATGAGTAGTAGTCTAGCTATTACGTACGTACGTAGAGTGGCCATGTACTCACCACTCAATGTAGTTAGAATCTTGTATTTGTCTTGAATGTATAGGGGTAAAAAGTATTTCTGATTTTAGTTAAAAAGAACATTTGAAGTAGTTACATCTTACTTATTACTTACTAATTTCATAGAGCCAGAGAATGCCCTCTAATGTCAGCCTAATGCCCTTAATGTCTTTCCAGAATACAATAGCGTACTCGTACGTTGGTATCCAGAGCGGTATTATCGGTACGTCTTCAGCTAGTATTACCTGTACCTTGTGGTATAGCTCTGCTCTCTTCTCAACATCTACAACCTTCTGCGCTTCCTCTAGTAGCTTATCGACTTCTGGATTCGCGTAGAAGCACCCAAATACTGGTCCACTAGATGATGAGTGTAGAAATGGGTATAGGTAGTTGTCTGGATCGAAGTAGTCTGGGTACCAACCTAGTAGGTGTATGTCGAAGACTCCTTCTCTGAAGTGCTTCTTGAATGTACCCCACTCCTCACCCTTAGTCTCTACCTCGATTAGGCCTGTTGTCTCTAGTGCTGACTTAATGACCTCTGCTACATATGGCTCGAGTGGTCCGTAGTGTAGTAGTGAGTAACCAAGGATTAGCTTTAGCTTCTTTGACTCTGAGTAACCTGCTGCTCTCAGTAACTCGATAGCTTTTGCTTTAGCTTCATCTGGTGGTAGTACGTACTTCTTGAACACTGGTTTGAAGTACTTCTCAAGACATGGTGTTACCAAGCTGTAGAGTGGTTCAGCATAGCCCTTGAATACCTTCTCCACGATCTCGGGTACAGCTATGCTATGTAGTATGTATGCTAGCGCCTTTCTGACTCTGACATCGGGTAACTTCTTACAGTTGATGATTAGGTACCTTATGAATGGTGGTCTACCTTTAATCACTACGAGATTTGTTTTCTTCTCTAGATCAGCGTAGTCCTCAATATTAAGGTGTCTAAATGCTATGTCTACCTCCCTCTTCTCTAGTGCCATTCTCAGTGCTGATGCATCTCTGAAGAACTTGATGATTATCCTATCGACCTTAGCTGCAGCCTCCTTATTCCAGTAATCCTCGAATTTCTCGAGGATTAAGTACTCATCAGGTTTGAACTCAACGACCTTGAATGGTCCTGTACCAACTGGTTTTAGATCGAACTTCTCACCTAGTCTCTCAGCTGCTTCCTTTGGTACTGGGGCACATACTGTGAATGAGAGAACTGGTAGCACTAAACTAGGTACCTTGACATAGAACCTAACTGTGTACTTGTCAACTACCTCAACTCTCTCAAATACGCTCTCTATCATCCAAGCTGGCTCAGCTACACCTTCTTTAAACATCTTGAGAGCACTCTCGAAGGTGTACTTCACGTCCTCAGCTGTTAGCTCTGTACCGTCATGGAACTTAACACCTTTCCTCAGGTAGAATGTCCAGACCTTACCATCTGGTGAAACGTCCCACCTCTCAGCTAACCAAGGTATGTACTCCTTCCTAACATCATCGTACCTCACTAAGGTATCAAATACGTTGTACAGCACTTCACAGGACATGAACTCATACGCCTTTCTTGGATCTAGGTGAACCACTGGATCCAATGTACCAATAACCACTACGGTCATCCTCTTAGGTGCCATTACACCCATCAGAGCAATTGCTATACCTGCTACAACAGCTATCACTATGACAATGCTCACTATGACTAATTTAGATAATCCCCTTACATTCATGTAAATCACCAGCTATATAGGTAAAGGACTTGGAATTAGTAATTTATTAATTAACCTATGTAACCACTATTACCTATGTAAGGCAGAAACTGAGGGATATTCTATAGAGCAAGGAATAACTTCACATAGTACAAATTTTGAAGTTTACTAATATTCAATTAATATCTTACGTATATAAACCATATGTTTGCTACAGGGACTAGTTGGTTACTCATCTTCGGCTAGAGTTTAAATAGTAGAGACCTCATGTACTTCATGGGTACACGACTATGTCAATTGACCTAAGGCAATATATACCTCCTGAGTATGAGCATGAGTGGAAGAACTTCAGGTACAGAGGGTACACTCTAGAGGAACTCCTAAAGATGCCAATGGATGAATTCATAAAATTACTACCAGCAAGACAGAGGAGATCGTTGAAGAGAGGTCTTAAGGAAGAGCACAGGAAGCTCCTAGAGAAGATAAGGAAGGCTAGACAGCTAATGGCCCAGGGTAAGAAGGTAGTGATCAAGACTCACTGTAGGGACATGATAATTCTACCAGAAATGGTTGGATTGACAATACACGTGTTCAATGGTAAGGAGTACGTACCTGTATTCATCACTCCATGGCACATAGGTCACTACCTAGGTGAATTTGCGCCAACATGTAAGAAGGTTGAGCATGGTAGTCCAGGTCTCAAAGCAACGAGAAGTACACTACATCTATCACTGAGATAGTACTCACATCACTACCTCAGCACACCTACCAGTAAGTACGCTATAAGAGCAATACCTGCACCCAATAAGGTTCCCTTCCTAATTTGCTCAAGTTCTCTCCTCTTTAATCGATACCTCAGTAACATCAGTCCTGACCTAGCATATATTGCGTCAGTGAGCAGTATCAGAGGTAGGTAAGTGAGTACTGCGTAGATCGATGTTAGGTATGTAACGGCGACTAGTGACAGCGCTATAGCTGTGAAGAAGCACATAGCAGCTATCTTCTGTGCAGCCTCACGCCCGTAGACTATAGCCCATGTCCTTATGCCTACTCTGTAATCTCCCTCAATATCTATCACTCCTTTAACGACCTCCCTACCGTACATAGCGAGAGTTGCTGTTACGTAGAAGAGTATCAGTAGGGGTAGTGTACCTACATCAGGTACCTTAACTAGCGTATAGCCGTAGAGTAGAGGTGCTGAAGAAGCTGTGGCTACAATCAGATTACCTACTGGTCCTACCTTCTTCACCCGTACATTGTATGCATGTCCAAGAGACAGGAATACTATCAATACTGCAAGCTGAAGGTAAGTACTGTACCTAAGTGCTAGGTACGTAGCAATAGCTAATGCTGAAACTAGTGAGATCACTCCAATCCCTAGGGCTTCCTTTGGAGCTAAGTCACCTCTAACTAGTGGTCTCCAAGGTGCATTTACCCTATCCTCCTCAATATTGTAGTAGTCATTAAGGGCGAAGAGAGAGAACTCAGCTAACGTAGCCACCAGGGTACCAGCTACGAGGACTTCGTAGTTCACCACTCTTGACGCCAGGAAGTACCCTGCTACGAGAGCTAGAATTACTGGTGGTACATGTTCTACACGTACTAGCTCTAGTACCGCTTTAAGTTTCACAGAGCTACAGGCTACTACGTGGTCTATTAGAGTTTCATTTAGGAGCAAGCTTAAATACCTCAACTAGTGTCGTGACTTGAGCGTGTTACCCTATGACTCGATGGCATAGATCTAGACAAGATCTCGATCCTGAGAAGACCGTTTGGGCTTGTGGTAGGGACCTGAGAATATCGTGGAAGTTTGCTGTCGAGGTCTGTAGAGCTATCAAGGGTTTAACTCTCAGAGAAGCCATGAAGTACATGGAGGATGTCATCAAGTTGAAGAGACTTGTACCCATTAGAACATATAAGAAGAAGGTTGCTCATCATGCAGGTATTGAGGGCTGGCCTGTTGCTAGATGGCCAAGGAAGGTAGCTAAGGCGGTACTAGATGTGCTTAAAAACCTCGAGAATAATGCTAGGGTAAAGGGTATGGATCCAGAGAGATTAGTGATAGTACATGCAGCAGCTATGAAGGGTACTAGGATAGTTAAGTATATACCGAGAGCATTCGGTAGAAGTACGCCATTCTTCCAGCAGCTAGTTCATATTGAGATAGCTGCTCAAGAGAGATAACCACCTAACCTATAGACTCCACCAATTCCTCAGCTTCTTCCTCAGATTCCTCATAGTACTCTTCACAAAATTCCTCACTACCTGTGATGTCGATCTCCTCTCTTCCCTAAAGAACTCTCTTCCACCAGTAAGTACTGACACCATATTGACCAAGCCCCTAGCTAAGGCTAACTCGTTGTAACCACCTTCGAGGAATACGATGCAGCACTTCCTCTCAACAGATTCGTCAACTACATCCCTTAGGAATGTAGCTATCTGCGTGTAGTCAGATACCGAGAGCAGGAAATCACCACTTGGATCACTTAGGTGAGTATCAAAACCCATGGATACCAGAAGCACCTCAGGCTTATACTGCTTTAGTACGGGCTTAACTATCGTATTCAGTTGATGTAGGTACACATCGCCTGCCGTACCTGGAGGTAAGGGGATGTTTATCGTAAACCCTTCACCATCACCACGACCAAGCTCATCAATCCAACCACTAGTGAAGGTACTGAACTCACTATACTCATGAATTGATATGAAAAGTACGGAAGATGTATCGTAGAATATTTCCTGTGTCCCATCTCCGTGATGAAGGTCTAGATCCAGAATAGCTACCTTCTTAAACTCGTGAACATCTAGTAGGTACTTAGCCGTGTAAGCTACAGCATTGAAAAGACAATACCTACCAGCTCTTGACTTACCTGCTCTATGACTTGGTGGTCTAGCTACCACAAACCCAACCCTCAGCTTTCCCTCAGCTACTAAATCAGCACACAACTTACCTGCACCAAGGACATGTAGAGAAGCTTCGTAGAGTTCTGAACTCACATAGACCTCTCCTAGAGACCATGAACTACCACTCCTCAGAGCCCTCTTAATCTGATTCAGGTACTGCTGTGTGTGCACTCTAAGGACTTCAGCCTCATCCACTGGCTTTGGTTCAAGAAATAATAGTCTCTTGACTAGTGGAGGGTACATTTTCAATAGCTTGAGTACTGTATGGATTCTTTCAGGTGTATCGAGGTAATTTGGTCTAGGTGCTCTATACTTCGTAAAGATATCGGATGTAACTACGATGTATTCACTCATTACTCTCACGTAAGTAGTCAAGTAATGTCTTTCTAACCTTATCTACCTTCCTACCATAACCTTCAAGAACTTCACCACCTAATGAACTCCTCTTCTCCCTATGGTAACTAACCTCAGTAACTCCTCGCTTAAGTAATTCAGATGCTTGCTCCTTAATCCTCCTAGCGAGTGTTGGTCCAATGGTAGGTACCTTCATCAACTTCTCGAGAGGTGCTTCAGCAATATCCCTTAAGGTCTTAAAGCCATACCTATAGAGGTACCGTGCTCTAACCCTACCAACACCTTCAAGATTCTCAACTAGTTCAAGTAATTCAGCACGTACACCGTACTTTACTCTCCTCATAAGTACATTGAGTGCTCCAGCATGTTGCTTAAGACCAAGTAACTTAGCTAGTGAGTGAGCTGAGTACAGTAACCACTCACCTAACTCAACGTAGGATCTTAGATCACCACTACCAACATCAAATTCCTCCACAATTTCATCTTCACTAGCCTCATTAATCCACCTGTATAGAAGGTACGCAGTTTTGAGTACAGGTACCTGATCTTCAACATCGACAAAACCATATTGCTCACTTACGTCGAGTGGTAGTACCGACCTATACTTCTCAAGTAGCTCCACGTACTTCTCCACCTCACTCCTCCTAACGTATAGCCTGGGTATGTCCGGAGTTAAGGCTATTAGGTAGAGGTAACCTAGCTCACTTAACTGCTTTCTACTCCTTAAACCACTCAGAATTATGGATGCTGTTTCCGGGTCTATGTACAACTCACACACTCTTGCCCCTAGGTTAGTTACCTTAACTTCATCACCATTCACCGAGATGAATCCTCTACTCTCTAGGTAGGTGAGAGTACTACGCATCAGTGCTTTGAAACCAAAATCACTAACGAGCTTCTGTTGGTGGAAGTAGAACGTCAACTTCAAGACCTCCTCTACATCTCCGATAGTCTTAGCGAATCCCTCAGCTATTGTAGCTAGGACATGAGTTCTCAACGAAGACTCAGTAGCTAGCTTAGAGGTTATGGGTTCAGGATTTGCTAGTATGTACCTCTCCATTAGGTACCTCTTCTCTTCAAGACACCTAGCAATCAAGATAGCTTCACCATACTCATCGAACTGAGGTCTACCTGCTCTACCAGCCATTTGCTTGTACTCCATGATCGTGATAGGTACGTAACCTCTACCAGGTTCATACCGCCTATAGTCATAGACAACAACTCTCCTCGCCGGTAGATTCACACCAGCTGCTAACGTAGGTGTAGCTACAACAACCTTAAGCACTCTACTTCGAAATGCTCTCTCAATGACACGTCTCTGAGCATGAGATAAGCCAGCGTGGTGATAAGAGACACCACACTGAATTAACTTAGCTAATTGCTCACCTATTCTAGATGCTTCACTCACCTGGTAAATCTCCTCAGCAACTGAGCTAAGTCTACCCAAGTCATCTGAATCAAGAAGCTTCCTAACGTAATCACTTAACTTCTCTGCAAGCTGAACAGCTCTCTGTCGAGTAGAGACAAAGATAAGTACTTGTCCTCCCTCAAGTAGGCAATCTCTAACGAGTGAATAGGGTAGAGGCTCAGGACTTAACTTCTTAATAGTACCGTCAGAGAACTCAACAGTACCATCAACGTAGACTCCCTCCTTAAGTGGTGTTGGTCTCCAAGTATTCACGATAGGTGTAGCACCTAACCAACTAGCTATCTCCTCAGGATTACCAATAGTAGCACTAAGAGCAATTAACTGAATACCTCTCAACCTCTTCCTCAACTTAGTTATCAACATCTCCAAAGTAGGACCTCTCTTGACCTCACTAATCATGTGTATCTCATCAATGACAACAGTACCAACATCACTCAACCACGGTGCTCTATGCCTAATCAAGCTATCTAACTTCTCATACGTATTGTGACACAAAACGCAGGCATCTCCAGCAATGAAGTTCTCATAGCCGGGAACAGAGAAGTCACATACATAACCACGGTAGTTAATCCAGGAAACACGCTTAACTTCGAGAGATTTCAAAACTCCATCCTGAACTGCAGGAACCTTCATACCCCTCTTAACGTACTGAGCTTCGTAGAGTTTCACCTCATTACGGTCAAAGACATAGATACTGTGATTTGGGGTAACCCTCACACTCCTTCCATTACAGAACTCCAATTCAATAACTGGACCAGAGTACGGGTACCTTATTAAGAGACTTGGAATTGCTTCAACAACCTGAAGATTCTCAACGTCAACTGACAATACGTGAAACAGATCATCAACCCGATTCAGTAACTCACGAAATGTAGTGTGGATAAGTTCTCCACGAGAGATAACTACCGTAACCTCATCTTCAGGAAGAGACGTAACTATTATGTCGTAGTTCCTTAACCAAGCATCCCGAGAATCGTAATCACCAGTCGATATAGCTACCCTAATACCAAGCTCCTCCCAAACACGAAATTCCTCAAACTTCTCAGTAGCTAAAGCTCTAAGAGGTGTTAGGTAAATTGCTTTACCGTAACCCTCTAGCACGTTCTTAACCATAGCTAACTCTGCAACCAATGTCTTACCGGAAGCTGTTGGTGTTGAGAGGAGGATATTTCTCCTCTCTAAGACACCAGCTCTAATAGCCTCTTCTTGAGGTGGATAAAGCTCCTCAATACCTCTTCTCCTAACCACCTCAATTACCTTCGGTGGTAGCGGTAGATCATCTACCCTCATGACGTAGCTACACCTTAACCCTCTTTATGTAACCTGGCTTCGGTTCATATAACTCTCCTTGTCTCTTAAGGGTCTCAATAGCTTTCTCAACGAATTCCCTATCTATACCCTCCTCCTCAGCTCTCTTAATTAACTCAGATACCTTAACCTTTCCTTTCTCCTCTTCCATGGACTTGATGATATCCATCAACCTAGCTAGCTTCTCCTGCTGTGACCTAGGTCTACCAGCCATCACTATGTCAATGTCTAGAGTACCTGAACTCAAGTCCATACCAGCACTCTTCAGGAACTCCATCATCAACCTGATAGCTGCTTCAGCATCCTCGAGGGTCACTACAGGTCTAAGAGCCATCCTAGCCTCAGCCTCGGCCAACCTAATGAGAGCCTCTAATTGCCTAGCTGTTATAGCTATTGGTGAGTTAGGTCCCTGACTCTGTCTCCTCAGCTCGAGAAAGAACTGCTCAATCCTCCTAGCAGCTTCAGGAGATAGCTTAGGCTTCACGTACTTCCTAGCGTACGCAATGTACTTCCTAAGGAGATCAGGCGGTATGATGTCCCTAAACTCCTCAGGTGTAGCACCCTGATGAAGCATGGTGATGTGTCTAGCAAGTGCTGTGTCCCTACTCTGCTCTGGTTCATCCCTAATGATGAATATTAGGTCGAACCTAGATAGAATCGTTACAGGTAGATCAATGTTCTCGGCTAACGTCCTATTGGGTAGATACCTACCGTACGCAGGGTTCGCAGCAGCCAATATAGCGCACCTAGCATTTAGAGTCGCTACAATACCTGCCTTAGCAATGCTAATAGTCTGCTGCTCCATAGCCTCATGAATAGCAACCCTATCCCTAGACTCCATCTTCTCAAGCTCATCAATACAGCAAACACCACCATCAGCAAGAACAAGAGCACCAGCCTCAAGATAGTACTCACCAGTAGCCTTATCACGAACAACTGCAGCGGTAAGACCTGCAGCTGTTGACCCTTTACCTGTCGTGTATACTCCTCGAGGAGCAACACGAGCAACGAACTTTAGAAGCTGACTATTGTGAACAAATATAAGTCCATAACCAGCTACGAAGTTCTCATAATCCTCCACCGATAGGTCATATACGTACTCACTATGCTCTGGCTCTACTTCGCTTATACTCACTTCCTTGACTTCAGCTACGAGATCCCAACCCAGATACTCGTTCTCAAGGAATCTAGCTAGCTTTTGGATACCAGACAATTCTCCACATTCAGTTACCTTAGCCCTTTCCATCAACTTCTGAACCATCCTGTGTGCATATGCCCTACCTACGTAGCCCCTATACACTTTACCTCGAAATTCGCTTCCTAAACTCCTAAGCCTTCCTCTGCAAAAACCTAGGAGGGAAATTTCACGAACTAATTCCCGAGGTACTGGAACGATATCATCTGTAGTTCGTGGTTCAGCTACTTGAGCTAACCGTAGCATCTTATCTTCAGATATCAGCTGGACAACGCTCTTCAACTTAGAGATGTCAAGAACACGGATCGTGTATACCATGAGTTCTTTACCCTTATACAGCTTCACTCCTGTGCGTAAACTATGCCAAATACCTAGCCTGGTAAGTGCTAGAGAGAAAGCAGTAGCTAGTTCCCGATTAACTAAGGTTAAGGAGATTTCACCGTGATGAGACTTTCCACATTCCTTGACACGCGGTATGGCTATGTATCCATCGCTCTCTAATAGTCCTGAAATAAAACCTGCCACAAATTCCTCAGGACCATTCAATAGAAGCTCATAGGGTACGTACTTCAACCTAGTCTCATAACCCTTAACCTTCTCTCTATGGAGTGCATGTTTGTCTCGAATGAACTGTTTTAACCATTCAACTACGGCATCTCTCTGGCAGATTAGTTTGTAAGTCATAGACCTACTATCATGTATATGCAAGCTACAAATTGTGCTAAACTTATTCTGCAGTATCTCGGATATCTTCACCAAAACATTAGGGTCTAGAGAGGTAAGTTCAAATCGTTCACCACTAGTAACCTTCGCTATCGTACCATCTCCTAAGAACATACCAACGAGATAACCAATATCCCAATCAAGTTGCATACCGTGGAAATTGGTGAGTTTTTCAGTACTTACTGGGAGAATTCTCCTCAGTACTGGAACTATGCTCTTGCCCGGTATTAGGTCCTGTGCTCTAGCAACAGCCAGTTTACTACCATTAAACACAAGGATGCTATGATCTTTCGTCACTACAATAGTTCTTCCTGTCTTAGTCTTGACAAGAACTACTTTCTCTGGTGCTCTGTGTCTAATAACTGCACGTACTTTCTTCCACTCTACAGTAAAGTCTTCTGGATTCACAGAAGGGACATAGATCTCTACACCGACATCTCTCAGGTAAAGGATCTCGCTTTCACCCTCTACCTTAACCCTGTTTCGATACTGCTCGATCAGTGTATCAACGATTTCACCAATAGGTCTAAACTGTAGGCCCTTACCTGGTTCGTAGTACAGAACAGGTACACTATATGTCAAGCTTTTGCCTGTTCCAGGATCGCCAACCAGTAGTATGTGTATGTCCCCTCTCACCCTAACTCCGTCTGGGTACACCTTGGGTACTCCTCCAAAGAGTAGGCATGCTATTGCCTCCTTGATTGGCCTCATTCCGTGTATTGATGGTGCTATTGACTTCACTATTCTCTCCTTTATCCTCGGGTCCTTAGCTAGCTCAAGTATCTTCTTCTCATCTTCAGGAGTGATCTCTACCTCTGCAAATTCCTTAGTCTGTGCCTCAATGTAGTTGATGTCTAGGTACGCTGAGAAGACTGGTGGTTTACTCTTCTTGAGACTCTCCTGCTGTATTCTGAGTACACCAATAGCAACTACTCTATCACCTGGTTTCACGGTATCGACTAGGTCATCAATTAGTATTGCCTCTAGTGATCTAGGTAGTTGACCTGGTGGTAAGTCCTCAGGTTTCTCCTGAATTACTATCTTCTGCCAATCAATGTACTCACACTTCTCCTCAATGAGTTCAAATGGCCCTCTCCTACTTGGGCAAGCCTCATTGGGGCACTTAGTTGGTGTTACGAAGTGTGCTGCTACCTGTGGTACCTCGATCTCTGTTCCACAGGCCTTACACCTGAAGATTGCCTTGATTAACTGATGCTTCACTGGTGTTGCTCTTGTTACGATACCCTCAACCATTATGAGCTTATCTATGTGGTGTGCTCTCAACCTCCTAATGCTAACTACTTCAGGTAGTTTACGGAATCTGACATTGAATTTCTTGTGCTTCTGTGCGTACTCACTATCCTCTATCTTGATAGCTTCTCTCAATGCTTCTGAGAGTACCGGTATCACTTCAAGTGGTTTCTCAACAATTAACTCAGCTAGTGAGCTATCGTATGTAAGTAGGTCAGGAAAATCTACGACTAGTGACTTACTGTTCTCTGCTATTAACCTAGCTATCCTAGCTCTGTACTTGTAACCCTCTTCCGGCGTGTAGTAGCTCTTGAGGAAGTTGAGGAATCTCTCACCTATTGTCTCTGGTGGTTTTGGTGTTATGATTGAGAGTTCAGGTGCTTCACCTGAGGTAGCCACAGCTAATCACCTTACTTGAACTCGTTCTCTAGGAATGAGAGCCAAGAACCTAACTCCTTACATAGCTTAATGTACAGCATACGCTCCTCAATAGTTAGCTTCTCAAGAACTTCCTGTCGTGGATTAGGGTTCGATAACGCTATCTTAACGATCTTGACTAACCTCCTCTTCATCAGATCAAGAACCTTGATCTTGACATACTGTGCCTCCTGTGCTAGCAATATGGGGTTTACAGATGTTGATTCCCTAGCAAGCTGTTCCAGTGACTTGAGATAGAGCTTAACCCTATGGAGGAAGTCCTCATCTAGCTTCTGAAGTTGCTCACTCCTCTCCTCAATCCAGAGTAACTTACTTAACTCAATTGATGTAGGTAACTTCTTCGTATTGACTTTAGCTAAATTACCTCTCAACAACATATCAGCTATGTACCTAGGTAGCTCAACATTGTCACCAGGTGAGTAAGGTCCAATAGCTTCACCACAGTACTCTACCCTGGGTATGTTTACGAGAATTGTGAGGGGGATCTTCCACGAAGTATCTATGGAGGTATACAGCACCTTGAATAAACCCATGTACTCACCAAAGTATGCACTCAATTTGATTTATGAGGGGGAATTGGATAAGGTGTGCGAGGTAGCTCTACGTACCTACGACCTATATAGAGCCTATAGATGATCGCTCGGTAGGGGGTGTGATGCCGAGGAAGAGGTATGATCTCAATGCACTTGAGGTAAAAAGGAGGGAATAAGTGAGTATTATCTCCCTGAAGTTGATGAGAGAAGGAACCTCCACTAGGTGCGCTCTACCTAGCTACTAGCTTTCTAGCTTCTCTCTCAGTCTCGCGAAGCATTAGTATGTCTCCAACTCTGACAGGGCCTCTTACGTTCCTCGTTATTATCCTACCCTTGTCCCTACCTTCAAGGATCTTGCACCTTACCTGAACAACCTCGCCAGCTACACCTGTTCTACCGATGATCTGGACTACCATTGCTGCTACAGCATCTTCGTATGGAGATACCTTCTCCTCTCTCCTCTTCTCCTCCTTAGCTGACATACTGAATCACCATGAGTTACTTCTTAGCTGGTGCTAGACCTGCCTTCACCTTAATCTCATTGAGCTGCTTGATAATCTCCTCAATTAAGTCCTTTGCCTGACCTGGCTCGATTATGCATGCTGATGCTGCAGCAACTTCAATACCTGCTGCTTGTCCTAGCCTCTGCTTGGATGGTACGTAGATGTATGGTATACCTTTCTCCTCACAGAGTAGTGGTAAGTGTGCAACGATCTCTGGTGGATCAACGTCCTCAGCTATGAGAACGAGCTTTGCTTGCCCTCTCTCAACTGCTTTAGTCGTCTCATTTGTACCCTTCCTGATCTTACCTGTCTGTCTAGCTATTGAGAGTGCTTCGTATGCCTTCTCAGCTAGTTCTGGTGGAACTACGAACCTGACGTAGAATGGCTTACCTGGTATTGCTCCTTGTGCATACTCACGAATTCTCTCACTTGCCATAGATTCAACACCCCAGTGTGTCAACTAACTCACTATTGTGGCAATTTAAATTTTCCTCGCTGTAGAGAACCTACTTGAACTTGGAAGAGAGTTTATAAGGTTGTTACCTTGAGTAAGGTGCAGGTGACTTACCGTGCCTAGAGTCTACAGATGTGCATTCTGTGGTCGTGAAATCCCACCAGGTACAGGCATGACATATGTCAAGAAGGACGGTACGATACTGAGGTTCTGCTCCAGGAAGTGTAGAGTTAGCATGCTAGAGATGAAGAGAGATCCGAGAAAGCTAAAGTGGACATTGAAGTACAAGAAGCAAGCTTAGTCAGGTACCTCTAGTAAAACAGCACTGAACCTTATGTAGGGTACATTCCGTAGCTTGATAGATATCACTTTTTCACTCAGTACTTCGTGATAGAACCTAGATTGTACGCAGCTCCTAATCTCTAAGTTAGAGTTCAAGGGAGAGAGCAGAATATATACACCCGAACTCGAGTAAGCTAACGAAAGGAGGTGTAGTTCTTTGAGTAGTACTGTCGTTGGTAGTAGAGGCCGAGTGATGAGAATTAGAGCACCTATAGTAGTTGTGTTAGGTCACGTAGATGTCGGTAAGACCTTACTTCTAGACAAGATCAGGGGTACTGCTGTAGCCTATCGAGAACCGGGTATGATTACTCAGCATGTTGGTGCTAGCTTCCTCCCCTGGAAAGCCCTCGAGAATTACTGTGGTGAACTTCTCGATATGTTCAAGCTGAGAGGTAAGGTTAAGATACCTGGCTTCCTCATGATCGATACCCCAGGTCACGCAGCTTTCTCAAATCTTAGGAAGAGAGGTGGTTCAGTAGCTGACTTAGCTATTCTCGTTATTGATGTTCTCGAGGGTTTTGAGGAGCAGACATACGAGTGTATTGAGATATTGAAAGCTAGGAAGGTACCTTTTGTAGTTGCTGCTAACAAGATCGATAGGATACCCGGTTGGAAACCACAACCCAATAAACCATTTCTGTACTCAATTCAGAAGCAACGTGAAGATGTAGTTGAGAGACTTGAGGAGTTACTCGCGAGAATAATTCTCGAATTCAATAAATTAGGTTTCAATGCGGATAGGTACGATAGAGTTAGAGACTTCGCGCACACGGTAGCTATCGTACCTACGAGCGCATTGACGGGTGAGGGCGTTGCTGATCTACTACTCGTTCTCGCTGGTATAGCTCAGAGATTCTCACTTGATAAGTTGAAGGTGAGTACTGGTGCTGGTAGAGGTGTCGTGTTGGAGGTGAAGGAGGAGAAGGGTCTTGGTGTAACAGCCGATGTAATTCTGTACGATGGTATCATCAGGAAAGGAGATACAATCGTTGTTGGTGGTCTCGAGAAGCCCATAGTTACGAGAGTTAGAGCACTACTCGTACCCAAGCCAATGGATGAGATGAGAGATCCAGAAGATAGGTTCTACGACATGGATAGAGTTGAGGCTGCTGCAGGTGTTAAGCTAGTAGCTCCAGACCTGGATAAGGCTGTTGCAGGTGCACCAGTATTCGTAGTTCCTGAAGGTGAAGATGTTGAGAAGTACATTGAGTTAGTGAGAGCTGAGCTAGCTGAGGTCAGGATACAGAGAGATGTAGAGGGTGTTGTAGCTAAGGCAGATACACTAGGTACTCTTGAGTCCATGGTACTGTACTTAAGAGCACACAACATCCCGGTTAGAATAGCAGACATAGGGCCAGTCAGCAAGAGGGACATCTTCGAGGCATACATAGCTAAGCAGAAGAACCCAATGTACGGAGTAGTACTAGCCTTTAACGTCAAGGTACCACCGGACGTAGAGGATGAAGCAATTAGGAAGGGAGTCAAGATCTTCCAGAGCAACATACTGTATAGACTAGTTGAGGAGTTCCTCAAGTGGTTCGAAGAGGTAAAGCAGAGAAAGCTAGAGGAAGAGCTCTCTAAGCTCATTAGACCAGCAAAGATCAGGATACTACCAGGCTACATCTTCAGAAGGAGCGACCCAGCAATAGTAGGTGTCGAGGTACTCTCAGGTGTCATAAAGCCAGGTTACCCACTAATGAGAGCTGACGGTAGATCACTAGGACACATAATGCAGATACAGGAACACGGAAAACCACTACCAGAAGCAAGGAAAGGAGCAGCAGTAGCAATCTCAATTAGAGGAAACGTCATAGTAGGTAGACACATCAAGGAAGGAGACATAGTGTACGTAGACGTACCACTAGAACACTGCTACAGATGGGCATCAGACTACAGACAATACCTATCAGACGACGAAGTAGAAACCCTGAGAGAAATCCTAAACATAAAGAAAGAGCTAAAAGAGAAACGTAGAGTAGGGTAACCCCCGGTGATCCAATGCCAACATTTAAGGTAGTCATCAGCGACCCAATGACAGGACTATCCAAGCAAGTAGAGGTAAAAGACCCAACAGCACAAGCATTCATAGGTAGGAAGATAGGTGATGTACTAGACGGGAAAATACTCGGACTACCAGAAGGAATTAAGATACAGATAACAGGAGGTAGCGGTAACGAGGGTAGCCCCCTCCTACCATTTATTGAAGGCCCTGTTAAGAGATACGCACTGCTCTCAGGGCCACCCGGATTTCATCCAAGGAGAAGAGGTGAAAGAAGGAGAAAGCTAGTTAGGGGCAACACGATAACAGATACCGTCAGTCAGATTAATGTCAAGATAATCTACCCACCAAACTGGGATAAGGGACCCATCATTACATGGGAAGTTATTGGTAAACAACCAAAGAACAAGAGAATTCAGAAGCTCTACGAAAAGAAGATTAAGGAAGCTACTAAGCTAGCAAGTCAGACAGGAAAGTGAGGAAGAGGAGAGAGGTGGGTGGGGGTTTCCTACATTAACCTGCTTTTTACGTCTCTAATTGCTTCCTCTATGGTCTCTGGTATCGGTAGGTTAAGCTCATTCTACAGTTCAATAAGTTGAGTAGGTTTTCTGGGTACTTCCTTACGCCAATTTTGATTGTGTAGTAGAGCTTGTTGTATGTTTGATCTTTACCCCTACATATTGTGTACCTGATGTTGTACTTTCTAAGTAGCTCGACTATCTTTTCGGAATCTCGTACCTATCTTCTGGTACTCTCGGTACTTCTAAGAACCCTTTACATCGATAGTTCCTCTTGATCCGTAGTAGTACATTCCTAACATTCGTTACTCTATGACTCGAGATCAATATCTTTCTCGGTTGTTGTTTCTTACCTGGATTTCTCCTTAACCTTATTGAAAAACTCATTTAACTTCAATCCACATACCAGTATCTCCTTCATAATTTGAAGAAACTTCAAGAGCTTCATCAGTAAGTATTCCAGCCTTAACTATTAGCTCCTTAAGATCTTTCCCCTCCTTAACCTGAATTATGGTGTTAAAGAGGCTTACACACCCTATCTATTCCAGACTCCAGACATGGTTAATGCCTTGATATAGAAGCATAGCCCATATAGTTAGGATTTAGTGAGGTGTAGACCTATAGGGAGAGACAAAAGAGATTCACTAATTGCCACTGATCGTAGTAAGGGTAGGAAGGTCACATTGTATTCTATTGTGGTATCTTCCATGAGGGCTAGGGATGAGCTGACGAGGTATGTTGATACGTTTAAACATGTAAAGTTCCTTAGTAGACATGAACGAACAACATACTTCCCTAAGACACTTAGGATTATCAAGACACTCGTTGATGCAGATATTTTGCTAAGTATTGATGTAACTAACTACCTAGGAGTACTTCTAGATCATCTTGAGAAAATTAGTAATAGAGTAAATAGAGTACTTGTCGCTGTTACAGATGACTACCTAGTTAATATCACCAGGAATAAGCTTAGAGAATCAGTAGTTATAGCTGAAGGCTCTCTAAGAAGGTATAGAGTTACGCTAGAAAACCTTGGATTAAAGTCATCTGTAATGTACGTTCTTCTAGGTATTGCTGATACACTAGCAGCTTACACTAGAATACAAGTTGAAGATCAGGGCAGAAAATAGAGAAATAAGATCGAAATTATCACTAAAGTGGAGTTTATGAAAGGTAGACAAGCTCCGCCCCAACCTCATCCCCCGGGAGTATCCCCCGGCGGTCGAGGGCTTCATCCGGATAAATAATAGTTTCTAGAGAATTTATATAGCTTTTGCAACTAAAGCCAAAACCGTAAGCGAGATAGTATTAATAAGAGGTGGTATTTCTGAGATTGCCTTTTCCTAAGTCTAAGAGATTCTATGTGTATCTATGGATTGACTTAGTCATTAGCTCACTTCTTCTTTCGTTCATAATTTTTATAACGTTTCTCGCCGCTCTCTCCCAGCAATGGCTTGTTTTCATTATTTTTCTAGGATTTCTTTTCGCCTATGTTTGGTGTTGGTACTCTAGAGACCTATTTATCTTGAGGAATTGGCGTAAGTGTAAGGTTGTTGTTACTGAAAGCTATGATCCGCATTATTTCAAAGCCAAGGGATTTGAATTAAATATAAGGAAAATACCTTTCTCATGGTCTAAATATTACAAAGTAACTGTAAACAATGTAAGCTTTATAGTTTATCCTACGAGAATAACTGGTAAAATAATGGTAATTCCAGTGAACATACATTTAATACCGAAAAACGTTAATGAGGAAGATTTACGTAAAATACTCCAATTAATTCCAGCGTAGACCACACCATGCAAGTTGTGAATTTACACATTCCTACACTTCTAGGCCTCAGCTTTGGGTTATTGTACATTATTACTGGTGCATTGTTCTTTACTTTTATTCGTAGGATTCTTTGTAGGATTAGGCTTACATCTCGGATTCATAGTAGGCATAAAGAGCTATGGTAAGATGGCCTTTCTAATAGCTTCAAACCTATTAGTTACATGCTTAGAGGCACTAGGTTTTAAGTAACTCCTCATTTATCTTAAAAGTAACAGTCCTCATAATATCACAGTATTCAAATGCTGTTGATGAAGAAGATAGTAAAGCTTGTTGGATACTATTTCACTAAGGTTCAGGTTCGCTCCACGAACCTCTTATCACGGTCATTAAGCGTGTCAAAATACCTTGGGATTCCTTCACACAATCTCCTTAATCCTCCTAACGGTAACCTAAACTTCGCCCAAGACCAGTTCTCTATTTAGACTAGTACTAGTAGATGTATGTAAAAACTATTTCCAGTTTAGACTGCGAGTAGGTGTCTGGTATAGAAGGAACCCTCCTAGAGAAGTATGGAAACAGATTTGTATGGATTTGTTACTACTCTTCATTCCAAAGCGGTTCTATGCCTTGTAGACTTAGATTTAATGGTGCTTTACGATTATTGTTTTACCTTCTTGATGTTGGTGAAGCTAGTTTTAGTAGAACTAGGAATGATTCGATGAAGTATGAGACTGTGGCTAGAGCTGTTGAGATACTTAAGGAGGTTGGTTTTATTGAGGAGAGAGTAGACAATAAACCACCATACCCTAGACTAGTTAAATTAACTGATAAGGGTAAAAATGCTAGTGAACTCTAACAGCTTCGCTCATAAATCCTCTGGATTTTCTCCCCAATTAATCAGTAGTTCCTTATCCAGCACCATTCCATATAGTTCTCTTAGCTTCTCAATTACCTTTCCTCCATCCCTTATCTTTTCCTTGTACTACTCTTGCTTCTCAAGAGCTAGTAGTAATGCATTTTCAACACCACAAGCATACATACCATTACCCATGGTCCCTTAGCATTCAAGAGGACGCCCCATTGTAATGCGAGGTTTTAGAGTACTCTCAGGTGATGTTATTAATTTATGACTAGGCGGGTAAAACCTTTAAAACTAGACGAGGAAACATATCAGACCTAGGCTTATGGTATAGTAGTAAGGCTAAGCTTTACTTTAGGAAAGGGGAAGAGCTATTTCAGCAATATAGGTTTCCATAAGCATTCAGTTATTTCAGGAAAGTATAGCGTTTACCTCAAAATTATCTGTGAATTCTTTAAAATTATCATTAAAATTATCATTACTAAAAATTACCATAAAGAACATTATGTCAGTGAGCATCTAGAGAAAATAGCCAAAGATATAGACTCCCTTAAGAAAGAGCTTTCACGATTAGCCCTAGCATCTAGTCGATGGGTGAGAATGCGACAAAAGACCAGAGGAATTATACGACATGGAAATCAGCGTCCAACGTACTAAACATGTTCAGAAACTTCTCAACACTCTTTCTTCCCTTTGGTGCTTCAAGATCTAGATTAAATACTCGGAGAGAATCAAATAAGCAAGCGCAACCAGAAGGCTTGAAAGATCCTCAGTATAGTAGAGGAGATGGCATAGTTAGTCGAGCAAAATTTGATTACGTAGATCTCTTAATACTAAAGGAGCTAGAGAAAGAAGCACCAAGAGCACCAGAGGAGCTATCACGAACATTGAATATATGTTCAAAATCGATAAAAAGACATTTCAATAAGCACATCCTCAGGAGAGGTCTCATTGAAGCTCTTCGCATAAGATGCTTCTGGTGGAAACCGGAAGAGGCATTATGGTACTCGATGTCGATTACATTTAGCTCAGAAAGTTTCGTTAAATCATTTATAAATACACTATATGGATCACCAATAGTTCAATAATTTCTGCTAACAACAAAAGCACGACACATCCTAGTATCAATAGTGCTACCACGAAGCGAAGTAGTAGGTTTATTAAACTTCGTAAAAAGATTGAAGCATCACAACATTATCACAAAGCTTGAAATGTACCAGTTAGTACTGGATAGCTTCAAGAACTTTACAATACCTTATGAATGCTATGCAGAAGAGCCAGCTTCTGGAAGTTACCTGTGTCCAGTATTTAGAGTTTTTTAACTTTACTGCCATGGCAGCCAAGATACATGATAGGTATGCATACCTACTCTGGCTTAGATCGTGAATACGGTGCTGAGAATGAGGCCAAAAGATATGAGAAGTAGGGTGCTAGTACTCGAAAGGGCTAAGAGCACAATGCTAACAGAGCCTAACTTCTTCTGTGGGAGCTTCATATCACCTGTACGTACATAGAGGGATCACCATGTTCAAACTCTCGAAATTCACTTTATTTTTCCCATATAATGAAAACTACGTACTACTTTACAACACCTTGACGAAAGCAATAGCACTAGTCACAAAAGATCTAGCCTATGCACTACGCTCTGGTAATTTTAATGAACTCAGCAAGGATGAACTCAATGAGCTGTTAAGTAATGGCTTTTTAGTAGAAAAAGATATTGACGAAACAAAACTGCTGATATACCACAGCTATAGATCAATCTTCAACTACTCATACCTAAACTTGGTACTTCACATCACATCAGCATGTAATATGAGCTGTATATACTGTTATGAAGGGCCTAAACGAGGACTACATATGGATGAGAAGGTATGTCAAAATGTAGTGAAGTTCGTTAAGAGGATTGTAGAATGTAGAGGATCAAGGAACGTTGTCACATTACTTCACGGTGGAGAACCTCTCCTGAATTATAGGATCCTACTAACGTACTGTCGAGAAATCTATAAGCTCGCTGATGAATATAGGTTGAAAGTAGAGAATATATTGATAACTAATGGTACATTGTTGACAAAAGATAAAATTGATACTATATCATGCCTTGTGAACGAAGTACAGGTAACGCTTGATGGTCCTAGAGATATACACGACTTCCGACGACCTTTCATTGATGGTAAGGGGACGTTTGATGTAATACTGAGAAATGTGCTTGAGATTGTTGACAGAGTGCAGACCCTAAGTATCAGAATAAATGTTGATAAGCAGAATGTTATGTACATCACTAAGCTGCTTGACTTACTCAGGGACTATGGTCTTAATAGGAGAAATGTCCTTATAGGTTTTGGTCGAGTATTTGTACCAAGGGTCAGTAATGGTAGGTACAATCCTGACTGGATTTTCAGTTACAGAGAATTCGTAGATGTCCTCATTGGTCTTCAGAAAGAGGCATTGAGAAGGGGGTTCAAGATAGTTAGGAAGATAGAGTTAAGGCCTTGCCCTGCATTGCACGATAATAGCTTCGCAGTAGATGAGAGGGGTAAAATATACAAATGTCCTGTATTTGTATGGGATGAGAGATTCGCTATTGGAAACATAGATGATCTTGAGATTGCTCTCTTCAGAAATTCATTCGCTAATTACTTGGACTTCATACTAGAGGTTCCTTGGCAGAAACATTTGGGATGTCCATACTTGCCAATGTGTTACGCTGGCTGCACATACGAGTCTATAGTGCTTAAGGGTAAGATCAATGAGGTATGCTGTCCAAGGGATTACTTTGAAAAGTTAGGTGAATTACTTAGGCTCTACGTGGAGTCAAGATATGGAGATGTTCTTGAGAGGTTTAGTAGATGCAGGTGCTGATAACACGTGAATTAACTAAGGTCTATAGTGGCTATGTTGTAGCGAATGACAATATCAACATTACGGTCAATAGAGGTGAGGTAGTTGGTATACTTGGTCCTAATGGTGCTGGTAAGACAACTTTCGTTCGACAGGTCATAGGTGTGCTTAAGCCAACACGTGGATACATTGAGCTACTTGGTCACAAGGTACCTGATGAGATTCACAGGGTTAAGCACTTCATTGGGTATATGCCTCAGTACCCAGCTTACTACCATGGAGTAACTGTATACCAGCTAGTGTACTACATCGCTAGACTATACGGTATGTCTAGACGAGAGGCAAAGAGTAGGACTTCTGAAATTCTCAAGGAGATGAACCTCCTAGACTACGCTAACTACTATCACAATAACCTCTCAGTTGGTCTAGCTAGAGTAACTTACTTTTGCTCAGCTATAGTTCACGATCCAGAGTTCCTAGTACTAGATGAACCAACTAGTATGTTGGATCCATCTATGAGACGTAGAGTGATATCGAAGATTAAGGAGATGAAGAGACAGGGTAAGACCGTACTTCTGACGACAAATATCATTAGGGATGTTGAGGAGCTATGTGATAGGGTTTACTTCCTACTAAATGGTAGAGTATTGCTTGAGGGTAGTCCTAGTGAGATTGTATCTCGTATTCTCGGTACAATTAAGGTTCATGTCAAGGTTCGTGAGAAAATTCCGCTAGAAGAGATGATTAGAGAAAGGTATGGAGATTGCATCGAATCTATTGAGTACTTAGAGGACAATGAGATTGTGCTGAGTGTAAGGAATCTAGTTAGGGCTTTGGATTTTGTTAAGGAGATAGCGAAGGTAGCAAACATAACCTATATCTCAATCTCAACTCCATCACTTGAGGAGGTGTACCTGAAGATATATGGTTGAGGTGGTGAAGGGTATGGTCATGAAGTACCTACGGTCATTAGTAGCTCTATCCACGATGCATCTTAGAGTACTCCTATACTTCTGGCCATATTACCTAATGTCCTCACTCCTTACACCACTACTCGTAGTACTCATGCTCTACTACGTACTTGGGTACACAGCAAATGTACTCTACCTGATATGCGCTATGTTCACACTATCTTCACTGGGCACATTCACAATGATTTCACAGGACATAAGTAGTCTGAAGCAAACACAGGTGTATGAGTTCTACGCATCATTACCCATATCTCCACTAGACTACGTGCTATCAAAGCTAATAGCTAATTTAGTCATGTACATACCATCCATAGCTGTATTACTGCTAACTGGATACTTGCTGACAGGTACTCTACCAAACATACCACTATTCGCTATAGCTGTAGTCATTTCCTACACAGCATTTATATGGTTAGGTATGATCGTAGGACTATACTCACGAAATCCAGTACAGGCTAACGTCATATCAATGATTGTGTACCTAGTACTTCTCTTTGGATCACCAATGTATGGACCTATATCCAACACCAACTTAGTGCTTAGAACTGCAGCTCTAGTATTACCGACAACGCATATAGCTAAGGTATTCCGCTCCTCATACTGCATTGAAAGCGTGAGCCCTGATACAATCACTTACCTAGCTATATGGTACATAGTGAACACTGTGATCATATCTAGAAGGTTAAGGTGGACATTAGAGTAATGAAGTTTAAAGATCTGCGGAAATAGGTTCGACTTAACAGCAATATTGAGTGATGGTAGTAGTAATGTACCTGGGGCAAGTATATGAAGTTCAAGGTCTCTAGTTCTTGTGCAGGGAATGCATCCATCATCAGGAGATTGTGTGACTGCTGAAGTATGTAGTTGTGTCTGTGGATTGCTCTATCGCTTGTACTTATTATCCGCTATAAGCAGAAACAGGAGTTGCATATACAAACCTCGCATCAGCATCATCAAGTCCTAGCTCGCAAAGCTTAGAGTAAAGTTCGCGAAATGCTGTAGGAGGTTCATCATCAGTCAAGTACCGTATCATTACTTCCAAATCACTCTCTACCTCCTGTAACCTATTCCTTAGCAAAACAACATGCAATAATTGAGGGATAGCCATAGCTACTACAGTGCTTGCAGATAATGGTCGTGATGAAATTTCAACTCTACTACCAATACCAGGAGTGAATTGATGCGATGGAGATACAGAGCACAGCCTCTCCATACTACTCCGCTACTCACCTACAACATCAAGGTACTTAGCTATTTCCTCACGATTTCAGATAAAGCGACATTCGAGAGAAGTAGTACTCAAGTCAATAATTGACCTATTGAATCGATTGATAGTGACGAGACATAGCAGGAGGAGACTTGTTCAGGTGTACTACGAAACACGGGTTAGGGAGAACATTGAGAAAGCTACTGAGTAGCTTAGGGATATAGGTATGACCAATGTTAGGGTGTATGAGGATAAGGCGAAGAATGGTGTAGTGTATAGACTTTATTTTGGTGTTAGCAAGTCAACTGTAGGCATTCTATACAGGTTACTTGAAGAGATGAGGAAGATGAGTGTTGACCAAGATAAGGTAGTGAAGTTGGAGGAGGCAATAAAGTTCTTGACTCAGGAGTAAATGCTGACACTGGAGCATCATTTGGGATGCTTGGGTTAGAACATCAGAGAGCTTTTCTCTGTTGCTTTCTAAATGAAGTAATTTGCTGATACCTGTCTGGTTGCTCTCATGTGAGATTTCTGATTTCTTATTCAGCTTCTTTTCAAGTCGTTTTCAGTTACAGGGACTTTCAGGACTTTTACAATCACGCTTTCTACGTGGTTACACTGATTGTTTCCTCTGAGGTAAAATTTATGAAAGGTATTTGGCTAGAGCATATAAGAGGTCTAAGGAGTTCGGGGTTAGGTGATCGGTATGAGCAAACAGACGTTGCCTGTGTGTATCATAGGTACAGGGGGTCACGTAGACCACGGTAAGACTACGTTGGTTCAGGCGTTGTCTGGTGTTTGGACTGCTCGTCATAGTGAGGAGCTTAAGCGTGGTCTCACTATGAAGCTTGGTTATGCCTACATTACTATCTATAAATGTCCTAGGTGTCCTCCTCCTCAGTGTTACCTCACTCACGTTATGTTGAGGGATGGTAGGTGTCCTCACTGTGGTTCTGAGGTTGAGTTTGTGAGGAAGATATCTGTAGTCGATGTTCCTGGTCACGAGACGTTGATGGCTACTATGATTGCTGGTGCAACTCTCATGGATGGTGTGCTCTTTGTCATAGATGCGACCGTACCCTGTCCACAGCCACAGACATACGAGCACTTCATGGCTTTAACCATAATGGGTGTTAGGAACATTGTGATTGTTCAGAATAAGATCGATGTTGTTGCTGATAGGGATAAGTTGCTTAAGCACTATCAGCAGATTAAGAAGTTTATTGAGGGTACTTGGGCTGAAGATGCACCTATAATACCTGCATCAGCGCTTCACAAGGTGAATGTAGATGCTGTTGTTGAGGCTATTGAGGAGAGGATTCCGACTCCGAAGAGGGATGAGTCTAAACCACCGAGATTCCTCATTGCTAGGTCCTTCAACGTGAATAAGCCAGGTACACCACCAGAGAATCTTCAGGGTGGTGTCATTGGTGGTTGCTTGATTCAGGGTAAGCTCAGAGTTGGTGATGAGATAGAGATTAGGCCAGGTATAAGGGTTGTTGAGCATGGTAAGGTCAGGTATGAGCCGTTGTACGCTAAGGTGCTGAGCATCAAGGTTGAGGATATGTTCGTTGAGGAGGTTGGTCCAGGTACTCTCGTCGGTATCGGTACTGATCTTGATCCAGCACTGACCAGGGCTGATGCTCTTATCGGTAATGTAGCTGGTAAGGTGGGTACTCTACCACCTACGAGATTTAGTCTTAGGTTGGAGACTCACTTACTGGAGAGGGTTGTTGGTTTGAGGGAGTTGCCTAAGGTTGAGAGGATTAGGAAGGGTGAGGTGCTGATGCTTGTTGCTGGTACAGCGACTACTCTAGGCGTTGTGAGGAGTGTCATGGGTGATGAAATCTATGTAGATCTCCGTAGACCTGTGTGTATTGAGACTGGTGCTAAGGTTGTGATCAATAGGCAGATTGCTGGTAGGTGGAGGTTAATTGGGTACGGTATCGTCAAGGACTAGTCACAGGTACTTTATTGTACTCGACACCAACATGGTTATGCTGGCTGTTGCTGAGGGTATTGACGTATTTGATGAGTTTGAGAGAGTTCTAGAGGTACCTCATGAGTACGTGATATTGAGATCAAGTATTGATGAGCTTGAGAGATTGATTAGAGAGAAGGGTCCTAAGGTTAGGAGACAAGCATTGCTAGCTCTGGAGATTGCTAAGTCTAGGTGTAAGGTGATTGATGACTCGTCGATACCTGGCTCTGGTGTTGATGAGAAGATAGTTAACTTCGCCCTAGCTAACAAGGGGAGAGTTGTCGTTGCTACAAATGATACTAGGTTGAGGAAGAGGTTGAGAGAGTTGTCAATACCTACAGTGTACTTCAGAGCTGAGAGGAGAGGTCTTGAGATAGATACTGAGTTGTACTAGAAGGTAGAAAAGTACAATAAGTGAGTTCTCTGTGGTATGTTGCTTGGTGAAGTAGATGTTTAGGTTAGTCACAATCGAGGACTTTGTTAGGATTCCACCTGAGAGGTTTAAGGAGCCCCTTGAGAAGGTTGCTAAAGAAATCATTAGAAGTGAGTACGAGGGTAAGGCAATTAAGGATCTAGGTATCGTAGTCGCTATCATAAACATCAAGGTATCTAAGGTAGGTAAGGTAGTACCAACTGATGGTGCTAGCTACCACAAGGTAGTGTTCGATGCTCTTGTCTTCTATCCTCAGCTTCAGGAAGTTATTGAGGGTGAAGTAGTTGGTGTCGTACCTTATGGCGCATTTGTGAGGATTGGTCCTATAGATGCTCTTCTCCACATATCGCAGATAGGTGATGATAGGTTTAGGAATGATCCACGTAGGGAAGCACTAATTGGAGAGAAGACACAGTATGTTCTAGGTAAGGGTGATAGAGTAAGAGCTAGAATAGTCTCAGTTAGTATGCCAGGTCCATCACCGAGACCAGAACCGATAAGAGTTGGTTTAACCATGAGACAACCCTTCCTAGGAAAGCTTGAGTGGATTGAGGAGGAACTGCGTAAACTAAAGGCCAGAGCAAGGTCATGACGTATCCCACCATACTAGAGTGGAAGTAAAGTTATTAATACAGTCTTGAGAAGCTACATAACGATCATGAAGTAGAGCCAGTTACCGAGTATAGTAATGAACTCTCTGTAGTTCTTAGGTAATTAGCAGCAATACGTTGTAGAAGACCATTACCGCAACAATTTAACCCCGTTCTACTTGTTTCGTGTGAGTATTCTCGTCTCTGAGGTGATTAGGTGGCTGGTAGAAGGAGGATCCCACTCTCTGGCTACAAGGCTTGTAGGAACTGTAAGTTCATTGTGCCTAGTGATGTGACTAAGTGTCCAAACTGTGGTTCAAGTGATTTTAGTGATGATTGGTCTGGATTGATAATAATTTTAGATCCTCAGAATTCTCAAATTGCTCAGAAGCTTGGTATCACGAAGGAGGGTATGTACGCTATTAGGGTTAGGTAGCGTATGGTGTTTGAGCTTAGGTTAACTGATGAGCTTAGAGTTATCTTGAGGAAACCTCTTGGAATAGTGATCAGCGATGAAGCTCCATTCTCAATCAAGAAGGTCTATAGGTTAATTGTAGACCTAGACTCACCAATGCTCTGTACTGTCGGTGATGCTGTTACTGAAAATTTTTGAGGTATTCTCCTAGGAAACCTGATATCTGTGTCATTGATCAAAGAATTAGGAGAATGAGTAAAGTAATTCGTGTTGAGCTACCTAGTCCTGTACTAAGTGTCATAAATAGACCAAGTACTATTAGTCAGCAATTACTCAAAGCTCTCGATAGAGTTACTGAGATTGGTCACGGTACTGTGTTGATTCATGGTGAGGAGGATCTCGCTCTCATACCACTGGTACTGAGATTACCTACCAGGTCCATTGCTTGTTATGGTGATCCTTTTGGTAATGCTCTAGTAGCTGTCATAGTTACAGACGTTGTTAAGCGAGCTTTCGGAAGGGCACTTAACAAAATGGTAAGAGTTAAAATGTCGTAGTTCCCACACAGCAGTGGGGTCTACATGTCTCAACAGTCATCAACTATGATAGATCTAGGTGACGACATTAAGTTGGAGGTCATTAGGGAGAGGGATAATCCACTGATTGGTAGGAAGGAGATCACAGGTTACCTACATCACCACGCAAAGGGTACGCCTCAGAGGTATGAGGTTAGGAGGAGAATTGCTGAGATATTCAAGGTACCTCTAGAGGTCGTGTATGTGAGGAGCATACAGACTGAATTTGGTTGGGGTAGGAGCAAGATTGAGATCCACATCTATAGAGATCCCAAGAGAGCTGAGGAAATCGAACCACTTCACATACGGCTCAAGAATCTTCCACCTGAAGAGAGAAAGGCTAAGTTACAGGAGTTGAGGAAGGCTAAGGAGAGTAGGAAGTAGGTAGGTGTTGTTTATGGTGGCTCACGTACATAAGTGGTACGAGTACGACTACAAGACAGGGAAGATTAGGTTACTTAGGAGGAAGTGTCCACGCTGTGGTTCAATAATGGCTTACCACAAGGTACCAGTACCGAGACATCACTGTGGTAAGTGTGGTTTCACCATATTTGAGACTCAGGAGCAGGGGAGAGGTAGAGCTAGAGGTAGGTAAGTGCTAGCTCATGAAGAGGAAGGTGACTGTACTCGGTATTGAATCAACAGCACACACCTTCGGTGTTGGTATAGCTACTTCAGAAGGCGAGATACTAGCTAACGTAAACTACGTGTACACATTTGAGAAGGGTATACACCCTAGAGAAGCTGCTGAACATCACTCCTCAGTAGCGCATAAGGCAGTTAAAGAGGCTCTAGATAAGGCAGGTCTCTCGATTCACGAGATCGATGCTATAGCTATTGCTCTAGGTCCTGGTCTAGGTCCTTGCCTTAGAATAGGTGCAACAGTTGCCAGAGCACTTTCACTATACTTCAATAAGCCTCTAGTACCTGTTAATCACTGTGTTGCTCACATTGAGATAGCTAGATTGACTACAGGTGCTGAAGATCCACTTGTAGTGTATGTCTCTGGTGGAAATACCATAGTATCAGCATTCGTAGATGGTAGGTACAGGGTCTTCGGTGAGACACTAGACATAGCGCTGGGTAACTGCATAGATGCATTTGCTAGAGAGGTAGGTTTACCACAACCAGGTGTTCCTAATGTTGAGAAGATGGCTGAGAGAGGTAGTAAGTACATTCCACTACCGTACGTGGTTAAGGGTCAGGACCTATCGTTCTCAGGTCTACTGACTATGGCTCTTAGGAAGGTTAGAGAAGGTGAGAGACTTGAGGATGTCTGTTTTAGCTTGATAGAGACCGCGTACTCCATGCTTGCTGAGGTAGCTGAGAGAGCACTAGCTCACACAAAGAAGAAGCAACTAGTACTGACTGGTGGCGTTGCCCGTAGTAGGAGGTTACAGGAAATGCTGAGAGAGGTTGCTGCAGAACACGGTGCTGAGTTCCACGTAGTACCTCCAGAGTACGCTGGTGACAACGGTGCTATGATAGCTTGGTGCGGCGTCCTAGCGTACATACACGGTGTCACAATTCCTGTTGAGGAGAGTTGCATTAGACAGAGATGGAGATTAGATGAAGTGGATATCCCATGGAGGAGGTAGTGTCGTGATCCTTGAAGTCATTGCGAAAGGGGCTGAAGCAACTCTCTACAAAGAGCTGTGGAATGACATTGTTGTTGTTCGTAAGCAGAGATTACCGAAGAAGTACAGACATCCTCAACTCGATAACTACATTAGAAGAACGAGAACAGTAACGGAGGCTAAGTTAATGTTTGAGGCTAGGAAACTAGGTGTACCAACACCTACCATATACGATGTCGACATCGATAACTGCATAATTAGGATGGAGTACATTACAGGTACTAGATTGAGAGAGTACATGGACGACATAATTCACAGCAGTAAATACGAAGTACTAACGAAGATCTTCGAGACACTCGGCATCTACGCAGGTAGACTACATACCAACGGAATAGCACATGGAGATCTAACGACATCAAACGTGATAGTTAGTGACAGTACTCTCGTACTGATAGACTTCGGATTAGGAACATACGCAAAGGACCTTGAATCACATGGAGTGGATATACACCTCCTACTTAGATCACTAGAGAGTACACACTACTCAATAGCGAGTATCTGCTTCAAACACTTCATTAAGGGCTACAGTAGGGAAGTAGGTGAGGAATACGCTAATAAAGTAGTTGAGAGAGTCCACGAAATAAGAGCTAGGGCTAGGTATGTTGAGGAAAGAATTAGGAAAAGGGACTTTATCTAGGATATACCTCATAACGAGCAATAGGCACAAGGTGGAGGAAGCAAACATAGCGCTGAAACCATTCGGTATCGAGGTAAAGCAGCTACACATTAAGAGACTTGAGATACAGTCAGATGACCTAGTTGAGATAGCTATATTTTCGCTAAGGGAAGTCATTAATCTAGTTAATGAGAGACCACTAGTTGTTGAGGATGCAGGCCTCTTCATACCAGCACTGAAGGGGTTTCCAGGACCATACAGCTCGTTTGTGTACAAGACAATTGGTTGTCAAGGAATACTGAAGTTAATGGAGGGTGTTGAGGATAGGAGAGCATACTTCAAGTCAGTGGTTGTGTACTATGACGATGATGTTGGTATGAAGGTCTTTGAAGGGACTGTATGGGGTAAGATAGCGACTGAGGTTAGGGGTACTCAGGGATTTGGCTTTGACCCTATATTCATACCTGAGGGAAGTACTAGGACCTTTGCTGAGATGGGTCCTGAAGAGAAGACTAAGTACTCACATAGGGGTAGAGCATTCAGGGCACTAGGTTACTGGATAAGGAATATATTGGAGCAGCAGAGTAAGTAACCTACCTACACCTTTAGGAGTTCTGTAAATTGAGCTAAGCTTGGTGATTTCCGCATAGCTTGCTCCAGAGGAACTCCGTGGTGTTGTAATAGCTCTCTAACAGCTTTATAGCTCTTGACGTATCTTCGTCCATACTTACCTGGAGATGGTGATCAAGGTATTGCTCTGGATCTTCTCGTAGTGAATCAGGATTCTTATGGAGGCAGAGTAGAGCCAGGATCCACGACTCTATCTTGGGATTTGCAGTAAGAATGAGGGCTCTAGAGTGTTGTCTCAGTTGATTCAGGTAACTGGGATTACCTTCAACATCCCTCAGATCTCTTAACACAATAACCTTCTCAGCATTTGCTTTATCTGTAGCTCCTTCAACTAGCACTAAGATCATCCATTGATCCCTACGGTGTACCACCTAGTTCTCCTGAATACCAAACCTCACCGAGTGGAATACCTTCAGTTAGCAACTTCCTCACTCTCTCCAGTAGCTTTGGATCATTATCTACTCTACGAACTTTCGTCTCGCCATTGATCTTCTCCACAATCACTAGCTCTTCAGGATTAAGTAAGTCAAGTACGTATGGTGAATGTGTCGTGAATATAACCTGACACGGAGCTTTTCTAAAGAGATCAATTAGTGTTCTATAGAGCCATGGATGTACACAGTTCTCTGGCTCCTCAAATACTACAACCTGCTTACCCAGGTATAGAGCTATTATGAATGCTAGGAGCCTAAGTGTTCCATCAGATACTAGTTCTGGCGGAATCAAGTCACCAATGCTCTTATCTCGAAAAGCTATGTACACGTTCTTATTGTGTACAGGTGTGGCAAGTTCATCTACTTCAGGTATAAGACTTTGAAGTACCTTCTCTATCTCGAGGAACTTCCTCCTATTTGTTGTAAGTAATGTGTGAAGAACTGAAGCTAAATTTGAACCATCATACGAGAGTTCGGTTATGTGAGTTAGTTCACAACCACTTCGTATGCTTTCTGGGGAAAAGTGATGTACTGTGAGACATCTCCTAAGTAGAGGTACCATATCAACTACTCTGCTCTCAAGTCCCCTCCTAGCTTTAGTTACTACCGAGAGACTGTCTAGTATTTGGGGATAGTCGATAGTGAATGTAGTGCTTTGAGTGATTTCACTTGGTGTATAAATTGTGAGAGTACCTGAGCTGTCTCCTACTAGGCGGAATTCAGCCACAACCTGACCATTCAATTTAAGTACTTCATGTTCTACTACTTCTCTATCACATCTAAATGAGAGCTCGTACGTAAGTTTCATACATTCATTTGCTTCTACTTTCGCTGTAAAACCGAGAGTTATTGGTCTTGTTGTGTCGAACTTGAAAGGTAGTTTAGTACTTGTCTCAACGAGTTCCGTGATAGCATCTCTAATGCCCTTTCCTTCGAGTAATAACTTGAGTAGGTACATTGCTTTAACTATGTTGCTTTTACCTGATGCATGTGATCCTACTAATGCTGTTAACTTAGTTCGAAACCTCAATGATACATCTCTTAATGACAGTATGTTTCTTGCATGGAATTCAGTAATCATTAACTTCACGAATTACCCCTCAGGTATACTACCATAGTCGTCACCTAATATCGGTACTGAGTTAAATCTCAAAGCCAATGGAGCAAGGTAATGGGTTGTTAGCGTAATTGAGGAAAGAATTAGAGTATAGTACGGGTACAGTGTATGGGTTTGAGATGTTGGGTTTAAGTCATGAATTTGTGATTACAAAGCTCAAGGAAGCAGTCAACAAACTAGTCGAGAAGTATAGTGATAAAATCATTGCAGTTGGTCTCTTTGGTAGTTATGCAAGAGGAGAAGCAAATGAGAGAAGTGATGTTGATGTAATTGTGGTTGTGAGGAATTGGAATAGAGGTCTTGAAAGGAGATTCCAAATATACGATGTACTTCATAGGTACTTACGGAGAGACATAACACTGATCGATCTCGATTACCAGGATATTGAGGAAATCTTAGCGAGAAGAAGAACGATAACCACAACGATGCTGAACATCATTTACGACTGCATACCAGTGTACGACCCACTAAATATCTTGAAACAACTTAAGGAACTAGTTAGCAAGGTAATTTCAGAGCTAGGTCTTGAGAGGTACAGAGTAGGTAGAGCATATGGTTGGAAAAGGAGGGATGGAAATCCCCTCGTACCGATTAAATTAGAGTGAGGAGAGTAGATGTACGATCCACGTAGTGAGGTTAACTACAGGAGGAAGTTAGCTGAGGATACCTCAAGGAAGCTAAGAGAGCTTACGATCGAGATGATTGGAGAGATACTGTTGCCAATGCTCAGCTAGCAGCAGAGAACGCAGCAAAAGCAATAATTGCGATATACAGGGCACCATCCTGGACACATGATCCATACTACGAACTACTAGATATCTTAGATAACCTACCGGAAGATGTGAGAGAAGGAGCAAAGGAAGTAGCGGAAATAGCACATACACTAGCTCCAGAACATGGAAGGACAACATATGGAGAACCAGCAAGGGGTTTAACCCCATAGGAACTCTACACAAGAGAAGATGCAGAAAAGGCTCTAAAACTAGCTCAAAAAGCAATTGAGAATCTAGATCGGATACTAAAGCGATTGGGTATAGAGATGTGAACCTAAACTCAGAAATGTTGGTAGGAGCCTGTACATCAGTGATCTCAAGGAGAAGTACTATAATGTTAGCTCGTACTGAATTTCGTGAGTATGGCCCTATAGTCATGCTCAGTTTTGCATTGCCGTTCTCTACAATGTTCACAATGTTTGTTAGTTAGCTAAGTGTATTCGTGAAGATGGTATGCCTTAGTTCTGCTGATTATGATTAAGTGAGAAAGGTTTTTGAAACTCTTTGGTTTGGGGTAGCGGGGTTGTGTTGGGAGGTGTTGTTTAGTGCCTCATCGTAGTAGGCATAAGAAGGGTTCGTCAGGGTCTAAGAGACCTGCTAGAAAAACTCCACCACCATGGTGTAAGTACAGTCCTGAGGAAGTTGAGAATCTAGTTGTTGAACTTGCTAGGAAAGGCTATGGTCCATCGATGATTGGTATAATTCTCAGGGATCAGTACGGTATTCCACTTGTTAAGCAAATTACTGGTAAGTCTATTACACAGATTCTAGAGGAGCATGGTCTTGCACCACAGATTCCTGAAGATCTCCAGGCACTAATTAAGAGAGCTATTAGGATTAGGAGGCATCTCGAGGAACATCCTAAGGATATGAGTGCTAAGCGTGGTCTAATTCTTGTTGAGTCGAAGATTCATAGGTTGGTGAAGTACTATAAGCGTGTTGGTAAGTTACCACCAGATTGGGAGTATAGACCAGAGAAGATCAGTATATTTGGTTAAGTGGGTTGTTGAGTAGTGATGGGTTATAGGGAGCTTCTAGAGTTAGTTAGGTATGCTAGGGACTCAATTAGGAGGGATGTTATTGAGGAACAGAGTAGGTCGCTGATTGTTAGTCACTATGATGCTGATGGTCTTTGTTCTGCCGCTATCCTATCGTCTACACTAGCTAGGTTCGGTATACCGTATCACATCAAGGTTTTTGAGCAGCTTGATGTTGAGTTGCTTAAGTACATAGCTTCACTTAGGTACGAGGTTGTGTTTTTGCTAGATATGGGTAGTGGTGTTTTGAATCTTGTTGCGGAGTACCTTAGGGATAAGAAGTTGGTCGTTATTGTTGATCATCATCAGCCTAGACAAGTTCCTTCACTTAGAGAAAACATCATTGAAGTTAATCCCCATAGAGTAAATGTCGATGGTTCAAGGGAGGTTAGTACGTCATCACTTACGTACTTTCTCGCTAGAGAGCTTCTTGGTGGTGTGAGTAGTTGTAGGAGGTTTATTCCTCTTGCTATTGCTGGTGCTCTTGGTGATAGACAGGATCAGGGTGAGAAGAAGAAGTTGATTGGTGTGAATAGGGTTGTGGTTGAGGAGGGTATTGTTCAGGGTGTTATTAGTGAGGAGATTGGTCTAAGGCTCTATGGTCTTAAGACTAGACCATTGGTTAAGTGTCTTGAGTACACAGTTGATCCGTATCTTCCTGGGTTGACAGGTAATGAGGAAATGTGTGTTAAGTTCCTGAAGTCTCTCGGTATTGAACCTAGGGGGCCTGATGGTAGGTATAGGTACTTCACAGAACTCTCTGAAGATGAGATGAGGAGGATGGTTATTGGTCTAATTAGGTACTTGATTGAGCATGGCTATACTAGTGTTGAGGCTGAGGAGATTTTTGGATACAACTACTACAATAGGCTTGAATCTGAAGCTAGTCCATTCTACGACCTTAGAGAGTTCAGTGCTTACATGAACGCCTGTGGTAGGATGTATAGACATGGTCTTGGTATTCTCCTTGGTCAAGGTTACAGGAGTAGGGATGTTGTGGAGAAGGTCTTGGAGACGTATGTGGAGTATCGTAAAGTATTGAGTGGTGCGTTGAGAAGGATTAGGGATGCTAGGGATAAGTATGTTCGTGAGCTAGAACACATCTACGTACTGAATTGCAGGGGCGAAGTTAGTGATAGAGTGCTCGGTGCGGTAGCATCAATTGTTGCATCCTCAGGTATTCTTGGGTTGGATAAGCCACTTGTTGCTCTTACTCAGTGGGAGGACTACATTAAGGTTTCACTTAGGAAGACTAGAGATCTTAGAGCTGAGTACCGTGAGGTGAATCTCGGTCAGATTGTGGAGAAGGTAGCTACTGAGGTTGGTGGTGTTGGTGGTGGGCATAGGGATGCTGCTGGTGCTAAGATCCCACTAGGTACTGCCGAGGAATTCGTTTCTAAGCTAAATGAGGAGATCGGGGCTCAAGCACATGTTAAAGAAGGTAGTAAGTGAACTGAGGTTAGTGACAGAGTTCAACTATAGTTTGAGATTTGCTCTAGAAGTAGATAATGTTGATTTGCCGGAGAAGCTTGAGCTACTTCAAGTGATGTGTCAAGGGAATGAGCTCATCATTAAAGTTATCGCGAAGGATCTAGGTACTCTACGGAATACAGTAAATGATGTTCTTAGGTGTCTCTACTCAGCTATGTCTACTCTCCAATCTTTGAACGTGGATAAAGCTTAATTACTACTGGTTCTATGTCTCGTGAGAGGTTGAGGTATGAGTAGAGTAGCTAGGAAAGATAGGTGGGCACTGAAGAAGTGGTATACTGTGTACGCCTCAAGCGCATTTGGCTATGCAGAGCTAGGTGAGGTACCTGCGCTTGTACCTGAGTACTTAATAGGTAGGACTATTGAGGTTACGCTCTTTGACATAACTAAGGATATATCGCAACTGCATGTGAAGCTGAAGTTCCAGATAAAGAGAGTTGAAGGTGATAAGGCATATACTCAGTTCAAGGGGATGGAGTTAGCTAGGGACTACATAAGGAGCTTAGTTAGAAGAGGAACAACAAAAGTTGATGGATACATCGATGTTTTTACGAAGGATGGTAATCACCTAAGAGTTGGTTTTCTAGCAGTCACGGCATATAGGTGTAAGAAGTCTCAAGAGAGAGCAATTAGGAAAATAGCTTTTGAGACTATAGCTGAGAAGGCTTCACAGTTAGGTTTCGATGAGTTCATTCAGGAGGCAGTCTTAGGTAAGATAGCTGCTGAAATCTTTGCAAGAGCAAAGAAGATCTATCCACTGAAGAAGGTTGAGATCATGAAGATTAAGGTCTTCTCAGCACCACCTGTGTTAACACCTGAAGAATATGAGGCGCAGAGAAGAGCTGCTGAGAAAGCTGTTGAGAAAGTTCCAGCAGAAGCAACATCACCAACATAGCAGTGAAGGCATTAATTCGTGAGAAGAACGTAGTTAGGAAGAATTTGAAGAGAGTAGACTTAGCGATCTGTCTCTGCTATCCAAGTACCTACAGAGTATCTATAGCGAGCTACTCCACGCACCTGATCTATCTATTGCTTAATTCGAGAGATGATGTTGCTTGTGAGAGGTCAGTATATGCTCTAGATGAAGATGAGTATAGGAGAGGTGGTCAACGTAATCCACGTAGTATAGAGTCGCAGACTCCTCTCAATAGATTTCATGTTTTAGCGTTTTCAATACATTATGAGAAGGATGTGGTTAACGTATTGAGGATGTTGAAGAGGGCTGGTATTCCACTTAGAAGGGACGTGAGAGTGAAAAATGGTGGACCAATTGTCATTGCTGGTGGTCCAGTGGTTATTGAGAATCCACGTCCTTTAGAAGATTTTGTTGATGCATTCTTAATTGGCGAGATAGAGCCAGTATTTAATGAGGTTGTCGATAAATTGAAGGATGCTATTGATGCTAGAGACCCATCTTACCTTGCTGATCTACCGTACATGTACGTACCTGGATACAGTACGAAGGTTAGGAGAGTATTTGCTACGAACCTAGATGAGGCCCCACATCCAACTCAGCAAATTATGCCTCTAGATGATAGGTATCTACTATTTGGTAGGTCATTTCTCCTCGAAATCTCTAGGGGTTGTGGATGGGGTTGTAGATTTTGTCTCTCTGGTTATGTGTATAGACCGCCAAGACATAGATCACTATCCCTACTCATTGATGTGTTAGAGGAAGTTAGTGAGGAGGAAGGTCTAGAGAAGGTAGCTTTGATATCACCTACATTACTCGACTATCCTGATCTTGATGAGCTACTGAAGCACATCTGTGAGGAGAGGAAATTCAAGATCTCAACACCATCTATGAGAGCTGATTTACTAAGTGAGGAAGTTCTTGAGCTTCTCGTCAAGGGTGGTCAAACTACGATTACCCTAGCTCCAGAAACAGCGAATCCACGTATAGGTAGGTACATTGGTAAGCTAATACCAAGTGATGAGCTTGTTCAGGTGTGTGAACTACTTAGGAGGTACAGAGTTAGGAAGTTGAAGCTCTACTACATGATTGGTTTACCTACTGAATCTCTTGAGGATGTTGTGTCGATAGCTAGTCAGGTTAAGTTGATAAGGGAGGTGTATGGGGGTAGTGTTGTGTTGAATGTAACTCCTTTCATACCTAAACCTCACACACCATTTCAGTGGTTTAAACCAGCTTCACTTCAGTATCTCGAACACGCTATTGACGTCCTCAGACGTAATGTCACCGATGTTGAGTTACGTATATTCTCTCCTCGAGATGCACTAATCGAAGCATTAATCTGTAGATCAGGACCAGAGTTAGGCCGTATTCTCGAGTACATCGTGGTTAATGAGATTCCAAACACTTTGAGAGGATGGTTAAGAGCATGCAGTGAACTGGGAGTAAATATGTGGGATCTCGTGTACCGTAAGTACTCACTAGATGAGGAGCTACCGTGGGATATTATTGAGGGAGTACCATCTAAGAAGTTCCTCATTGAGGAGTTCTATAGAGCCGAGAGGGGTGAGAGTGTTCTCAAGTGTAATGGTCACTGTAGTACCTGTGATATATGTTGCTTAGCGAGGTGAGCTGCGGACTAGAGAGCTAATCAGTAATTTCCTTAAGCTTCATATCCTTAGGAAGTACCTCCCTAAGGAGTGCTATACACCTCTCAACTAGTTCATCTACGTCGTACTCACCTCTAACTGTTAAAGCAGCAGCAAGGCTGTGACCACCACCAGCACCTTTGAGCTTACTAGCTAGGTACTCCATTAGCTTTGAAGTAGCTATACCTGTAACCTCAATAAATCTCTGAGATGCACGTGTGCTTATACGGACCTCACCATTATGTGAACCAACCACAATAGCTAGGTCTGCACCAGCATCGATGAGAGCTCTTGCCGCTGATCCTTCGTAGGCACTTACATGCGATACAGCAATTATCACGTCATCACCTAACTTAAGCATCCTTGCTCGCTTAATTGACTTTAGACGAGCAACTCTCTCAGCAAAGGAAGGTCTCTGATACATACTCTCGAGAACTAGACCATAGTTACCACCTTTCTCAATTAACTCAGCAACCACACGAAATACTCTAGGAGAAACAATGACAAATCTCCTCGTATCAAACACTATACCTCCAAGGAGAAGTGTTAGTGCTTGCTTAGGTAACTCAATGCCATACTCACTAGCTAGTTCATAAACTAACTCAGATGAGGAGGATGCTTTAGGGTCATAGAGGTAGAAACTAGCTAGTGAAAGCAGCTCACTATAGGTCTCATGATGATCGATTAGACCGATCTTCACATCACCACTCTCTACTAGGTTCCTCACGTAATCCATTACTAGACCTGTCTGTTCAATTCTAGCAACATCAATTAGAAGTACGAAGTCACGTGGTTGAAGATGTGGCTCTCTACTGTAGTCATAGCTAATACCCACTTTACTCAGTAGCTGTTTCGAAGCATGGCTAATACCATCAGGATGAACAATACTTACCTCAGTACCACGCACTATGTTCTCAACAACTAGCTTAGTGGCGTAAGCTGAAGCAACGGCATCTGGGTCAGCATTCCTGTGAGTTATAATAACGACCCTACCTGCATCAGCTACTTGATTCCGAAGATCTCCCTTCCTCATTACTGCTACCCCTCCTGTACCTCTCCAATAACTCATCAGCTACCTTAAGTCCATACTCAATAGCTTCATCAATCAACTTATTTAGGCTACCTCTGTAGAATGGTGAGGTCTCAATAGTGACCTCAATACTTACCTCGTACGGGTACTCTCTGGTTATGTCAACTCTCACATCGAGAGAAAAAAGTTGGTACTCAGGTACACGTTCCAGGACGTATTCACAGACTTTAGACGCAATCTCTTCACAGAGCTTAATCCTCTCCTCTTCAGTAAGCACCTTCATGCTAACCTGCTGTTTGCTGAGCTTGCTGTCTTAACCTACTCAGCTCTTCACTAACTTTCTTACTTAATTCCTCAATTTGCTTCCTAAGTAGTGACTCCTGTCTTGAGAGTGTCTTTATGTGTAGCTCAACGATCTCTCTCCTCTCTTTGAGATCTTGAAGAGCTTTATCTCTCGTACTTGCAACCAATATTGGACCAGCAATCTTATACACAGGAGTGTTCTCACTAATCTTCTCTAGCTCACTAATGGCACTTTCTATCTCCCTCAGTTCATTCTCCCATTGTTGTCTCCTCATGATCAGCATCTGAAGCTGTTCCTGAAGTTGCTGTAGTCTCCCAATTTCAGCCTGTAGATGTGGAGGTAGGTTCCTTAAGTCAATCGTCGTACTCATGGCAAACCCTCCGAATTCGTGTTCTCAAGTCAATTACTTCTTATTATCCTTTCGCTGTACTTCACTACTTGAGAGTAGCGAGAGTGTGTTCACAACAACTAATGCAGCTCTTAAGTAGCTATTGAGTAGTGCCCTTAGTGCCGAGATATCTTGTGCTTCAACAACTATCTCAACTGCAGCACCCTTTCTACTAATACTAGCACACCCACGCTCGCTCAATCTCTCCTTCACATCTACCTCTAAGCTACGGTACACGGTATCCGCTTCGTGTTCAGTATCGAAGTGAAGCTCTATCTTACAGCTGTGTCTGTACTTCCTCACGTTTTTGAACCTCGTACTTAAGCCCCTTATACACAAACTTCTCAATCCTTAGCTCAGGTCCAATAGGTTTGAAGCTCCTGGAGTCGAGGAAATTCAGTATTATAAGGTACTTGTACCTAGCCTTTCTAGCATATATCAAACTGTCACAGCTACCTCTTAAGTCGTGTAGCTTAGGTACAGAGCACGAGGGTAGATCCAGTACCTCTGCAAGAGCTTCAGTAAATATGTGAACGAAATCAGGTTGGTGATCTTCCGTAACGATCATGGCTGAACTCACCTTATGTGGCTTAATACCTTCAGGAAACTCTCTAAGAAGCTTCACACCCCCCATCACAATAGCTAGTGGTAGGAAGTAGTAAGTATCCTCCTCAACCTTCATGAACTTCATGTGACCAGGATTACCGCCCTTCCTAGCACCAACAATTATCACGTGATCTAAACCAAGCTCATAGGCTCTAATAGCAACAGCCTCAATATTCATCTTACCCCTATTAACCTTGATAGCGTTGGGAAGCGCAGCAGCTAACTCCTTACAGAAAGACCTTATCCTCGGTGTAGGTCTTCGTGTCGTAGTAACCATTATACCCATGCAACTAGCTACCTCAAGGAAATTTCTTCAGAAGAAAGAAGGTGTTGATTACTAGATTACTCTTCTCTCTCCTTCTTTAGCTTCTCCTTCACGTACTCTCTCCACTTCTGCTTCTCAAGCTCAAATACCTTATACTCTTCAGGTGCAAATGTCTTACCTAGAGAGGTCTGTGGTACCCAAGCACCACCAGCAAATACATGACCGCACTTCCTACATCTCCATATACCAACTGCAATCCTCTCGAATTTGGTTAGTGTTCTACAGATTGGACATCTATGTTTCCCACGCTGCTTAACCTCGATCTGGGTGATCTTCCTACGTAAGCTAGCACCGTATCTTGCACCGTATCTTCCTGCTGGACCAACAACCTTTGTGTGTGAGAATGGCATGGTTATCTACTCCCTAGAACGTGTGTTAGTTCATAAAGATTACTCTCTTACCTATGTACCTACCTTCTTAATTGCTTCGAAGATCTTATTCCTAAGCTCATTTGATACCTGTACAGCCATGTCAATGGCTTTGTGCACTTCTTCTATCGTGAAGTAACCTCCTAATCCCTTCTGTATTGCACACACTTTTCCCTCTTCATTAACTGCTATACTGAGCCTAGCATCCATGACCAGTTCCTCGTCAAGACATGGATCGACAACTATGTGATCACCTATCTTAGCCATCGTTACTGTTACTGGGTAATGCTCTACAGGTAGTGGTTCGAGTGTTCTCTCATCAATCTTAACTTCACCTCCTTCGACAGTTACCTTGGGTAACTTCGTATTCAGTAGCGCTGTCAACGCCGCTAGTGCTGACGCATCTATTAGATTACCATCATGATTCAGCACGTAGATGTCACACCATAGAACCCATACGTGTTTTCCAGGTACTATACATAGCTTCTCTAGATTTACAGCACCCGTACTCCTGAGTCCACGATCAACGACTCTAGCTACTTCAATAGCATTTTCATCAGGTGGTCCTGGTTCAAATGTTGGTGATGCGAAAGGTACAAATTCTACATTTACCATTAAGGCACCTGCATCTGGTGTGTCAGGGAACGGTGCACCTATACCAGCCTTGATACCTGCTATAACCATTGTATTACCAAGCTTAACAAGTGCTGACCCATTAGCTCTCTCAACTATACCAGCTTCAATAGCTATTTGTCTGTACTCAGTTAGCTTCCTACCATCGATTCTAGAACCTTGTTGAAGCATTGCGTAGATAGTCTTCTTCTTGAGGTGAGGTATTACCTCAAATGAAGCTTTAGACACCTACCTCAACCTCCTCAATAACCTTCTCGTACTTTTTCCTAAGTGCTTCTTTCTGAAGCTCGTATATCTTCATGATACCCTTCCTAGCTAACTCGAGAGCGTACTTGATTTCGTCTGGAGTCCAGACACCATCTGCCTGAAATAACGTTATCACACCCCTGGTAGGCATCATAGCTACAGGCATATCACCTTCACCATACTCATCCTCTAGGTGATTTATGTCGAGTACGATGTGTCCCTGAACCTTACCAACAGCAACAGCTGCAACCAGGTCCCTAAGAGGTATTCCTGCATCAGCAAGTGCTAGGGATGCGGCAACAATGGAAGCGCACCTAGTACCACCATCAGCCTGCAGTACCTCAATATACACATCAATAGCGCATCTAGGAAATAGTTCGAGGAATATAGCTGGTTCAAGAGCTTCTCTAATGACCTTTGATAACTCGATCTCTCTCCTAGTTGGTGCAGGACTCTTCCTCTCACCATAAACACTAAATGGCGCCATGTGGTATCTACATCTCAGAACAGCTCTATCAGGTAGTGCAAGGTGCTTTGGATGTAGCTCTCTAGGACCGTAGACAGCCGCTACAATTATGTTCTTACCCTGTCTGATCATTGCTGATCCATCGGCATTCTTCAGTACACCAACCTCAAGCTCTATGGGCCTAAGCTCATCGAATGCTCTACCATCACATCTCTTTCCATCAGGTGTTATCAACGGTACTGGAGGACTCTTCTTCATAATTAAACCTCACATCAACACCCTAACTCACTAAGCACCTCGCTACTCACACAAAACCAAACAACTTTATTACTTTAACCCAACTTCAGGGCAAATAAAACTACCTAAAGAGTTCGATGTACAGTGGAACACCATACTAAGGATGAAGTAACTTTCCCCACAATGAAGTAGTGCCCTGGTGGGTCCATGTCATCTAAATGTCTTGTCGTCACAGTATGTTGCATTGCCTTACTCTGTTCAATGTCCATACTACTATCTAAGCAGCTTCACAGCACTCCTACCTTATTCATGCCTAGGGATCCAGAAGATCACGATGTCGAAGTTTCTTATGATGAGTCCTGTATGGCTGCTGTACATAGATACTACACAGAGCCAAGACCTTACTCGTGGTATAACTATGTTGTTTTTGAAGCCGAAATCTATTACTCAAATTGGCCACTCTACAATCCATGGTGTGAATTCTGGATTGCATGGTATGATCCAAGTACATATAAGCTGTACTGGTGGTGTGTATGGTGTATACATTACTTCTACTCATCCTCAGGTTATTACACAAAGAGTTACTATGCTTTTATTGATGGTCCACCACCTACATTCGCTGCATCAATTGCGTGCAGTTGTACTTGGTGTCTTGTTAACAAAGATTGGTCTACAGCTAAAGCGCAAATCGGTCCTCCCGGTATGATGTGATGGAGGTGAGAACATGACTGGATTAGCCAGGAAGATCTCTAGTACTAAGACCAGGTACCTGATTACTGCTTTACTCTTTGGAATACTCTTACTAACAGTAGCTATGTTGTACCTGATTGCATCACCGAGGTTAGCAGTACATGGAGAGATTACAGAGAAAACCTCCACATATGTAACTCCGAAGATTAGGGAAGTAGAGGAAGCCAAAAAGAGTGTTGTAGCAGGTAAGTCTAGCAAATCAGCTACATCCATTCATGTCATGGAAAGTAAGTCAGCAACTCTAGCTGGTAAGGTATTCGTCTATAGAGTCTTAGGACGACAATTAACCTTAAGAATTAATAACGTAACAGTGGTTGCTACCGGTAAGGACAGCATTGCTCAATTATATGTTTCAATAGTAAGGATTAGGGGAAAGTGCTACATTAACTGTACTCTAGTGGTTAAGGGTCTGTTGTGGTTTAGTAATCATACCAGTAGATTTGGTGTAATTAAGTTGAGTGAGTTGCTCCCTCCCGGTAATGCATTCTATCCAGTGATTGAATTGAGACCAGTGATTCGGTTCTATAAGGTGTATCTATGTAGACCATACGCTGTAATGAAGACAGAAGAGTATAAGGTGAAGGGTAGAATTTGGAGAATAAACGTAACTCTATACAGGTTGGTTAAGGTGAATGAAACATTCATTACTGGTAGAGCGTATGCGTATACGAAGGTTTACGTTAGTGAGGGAAGAGCTGTAGAGGAGCTGTATTGGTATAGCAACATGTCGTTGATAACTAGACGTGAGGCGATGAATCCTGTAATTATTGAGAGCATTAATAGGACATTGAGTATGCTTAACCTCAAAGTACTGAGATTGCTAAGTTACAGACACAATTATGAGCCATGGATCCCACAGCCTCTAGCTACACTCATACTGATAAATGAGACACATGGTATGGTCTACAACATAGTACTTCCAGGGGCACCAACCGAAATAGGTTATCCAGAAGCTCCACTAAAGAAGTTGAAGTTGCTACCTATATCTAAGCTATGTGAGGAGTTAGGTATTGTTCATCCGTACATCGAACTTCACCTAGTAGATATCAGAAACTCGTAGGTACTTAGATGATGAATTAGAGTTATTGAATTACTCTTTCTTCTTTTGTGCCAGGTACTCCTCAATTAACTTCCTTATCCTCTCAGTTAGACCAGGTACGTGACTCTCCCTCTCAATTTTCTTAATTAACCTAGCTACGAATAGCTCATCCTCTAGAGATTTACCCTGAATTAAAATCCAACCATTTTGACCAACAATTATGTCACACTCTAGACTTGACTTAATCAAGTTGATCATAGTACCCTTCCTACCTATTACACGTGGTACCTTAGCTGGATCAATCTCTATCAACGTACCCTCTCTCTTCCTACCTAACTTACCACCCTCCTTAATCGATATTACGAGATTCTCCCTAGTAACATCAGCTATCAGTACCTTAGCAACAACAACATCTCCTCTATTGAGTATGTTTGCTAGATTCTCCTTAGCTATATCAACGAATCTCGTAGTTGCTTCAGAAACAGGGAGAAATGCTAGATATGGTGCATTTATGTCAACGTACCAACCTGTCAACCCAATCTCTATTACCTTACCAACAACAACGTCACCAACCCTTGGTGTGTAGACACTACTTAGCGATATTACGTGGACAATGTTTTTCTCCCTAAGTTCTGCAAGTCCAACAGCGCTAGCGTAGATCTTATTGCCCTCAGCATAAGCTGCTCCACTCGGTACGTAGTTTCCCTCAGCTAGTAACTCTCCAGGTAGTACTAGCTGTCTATGTTTGAAGTATATCGGCACCCCAGTCACCAACCAGAGAACTAACTATTGCTGCTTAGTGAGTGCTACTTGACGGATATTATCTTGACCTCTCCCTGACCCTTAGTTATCTCATTTATCTTACTGATGAGCGTTTCCTGGAGACCAGCTGGTATCTCTACCTCAGCTATCCAAGTTCCATCTGTCTGGTAGTTGCTCCTAAGTATCTTACCAACCTTAGCTACATAGCCATACGCCTTGCTTACGAATTGAGGAGGTATCTTTATGCCGACGATAGCTTTCGCCATTCTTATCGGTAGGATCTTCTGTAGGTACTTGAGTATTGTCGGTATCTGCTCCTCAACTGACTTAAATGGATCAATTGGTGCTCCACTCTGTTCAAGAGCCATCTCTATCCTCATTACTGGGTGAGGTAGATTTGTTCTTGGATCAATACAGTTCCTGTGTATGAATTCAATAATCTGTCTCTTCTTCTCCTCAATCATCTTCTTTCTCTGCTCAGCGGTTAGCAGTAGCTCACCCTTCTTAATTATGGTTTCAGCAATTTTCCTAACGTCAGTAGTCCCAAAGACCTTCCTTAAAGATGCTTCTGATGCTCTCAAACCCTTCTTAGCGTCTTTATACACGGTATCGCTTATCAAGACCTTATCTATACTTACACTCTTACCTAGCTTAAGCTCTAGAGCTCTGTCTGGATCAACAAGTATCTCAAATCTCTCTCCTTGAGCTTCGTACCTAGCTATTGTGTACTTCCTAGATGACAAGTCTAGACACCTCTCATCTTCATAAGCTCTATATACCTATCTATCTCTGAAGTTGTTAGCTTTTTGAACTGCTTAGTCTTAACATCAATCACAGCAATTTCTACCCTTGTAGAGTCGATTCCCCCTTCGACAACAGCATTTAGTGAATATAGAGCAAGTATTATAGCATCGTCCAGACTCATGTCATAGCTGTACTTCTTCTCAAGTATATCAACAACTGTCGAGCTACCACCACCTATAGCGTACGCGTAGTAGCCAATGTACACACCACTTGGCTCAGTCATGAAGAGCTGAGGACCCTTCCTATCAACACCACCAAAGAGAAACGCTACACCAAATGGCCTAACACCACCGTGCTGTGTATACGCTTGCTTTATGTCACATATCTTACTTACAAGAACCTCTACATCAATAGGCTCATCATAAAGCAACCTATTGAGTAACGCGTACTCTCTCGCAATCTCAATCAATACTCTAGCATCTGAAGCAATCCCCGCAAACGCAGCAGCAATATGATCATCAATCTTGTGAACCTTCTCAACAGACGCAGTATCCTGAAGCTTAGTTACTCTTCTCTTCTCAACAGCCAATACAACACCCTCCCTACACCTAACACCTACAGTGGTCCATCCCCTCTTCACAGCTTCAAAAGCGTACTCTACCTGATATAGTCGACCATCAGGACTAAATATCGTTATTGCACGATCATACCCCATCGCAGGTGGTGTGTACATGGTAGTCACTTCAGTTCTCTAATAGGTTTGGTTTGTTTTAAAAGGTATCTTCTCGTACAGGACGAAATCAAAAACTAAAACATAAATCAGTAAGCATCGACTAGGTCTCATTCGGTGAGTGTAGTAACTGGACTTGAGCTAATAACATCACCAGTGAAGAAGTCACGAATCATCTAATTGATTATCTCTAAGCCAACAACGTCAAAGCTACTTTCAAAAACAAAATCAGTAACTCCTTCCTGTCCATAGCCTTATTCACAGATATGCTCACATCAATCACTAGAGGTAGAAGATAATTGCTGTGTTAAGGAGTGTATAAGAGCAGAAGTCGAAACGGTACCACATTATTAGACGGTGACTTTATGATGAAGCTAGCTAGTTGTAACGATAGATCTCCAGTATCTTCTCTTATTGCTTTGAGCTAAAGTCTTCTCTACTCAAAGTCTCTTCTCAGAGACATGTAACGTCAATTACTTACCCTCGTAGAGATCTCCTACTCGAATCCTTGTAGTGAGTCCTTCTAGGTTAAAGCTCTTCATGTAGTACTTGATGCTGTTCTTTAGCTCGTTAACTATAGTACCTCTACTATCAATCCCTATCTTCTCTAGGTTTGTAAACAACTCTTTGAGCGCTTCATCAACTCTCGAATTACACCACACATACCTCGTACATATTCCCATTAAGAACTCGTCTTCCCGTAGCTTCTCTGGATTCTTAGTGTACTTTCTCCACCTACCATCCTTTAGCACCTCCTCATAGAGTACATTCTCTATTCTCGATGTATGAGTGATGACTCCTCTTCTCGCAAGATCTTTCTCCATGCTCGCAAGTTTCTTCACAACTCTATACATGAGATCAGCATACATAGGTCCTATATTAGCTCCACCAATACCTAACCTTGGGAACTCTGTGGGATTTGCAACATAATCAGCTGAGTGAACCTTTAAGAAGAGTCCGTAGGTTGACGCTAGTTGAACAAGCTGACTCGCCTTACACACATCAAGTCTATTCATTGGAGAAACCTTTGTACCTACATCACCTACCACAAATAGGATTCGTGCCTCATTTAGACCCCTTTCCTTAATCCCCTTCACTACGTACCGTATTAACTCATTAATGTATTCAACATCTCTATACACCCACCTATCACTTCCAATCTCGTAGTTTATTGGCTTACGTCCTAGAGATCTACGAATCTCTTCGGCATAATCCAAAAGCTCAAGTGTTCTTCTCGCTACGGTTTCCGGATCTAGGTTTGGATTATGTGGATCAACCGTCGTATCTATGTGTATCAAATCGTAACCTGCCTGGATGGCAGCCTCTATAGACTTCTTCGTAGCCTCCATAGCTTTATCGAGATCGTACCCTTCGATAATATGCCTATCATTAAGCCAGGGACCTCCATGATCGAGACTTATGATTACAGGGACATTAACATTGAGCCTACGAACCACATCCCTAACATACCTGACAAACGTGTCAGGTGTCCAACCAGTATACCCCCCATCAATATCTACTTGGTTCAGCGAGGCAATGAAAACAATAGGTGCGGCAGCCTCCTTAGCAGCTAGGAGAGCTGATTCTACAACAATGGGTGAGATAGGTGACACACCAAGTAGAGTAATGGGCTGTTTCAGCATATGGTAAGAAGTTTTAAGGATAAGCTCCGGTAGTGGCATGTATTGTCGCGTGGAGTGATTACTGGTAGAAGTCGAACAGACCATGGTCACACCTTACCAGTTAATAGATGCCTAACAGTATTTTAAGTCTAGGTCAACAAGGTAATCTAGTAATTATCAGTAATAATTAGTAGTTTGAAAATAATGAGTCAAGGTGGTGTTGTGAATAGTATTAACGATAGAAATGTCGGGTTCTAGCTATTCCCGTCCTAGCACTCTATCTATACCTGAAGATACTTTATCTACCACTTCCTGATCGATGCTGTATCCCTTAAGACGTAAACCATATATTATCGAACCCAACACAGCTTTATACCCTGTAATTGGCTCCTTAATCATAGCGTAGGGCAGAAACCTCCTCACATTCTCTTCAAATGATGCTCTTACAATACGCGATCTGTAGACACTACCTACACCACCAACTATAATGTCTCTATCTCCTTCCATACCGAGTTTCTTCGCTACAGAGTAAGCCGAAAGAGCTAACTCATACCCTGCTCTCTCAAGAATTCTTCTAGCTACTCTATCGCCTTTTTGCGCCTCTTCATCTACAATAACGGCTATCCGAGCTATTGCAGATATATCGTCATAGAGCTTGTTCTGGTAGATAATGGGTATTATGTCGAGAAGATCCTTTACCCCAAAATACTCCTTCAACCTATCAACAAGAGAAGTCTCCTCACCACGTTCATCGTAAGCTCTTGAAGCTGCGTTCAATGCCTGCAAAGCAATCCACGAGCTACTTCCTTCATCTCCAAAGAGCCAACCCCAACCACTGGATCTAGCTGTCTCCCCTCTCTTATTCATCCCATATGCTATAGCTCCAGTACCAGCTATGACTGCAATCCCGGGATTACCCCACGTAACTGTGTAAAATGCTGATATGGCGTCGTGTATTATAGATGTCTTATCTGGTGAAAGACCAAGCTCTCTAGCGTAATTTTCAGCTAGCTTATAATCGGCCTTCGTATCCAATCCCGCCCAACTAATAACGATAAGATCAAGCTCCCTTAAGCTCAGACCTACGCCTTTCAAACAACTGTTTATAGCATCACTAAGATTTCGAATAATGAGCTCCCTACCAAGAGTAATGTCTGCGGGTCCAGCAATGCCATAACTTAAAACATTTAAAGTATCGTCTAAGAGAACCGCAATAGTCTTAGTCTTCCCAGTATCAATAGCAAGCATGTACATATAGTACGCACCTCACATACTTCATTGATTACCTTCATCAAATATTAACAGGTTGCGCTATGTAGAATAGATAATCTTTCCATTACAGAGAACATCAACTAGACCTATCATGCTAGTGACTCGAACATTCATCATAAAAGCTCAATACAGCTTTGTCTCTTCAGTAATATTTGCATCATCTAATGCGCTTTTTCAATCCCTATATACAAGCAAGAAAGATTTTATAGAGATCTCATGATATTTGTTACAACAGGGCTGAGGGTTATGGTCGAGGTTAAAGTTGAAGGTATAGTCAAGAGGTACGGAGCTGTTGAGGCTTTAAAGGGTATTTCACTACGTGCTCGAAGTGGTGAGCTGGTTTGTATTCTAGGACCAAGTGGATCAGGGAAGTCAACACTTCTCCGCATAATAGCAGGACTGCTAATGCCCGATGAGGGTAAGGTCTTCTTCGACACTGAGGACGTAACTTACCTACCTCCGTGGAAGCGTAATGTTGGTTTTGTATTTCAAAACATAGCACTATTTCCACACATGACAGTCTACGATAATATAGCCTTTGGTCTGAAGCTCAGGAAGTTACCTAAGAAGGAAATCGATAGAAAGGTCAAGGAAGTGCTTAAACTAGTTAGGCTAGAGGGGTACGAGAAGAGAAGGCCTAGTCAACTGAGTGGAGGTGAAGCACAACGTGTAGCCATAGCACGTGCTCTAGTCATAGACCCTAAGGTACTGCTCTTCGATGAGCCCTTAGGGCATTTAGATGCGAAACTTCGTGACGAGCTAAAATTCGAGATCAGGAGAATTCAAAGAGAGACGAAAAAGACAGCCATATACGTTACACACGATCAAGCAGAAGCATTCGCCATAGCTGATTACATCTACATACTTAACCGTGGAGTTATCGAACAGGGAGGAACACCCATAGAGCTGTACGCAAATCCCCAATCTCCCTTCATAGCAGACTTCGTAGGATCTAGTAATTTCCTTGAAGGTGTAGTTAGGGAAGTAGATAAGCATAGCTATCTAGTGAGTGTAGACATAGGGCCTCTAGAAATCAAAGTTAGAGGAAGCGCTGATTTGCTACCCAATAATTCAGTTGTTGTCGCTATTAGACCCGAGGACATAGAGATTACGCAGAGTCCTAGTGAGGTTGAAGAGTTAAGAAGGAAATACCTCAATGTTATCGAGGGTAGTATTCAGAGGAAAATATTCGTAGGACCCTACCTGAGGCTAGAGGTAGATATAGGGTACAGGGAGTCTCTTAAGGTGGATGTCTATGGTGAAAGAAGATTCAAATTCATAAATCTGCCCATAGGCACGAGAGTATTCATAGCATTCTCCAGGGCTGCAGTATTCAAGAAGTAGAAGTAGCTTTTTTTCTCTTCAAACAGTAGCTCTAGACTATATGTGCTGAGGATTGCTTTCTCAACCTTAACGTAGTAACATACATACCCTGGTGGTGCGTAGGGAGAGATAGAGAACTCGAGATTTCCTAAGAGCGGTATGGTTACTTTCTTAAGAATCATACTTCTGGGTGCAATTATGTAGAGGCTTAAAGGTGATGTGAATCCTAACTTAAATACGTACCTCACTAAGGCTCCCTCTCTATCCCCTCTCACGAACCCACTGTAGGCTACAGTAACCCCATTCGCATCGGAAGGCCATAGACTAACGTTGAGTAGATAATGATCGTTGATTGCCTTGATCCTAAGTACCTCGTCAATATCTCTGCCGATAGTTGAGGGACCATAGTTACTCAGCGGCCACCAAACTCCTCTACGAGGTACTACCTTTTTCACGAACATCTCTAACGATAGGTAACTCTTGCGAAGCGTGAAGTTCTCCAAGCGTGGTGCTATGAAGAGCTTTTGAGTAAGGTTATGAGGAGCCCTTATGTACCAGTGCCATACCTCAACGAAACTGGAGTTCCTGAATATGAGTAGGAGAGCTTCACTCTTAAGTACAGGTGCGGAGTAGTAACTCAGATAAGCATAGAAGCTTCTCTCTAAAGTCATATTTCTACCAGTGTACCCAACGTGAATCAATATATGGCCTTTAACGAGACTAGGCTTTCCTGTAGTGTTTCCTCCTCTTTCTAGACTTAGCGTTACGATTAGCTTTTCCTGTTTCTCAGCTACTTTAACCACTTTGAAGAAGCTATGGGGCACTACCTCAAATCCACTGAAAACCCCTACAGTTTTCGGTAGTATAACCTCTAGGTGATCACCAGGCTTCAAGCAGATGTCATGGGATATTACGAGGATGTGGAGAGGTGCTATGCCCTGGCTATATTTCTTACTCGATATTATCTGGAGAGGACGATGTATTGGTATGGGTGCTGCAAGCATCATCACGACAATTATTACAGGTATAGAGACTGAGAGTAAAAATAAGAGGTATTTACGAGGCAATGACTTCACCTCCTAGAAGACGAAGCCTGTTAAGTACTTTGTTCCTATTGTTTTGAGGTACAGGAGCATCACTCCAAAGGTGGTTAGCTGTAGAATTGATGCTTCAGCAGCTACACGCCCCAGTAACCCCCACCATCTAATGTCAGAGTATAGCTTAACTGCTAGGAGATCCAAGCCCGGACCTGTTATGTACAGCGGTAGTAGGTAGTTGTTTATGCTCCATACGAATGTTAGGAGGAAGCCACTGAAGATACCCGGTCCTATGAGTGGAATTACAACTCTTAAAATTGTCTGTAGAGGTGTTGCTCCGAGAGTTTTTGCAGCCTCTTCGTAGGTAGGGTCTAGGCTCTTCAACGACACCAGTAGTGGCAACAGCATCATTGGGTAGCTCGTAGAAGCAAGACCTAAAACCGTTCCTAGGAGTGTTCCGTAGAGATGGTAGTAGCGAATGTATACAGTTGAGAGCCCAACTCCTGCAACTACGTCAGGGGTAAACATTGGTACTACAAGTAGTGCTGTGATTACTCTCTTGAACTTAAATTCGTACTTACTGAGGACGTATGCAGGAGGAAAGGCTATGACAAAGTCAATTAACGCTACTAGTAACCCTACGAGAAGTGAATTCCCAAGAGCTTTCCAGTAACCCTCAGGTATCTCCATGAAGAACTTGAAGCCTATGAATACTATCCCTGTAGGTCTTCTAAGAGTTACAGCTCTGTAGAATATGAAGGCAAAGGGTGATATTATTATGAACAGTACAAGTATTATGTAGAGGATTTTAGCAACAACATACATGTCCAGCCTTCTCATGGAGATCACCTCAACATTCCTGTTACCTTAAATGTCATGAATGTGATTAGTATTGTCATTGATATTAATATCACGGAGAGAGCCGCAGCTACACCATAGTCGTGTACGTGGAGTGCTAGGTGAACTATCTTAACAGTCATTACGTCGCCTGCTCTCATTCCTCCGAGGAGCAGTGGTATGAGGTAGCCACCAAGATTCCACCCAAAGCAGGCTAGGAATCCCGCTATGGCACCATGGAGTGTTAGTGGGAATATGACTTTGAAGAACGCCTTTATAGGTGTAGCCCCTAGTGTAAGGGCGGCTTCTTCTATTGTTGGATCTATCTCTTGAAGGCTGGAAGATACGTATAGGACCATGAATGGTAGTGTAAATATTGAGAACCCAGCTATAACGGCGTAGGGTGTGTAAAGTACTTGTCTATAGGATACACCTAGTAACTTGTATACAAAGTCAAAGATTCCTCCGGGTAAGAACATGTTCCACAGACCGTAAGATACGTAGAGGTCTCCGAAGTATGGGAAAATTAGTGATGCTCTGAGGACATTGTGAAATAGCACCTTCCTACGTGCAAGGATATATGCTAGGGGGTACCCTAGGATTAGGTCCACAATAGCTGCTGCTAGTGGTAGCTTTATAGAGTTCTCAATGCATCTAACGTACTCGCTAAACACTCTCGCATAATTGGTAAATCCTACGAAGCGGGGGGCTCCCATAATGAAGGAGTCACGATACGTTAGACTTACTATGAACACGTGTAGTATGGGGATTACCCAGAACAGGGTTATGTAGAGTATCGTTGGTACTAGCGCTAGGTACACAACCACGCGACTTACGTTTGTGGTAAGTCGCATATAGCATCACCAAGTACGTATTTTCACGATTTAAGTCTAGATAACTAGGTAAAAAGGTTAGAAAAAAGATTGTTATTTGGTTTCGGTGTAGAAAGGTAGGAGAGTACTACGTCAGTCCAGCGTACTTCTTATATAGCTCGGACCACTTTTCGATGTGTTTCTCAATGTATTCGTAATCTGGGAAGACGTACCACTTAAACATCTTATCAAGTGGGTACGGGTATATCTTTGAATATATTGGCTTTATCCAGTCTGGTAGTAGCTTAAAGTTAGTATCATTAAGTAGGTTCTGATGTAGCATCAGGAAGTCCTCCTTAGACTCTCTGTACTTTGGAAAGTCTAAAGCGAACCAGAACTTTGTACTCATCAGGAAGTCTATGAAGATTTGTGCTAGTACTGGGTGCTTGACACCCTTAGGTATCCAGGCAATTCCTGGTACGAATACGTTACCTTGTGGTTGTGCGACTCTTGCTATGGGGTAGCCCTTAGCTGCTTCTACTGGGGCTAGGTACCACCACCAAGCAACTGCCCATGCTTCTCCGCGCTCTAAGTACTCTATGATCTCAGCTTCTGATACTGTGTACCTGAGTACATTGGGATGTATTTTCTCGGCAGCAAACTTTATTACTTCTTCCATCTCTGCTGGGTTCTTGTAGTCCTTACCCATGGCTAGGGCTAGGTTCACTAGGAAGTTAGCGAAGTGTACGGTTCCCGGTGTTGGTAATATTACGTGGCCCTTGAGTCTTGGATCTGCTAGGTCTCTGTAGTCTTTGATCCATCCTGCTTTCTCAGTATTGACTAGAAGCCCGGCTGTATCGATGGCTTGGAATACTACTCCATAGGGTTGGAACTGTAGGAAGAATGGATGTACCCACCTGAGGTTCTGCATGAGTGGATTGCCAACATATATCGCTGGTTCTATCGCGCCTGCCTTCAGTGCTCGGAAGAAGTAAGGTGCCTCTATAGCAACGACGTCATAAGGTGGTGGTTGTCCTGCCTTTACTGCCTGGAGCACTGAGGATACTATGACCTCTGGCTCTTGAGTACCAATCCACTTAACCTCAATATCTACACCCCAACGGTCCTTGACGTACTTCTTAAAAGCTGGTACGTGGTACGTCTCTACGAGTCCACCATAGGTCCAATCAGCAATGACTACTGTACCCTCTTTTCTAATAGCTTCTCTAATCTCGTCTTCGCTCATCCACTTATTCAGGATAGGTACATAGTACATCTTTACCTTTACTACCTCCTTTACTACCTTTACCTTCGGTGCTGGTGTTGGTGGAGAAGGTGCTACCTGTGGTTGTGTAGGTCTCATCCAGCCCCAGCACGCGATGACTAGCAGCACAATTGTTAGTACTATTAGCGCTGTCTCGAGCTTTGTTAGACCCCTAACTGTGCTCATGATTTTCCAACCTCGTGTTATAGTTAAAATAATATGTTAAAAGATAAAGATTTCGTAATGTCTGTGAAGTGGTATAGAGGTATACCTAGTTCCTTTACTAGCTAGATCTACTTCACCGGTAGGAGATAGGTTAAGGAGTGTTCCCTCTACGGTACACTTCACGATCTCTGAGGGTAATGCAGTAACGCTAGGTTCTGGTTAGTCGGGGTAGATATGAGCTACGTATTAGCTATTTAGCTATGCTATTCAGCTTGTGTAATGGAGCATTAAGGTGTGGTCAGTAGCTGGAGGATACATCACTTGCTCAGACTGTAGTCACTTCATCACCTAGAGCTACGTTCAGTGTACTGGTAACTCGCTGACTGATAAATTCCTTCTCGTCAATTTCTGTATTACGGTGTTAGAGGAGATGTACTGTCTAGTACCGTCAGTGTACGAGGTACTGTGTGGTTTAATTCTGCTTCTCTGGAATGTACTTGTCATAGTTGTGATATCGAGGAAGGTCTACGAGGTATTTAGGAGAGTTGATGGTCACGAAGCTGGTATCTACGTAGCTAGAAAACTCATTCATGTCTTAGCTGGTGGTGTAACGGTAATACTGCTACCAGTACTTTTCACAAGCCCTATAGTACCGCTTATCTGCTCACTAATACTAGCTACTATCGTCTACATACCTCATAGAACTGGTAAGTTAATGTACTGGTTCCAGATACCTGGTAGGTTATCGGAAGTCTACTTCGCCATTATGTGGGGCGTCATTGTTACTTCTCTCTGGTATGTTGACGTTAGGTTAGCTGTTTTACCGATATTCTTCATGTCCTGTGGTGACGGTATTACTGGAATTGTACGTCATCTAGTTAATGGTAGGAGGACAAAGTCTTGGATAGGTAATTTAGCTATGGCGTTGCTCTGTGTACCTGTTGGATACCTCATGTATGGTGTACTGGGTGCAGCTTCAGGGTTAGTAGCTAGTATAGTTGAGCACTTTGATAAGATAGATGACAACATATCCATACCACTGGTATCAGCTACAGTGCTGGTGGTACCTCAGATAGTGACAGTGCTATAGCTCAATACCTGCTAACCTTAACCTACGCCTAGTCTGTGGAAAGAACTCAATACTCTCCTCCTCAACCTCAAGAGGTAGTTTAGGATCTATACCTGTGAGTAGGGAGAACAACATCCTCCTCTCTTCTCTAGTCATTAACCTAGGATCAGTCATGACAGCTACGTAAGTCTCAACACCCTCATCGAGTAACCACCTAATTGCTCTAAATGGTAACTCAAAGTAATTCGGCTTAGCACCAGTCCTCTCACTAAACTTCTCAGGAGTACCAGCCTTCAAGCTAACTCTAACAACTACCTTATCCCTAAACCTACTCAATTCCTTGACATAGGACCTATCGTAGCCGAGAAGAATGCCATTTGTCTCAAGTATGAATAACCTAATATCAGACCTAGCTTCAATAAGCTCAAGTACTTGAACTAGGTGCTCCCTAGATATGGTCGGTTCACCACCACTAATACGAACTCTATCCCCACCTACACTCTTCATCAACTTCACTAAGGTATTAACAACCTCTTCAGGTGTGTAGAACCTACCATATCTCTCAGGGTAATCTCTAGAGGGTGGACTCCAGCAAAAGAAACACCTGAGATTACAACCAACAACAAACCCAGTAGCGACACCACCATAGAACTTCACAACCTTGAAGTGGGTATACTTCCTAGCAACTCTAGTACCAACTCTCTTACAGACAATACTTTCAGTTAACCTAGCTAACTCAATAGGATCAAAACGAGGTACCTTCGGTGTTAGCTCACGTACATAGACCATAACGTGTACTACTCCCTAGACCTCTCAATCCTTGGTGGTAGTGATTTAAGTAACTTCTCGATCTTGTACTGGTTCATTGAAACTAACTTGAAGAGACACTCCATCCACCCTCTGTAGTCCTTCTCCATTAACTCCTTCTTAGCGAACTCCCATAACTTCACAAGATCTTCATCTCCTGTACTCTTGACATCACGCTCCATCTCAAGGAAGATACTCACTAACTTATCCTTAGCTTCAGGAGCTAGCACAGCAACCGTGATCAACTCTATGAAATCGCTCTGAACCTTTTGCCTAAGATTAAGCTCTTTAACTACTGAGCACACAGTACTATTGTACTCCTTCAACTCTGTCTCAATTTCCTTAAGTTGTTGCTTAGTGACATTATACGATTTCTCAAGTTCTCTATACATCTTCTCCATTATGATGTACCTATCTCTGTAGCTACTCAATAGAGCTTTTGTGTGATTTAGCTCTGTAACTAATCTCCAGTAATCCTCCTTCACCTCCATTAACTCTGCACTGTACATGATGTGACATAGTGAGAAGGTAACGAGAGCAGTGATGGCGATTGCTAGTACCCAGGCGATATTCTTAATATTTATTGGTTTCAGGTTAGCCACCTCACAGCGTATGGTGTTTGCTACGTTATAAGCATTTGTGTTCAGGTGAAGTAGTGTATAGGTGATGGGTGTTACCTATGTCAGGTGAGGTACAGGAAGTACCCCTCAATGCCCTGAGGAAACTACTTGGAGGGAAGAGACTTAGAGCTTACTTACTCGGAAACGTTATTGTATTAGCTAGTAGCCTTAATGACGTTAGGAAGAGTCTCTATGCTGTATCAGAACCACCTAGTATTCCTCTTGAAGTTCTCAGACGTGAGGTATGGAGTAGAGAGCCGGCTATAGCAGTTACTGAGAGATTTGGTGAGAAGGTGATTGTAATATCCGATATTGAGTCAGGTGACCTAGCTCTAATACTAGGCTCTATGGTAGCTTCACTCCTCTCAAATTTATCTCCAATGTACGTGAAGAGAGTTGATGTAGTCATCACGTACAGAGCATCAGAAGACGGAGGTTTCACAACAAGACATGAAGTACTTGTGTACTTGAGTAAGTTAATTAGAGATCATGAAGTTACCAATATCGTGAAGATGATTGAGGAAAGGATCAGAGGTATTTTTAGCAGGAAGTAATTTTCAGAATTACCACTTTCACCAAAATGGGAGTGCAGAATTAACTCACAGCATCTTCCCAGCATCTCTATACTGTGAACATATTGGATTGTGGTACTCCTCCTCTCTTAACTAACATGATCTCTCAACTAAATTATCTATTTTAAGTCCTTCGTAATAACATCCAGCCACAGTGCTAGCTACTAGCACGAAGAGTAAAAACAATCTCAACACTATCCGTAAAGCCACACTCACTTTCACCAACATACCACTCAAAGCAATAGGGTACTACGCCCACCATCGTACCTACAGAAATAGGGTAGAAAGCAAGCAACATCATGTGTATTTACTACGGAGCCACTACGTAGCTCTCAACATGATGATGTCCGTAAACTCATTACTTAAGGAGTACCGGGTTCTCATACTGACGTTCATACTAGATGGCTTAATCAAGCACTTCGTTCCTAAAGAGTAGCATTATTATTTATATTCCGTTGTTCTATTGTTATTCATACTTTTACTGGTGTTACCTTCAGAGCTGTTTAACTGTATGGAGCAGGTGCTTTCTGTACCTGGTAGTGCCATACAGAATTGTTTCTCCTTTCAGATGGGTGTTTTACCTCTTCGATGACTGTTGTATTCCATGTGTGTACTATTGGTACTATAGTGATTCTATTAGTGGAACTTTCGCTTACCTAGTAAGTCCTGTAGTGGTTCTATTATGTGTACACTATGGCATATCGGTCGTCTGAAAAGTAATTAATTGTCTTGAGTTACTGTTCTCTGTAGTGAGGAGTTTACAATGGGTAAACTGGATCCCTATAGAATTCGAGAGGATTTCCCTATCCTCAAGCGTAGAATCGGTGATAAACCTCTCGTCTACCTAGATAATGCAGCTTCAACTCTAAAGCCTATACAGGTTATTGAGGCTATAGCATCGTTCTACAAGGAGCACTATTCTAATGTATTTCGTGGTGTCTACACCTTGAGTAGAGAGGCTACTGAACTATATGAGGAAGCTCGTGAAGTTATTGCGAAGTTTGTGAATGCACGTTCTAGCTCTGAAATAGTATTCACGTACAATGCAACTGAAGCGTTGAACATGGTTGCGTATGGTCTAGGTATGGAGGTTGTTGAGGAGGGGGATGAAATTGTTACTACTGTCATGGAGCATAACAGCAATTTACTTCCATGGATGCATGTTGCTAAGGTCAAGAAGGCGAGGTTAGTGATAGTAGACATAAATGATGGGGGTGAGCTAAATTATGAGCAATTGAGTAAGGTCATTAGTGAGAGAACTAAGGTAGTAACGATTACGCATGCGTCAAATGTTCTGGGTACAGTCAATGACTTGAAGACTATTGTTAAGATCGCACATGAGGTTGGGGCTGTAGTTGTTGTGGATGGAGCGCAGTCAGTTCCTCACATGAAGGTAGATGTCAGGGATCTAGGTATTGACTTTCTAGCATTCAGCGGTCATAAGATGCTTGGACCTACAGGAATCGGTGTTCTCTGGGGGAGATTGGAGTTTCTTCAGGAGATGAAACCATTTAAGCTCGGTGGTGGTACTGTTAAGGAGGTTACGACGTGCTCCATAACCTATGAGGATCCTCCGAGGAGATTTGAAGCAGGTACACCGAATGTAGCAGGTGCAGTAGGTCTCATGGAGGCTGCGAGGTACCTCATGAGGTTAGGTATGGAGGAAGTTCATAGACATGAAGTTGAACTGCTTAGGTACACACTTAAGTTATTTGAGGAAGATCTTCACGACTACATCATGATTTATGGTCCTAGAGATCCAGAGAAGAGATGTGGCATCATTACCTTTAACCTACGTGGACTAGATTCATACACTGTAGGGAAGATGCTTGATGAGTACGGTATTGCTGTAAGGGTAGGGACGCACTGTGCTCACTTATTGCATCAGAGGCTTGGCGTTGAAGGTACTGTTAGAGTAAGCTACTACATCTACAACACTAAAGAAGAAGTTGAATACCTAGCGGAATCACTTCACGATATTGTGGGAAATCATTGTTCAGCAAGATACTGCTAAGTATTGAATTTATAAAGCGATCTTAGTTATTGTCTCCAATTTGTGAGCAAGCCAGTGATCTCCATCTACGGTACAGTGTATAATAATGTTAGGACCATACGGACATGTATCACATCCCTAGCTAAGGCACTTCAGGCTACTGGCATTAGTTGGGAAGTTGTTGTAGTAGACAATTTCTCGAATGATGGTACGTACGAAGCTCTAGTTGAATTAAGTAGTCTCTATCCCATTAGGTGTATTCGTGAGAAATGCAGTAGAGGTAAGGGAAGAGACATAGCATTACGTCACACACGTGGAGATTACGTCATGTATATTGACTTCGATAAGTACTTCACAGAGGAATTCGGCAAGTTAGTCACTGGCTTACTCAAGATCTGTAAACAAAATGAGGTCTACACACCCTATGGCTTTAGCTTAAGGGAGACAACTATAAGGTTTGGTGGTTGGGTAGACCTAAATCATGGTGAAGATGCTGAGTTCTTTGCTAGAAGTTGTGTAAAGGGAGTTGTAAGGAGAGTTTTAACTCCTCCATTTTCACTTGAAGAACCTGTTCATCTTCTTCGGAGACGGGGGAGGTATGTCAAAAGTAAGTTGTCATTCTATAGAAGGTTACTTCGAGATAGACTAGATAGCTTTAGAGGATGTTCATCATCCTACAGACACCTAAGAGAAGTCCACATAGCTAATTCTCGCAATCTAAGAGCTAAATTAGTTAAGTGCCTGCTATATCTGTTGTCTAGACTACTAGGGCAGTACAAATACAGTAAGTACCTTAGAAATAATGAGTTAGTCCTCTACCGAGAGCGATATGTTCTTCCTGATGACATCGGATTCCCTAGAGATTATCTCTATTTCATTTGTTACCTCGATACTCTGAGTGATCTTGGATTGAAGATATTGATCAAGAAGTTAGAAGGCATAGTAAGTGAGTGTCTTAAGAGAGGATACGAAGGTATTAGAATTCAGGTATCTGCACGAAGTAGGGTTATGTACCTCACCTATCTTAATCCTGAAAGAGTCTTGCCATACATTAACTATACCGAGATCATAAGATCAGTGTACAGGGGGAGTACGTGGTACAGCATAGTTCTAATGTTTAGGTAATCAGTAGCGAAAATACTCTTCATCACTCAGGCCTCCGGGTTTTCATCACTCTTTCTTCGCCATTATTTTATGTGTCTACAGCTTCTTGGGTTAAAGCACTATCCTTAAATGTATTTTGAATATTTTGATAGTGGTGTCGTTACTAGTACCGATTTCAGCTAGAAACGTTGTATCATATCTATCTCTCACACTCTTGGTTACATGCATTTTTCTTGGGATATCTGGTCTCGTGGGTCTGCTCTATGGTGCTGCTATCGGATCTATTAAGGAGCTATACTCTGGGTCTGTACTATTTTTAGAAGGTACATTAAGTGCTATGTTGCTCTACCTAATCTACATATTTACAAGAATTGAGAGACCAATTACGGTCCTTGAGGCTTTTCTAATAGTCGTACTCACTTGGTTGATTTCACCATTTATTGCTGCTGTACCCTTTGCTGTGATCTCGGGATTGCCCTTTCTTGATGCTATGTTTGAGGCAGTAAGTGGTTTAACAGGGACGGGATTGACAGTTATGTCGCATGTAATAGAGCTTCAACCCGTATCTATTAAGCTTCTTCGTGGCTTCCTTCAGTGGTATGGTGAGATGGGTATTGCTGTTGCTGCGATAGCTATATTCTCTAGACCAGGTACTGTAACAGCTCCTCTATACCTAGCTGAGGGTAGAGGTGGTAGAATTGAGGTTACTGTTAAGGGTACTGCACGGACGATACTCAGGATATACCTCGTATATACTCTCCTCTGTACACTAGCTCTCCTCCTCACGGGTATGACGCCTCTTGATGCATTTGTCCACAGTATGACTGCTGTTGCTACAGGTGGCTTCAGTAACTGGCATGATAGCTTGAAGCACTACGCTGATCTCCTAGGACCAAGATTTCTACCTATGGAGGTAGCTGTGGTGCTCTTCATGATACTGGGTGCAATTAGCTTCATAGATCATGCCAAGCTATTTAGAGGTGATGTCCGTGGCTTCTTCTCAATCGAGACAAACACCTTACTAATACTACTTGCGTTATCTTCATTATCAACAGTAGTAACGTACATGCTTGTAGATGGTGTTAGCACACCTAAAGCTATTGAGCTGGGGATCTTCCATGCTGTATCAGCACTTACCACGACAGGATTCCAAATAGAAGATCTATGTAAGGTCAGTGATGCCACTAAGGTTATACTTGCTTTCTCAATGATAATAGGTGGCTGTACCTGCTCAACAGTTGGTGGTATCAAGGTCTACAGACTCATTGTGCTACTGAAGTACCTTCAGTGGCTACTAAAGTCAACACTCTACCCATCTCACATACTCATTAAGAGGATTGTTGGTGGAAGAACTTTAACAGATGATGTAGTTGCTAGGGTAACCTCATTTACCTCACTGTACCTCTTCACACTACTCATAAGTAGCTCCATACTCACAGCACTTGGCTACAGATTTGTTGATTCTTTCTTCGAAGTTGCTTCAGCTATGGGTTGTGTTGGTCTATCAGTTGGTATAACGTCACCACAACTACATCCTCTCGGTAAGGTTATCTTGATGGTGGATATGCTACTCGGTAAACTAGAGTTCTACCCATTTCTCGTAGCTACGTACGCTATGATCGGGAAGTTAAAGACTAGAATTAGCTAGACTAGCTGTAGGTACTTCGTATACTCCCAATCACTAACTATATTCCACGTACTTTCCCAAGAACCAACTTCTCTCACGTACTCACTCCACTCAAGCTTCTTGATCCTCAGTATATGCTCATTGAATTCACGTGGAAAGTACTTGTAGAGTGGTGAATTCGTGTAAAGTATCATAGCGTGTTCTAGATTTACCGGTAATTTCCTCTCAAAACTCACATCTACCTCATAAGCACTGGTGTATATTGGTGGATCTGGTTCAATTCTCTGCTCGAGAGCTAGCATTATCGAGTATACTACAGATGCCAGCCCTATGTACGGGTTGAAGGATGCATCAGGTAATCTGAACTCTATCCTAGTAGTTAACTGGTTTCCATAGTGAGGTACCCTAACGAGAGCTGACCTATTACCTACACCCCACGTAATTGTTGTTGGTGCTTCATAACCAGGAACTAACCTCTTATACGAGTTCACGAGAGGAGCTACGAGAAAGCACATAGACTTAGCAAACTTAAGTAAACCACCGATAACCAACCTACCGATCTCTGTTAAGACGCCCCTTTCAAAGCATATATTCTCATCAGTATCTAGCCGATGTAGGCTGATATGTAGGTGAGCACCACTACCATTTAGACCCCAAAAAGGCTTTGGCATGAATGTAGCTACTAGACCGTACTTGTCGGTAACACACCTAGCAATGTACCTGTGGATCACGATCTTATCAGCTAGCTTCAGAGCATCATCAAACTTTAAGTCAATTTCGTACTGACCAGGAGCTACCTCATGATGAATCTTAAGTACCTTAAATCCACATCTACGAAGGTACTCAGCTATCTCCAAAACAACGTTCTCACACTTAGCAACAGGACCGACCTCAAAGTACCTACCTTCATCAGCTGGGACAGGTCTACCATCAACTAGCTTAACTAGGAAGAACTCAAGCTCAACACCAACCTTGAGCCTCAATCCCTTCTCCTCCAACAACTTCAGTGCAGACCTAAGTACCTCACGAGAGTAGTTAGGAAGAGGCTTTCCCTCACCAACATAAACATCACAGATAACAGAAGCCACCCTATTACTCAACCACCACTCAGTGAAGAGAGTAGAGATATCAGGAACAGCATACACATCACTTTCATGTACTGAACGAAGACCGGGAATAGAGGAACCATCGAAACCAAATCCAGATCTAAAGATATCAATAGCTTCATCAAGTGGAACTAACTCACCCTTCAAACCACCATGAATATCCACAACAAGGAACCTAACGTATTTAATAGATAGCTTCCTCAAGAACTTAACAACTTCATCAACATCAGTAAATGCACCAATGCACATCGAGCCCTCACAGCAATAGCACGAAGAGCAATATATCGTTTTCTCAAAGTAGTGTAATGTAGTAGGCACGAACTAACCATGAAATAAACCTATAAACCCCCGAAGAAACTCAATGTCTTGAAGAGCCGGGGTGGCCGAGCCAGGTCTAAGGCGCGGGCCTTGAGAGCCCGTGGCCCCATGGGGGCCGCGTGGGTTCAAATCCCACCCCCGGCGCCAATTCTCATCCCTAACTCCTCAAGCAATCTCTCGTAGAACTCCCTCGGCTGTAGTTCATAAAACTCATCCCTAGCTTCCTGAAATATGTGAAGCCTAATGTCGAGACATAGGTGACATTTCGAGACATAACCGTCCTTACGCTCTCTATATCCATAGTTCTCAACAGCAAACCTATACAACTCACCCAATCCCTTAGTCAGAGCACGTAGAATGGGGTAGTTATCGAGGTCAAGACCACTGAGAATATCCTCCAACCTCCTAGCATCACCAAGACTCAAACCAGCGCAGTAACCAGGTACATAGTTGAAGAAGCAATCCACATGAATGTGCCATGGTCTAGTCAAGTCGTAGAGACAGTTCTCATGGAAGAAGTACTTTGCAGGATACCTCTCGTAGATGTAGTTTAGCCTGTACACAGCTCTACCCATAGGGAGAATGAGGTCAGGGCTAAGATACGTACCGTAGTCACTACCAATCAATGACAGGTAATCCTCAAACCTCAATCTACCCCTAACACCAAGCACCTTAAACTGATGGTAGTAGATAGGATAGAACACAATGACATTACCCTCACCAAAGACCTCTCTAGCAATCTCAACAGCAAGATCAATTCTCTCAAAAGGAACAAACTCAATAACAAAAGGATTAACACTAATCAAGACACCATCAAGACCCCTATCATATAGCTCACGAAATCTCTCATAAACAACCTCACGACTAGTACACCAAAAGCAATTAGTCTCAACAAAGAGACCAGGAACACCAACATCCTTAGCAACCTCAACAGCACGAAGCAGGATATCGTACCTAAGAAAAGGTTCACCACCAGTTAAGTGAAGACCATAGTTAAGACCAAGCAACCTCCTCCTATGAAAGACCTCAGGAGGATAGTATAACCTAAAGCAAGAAACCAACTTCTCAAGAACAACCCTAAGACCAGCAAGATCAATCCAGTAATCACACCACCTAGGAGAACAAACGTACATACAGTGCCTACACTCACAACAACACCTATACGTAAGGAAGACCCCAGCAGACAAAGGAGGTCTAGGTCTAAGAAACTTCATGATAGAACACCTAATCCACTAATACACTCATACCATTAGTCCAAGTCCAGAGTCAAGAGAAAAAATAATTCCCTTCTTCGGCAGTATATCAGGAGATTTCATGATAAAGTTAAAGGTAAGCTATAGAGTACTTCTAGTGCTGGTCTGTATACTAGTTATCTCAGCACTAGTACCACTTATACTGCTTAATTTAGACAATCTAAAGAGCCTCAATCCCAACCCCATACAAATACTAAGTAAAAATGAAGGTGACAACGAAGTAAAGATTGTGGTAGTCAAAGTAAGGGTACTTCTTTGGGATGGAAAAGAGCTAAAACCTGTCACTAGAGTACATACGTACTTTAGAGGACCAATGAACTACACTCTATTGAGAGAACTCGAAGTTCTGCATACAGAAGTTCAAGAATTACTTCTATCCCTAGCTAAAAAATAGACCTAGCTAAGGAATACTTTAGAGCAAAGGGCATCGAGATCATTGATACTAGCATATGGATTAATGCTACAGCATTAATTAAAGGTAAGAAACAGGGCGTACTCTACGTAGTTGTTAAGGAAGTAACAAATCAAACGTACAGAGAAATTCTCGATTATTTAGGTAAAGTACCTACATTTGTCCGCATTGAGTTGGTAGATGCAGTAGCAACTTTAGAGGATGTAGTTAAAGCAGCTAAGTTATTATCGAAAGAATGGATTAATGGATCACTTAGAGATATGCCTATACTTTACATTGGGCATAGAATGCTACCTTACGATAATTTACCTCCACTAGGACCTACAGTTGTGGTTTTCTTCAAGGAGGGAGAACTACGTTATGAGTACTGCTTGAAAATAATTGAGCTTGTACGTGAGAAAGTTGGTACAGTACCTATATTGTTTGAACAAGGTAAACTAGTTTTACTTGGTAAACAGGATTATAATAGACCGTTAGTTGGTGGTATCAGAGTAGAGTCTGGTTATATTGATGAGTAGGGTGTATGGAATCTCTATGGTATAGGTACGTTGGGTTTCTATGCTTTAAGGAATGGAGAGAAAGGCATTGTTATTGCCGGTCATATCACGGAGGAAGGTGCTGAAGTTCATTAACCCACATTTTCTAACTACATAGGTGAAACCATTCCCAATCCTCACCCTCCAAGGTGGGTATAGCGATTCAGCATGGGTTAAAGTGGTTGTGGACATTAGCTTCATGATATACCCAGACATCGAAGTTATAGGCAAGCTATACTCATATGAGCTTAAAGTAGGTACTGTACTTCATCTACAAGGTGCTTTTAGTTGCCTTTCTGGATGGGAATTTAGATACATAATACCAGAGGTAGATCACCCAGAATATGGTCGCTTATGTAATCAGGCGTATGCTGTAGAGTAGTATGTTCCCTATGGGTTGGAGAGAGGTGATTTTTATATATGGTGTTCCTGTTGCCTACATAGCAGGTATTTTCTGGATGACCTACATTGTATACAGCACTCCTGTAGCTATAGTTTTTAGCCCTATAGATGGTATCGAGCATGACCTAGGTACTCTAGACGTTACACCATAGACGATTGCCCTTTTCTTTAAATTATAACCTTTTCTTTAAATTATAAGTGGTTTATTGATTTGATTTTGCATTTATTCGTTTTACAGCTAGTTGCAGTTTACAGGTTTGAACATGTTCACCGAGGGTGAGGTTGAAAATTTATTCTGCTCTCTACCTAGGTTGGTGGTGTTTTGTTGGTGTTTTTGGAACTAGTTGTCGGTTTTCTGAGTTTAGGATTGACTACTGTGTCTTCAATTGCTGTACTAGCTTATTGGTTAGGTAGGAAATTTGCTCAAATAGATGCAAGGTTTTACCTCTTGAATCCAAAACTATGAGGTTAGGTATGGCATTCGTCAATTACCAAGAATTCTTTGTTGAATTTCTTGCTAGTGAAGGTGTTATTAAAAAGGAGAGAGTGGACTTAGTTAAAGGTGAAGCTAGGGGACTTATTGATCTAGCTCTTGCTAATCCATTAAGTAAGGAGGAGTGAAGAAGGATAAAGGAGCTTCTCGATAAGGATGAGTTAACTCTTGAGGAAGCCCTTGAGGTGAGAGACTTAGCCAGGAAGGTTATTTGGGAGTATGGTGATAGACCTGAGGCATGGAAACTACATGTCTACGCATGTATCATGGTTGGGTTAGCAATGAGGAAGAAGGCTGAGGGGAAGAGACAGTAGAAGTGAGTATGGGATTTGGTGCCCCCGCCGGGATTTGAACCCGGGACCTCCCGGTTATCAGCCGGGCGCTATAACCAGGCTAAGCTACGGGGGCGTTTCCGTACTTAGCTCTCGTTTGGGGTTTTTGTGATTTTCCACATCATGGCTTCATCTCCAGATCTGTCTCTCAACGCTTTTCCTTCTCGTTTCTGGTGGATCTGTTTTTAGCTTCCATATCCCTTCAGCAAAGTCGAATACCTGTATACCGAGTTTTCCAGCTAACTTATCGCTTATCAGTACTTCCTCCTCTATTGGTGAGATGACTAGGTCCACACATTGTTGATCCTGTACTTTGGTCTACCACTATACTTACCTCAACTTCATCGAGGAGTACGTAGTTTCTAATTGGGCCACCTGTTGTGAAGTAGTCTTTAGCTATGTAAGGTCTCGGTGGTGATGGCCATACACCTAGAAGCTCAGCTACTTTAGTAGGAACGAGTAGTTCTGGTCTCTCAGTCTCGTAACCTGAATTAACTAGAGCATTTACTTCAAGTACCTTACCTGTACTCCTACTCCTTACCCTTAACTTCACTCTTATAGCCATGTGCTCTACTCCTCAGCTCGATAGGGTATATCCTCCCAATTCTTGGTCTAAAGATCTCTCTAATGTGACCAATTCTCGACACGGTACTCACCTATCTTCCCTAGCACTACTGGTACTGTACTGCTTTTAAAGCTACTTACTTTGTGGACTTCACGCACTTAGCATATGTTGCACATAGATCTCTTGCAAAGCATTCACTACATCGTGGATTTCTAGCTTTACAGATAACTGCTGCGAAATCTAGCAGTGCTAGGTTTGCTCTCTTTGCATCAGGAAACATCTCAATAACTCTACTCAGCACATTGTGAACAAATTTAACGTGTTTTGGATTTTGTTGCTTTAGCTCAATACCGCTAATTCGTGAAATAACCCTAATTATGTTGGTGTCAACTAGTGGGTCCTTGAAATTAAATGCCAGAACCCTCACAGCTCTAGCTACGTACTCACCAACCCCTGGAAGACTAAGTAATTCATTGAGTTCTCTAGGAACTTCACCACCATACCTCTCAACGAGTACTCTACCTAGTTCCTTCAATTCACGTGCTCTAGTATTGTGTAGACCAAGAGGTTGCAGTATCTTCCTCAATTCATCTATGGATGCTAGGGCTAGAGCCTGTGGTGTTGGGTATCGTCTCACTAGCTCAAGGTAAACTGGAACCACCTTCTCACCTTGTGTTCTCCTCAGAAGTAGCTCAGCAACCAGGATCTTGTAGGGATCCTTCTCTACTCTCCAGGGTAATTCACGGTCTCTATTTAGAGAGATAGACCATGAGATAGCCCTCGTAATTAATTCACATATACGACCTACTAAACCACAAACCCCCTGTAGCATAGACATTGTCAACAACTAAATGAACTATTTGATGAATCTAGCTTATTAATCGTTTCATAGATGAAGTTTATTTTTATGTCTAATCACACGAAAGGCACAATACTTGAAATTAGAACACTTTGTCATATAACAAATAGAGTATATAAAGTAGTAGTTTGGATGTATTTTACCGCAGAAGATTTCTGATGTCTTCGGGAAGGGATTCAATATCGATACCCAGCTTTATTAATGTTTCCTTTTTTGGTAATCCTGTTTCAAGATCCCAACCACGTTCATCATAGTAATCATCTTGAATTCTATGCAAGTCATCTGTAGTTAGCTGAATTATTCCATAGTAATCTCTCAATTCGATAATTCCCTCTGGAGTATTCATGGGTCTAAGCCATGTTTTTGGAACTTTATCATCCTCTCTTGTAAATCCTTCACGTGCATTGAGTAATCTATAGAGGTTAAATGCTCTCTCTCCACATCTCAGTAATTCTTCAGCGCTAATTTCTTTTCCAGTGGCTGCTGAATAGGCTTCAGCTAAGTCATCTATTCCAAAGAAGCCGAAGAATGTATACATTGAGCACGTACCGAGACTGTTGTGAACCATCATTCCATCTTCCATGTATTTCGTGTACCTACCAACGTTAAATGCTCCACTATATGGTGTGAACTGGAATATTTGTTCAAGTCTATCTTTAGGAATCCCCCAATGTTCAAACTGCTCCCTAATCTCTTTAAGTGGTCGTAATACTTGTGCTGTTTTTGTATGGCAACCCCCGTGATGAGGCCTTGGATTGACAACGAATGTGAACATTAGTGGATGTAATCTAGCAGGTCTAGCATCGTATATGAAATCAACGCCTTTATTTATACCTGCATACCAGTATTCCTGTGGATCTAGACCATATTTTTCTGCAACTCCAAGCCATCCTTCAGCTAGATCATTACCTACTCCCTTTCTTTCTATAACTTCATAGAATAACCTTAAGTAGCAATTCCAGTCTCTCCTTATTTCCTCACCTAGCTTATCTTTTGGAATTGCTCCCTCTACGACCTTCTTTGTAAAGAAATCTACTAACCTAGTAAATGTATAGTAGTCTAGACCTTCTCTATTAGCTAGACAGACAAGGTATATCATCTTATTATAGTCCTCTATACCCCATAACATAGCACTTGTTGCACTTTTACCATAAGGTGATCCTAACCCCCACCATCCCGCGTAATCACCTGTCTTTATCCTCCACTTTATTCTGCATGCAATCAAACATGTTGGACAAGCATATGTTCTCTCTAGAGTCTCGAGTCTCTTCTCTTCTCCGCACAATCTATCCCATTTATCCTTAGGCCATATACCGGGGTATTGTGTATGTTTAAATGTTCTCCAACCCGCACCCATACCGAGCTTTATCCAATGTGGTCTATACGACCATTCCATTATTCTCCTTCTAACCTCTAAGACCTTCTTCATAAATCTATCAGGGTCGGCTACTGTAATACCTTTTCTAGATCCCTTAACAACTATTGCTTTCAATTTCTTGGATCCAAATATAGCTCCTACTCCATTCCTTCCTAAGCTATCTCTTTTATCAACAATTGCCATAGCGTATCTAACTAGATGCTCTCCGGCTTTCCCTATAGCTACTACTGAGGCACACTTATTGTGTCTTCGTCTAAGCTCGTCCGTAGTTTCGTAGATATTCTTCTTACCCCAAAGATCTGAGGCATCATGTATTTCAATATCGTTATCAATTATTTTAAGGTAAACAGGCTCCTCGGAAGCCCCTGTAATAACAAGTCCATCGTATCCAGCAAGTTTGAGTTCAAGTCCGAGGTTTCCACCAACTACAGACACTGCTATGAAGTGTTTGTACTTACCATCTTTCTTACCTGCAATAATTGGTAATTTAGTGAGAGCAATGGTTTTAGTTGCGCTTGGAAACGGTGTTCCAACGAGAGCCCCAGTAAATATAATTAACGGATTTTTAGCAGAGAATGGGTCTATTCCTGGAGGTATCATGTCTATTGCAAGTCTAATGGCATAACCCGCACCTCCAATGTACTTGTCTACTATTGTGTGGTCTATCGATGTTTCCTTTATCTTCTTTTCTGTTAAATCAACCCAGAGGATTTTCCCCGCGTATAAGTGCATGATTCTCACCTCAAACCATTTTACTCATATCGGAGAGCACCATATGGACAAGACTCTACACATTTAAGACATGAATCACATCCGTCTAGTATTTCTGCGTGTGGATTTCCTTCTTCATCTTCGTATATGCGTATGAAGGCCTTGCTAGGATTGAACTCGTGGAAGTGGTGGAAGGAACACATGAATTGACAAGTCCTACATATTCTGCAATTTTCCGGAACGAATATTATTCTTTTCTGACTCATCTTTCACCCTCCATCATCTTCTTATATTCCTCTATTATTTCTACACCAGAACTGGTACCTATTCTATCCGCTCCCGCTTCTATTACTTCCAGTGCTTGTTTTGCTGTCCTTATACCGCCAGCAGCTTTTATTTTGACTCTATTCCCTACTATTGACTTAATGAACCTCACATCTTCTGCCGTTGTTGGCCTCCACTTGTGGAATCCTTTGAATCCCGTTGAAGTTTTTATGTAGTGTACTCCAGCCTCAATAGCTAGTTCACAAGCTATTTTTATCTCCTCTTTAGTGAGGTATGGTACTTCGATAATTGCCTTTACTATGCGGCCTTTAGCAGCTTCTACTATTTTTTTAAGTTCTTCTCTTACTTCATCTATTTTACCACTTTTTAAGGCACCTTTATTCAAGACAAAGTCTATTTCTACTTCATCAGCTCCATCCTTGATTGCTCTTTCAACTTCAAGTACCTTAAGCTCTATAGGAACTGTACCAAGAGGAAATCCTATTGCTGCTGTGATTTTCACTCCTGTTCCCTTGAGGATTTCTCTAGCAAGAGGTATCATCGCTGGATAAATTGCAACAGATGCGAATCTGTACTTTTTTGCGTTTAGGAGGAATTTTATAAATTCATCTTCGCTGTCTGGAACAATTTTGAGGTATGTTTGATCTATTCTTTTCGCAAGTTCTTCCACAGACAGCTTGATCACTTTACTATTCACCTCTTAGCTTTGATTTAGGATCTTCCTTAATCAATCTAATTACCCTTTCATATAAAAGTTCCTTTTTCTCCTCTGATAATGCTTCCCACGCTTTCTCGAGAGTATTGAAGACATCTTCTGGTGTGCTTGTTGCAATTCTATCGGCACCCGCTTCCAGCATGCTAAGAGCTATTTCAGCATTTCTAACACCGCCTGCAGCCATAACCTTTATTTTATCTCCGTAATTATCCTTGATAATCTTCACATGCTCAGGTAGCGTCTTTAACCCATAGCCGCTATTGGTTTTTATGAAATGAGCACCGGCCTCAATAGCGATCTTTGTAAATAGTTTTATTTCTTCAGGAGTCAGGAATGCTGTTTGTGGAATTACTTTGACAATTACGTTCTCGGATTCAGCTATCTTAACTATTCTTCTAATTTCCTCCTTTAACAGATCGTACTGACCAAACTTAAAGTAGTACATATTTACAGCAACGTCAAGCTCATTAGCTCCTTGCTCAATAGCCCATTTAGCTTGTTCAACTTTAATATCTGTTGGTATTCCTCCAGTAGGGTATGCGATTGGTGCTACTACATCAATTTTTGTGCCTTTAAGCAGTTTCACAGCAAGAGGTATGTAGTATAGATCTACAGCTATTGCTGCATATGGATACTTCTTATGGTGTTCAATGAATTTTCTGACTTCCTCTTCAGTAGTATCGGGTTCTATCAGTGAGGTATCCATTATTCTAGCTAGGAGATCTACCGTGAGTTTATATTTACTCCCCATAACGTACACCCGAATGGGCTGTCTAGCTGTTAATAGTTGTGTGAAAAGGGTAGTTAAAGAAATATATGTGGATTTCTATCTTTGTCAACAAAGTTAGAAGATGTTGTACTTTAGTCCTACTTCAAATAGTTGCTTATAAATGGAATCGAGTGTTCTCCAGATGTTCTTATACACTTTGTATATCTCAGTGTATATTTTGTGTGCTTCTGAATCAGGCTTCTCTACTGCTATATCTCTTATTAATTTTTCAACAATGCTGTAATCCTTGTAAATACCTACGCCAATACCAGCGGCAACTGCTGCAGCTAGGCAGTTTGCTTCTTGGAGTAGTTCTGGAACAAGTAGTTCTACTCCTAAGACATCTGCCATAATTTTTCTCCAGGTAGCATTTTGTGCACTACCACCTATTAACCTAATGAGTTCGATTTTTGCACCTTCTTCTCTGAAGATTTCTATGATTTCTCTCATTGTTAATGCTACTCCCTCCATTATTGCTCTTATGAAGTGTTCTTTTCTATGGGCTAGCGTTAGGTTGAGGAAGCCTCCCTTTATGTAGCTCTTGTTGTGTGGTGCACCTCCACCCATTAGGTACGGGAGAAATACTAGACCCCCACTTCCAATAGGTACTTGTTCAGCTTTAATCTGGATAACGTCATATATGCTGATACCAGCTCTCTCAGCTCCTTCCTTTTCTGATATCAGAAAATGCTCAATAAACCAGTCAATACTAGCTGAACCGCTGTGAGTGAATTGATGAGGAGTGTACTTTCCAGGTATCATGCTACATAACGTACATATGCGGTACTGTGGACTTATCATTGGGGAGTTTGTGAATATCCCAGACCAGAAGGCTGTACCAGTACATATGTATGAGATACCCTCTTTGACAACGCCAGCACCGACTGCTGCAGCTGGTACGTCACCAGCACCCGCTACTACTGGTGTTCCTGGTTTTAGACCTGTTACTTTAGCAGCTTCATCAGTTACATAACCGACAACATCATGAGACTCATAGAGATCAGGAAGCTTATCCATATCAATTCCCATGAATGAAACGACCTCTTCGTCCCATGTGCGCTTGTGAATATTGAGCATTCCGGTGTTTGATGCGTCAGTGTAGTCACTTGCTATCTTACCAGTTAATTTAAGCCTAATGTAATCCTTACATTGGATGAACTTATGTGTCTTCTCGTATATTTCGGAAAGATGCTTCTTTATCCATGCTATTTTAACAAGTGGATACATAGGTACAGCCATGCCAGAACCTGTTCTCTTGTAAAATTCTTCCCATCCAAAGTTTTTCTCAAGATGCTCACTTTCCTCAACAGCTCTCATGTCTTCCCATATAATGACTCTCTTCATTAAGAGATTACCTTCTTTATCTACAGGAACAGCACCCATCATTTGTCCACTGAATGATATGGCTGCAATTTTTTCAGGTGGTATCTTCGTTTTCCTTAGGATATTCCTCGTAGACTCAACAACAGCCACCCACCATTCTTCAGGGCTCTGTTCGACCCATTGGGGTCTTACGTAATAGGTATTGTAACGTCTATACTCACGTGCAATAGCTCTTCCCTCGGTGTTGAATAGTACTGCTTTAACACCAGAGGTGCCAAGATCGTAAACTAGAAAATATTCCTTCTCTACCATATTTACTCACCTCCTTAAATTGTACTCAACTTATTAAAGATTTCATTTAAGTTCCTGAATGATGACTTGAAGAGTTCATATAGCTTCTCATATATCTCCACGTTTTCTGGTGTGGGCTCAACAACTTTCTTTATCTTAACGACCCTTTCTGCGGCCTCCTCATAGGATTTCCATAGGCCTACACCAATACCTCCCATGATTGCTGCTCCAATAGCTGTTGTGTCTTGAGGATTCTCTAGTACGATCATCTTCATGTTTAGAATATCTGCATGAATTTGCACCCATAGGTCACTTAGAGCGCCGCCTCCTATTGTCCTAAACTCTCCCCACTTACGTAGTGGTATGCCTGCTTCTTCGAACTGCTCAACTAACCATTTGAATGCAAAAGCTACTCCTTCGAGTACAGCTCTGTAGAAGTCAGCCCTCTTTGTATGTAGGGACGTTATGCCTATAAATGCTCCTCTTGCATTAGGATTCCAGTGTGGACCTCCACCACCTGCAATGTATGGGATGAATATTAATCCACCACATCCAGGTTTAACTTCTCTAGCCTTTGATTCATAGACATCAAGAACTTTTATTCCTAAATTGCTTAGGATGCTTTCCTCTATACCTAGGAATGTGCTCTTAAACCAATCGACTGATAGACCTCCTGCAGATATGTATGAGAACGGCGTGTACTTACCTGGAATCGCTGATAAGAAGTTGTTTATACGTGCCTTTGGGTCTAGTATCGGCTCATGAGAAAATGCTGCTAGCTGACTTGCTGTACCGATGTAGCAATAGGCTGTTCTCTCTTTGACAACGCCAGCACCCACCGCTGCGCAAATGCTATCACCTGATCCTGCTACTACTGGTGTTCCTGGTTTTAGACCTGTTACTTTAGCAGCTTCATCAGTTACATAACCGACAACATCATGAGACTCATAGAGATCAGGAAGCTTATCCATATCAATTCCTGCTGCTTCAAGGATTTCCTCAGAGTACTTTCTCTTCCTTACGTCTAGCCATCCCGTGTTTGAAGCTCCACCGTAGTCACCTACGAACTTTCCTGTTAGCTTAAGTATTATGTAGTCCCACGTTTGTAGGAACTTGTATGTTCTGTTGTAGACTTCAGGTTCATTTTCCTTTAACCACATTACTTTGGATATAGAGAGCATGCCTAGTGGGTGGCCGAGACCATGAATCTTGTAGAAATTCTCGTAACCTCCTAGCTTCTCTACAAGCTTCTTTCCTTGTTCTTCTGCTCTCAAATCCGCCCAAATCATTACGTACTTACGTACAACTCTACCTTCTTTATCTACGGGGACACATCCAGGGAAGTGCCCACTGAATGATATGGCTGCAATTTTTTCAGGTGGTATCTTCGTTTTCCTTAGGATATTCCTCGTAGACTCAACAACAGCCACCCACCAGTCCTCGGGACACTGCTCAACCCATAGGGGTCTAGGACGGTATGTTGGGTATGGTCTGAACTCTGAAGCAACAAGGTTACCCTCACTGTCTACTAGGACTGCTTTATCACCTGAGGTACCAAGGTCATGTGTTAAGATATATATCTCGTCCTTTCGAGGACTGGCCATCTCTACCATCCCGTATACTACTTTCTTTTCATGTACTGAATCTTACGGATATATAAAGATTTTCGTTTCTACTATAAAAAGAGACGAAATTCGCATGATTTACATAGTTCTCACATGACTGTTTCTGTATAATTTGATAACTTTTCAATTTCATCAATTAATCATTAGTATTCCTCTAGTTTCTCTTTAGTAGTATATGCTGTGTTACATCTAAATATCAATATACGGTTCTATCTGCTCCCTTTAGCATCTAAATGTAATTATTGTTCAATTCTTTCACCACTATAGCTCGTGTATTAGGTATTGGCTATAATAAGGAACCTTTCAAGGAGTAATACCTGCTGTTCAAGCACTCTCTGAGGAGAGTACACATTGATGTTGAAATCGAAACTATCAAAACTATACCATTAAGCAAAACTATTCTAATTGAGTTGAGAATGAAGTGTAGGATTGAATGTTTGTTAATGTTGCCTACATAAACACTGTTACTAGATACCGAACATTACTAGAATGTGGTTTTTAAAGGTATATGATTTTAGCTTAGGAATGAATATCTGCTGAGAAGTAAGTCATTAAAGTTATTGATAAGGTGCTAAAATATAACATGACACACTTACATTAGATTGATTACCACAACAAAGATCATAATAACGACGTAGTTGTGCTTACAGATCTCGGTAACTATTTTTGTACTATGTAATAACTTTTTAACTAACTTTAATTAACACTTATTAGCAAAAGAAAAATTGAAAAATTTTTAAATAAAAGTGGCTCTACAACCAGTTACCGATCAGGTTAATAAGGGGTATACGGATATGTCGATCCTAGAGTTCATAGTAAATCTCTTTAGACAACCAGCGCTATTCATAGGGATCATAGCTTTAATAGGTTACCTACTAATGAAAGAAGACATAAACAAGACCATAATAGGATCCATAAAAGCTGCTGCAGGGCTTGCCATCCTATTATGGGGCGTAGGCTTTATGTTTCAAGGATTACAACCAATAGGCACCGTACTAGCAAAAACAGTTGGAGTAAAGCCTCTTGAAGTGACTGTCGGTACGAGTAAGATCATACGTCAGTACGGTACTGAGATAGGTATAGCTATGATAGTGATGTTCTTAACGAATCTATTCTTAGCAAGAGTAACTAAGATGAAATATATATACCTAACGGGCCAGTTATATCTATTTGTTACATGGATTCTAACAGGCATCTTTGCATATACTTGGGGCCTTTCTGGAATACCACTGGCACTTGTAGTAGGAGTTGTTTCCGGTATATACGTAACGATCCAACAATGGTATACAGCAAAATTTGCGCTCGCTATTAATCCTAAAAAGGATTACGTCCTAGGACACATATGTTCACTAGGTGTATTGATAACATCATTGATCTTCACAAAAGGAGGAAAACAGCTCGAAAGGCCATCACATGTTAGAAGTATGGAGGAGATGACCTTACCAAAGAAATTACAGTGGATAGGAGAGACAACAGGCCTACTCTTTGTGCTGTTCCTAGTAATTTACTTAGTACTGATAGGATTAAACTACCCAGAATGTCTTAAACTGGCAACAGCTGCTGGCATGCATCCTGTTGTATGGGCAATCATGCAATCACTAACATTTACAGCAGGCTTCGCTGTTCTCATATTAGGCGTTCAGCTTCTTGTAGAGAACTTAATTCCTGCCTTTAAAGGTATAGCGTTGAAACTAGTTCCCGGTGCATTGCCTGGTCTTGATGTTCCAATGTTCTATGTATTTGCACCAAAGACCACTGCGATCACAGGCGTAATTGGAATAATAGCACAAGTGGCGTTTGCTCTCATAGTCATGGCGCTAGGATACCCCTACTTCATCTTTGCTCCTTCAGCGTGGGTATGGTTCCATGCAGCATGTGCCGGAGTATTTGGGAATCACTTCGGAGGAATAAGGGGTGCCATCACGGGTGCCATCATTACAGCCTTGCTCATGGTTATAGGACAAATGATATTGACCCCAATACTGGGGCCTATAATAGGAGATTACTTCATGTGGGGCGGCGATCCTGACCTCCAAATATATGGCAGCATTATAGCGTGGCTAGGTAAGATGGTTACGGGACACTAGCTATTACTTCAAAGCTTTGTTATATTTTTTACAAATTTTTAAGTCCTCTTAAGCAATTCCAAAACGCCTTCGAAGTGTTTTTGTTCATAGTATCGAGGTTAAAGCCTCAATACCTCCTAATCTTCTTCCATAAAGTTTTTATACCTTTAAGTGAAAGTCGAGTAGCTCTCGGAGGGTACATTAATGGTACTGTGCATTATCTTTGATTTTGATGGAACACTTGTAAATACAAATGCTATACAGATTTCAATACTGGAAAATATCTTCAAAGAGTATCGTCTTGGTTCAAGGGAAATCTTATTGAGATACTTTGGGTTAAGAACTCAGGATTTCTTTGAAAAAGTACTACCGGATGCAAGTGAAGAATTGAGAAGTAAGTTAGTTAATAAATTTTTAAGCGAGTATAAGAGGAGAGTTTTACTTGAAGCGGAGGTATTTCCAGACGTTATTCCCACATTAGAGTCATTAAAGAACTATGATATAAAGATTGCAATTGCAACGTCTTCTCCGAAATCAATAGTTGAGCCTCTTCTCACTAAGACTAAACTAATTCAATTTGTAAATTACTATGTTACTGGGGACGATGTGGAACATGGTAAACCACATCCAGAAAGTGTATTTAAGATTCTTAACGTATTCAATATTCCACCTAGTAGGTGCATTGTGGTAGGAGATACATTTTTTGATGTAAAGATGGCAAAGAATGCTCATTGTAAAGCGGTTCTCATAGTAAGAACCCCAATTTTTATTTTCTCGTCAGAAGCACCTCTTCCAGATGTCATAATACCGAGGTTGCAAGATCTTATTTGGGTTATAAGGGAATGGTTTCCAGAAGAACTACTACCGCATAAGCGAAAGTAGGTAACTACATTATATATGTACCCATTGCTATGTCATTGCGACTCTTATAGTTACGTATTTATGCATTACGATTTCCTTAAATACTGAAAAGAGTTCTTCAACTATACTCTATTGCAGACTGATCTAAAAGTAGGGGTAGTTAATAGAACAGGTCTCCAGATAAGATCTGCTGTACTCTTTGTTGATATGTATCAAAAATTTGAAGTCAGATATAAGGGTAATTCAGGGAAAAAAGCTAACGCTAAAACATACTTCAAGTCCTTACTCTGGGAGTCGATATGAGTAACAAAAGTAACAAAAATAGTGCAAAGGTAATGATTAGAGAGGTCTTGTAATGAGTATGGATTATGGATGATGTTTATTTTTCATAATGATTCTTGCTACAATATTAATTTACTCTTTTCAACTGTTCTAGAACCTAGCTAGTTAGGTTACTAAAGTCTCTTATCTAAAAGATTACTTTCATTTGTGTTAAAGACCATACGAGGTAATTTAGCTAGACTCTACGTCGATAAGATTTAGTAGAGCTCCATTACAGATACAGATAAAGAACTATCAGGTGTTTAGCTGTAAATGCACAGGCTAATGTCTATGTTAGTTTAGTCGTGTTATACCCTGAATAGAGTTCTTTAACATTTTTACCTGTAATTTTCATCGACTGAATTCTTCAATCCTACAGTTATCTTTACACGCTCTCTGAGTTCTGGTTCATGAAGTATTGAAGCAGTAACCATATCCGCTCTGCTGCTTTTGCAGTCAATAACTCTATAGCTTTGATTTTGCTGGAATCTCTATTTCTTCAATCACACCTTCAACAAAATATCCTCATGATTGGTGGGCTTTTCTGTTCAACACCGCAAATAGTTAAAACTTGAATGATTTAGTGAGTTTGTAGGCGTATTTAGAGCATCATAAGCAACTTAAATTTAACTACTATATAAGGAGTGGAGAAGTAGGGGTTGCTATTGATTACTTACTATCGATTATATGTTAAGAACCTCTTAGTACTGGTCTAGTAGGTCTTTGAGTAGCCACATTATAAGGCTGCTTCTTTCCGACCTCCGGAGGGATTACCAAATATAGCTACTGCTTCGCTTAGGAAGAATAGCATCTTCATCAATAGCACTATTATTGTGAACCTTGTAAAGAAGAATATTGCCATGAATATCAAGAATATAGTGAGTCCACTCACAAACTCTATGACTATAGTTACTGGTGTTCATGGGAAGACAACTGGACAGTCTAGTACTAGTTAGCTCTTGGTATGATTTTCATAGCTAAACCCCTGAAGGCTGGTATGACCTCAGCTATGAACATCTTAACTCTGGTTAGTAGTACAATGATTGATGTAGCGAAGTACACACCTTTCAGGGATGCCCATGTACTGGATTGAGTTACCTTGCAAGTCCCTACACTTTAGCTGGGTTTATGAAGTATCCTGTAATGGATGTCATTACCATTATAAGTCCAAAGCCTTCAGAGAACTTAATTTCGTCTATACTTTCTTCTAGCTAGCTAACGTACTCACCTAGCATATAAGCTAGGTGAGCAGCGAGAGAACTAGTATTTCCATGAGTTATTTCATCTGTATTTATAATGGTTCTCATAACTCTGTTTAGGTATGCTGGCTGAATACTTTAGTACAGTGTTATGACTATGAACCCTATAGCTACCAACTGCTATGGAGGAATATTTGGGCCTATAGTTAGTTTGGTAATGTTACTACTACAGTTAGTGAGACTCACCGCACTAAGTGACCTGTTGAGTAAACGAATTTCATGGGTGTGAATTTGGCAGTGAATAGACGAATTATGAATCCTAAGTCATTATTATAGCTGTGTAGCTTCTGTACTTAGCTATTAAATCGCTTATAAGCTAACATAGTCAAGTGGGTATTTAGGAGTTAAACCTGCAACGCTACCTAATAGATTCTGGAGGTTTTTCTGGAAATTTATTAGCTCTTGAACGAATAATGTTGCTCTAGTAGTTGTTATTCCTACTCCTCCATTACTTTGGATGTACTGATGATAGCATTGCTAAAAGGTTTTCTGAATCATAAACCTAGTGAAACCTACTAGACCTAGCAGTATTATCGGTTGACCAATACTATGTTTCTAGCTATCCAGACGAGTACATCAAGCACTTCTAGATTCTTCTCTCAGAAATTTTCCTATATACAATTCCCTATGTGTGGTAATGATAGAATAGTAAGTTTCCATTTTAGTAAATAATGTTTAGTAAAGTGGGCTCGGGATGTTAACCTGTAAGGAATTGCAAAACAGATTTAAAGGGTTTAAATTCTGTGTAGTTAGTATCTCACTATGCCGCTTGTACCTAAAGAGACCCTATAATGTAGGTGCTTTTAAACACAGTAGCAAGTGAAATAACGCAAAACACAAATAAACACAATTTCTTATACTCACACGGGCGAGCCGGGGTGGCCTAGCCTGGTCCATGGCGGCGGCCTGCTAAGCCGCTGGGGCAGTGGCCCCGCCCGGGTTCAAATCCCGGCCCCGGCGCCACTTCTACTAATTCCCTAAGTGTTACCTTCTGTAAACTTTGGTGGTGCGGTGGAGGTATTCCTTGGGGTGTAGAGGCCTATAGCTGGTTTTCAGAGGACTTACGATCCTGTAATTGGTGATACTCATAGCTTACTACTTGAGTATGGGTACTCTACACTATTTAGGGTACTTAGTTGATTAGTTGATCTCTTTTCGTGAATGAAAGAGGATGTGTCCAGGATTGGTTATGTTCTTTTTCACGGGCTTTCTCATGATGTAGAGGATGTGTTGTGTATGGTGTTCTGAGGAGAGTTTATTGAGGGTTACGTGAAGTAGGTTCTTGAGTCTAGTGTCTGTAGGTCTGATGTGAAGTTTTGAGGTGTTGTAACTAGGTCAATGGTTCATGGTGGAGAGTAGTACATGCCTTGTGAACGATATATTGACTGGCTGGATGAAGCTCTCGATGATTATGGTACTGCTGAGGATCTCTTTCGGCTAGGTAGGTACAGTAAGACCTGTTTCTTCTGTCATCAAGCATGTGAAAAAGCTCTCAAGGCTTTACTAATCAAGAGAGCTGGTCGCTATGTACCGATACATAGTGTTGCTGAGTTACTTAGGATTGCTGCTTCGATCACTAATGTACCTAGTGAGTTAGTTAGAAAGGGTGATGTCTTGGATCGATTCTACATACCTACCAGGTACCCTAATGCATGGCCTTCAGGTGCACCCTACAAGCACTACACTAGGGAGGATGCTGAGTTAGCTCTTAGATATGCAAGGGAGGTGCTCGAGTTTGTTAAGAGAGAGATTGAGAGAGATTCTAGCTAGAGTGAGTTCTCTCGATCTTCTTGACGACTTGGTGAAAGTTCTGGAGGACTTAGTGAGGAGCTATAGACCTCTCTCTATCATTATTGCTGGTTCTCTTGCGAGAGGGGACTTCATTAGGGGGTTGAGTGATATTGATGTTCTAGTTATTGTTGGGTACTCTGTTGATAAGTTTAGTAGATTTCTGTTGAGAGCTGTTGATGAGGTTGATGTTGAGATTACGGTGTTTAGTCTTGAGGAGGTTATTGAGTGTATTGAGAGAGGTAATGAGTTTGTGATTGATGCTCTTGTACGTGGTTGTGAAGTATATGGTAATCTACGGGGTGTACTGCTTAGATATGTCAAGCGTTAATTGTTAAATAGTCTTGATCCTGTTTCAGTTTTGGGTGATTTGTATTGACATCTACCATAGTATTCACTTAACGTGTATCAATTGTGGTGAAGTGTTTCCTCCAAATGCTGTTTTGTATACTTGTCCTCGTTGTGGTTCTCTTCTTGAGGTAAGGTATGAGTTGAGAGTAGGTGTTTCATGGTCTATCTTTAGGTCAAGGCCTTTCACTATGTGGAGATATCGTGAGTTGATTCCTGTTGATACAAGGTACGTGGTTTCTCTTGGTGAAGGTGGTACACCACTGTACAGAGCTGAGAAGTTAGCTAGGTGGGTTGGTGTTAAGCGTCTTTACTTGAAGTTTGAGGGTGCTAATCCGACAGGTTCGTTTAAGGATAGAGGTGTTTGTGTTGGTATTGCGAAAGCTCTGGAGTGTGGTGCTAGGGTTGTTGCCTGTGCTTCAACGGGTAATACTGCTGCTTCTGTCGCTGCGTATTCAGCGAGAGCTGGAGTGAAATGTGTTCTCTTCTTACCTGAAGGTAAGGTTGCTCCTGGTAAGTTATTTCAAGCACTTCTCCATGGAGCTACAGTAATCGAGCTGAATTGCAACTTTGATGAAGCACTGAGGTTAGTGCTTAAGCTATGTGGGCGAGGTTGCATGTACTTACTGAACTCAGTTAATCCATGGAGGTTAGAGGGTCAGAAGTCTATTGCGTATGAGATAGCTGATGTCATTGGTGTTCCAGATTATGTCGTTGTCCCTGTGGGTAATGGTGGAAACATATCAGCTATATGGAAGGGCTTTCGTGAACTACATGACCTCGGTCTAGTAGGTGAATTACCTAGGATGATTGCTGCTCAAGCTACGGGCGCTGCACCTATCGTTAAGGCATTTAGGGCTGGTAAGGTAACGGTAGATCCTGTTAATGAGCCTGAGACTATAGCTACAGCCATTAGGATTGGAAATCCTGTCAATGCACCTAAAGCACTTAAAGCGCTTTACGAGTCTAGAGGACTTGCTGAAGCTGTTAGCGATTACGAGATATTGGAAGCGCAGGTAGCTATCGCTAGGTATGAGGGTATTGGTGTTGAGCCTGCTAGTGCTACCTCAGTTGCTGTATTGAGGAAGCTAGTTCATGAGGGAGTACTTGAACCTGATGCAACATATGTATGTGTTCTCACAGGACATGCACTTAAGGATCCTTCGGTAGTAGATTACCTCAGTAAATGGGTTGAAAGGTATCGGTGTGGTGTAGGTGATATTCACTACATTCTTGAAACCGTGCTGAGGAAGTGATTTAGAATGGTACTCTACTTCTCCATGAGACAATACCTGTTATCGTGAAGTAGAGTGAGAAGAAGATAACGTAGTTCCTCAGATACGGTACCTCCACGTATGGTTCTACGACGTACATACTACCAATGACTAGCGTAGCTATGGTAGTACTCACAACTATCTGAATTAGGCTTCTTAACTGTAATAACCTTAGCCTGGTAACGTAGTAGAGAGATGTTATGGATGATGCTATGTTGTATGAGATAACGTAGCTAGGTAACAGTACAGTAACTGCCATAAGTACTGTGAAGTCAAGTATGGCTCTACACCCAAGTATTGTTGAGAGAATTACTGGTACCAATATCATAGCTCCGAGGAGTGGCGCATTCTTAGTGAGAATGTCATTATTCCTGAGTACCTCTCGATTTGACTTACTGGTAGGGTTCAGGTTCACTAGTATGGATGTACAGAGAGCAAGTACATTCAGTAGTAGGTGGTCAAGTAGATTCACTAACTCAGTCCCCCTTTTCTGAACTGATCGTTATCACCAGACTTATATCTCTTAACCGATATCACCTAGGTAAAGAATACATGTGCTCTAGATCTACCTAATGTACTTCTCTAAAGTTCTCGAGAAGACTTCTCTCAATTCATCTGGGTTAAGCGATATGTACTTACACAGTCTAGCTAAGCTCATAGCGTAGATCTCAAGTAGCTCAAGAACTATCTTCTTTAATTCCTCAGGCTCGATACCCCTGATGGACTTTAACAGCAGCGCAACACTCTTACCGATGGGTGTTAATCTGTACCACTTAACCCAGACGTACTTCTCACCCGTCTTAATCTTCTCAATGCCCTCCTCGAGAATACCTTCCTCTACAAACATTCTGAGGTACCTAATTATCGTCTTATTCGAGTGGCCACGTAACTTCCTGATTAAGTCCTTCTGGTATGTCTTGTCGTGCATATCCATGTTCAGCAGTATGTCGATAGCTACTTTCGACCTGAAGATCGTTGAAAGTACGTTAATCCAGTACTCTCTCCTACACGGTAGCAACAATATTACTGGCCAGTACTTTAGCTCCTGCTCTCTCTCGGTAAGCACTCTCCTCACCCTATCAATACACTCTCGGTAGGTGGGTGTAGTAAAGTGTAGCCCTTACGCCTTTGGAATTTGCTCTTAGTAATTAGCTTATCATGGTAACGTTTATATGACGGAGTTTCCCTCTGTACACTGGAGTGTTGTTTAGGGAAGTGTATCTTCATGGGTAGCTGGTGTGAGTACAAAAGACCATTTACGCTAAAGGTCGCATTGATTGCTGTGTTTGCTGCTTTCTTCTACGCAATTCTCTGGCTTCCAGGAATTCCAGCTATCGGTATTCCAGGTCTCAAAATTCAGTGGACTGCATCAATGGCTTCTGTCATAGCTATGTTACTAGGACCTGGTCTTGCACCGATCGCTGTTCTCATAGGTTCTGTACTCAAGACACTGTACCCTCTAACTCCCTTCGGTATACCATTCATGTTCTGTCCAGTTCTTAATGCTATCTGTGTCTCCTTGATGTTGAGAGCAAGGAGTTTCTACCTCGCTTACCTAGTACCGCAACTGTACTTCATCACAATGCTGGTGCTCACATACTTGACACCAGTATTCTACGGATACCTCTACCCATACTACGTAGTTGGGCTTGCAGATGTGATAGCAGCTACAGCTCTTGTACTACCAGCTTACTTACTTAGTCGTGGAGTATTCACTACTACATCGTTGAAAACTGCTATTGGACTCTTCTTAGTTATGTTCATAGGTACTGAGGCGGATATTGTGCTAGGTGACTTTGCATTCTGTCTACCGATTGTACACCGTACACTCTTTGGAATTCCAACGGAAGCAGCTAGAATGGCATTTCTTGCTAAGCCACTGTACATAGCTATTGAGCACGTACTTAGAGCATTACTCGCTTACTTGGTAGCTATACCGTTGCTTAGTATAGTTCGTAAGAGTAGTAGGTTGAGGTATGTATTTGGTCTATAGTTTGAAGTGATGTAGCTATGTTGAGGAATAGGGATGTTGTCATTGAGTTTAGAGGTGTTTGGTATAGGTATCCACATAGTGATGACTACGCTCTCAAGGATATCAATTTGAGGATTTACCGTGGTGAATTTGTCGTTGTTGTTGGTCCTAGTGGTTGTGGTAAGTCAACTCTTGTTCGCTGTATCAATGGTCTGATACCGCACTACTATGGTGGTGAGTTGAGAGGTCAGGTAATTGTTTGCGGTTTAGATACTAGAGAGGTTACTGTTCAAGAGATTTCTAGGTACGTTGCAACAGTTCTTCAAAATCCTGAAGATATGTTGATCACTGATCTAGTTGAGGATGAGCTTGCTTTCACACTCGAGAACTTAGGTTACTCAGAATCTGAGATTAAGGAGAGAATTAGGTGGGTTGCTAAGTTACTAGATATCGAGCACCTACTAAGGAGATCAACACTAGATCTCTCTTATGGTGAGATGCAGAAAGTCGCTTTCGCAACAGCTCTCATACTGAAGCCTAAGATTCTTCTACTCGATGAGTTTACTAGTAATCTCGATCCGTACTCAGCACAGTACTTCGCATCTATTGTAGATGAGCTTAGACGTAAGGAGGGCACTACTGTCATCAATGTATGTCATAGGTTGGAGTACTTCCTCAAGTACTGTACGAGGTTAATTGTCATGAATTCAGGTAGAGTAGTAGCTGATGGTGATCCACGGACAGTACTTTACGATGTACTTGAGGATTACAATTACCCACCTTTAGTTTTCATCTTCAAGAACTTGAGGGAACTCGTGAATCTTTATGGTAAACCAATTACTGTTGAGGAGGGTAGATTAGTTCTTGAGAAATTCCTCAAAAGAATTAGTAATTGAGGTTCGAGATCTCTGGTTTAGGTACTCTAGAGAGAGTCCTTGGGTACTTAGAGGTATTGATCTTGAGCTATATAGTGGTGAGATTGTTGCTATTGTCGGTAGGAATGGTTGTGGTAAAACTACCTTGATTAAGCACTTCAATGGTCTTCTCAAGCCATGTAGAGGTATTGTGAAGGTCTTAGGTATGGATACGAGGTATGTAAGTACGAGTGAGCTGTCTAAGTACGTTGGTATTGTATTTCAGAACCCGATTTATCAATTCTCGTGTTCAACAGTATTCGATGAAGTAGCTTTTGCACTTAGACTACGCAACTTACCAAGTGATGTAGTTGAGAAGCTAGTTAACTCAGTTCTAAGTGAGTTAGGAATAGTTCATCTAGCTAATAGGTGCCCATATGATCTATCTCTTGGTGAGCAACGTCGTGTATCGATAGCGTCAGTACTCGTGTATAGACCTAAGGTTTTGGTACTTGATGAACCGACGACTGGTCTAGATTACAGGAGTAAGCTCTTTCTACTGAACGTCATAAGGAGGGAGAGGGAGAGAGGTTGTTGCATTGTGCTCGTTACGCATGACATGGAGTTTCTCTGTGAGTTAAAACCTGATAGAGTAGTCTTGATGGATGATGGGAAGGTAATCTACGTTGGTGATCCTAGAGAGGTTATGTATAGTCCTGAATTACTTAGTAGATGCAATCTAGTACAACCTCAAGTACCTGCGCTTTCCCGAGGATTGCTCTCAGCAAGGCCTCTATCAGCGAAGGAGTTCTTGAGTGAGTTCATGAAGATGAGGGATGTGAGTGGTACTCCGTAGAAGTTCAGTTACAACAGCTCTATTCTATAGACCTCGTGAAACAGTACTTCATAAACTCAATCCACTAACTAAGCTAGCAATGATACTGATCATAACAGCAGTCCTCTTCAACACAGATAACCCAATAAAGCTAGCTATTACACTTACTACGGTTCTCATACTCTTACACCTCGGTAAGGTACTGAGAAGCAGTCTAGTACTCATGACAACACTACTACCGATGTTTGCGCTGCTCTTCACAGTGTGTGCACTATCGTGGATGTACGTAGCTGACAAACCACCAACAACAGCAATCACAATAGCGACACTCATAACTACGAGACTAGTCATATTGACCTTATCACTTCCAATACTCTACTCAACTACGAGACTGAGCGACATAGCTAGATCACTCCTACTACTCAAGATTCCCTTAAGCGCAGTACTCCCAATAATTCTAGCCTATAGATTCATACCGGTACTCCTAAGAGACCTAGCAACAGTGTACGAATCACAGATCTCTCGTGGATTAAGCTTTAGGACGAAGAACCCAGTGAAGATAATCAAGAACCTAGTTCCAGTAGCGATACCAGCAGTAATCGTAGCTACATTGAGGGCTATAGACCTAGCTGAAGTCCTAGCACTAAGAGGTGTAGCACTCAAGAAAGTAAGATCTAGACCATCCATAACCCACTATGATGTACTACTGCTCGCAGTAGTAATAGCAATAGCAACAATACCCTTCACCACCTAAAATGAGAAACCTAAAAGTAGATACATTAAAAACCTAGAGAGAAGTACACAGTCGATAGAGCCGGGGTGCCCGAGCCAGGTCAAAGGGGGCGGATTCAGGGTCCGCTGGTGTAGGCCTGCGTGGGTTCAAATCCCACCCCCGGCACCACAAACCTAGCTCTCTAGCACCTCTATGTAGACTCTAACTCTCTTACCTATCAACCTAGCTGGAACCTGTACCTCAATAACAGCTCTTCTCCTAGTTTGTTTCTGCTGTTGCTGCTTCTTGGTCTTTCTCTGTGGTTTCTTCTCCTTAACAACAACTTCCTTAGGCCCAATTCTCTCAACTACCTTTGGTGATGTCTTAGCTACAACTTGTTCAATTGCACCGATACCCCACTTCGTTAGTGAGTATATTGCATTAGCTACTTCAGGTACCTCCGAGGGGAGAAATATTGAACCGCACTTAGGACATCTAACCTCACGTAGGTCAACTAACTCCATACCCTGGTACTCAGCCTTTATACCGTATACGTACCTCAATTCGAATCTACCATCAAATACAACAATAACTTCACTCCAATCAGCTCCACATCTAGGGCACTTACCGTAGCTCAAGTCTGATCACCGTATTGAGAAACCATGATTTACTTATAAGGTTGTTCACCTCTGTGGTTCTAGGGTTACTGTACTTAGAGGTGAGAGTACTTGATATCTAGAGCTATGATAAGGAATGTTGATGAACTTCGTGTAGCACCTGATGATGTAACTGCCAAAGCAAGAGAAATTGCTATAGCTCTTCTCGAAGCTGGATTGAAAGCAGCTGATCCTGTAACTGCTATTGAGAGAAACGTAGTTCTCGAAGGTGAGAAGCTAAGGATTAGAGACCTTGTCCTAGACTTGTCTAAGTACGATAGGGTACTTGTGGTTGGTGGTGGTAAGGCTTCAGCAGCTATGGCGTATGCTCTTGAGAAGGTACTCGATAAGTACATAACTGCAGGACTAGTAGTCGTACCCAGGGGTCTAGCTGAGACGTATAGGACTGAGAAGATTAGACTTCTTGAAGGTACTCACCCAATACCTAGTGAAGTGAATAGGAAGCACTGTGAGGAAATTATTGAGTTACTGAAGCAAACTACCGAGAGAGATCTCGTGATATGTCTCATATCCGGTGGTGGTTCAGCTCTTCTCTGCTGTCCATACGATACCATATCTATGGAGGATATGATGATGCTCACCAAGATACTGCTCAAGTGTGGTGCAAACATCAATGAGATCAATGTCGTGAGGAAGCATGTAGAGAAGCTCAAGGGTGGTAGATTAGCTAAGTTAGCTCACCCAGCAACCGTAGTCTCACTAATAGTATCTGATGTTGTTGGTGATCCACTCGATACAATAGCATCAGGACCGACAGCACCAGACCCATCAACGTATAGTGATGCAATAAGCATACTGAAAAGGTACGGTGTGTGGGATGAAGTACCGGAGAGCGTGAGGGAAGTACTGAGTAAGGGAGCTAGAGGAGAGTTGGAAGAATCTCCAGGACCCGAAGACCCGGTATTCATGAAGGTACATAACGTAATCATAGCTAGTAATGAGCTTTCTCTAAAGGCTATGGAGCAAAAGGCTAGAGAGCTAGGTCTAAACACCTTAGTACTGACATCGTATCTAGAGGGCGAAGCAAAGGAGGTAGGTAAGGTCTTAGCCTCATTAGCAAAGCAGGTACACTTTAAGGACTATCCACTTAAGAGACCATGTGCATTAATTGCTGGTGGTGAGACAACAGTTACATTACCTGCATACGGTGTTGGTTTAGGTGGTAGGAATCAGGAGCTAGCGCTATCAGCAGCATTAATGATAAGAGGTTTGAGAGGTGTCGTCATAGCATCTATGGGTACCGATGGTATAGATGGTAATAGTGACGCAGCTGGAGCTATAGTGGATGGGTATACAGTAGATGAAGCATTGAAGAAGGGATTAGACCCCTATGACCACCTAGCTAAACACGATAGCTACACGTTCTTCAAGAAATTAGGGAGACACTTAATCATGACAGGACCAACAGGAACAAACGTGAATGACATAATGACTGTAGTCTGTCTCTAGCTCCTTAACCTACGCGTTCAGAATACTCCGTAGAGTGGTCGCTTAGGTGGAACTACGTATCTACCTACAATTGGTATTTTTGCTCCACATTCGGGACAAGTCATATCCTCCCTTAGATTCCACTCAAGTATTTCGAAGCCGAATCTAGCTATGAGTCTCTTACCGCATTCCGGACAGTAAGTATGTTCGTACCTGTGACCTGGTACATTACCTATGTACACGAACTTAATACCTTCCTCTCTAGCTATTTCACAAGCCTTCTCAAGTACCTGTACCGGTGTTGGTTCTACATCGAGGAATCTGTACTCTGGGTAAAACCTCGAGAAGTGTAGTGGTGTATCTGGTCCCAGTTCATCAACTATGTACTTACACATCTTCCTTATGTCGTCGAAGTTGTCATTTACTGTCGGTATGATTAGGTACGTTATCTCTATGTGTAGACCTCTTCTCTTCATTTCCTTAGTAGCGTGAAGTACTGGCTCTAGTCTTGCCTTTATGTACTTGCTGTATACTTCCTCTCTGAATGCTTTCCAATCGACGTTTGCAGCATCTATGTACTTACACAGCTCATCTAGAGCTTCATCAGTTGCGTACCCATTAGTGACGAGGATGTTCATTAACCCCTCTCTCTTTGCTAACTTAGCGACATCTACAACGTACTCAAACCAAATTATTGGTTCATTATATGTGTAGGATATGCTCATACAACCATACGACTTTGCCTCCTCGACAACTAGCTCAGGATCCATGTGTCGGAGATGCCATGAGTAGTTCTTTATCGTTGTCTGCGATATCGGCCAATTTTGACACCATGGACATCTGAAGTTGCAGCCTACACTAGCTATGCTGTATGTTAGGTGATTTGGCCAGAAGTGGTAGAGCGGTTTCTTCATTACTGGATCAATACCTATTGACGATACCTTACCGTATGAGAGGAGAACTAGCTTACCACCCCTATTCTCACGCATACCACATATACCTGTAGCACCTGGAGGTATAACACACCTGTGAGGACATACGAGACACTGAAAGGTTCCATTACCTAGGTCCTTACATAATCTAGCTAGTACTTCAGGCATGTGGATGCACCTACGTTATGTAGTGCACCTGTGTAGAATATAAGATCTCTTGAGATTTGTTTAAGAGCTTTGAGAGTAGTTCTATGGGGTGTCTGTACGTGGGTTTACAGACAGATGCTATTCACTCACACGGTTACTACGATGAGGCTACAGGTACGTTCATACCACCGATCTACCAGGTAGCTATGTTTGAGCAAATTGTTGAGCCTAGACTCAGCGACCGTGGTGTTGACCTCAAATACTCTAGGGAGGAAAATCCAACTGTTAGATGTTTAGAGAGAGTAATTGCAAGGCTTGAAGAAGGTGATGATGCACTGTGCTTTTCAAGCGGCATGGCTGCAATATCCTGTGTGTACATTGGCTTACTCAGGAAGGGAGATAGAGTCGTGATACCTATGGAAGCTTATGGAACAACCATACAGCTCGCACTCGAGCTAAAGGAGAAATTCGGAATAGAGGTTGTTACCGTGTACCCAGAAACCGAGGAAGTAATCAATGCAGTGAACAGAAACACGAAGCTAGTCCTCGTTGAGACAATAACGAACCCAATGCTCAGAGTAATAGACGTACCTGAAGTAGCTAAGGTATGTAAGGAATACGGAGTTACACTAGTAGTGGACAATACCTTCGCAACACCAGTACTGTACAAACCACTGAGAGATGGAGCAACACTAGTTATCCACAGTATGACTAAGTATATAGCAGGTCACAACGATGTTATTGCTGGATCAGTAATTGGATCAAGAGAATTAATCCTACATCTATGGGATTGGAGAAGAAAATTAGGAACGATAATACCACCCTTCGAAGCGTACCTAGTACTTAGAGGAGTCAAGACACTTGAGCTTAGAGTTAGAAAGCACTGTGAGAATGCACAAGCAGTAGCTGAGTTCCTAAAGGAGCATTCAAGAGTTGAGGAGGTCTTGTACCCTGGATTACCAGATAATAGGTATCACGAAGTAGCTAAGAAGCTACTTAGAGGTGGATTTGGAGGAGTTGTCTCATTTAAGATTAAGGGAGGTAAAGAAGAAGTACGTAAATTCTTCAAGAACCTCAAAGTAATTAAACCAGCACCAAGTCTAGGAGGACCTGAGAGCCTAATAACGTACCCAGTGCTCAGTGCAGCAAGGACAATACCTGTAGAATTTAGGGAGAAATTAGGAATTACAGAGAACTTAGTTAGACTATCAGTTGGTCTCGAGGATGTTAATGACATAATCGAGGACCTAGATAGAGCACTTAAAGCAATTTAGTTAATCATCTTCGCCCTCTAATTAGCATCAAGAATTTCCTTAACAACCCCCATCTCCACCTATACCTCCACCTATGTCTATACCTCATCAACACACCCAATAGAAAAGAGAATTAGACACAGTAAAAGAACTTTTCCCTCACACAACAACAGGGTAAACCCATGTAGAAAGCCATATAAAGCCCTTAGAGATGACAAAGAGAGACGAGAACTGGGCCCGTAGCTCAGCCTGGTAGAGCGTCGGGCTCTTAACTTGGGTCTGAGGATCGATGACTGGGAGAGACCCGAAGGTCCCGGGTTCAAATCCCGGCGGGCCCGCCATACTCCCTCCTCCTCACCACAATCACTAGAGGCAAATCTACGACCCTTAAGATGTTAAGCTATAAATTAGCCTTAAGAGTTTAAACCTTAGATCGACTAGGGTTGTGACAGTGTATGAGACTACTGGCTTTGTCCGTAATACTGAGCTTACTCTTGATATTTACTGCCATAACGTCGATGTATGGTGATTATGAGGAGAAGGTTGTTTCATTACGTGGTCTCGAAAGGTATAGGATTACTATCGACTTTAAGGTGCTTCAGTATGGTTTTGTGTTGCCTAGTCTTGAGGTTTTGCTGAGTAACTCAAGTACCTTTAAGGTGTACCTAAACAGTAAGTTCACTCCCCTACCTGGATTTTACCTATTTTTGAGGCGTATTGTTGAGCGTAGACATGCGATGCTGTGCTGTGGTTCTTGGTATGAGCTTGAGATTCATAATGACGGTAGGTTCATGAGGTTTATTGTCAAGGTGCTTAATTCAACGTTTATCGTAACCAGGGTACACACCGTACCTGTACTGTTTAGTCAGGGATTGACGTATGGTGGTGGGTATTGGTACTTTACTGGAACAGCTTCAATCTACAAGCTTTCTCCGGACATGAGTAAGGTAGTGGAGTACAGTGATGATCCTATACCGGTGTTTCTGAAGGAGGAAGGGTACTTTCACCTAGGTGACCTGGATTACTATAGGGGCTTGTTGCTGATACCTATTGAGAAAACTGGATATGTGAGACCTGCTGTCATAGCTTGTTACAACGCATCGACGTTGGAGCTTGTTAGGTATGCGTATGTGCCTCAGGATCACATGCCGTGGATTGCTGTTGATGGGAGTGGTTACATCTATACCTCGGAGTTCTCACCTGTTCGTGAGATCTATGTGTATCACGTAGATTTGATTGGTAGGGGGAATTCTATTGAGCCTACTAGGATTTTGAGGTTGAGTTGTGAGTTGAGGAATGTCCAGGGTGGTGTTGTGCTTGGTGGTGGTAAGCTCCTTCTCTCAGCTGATGATGGTGATAATCTCTACGTTGTTGATTTGAGGAGTGGTGAGGTGAGTAAGTTAGTTACGTTACCTGGTCTCTACGAGATGGAGGGTATTGAGTTTGTTGGTGATGATAATTCGATCTATGTACTTGTGAATACTCATGAGGAGGAGAACATCGTGTACGAGCTCAAGTACTTTGAGAGAGGGTCTTCTCTAGAGGTATTTAGGTTGAGGACTAGTGATGTTGAGGTGCATGATAAGGTGATTATTAGGTACAGAGCATCTGAGGTCGTTCTAGGGGGTGTGCGGTGTGAAGCTACTGGATTTGGCATGAAGACTAACCTTGGGGTAGTGCTTGGTGTTGCTGTGGTGTGTGCTCTGTTGATTACTCTCTACCGGTACTTCAGGCTTAAGAGAGTAAAGTAGTTAGGTATCAGCTAAGAGAAACTTCTTCACCTACTCTGTGAGTAGGGGCTTCATCATCGATCCCTTAATGGTGAGTACGATTATCTAGGTTACTACTTACCTTCTCCATTAACTATTCAGTTCTTACCTTTACTTCATTCCTCAATCTAGTCCAAACTTCGTACATCACTAATGACTTTGCTGTACAGCATGTGTCGAGTACATAGTCTAGTAAGTTGTCTATGGTCGTGAGTTCATTGTGTATGCTATTTCTTACATAGTGCATCACAGGAGAACACAATACTCTGTACAATGTCTCTAGGTGGTAGAGTCTTGCTATGCTCAGTCCATGACTATACGCCTTCACCACTATTTGATCTATGTCCTCTACCTCTAGACTACTGAGTTTCTGTAGTGAACTTACTTCACTTAGGAAGTCCATCTCAAATGCATCTATTGGTTCAGCGAATTCATCGCCTATGACAGCACTTGCCAGTAGAACTTTATTGGAGAGGTGTCTACTCGCTATCTCAATTGCTAAACCGCTTGTGTTGAGTACATTACTGTGCTTGACTATGTTCATAAGTGCTCTACTCACTTCACTTTCCATTTCCATACCGTTTACTGAGCTACCTACTGTTAAGTACATTGTCAAGATCTTGAGGTCATGGAGGAACCAGTTGAGGTGCTCAAATACTATTACCCTATCCACGTAGTATGGATCTTCTTTAGCTTCAAGTACTTCTCTGAAGTACTTAATAGCTAGGCTCAGTACCTCTTCAAAGCAATTGAGTTCTGTAGCTTTTACCCTAGTCTCTAATTCATGACTTACATCTAGTAGGTATCTCGTTACCTCACTGTAGTTACATGTCTCGACAAGTATGGTACTGAGTTTAAAGAACTTCCATTCCAACCAGTCAATTAATTTCAGTTTCTTAGCTATGTGCTGAACTAAGTGATTGCTACTAGTTACTGATTCCAGTAGGTGAGTTGACTGATTTAATTCCTGGATATGTGTAATGAGTTCTCTGTGGAATCTATAGGTGTTGAAGTTGTTCTTAATCACTAGGTTTAGTAAGTGAATCAGCACAGTGTATAATACGTGGTTGTCTTACTTCAGTATTTCAGTTAGTAAGATTATGGGGTCTATGTTCCTGTCTACTAGCTCTTGTTGAAGGAGCCAGTATGTGAAGATACCTAGTGCTAGCTTCTTCACGTAGTACGTAGTTGCTGAATTGTACTTCTCTAGTAACTTAAGTGGTGTAAATCTTAGCTGTATCTTTGTACTATCTAAATTCAGTACCATTCTCGTTTCTTGGTCTAGTGGTTTATCGACTAGGAAGTTCTGTGGTACCTCTGTGCTTAGGTAGGATCTCCAGCCAATACCCCTACTGGTGTAGAGTACGTACTCTCTCGTAGCTACTACTATTGATGAGTTTGGTAGCTGCACCATAAACCCTCTCTTCTTTAATGTTTCGTAATCCTTTTTGACTAATTCAGCTATGTTCTTCGGTGTTGATGTTGTTAATCTTATGAGTACTGCCTTCTTTACAGCTACTCCCTTCTCTTCAAACACTATAAACCCTTCATACCTCCTCCTTCTCGGTATTACATGGCCACTTCCAATCTGTACTCTTCCAAGGTGTATTGCCACAATACCGAACTTAGGTAGTGCTTTACTGTATTTCCTCAGTGCATCGCCTACATACTTGAGCATCTGGTATACTTCTCGGTACCTTCCCTCAACCTCACTACCCACACTAATCGACCTCCATAGTTATGTCCAGTTCATTGAGTAGGTTCTGGAAGTGTCTGAGTACCTGCTCATTGTACACAGTGCTCTCGAGTAGTCTACGAAGTACGTCGGATTCGGTACTAGCTTCATGCAGTCGAAGCTTCATCAAGGCCTCGTACAGTGCTCTGATGCTACCGGGATTCCTCGAGGACCAAACTAGCTTAGTAACGATGTCAGCAACTAGTTCTTCGAGGTCAGTACTACTTCTCAGCATTGGGAGTAGGGACCTGAGTATGTACCTGACATCGCTTTTCTGAAGTGGATCAAGTACGTAGATGCTGAGTATTCCTCTCTGGTACGATAACCATCTCTCAAAGCTTAGCTTATTTTCCTCTGTGAGTATTGGTAGCACTGCTACTACGACCTTTACGTGTTCTTCATGACTTCTACTCGTTAAGTGGTTGAAGAAGGTCGATAATCCTCTCCAATCGAGACCTGGTACCTCTATGAGAGGTTCAAACTGATCCCATAGTAGAGCTACCTTCAGATTTAGCTTCTCAATTAATCTACACATAGCTAGAACTAGCTCATGGATACTAGCTCTCGTCTCTGTAGAGGACTTAACTATCTCCTTCATGCTGGGAATTAGTGATTTGGCTTGAGATAGTACTCCCACCTCATCTAGATTATCGATGAAGTCTACTGGTGAATTACCTATGTGAATGGGTCCATATGGTGGTCCTCTAGCTAGATCACTAACTACATACTCAAGTAAATTACGTATCAATTCGTTAACTTCAACGTAACTCCTTCTCATGTACTCAAAAGCATACCCAACTCTAAATCTAATGACGAAGAATCCTCTCCTAATTAGTTCACTACCGATAGCTTTGAGCAAGTGCGTTTTGCCGAAACCGTAGTCTCCAATGATGATTGTGGGTCTATATCCTTCAGCTAGAATTCTAGCCTTTACGCTTCTGTAGTCAATGTACTTAGTCCTCTCGATATCACTTAGAGATTTAAGCTCTTCGGCATCAATTAGTGTAAGTGTGCTCTGCACACACCTCCCATTAGGTGCTTGGTATGTTGAGGATAATTAATTATTTACGACTCACAATTACCTGTACTAGATAACTACGTAGAGCGAGTACGTAACTGAGTACCTTCTAAATCCTCTTCTAGTATCCGGTATAGCAGCTCCACCCCACTTCAGTATGAAACCCCTCCTTCTCAACTCCTCAAGTAACTTCATTACTTCGATACTGGTTAGGGGTGAGTAACCTCGCTTTACGAGTTCTCTATTTATTTGTTCAAGAGTTAGTGGAATACGTAGGTGAGGTCTATACACGAGATCTACCTTAGCTTTCCCCCTCTTCACACTAAGTTCCTTAATACTGAGTATAATCTCATACATTACTTCAGGTGATGGAAAAATTTCACTAGGGATTTCAGCCTTAAGTAACCAAGTTGAGAGCAAAGGATTGAGAACTATTACTTTGTCTCCTAGGTCTTTACTACATTGCACTAATTTGAGGGATTTGAGTAGAGAAATCATGTTGTTGAGAGTCGTCTCATCAGCAACTTCCTTAGAAAGTAATTCATTCCTTAATACGTCTAGATCTACAACTCTACATCCAGAGGAAGTTATCTTCTTTAGAAGTCTCAGTAGTTCTCTGAAGCATCTAAAAGTGAGGAATCTTTGAATAATTGTGAATTTCCATTCACAATCCCCAGACTTCAGTGATGTTAGCACCTTTTGTCCATCCTCGAGTAGAATTACCTTAAGGTTATTTCCTCTACCTTCTCTCCTCACTAGACCAAGGTAGGATAAGATCTTCAGATTCTCCCTCAGCACCCTATCACTGACACGTAACCTACCTCTAAGTGCATTAAAGTGACAAGAACCACCAAGATCATTAATTACTTCAAGTACTTTCAGTAATGACCTAACTGAAATCCTACTAATTGGTAGCTTAACAGCATGCGTTCGAGCATGTGGCATGTGGACTCCATACAGGTAAGTGCTGAGTATCAACTTAATCTTCCTCAGAGCAGATGTACGTATTATGGTGTAGGTAATGGGCTACTCAATACAGTACTCAATCTCTGACTCAGCATGTGAAACACCCCTAGCTTGCTCAAGTAACTTATCTATTAATCTGATGTAGACCCTAATTCCGTACTTCTCGTGAATTAGCTCAGCAATGTGCTTGAGGTACTTGGGCTCTGTCTTACCAATACCCCTGAAGTGACTAGACAATGTATTGACAGGAACATACTGCTGTAGGACGTACTTGACTTTAGTGAAGTCAATACCTAGCTCAAGTAGTTCCTGAACTAACTTCAGAATATCAACTTCACTAATCAACGTAGGTACAACAACTGTACGAATCTCAAGATCAATACTACTACCAATTAGCAATCGAAGGCTCTCTATTATTTTTCTAAGCAGATCCCTCATAACCTCGATATTGAGTCCAGTAACCTCACTGTACTTAGCTACATCACTTAAAGGAGCTTTAACATCACACGTTACGTGATCTAGCAAACCACGTCTCAGTAATCTACCAAGCACACTAGGTCTCGAGAGATTCGTATCCAGACTACATGCAAGATCAAAATCCCTCGCTAAGGTAAATACCTCCTCAAGAGTATTGGGGTGAAGAGTTGGTTCACCTCCAGTAACGTGAATGTACTTAACACCTCCCTCACTAATAAACCTCTTCAATTCATCAGCTGTAATCTCAAGTACTCTCTCACCAAGAACAACATCCCTAAAGCAACACCAAGGACACCTAAAGTTACACCCTGGTAACCAAAGCATTAATGATAATCCATAACCAATTAGAGGAGCCCTATCAACCCTTGAAATCAGCAACTTCACGCAATGAGCACCTCCTACAATTTAGTTAAACTCTCAGCTTTCTAAGCATAACTCTAGCTATTAGCACAACTACTATCAGCAATGCTACACCTATTCCTGGTGGTATGAGTATGTACGTGCTGAACTCACCCTCTATGAGTGATAGGGGTAGTACCATGATGAGTATGGTAGCTACTACCTGAGCTGGTAATAGGAATAGCTGGACGATATACTCCTTAATGTGTAGCGATCTTTGTTGTAGTGTTACCTCGAGTTCACTAACTGTTACAGGTAGTTGAGTAGCTCTTAGATACGTTCTCAAGCCTAGAAGTAGTGTTAGATCGATGTGTATGTGTAGTGCTACTCCGTACGAAATTAGTACAGCCACCAGGGCCATTACTGAAGTTAGCAGTGCTACATCAGGTAGGTGCAGTACTGTACTTAGCACTAGTAGAGCTAGTGATACTGCACATATCGGTGTTGTGTAGTACCTTAGAGCTAACTTCCTTATGTAGTGACCTAGGTGCCTTATCTCGAGACCAGCGGTGATGAAGTGCCACGATATGAATCCAATTAGTGAGGTTGTGCTTGTTAGAATCGTGTTAGGTGCTATGACTATAGCAATCATCAATATGCCAACGATTATTGATGGTATTATCTCAGCTCCTTCTATTGATACGTAGTTTCTCACGATGTAGTCAATCACTGGTGTGAGGATTATTGCAGTACACACTCCAACTGATACTTTGATTAGTTTGTTCCGTAGTAGGGTTTTCATTAGAGAATTGAGGTCAGTGATGCGTGGTTCATGTAGAGATATAGTGATTGATTCTCCAAATACCACATCTAGCGGCTTAGCTGCTAGTTCATGCCCTGTAATATACATAAGCAGTATTGCCGCAACAACTACGTAGAGTAGTGTTGCTGCAACAGCTGGTGTGAACCTAGCTTCTGCTATGTCGATTACCGCCATTGCAATTGCTGAGCTAGGTAGTAAATGTGGTACGTACTCGATCTTTAGCCATATGAAGATGGGTCCTAGTACGGATAGGGGTACCATCACTACACGTACAGTACTTAGAGCATTACTCAACCTAGCTAAGTTACAGTAACGACTCAACTCTGGTAGTGAGGTAATGTACTCAACCGTGAATCTCAATGCTACTAGAGAGAGTAGACTAGATAGTACGTACATGAAACTGCGAGGAGATGAGACTACTAGCCACACAACCGTGTACACCATGTATGGCATGTATACTAAGATATCGGTAAGTATCGAGGAGAATACTAGCGTTCGTAGTGAAGTTGATGATACGTAGATTAGATCTAAATCCTCTAGAAGTACATGTGGTATTCCTGAGGGAACCCCAAGACTACCATACTTCCTACCTCTAGCAAGCCCCTTCTTACGTAGTCTAGGTGCTATGGCTGAAAGTATGAGGATTACAGCAAATGCGGTGGACAGAGCTAATTCAGTTAAATCTCTCGACATCAAAGTAACTTGTGACCTACTACTTCTCTCTAGAAATCTCGGTAGGATACCAAGCGCACCTATGGCTAGTGCTAGGTATGAGAATTTAAGTGCTCTAACCGTAGCTAGTGTCTTGTAGTAAGTGAGCTTGAGTAAAGTCGATAACTCACTCACCTGTAATCACCTTTAGGAGAGCATCCTCAAGTGTAGATACCTTCATAGCTTGCTTAACCTCGGTAATAGTACCCTCAATTACCTTGATTCCACGATGCATTATGCATACTCGATCTGCAATTCCTTCAACCCAAGGGAGTACGTGACTTGATAGTAGAACTGATGAACCGGACTTAACGAGTTCCTTAATCTCCTCCTTGAGCACTTTCTGAGCTAGGACGTCGAGAGCCATGTATGGTTCGTCCATGACTATAAGCTTGGGTTGAGGTATGAAGGCCATCGTTAGTATTAGCTTCTGTATGTTACCTCTCGAGAGCTTAGATACCTTAACCTTCTCAAGACCTTTCAGCTCGAAGCGTTCGAAATAGTACTCCGCTCTCCTCTCAGCAAGCGATTTCTCGAGACCACGAATAGACGCTAGTAAGTACACATACTCCATAACAGTTAGCTCACCGTAGAGTACCGGATTGTCTGGTACGTAGGTGACGTACTTGAGTGCCTTGGTTCGTTCACGATGTACGTCGTAACCCATGACCTTGACTGAACCACGGCTTGGTGAGAGGAGCCCAACTACTGTCCTCAAGGTGGTTGTCTTACCAGCACCATTAGGGCCAACCAATGAGTACACTATGCCCTCATCTATTGCGAACGTAAGTCCACGAACTGCAGGGTAAGAGCCATAGAACTTCCAGAGATCGTTGACCTCAAGTACCTGCATCGTGGGTGTAGAGTTTTCTTGACTGTAATTAAAACTTTACACCTTGACCCGCATCCTACACCCTAGGTACTAGGTGGGTTAGGTACTGCTACGTAATTCACTTAAGAGCTTCAACACCACTCTTAACTCGGAAATACCATCCATAGACAGTACTGTTACATGCTTCGCCTCACTACGGTCTCTGAATCGTTTATGTGCCTCCATAGCCCACTCTTTGCTCTCAGTATCACAATACCTAACCTCTCTATCAGTGCATCCGACATAGCAGGTTCATCGAGACCGGGCTTTATTAGGACTAGTGTCTCTGCTTCAGATAGCTTATTTCCGTGTTCATCAAGTAGTTCTATGGTTATTGGTTCCTGAATTAAGTACCCTATGGTTTCTGAGGTAAATTCCATAACTGGTACAGCAGTGCTACTCTCGGTAGGCCATATACCAAGTTGTTCAGCTACCTCTGGTGGTATAGCTATGATAGGTACATCGGTTTCAGCACCTGCACTAGCTAGAGCAACAATCTCAATGCTTCTATCCCTTGACTAAAGCCTATCTTTGACTCGCACAACCATGTTCAAGTTCCCTTAATCAGCTTCTTGACATCTACCTTTATCTTGAATTTTCTAAAGCAGATTTTCAGATCTCTCCTCAATTTTAGTTCTCCTCTCAGAAGTGCTTCAAATTCCTCTCTCGTCAGTACCAAGACTACTCTTCTCCCCCGATTGTACATCTGGGCTTCCCCAAATATTCCACAACTTGATCCCAATATACTTCACGCTACCATGCCCAGCTGTATGCCATGTCTTTACGTAGGTCATAACTTTAACATTTGGGGTACTTCTCTCTTCTCTATGGTGATTATGGTTGAGGAGGGTCGCTCTTGTCCTTGATCGTAGAGATAATGTTGCTATTGCTCTTCGTGATCTCAGAAAAGGTGAGAGAGTTCGCGTTGAGGTTAATGGTGGGGTTATTGAGGTGACGTTGTTAGATGATGTTCCTTTTGGTCATAAGTTTGCTATTAGGGAGGTTAGGGAGGGTGAGTACATAGTTAAGTGTGGTGAGGTTATTGGTCGTGCTACTAGACTGATTAAGGTTGGTGAACACGTTCACGTTCACAATGTTGAGAGTGTAAGGTTTTCACCACGTACCTGAGGTGTCGATATGTATGAGCTTAGAGGTTTTGTAAGACCTGACGGTAGAGTTGGATTCAGAAATCACGTACTTGTTCTCCCTACTGTTGCTTGTGTTAGTGAGGTTGCTATGAGGGTAGCTATGAAGGTTGAAGGTGTTGTTGCTGTGTGGAATCCCTATGGGTGTACTCAAATTGGTAGAGATCTCGAGATAACTACGAGAACTCTGATTGGTATTGGTAGAAATCCAAATGTATTTGCTGTACTTGTCCTCGGTCTTGGTTGTGAAACTGTTGATACTGATAAGGTTGCTGATGCTATTGCTAAGACAGGTAAACCTGTTGAGGTTGTTAGAGTTCAGGATGTTGGTGGTATTTTGAGAGCTGAGGAGCTTGCTACATCTATCGTTGCTAGGTTTCGTCAAGAAGCTTCAGTACAGAGACGTGTGAGTGTTGATTTCTCATCACTTGTAGTTGCTGTTGAGTGTGGTGGTTCAGATACTACGTCAGGTATTGCTGCTAATCCTGTTGTTGGCTACGTAGCTGATAGAGTTATTGATCTAGGCGGTACAGTTATTATGTCTGAAGTACCTGAGATGATTGGTGCTGAACACATCCTTGTTAAGAGAGCTGTATCGAGAGAGGTCGCTGAGAAGTTACTTCAGTTAATTAGGGAGTGGGAGGAACTAGCTAAATCAGCTGGTGCCGATATCAGGGGTTCACAACCAACTCCAGGTAATATTGCTGGTGGGATAACGACATTGGAGGAGAAGTCTCTAGGTGCTATCTTGAAGGGGGGTACTAGACCTATTGTTGGTGTTCTTGATTATGCTGAAGAGCCGAAAAGTAGGGGATTATGGGTAATGAATACACCAGGATTCGATATTGAGTCTGTTACTGGTATGGTTGCTGGTGGTGCTCAGGTAGTGCTCTTCACAACAGGTAGGGGAACCCCTGTAGGTTCAGCTATAGCTCCTGTCATTAAGGTAACAGCAAATTCAGAGACCTACAGGAAGATGAGAGATATAATTGACTTCTATGCAGGTACTGTAATTGAGGGAGTAGAGACCATCAAACAAGTAGGTGAGAAGTTATTTAAAGAACTGATTGAGGTACTTAATGGTAAGTTAACCAAGTCGGAGATTCTGAAGCATAGAGAATTTGGCATAATGAAGGTATCGCCATCACTTTAGTTACCACATGTAGGAAGTGGAGTAATGTAGTAACACATTATATCTGTAACTAATAAAGTGGTAGTAATTACCTCAATAAATGGATTACAGGTATTTTTCATAAAAGAAATTCAGAAATTCCTATGTAGTGGGTGCTATCTTGAGTATTGAGTACGTGGAGATTTTGAAGAGGAGAGCACAGCAATTTGTTAAGTATGGTGATGTAGCTTTACAGAATGAGGACTATGACTTAGCATGCTTTATGTACCATCAAGCTAGTGAGCTATACCTTAAAGCCATACTACTTAGATTAACAGGACATGTACCTCGATTACATTCGATTAGACAATTACTTGCTCTCTTAATCAAAATTCTCGAAGAGGTATTTCACCAGAGACTTAATGATATAATTGACTTACTGAGATACTTTACCTCACGTTATAGGAGCGAACTTAAGCTTCTCGATGAAGTTTACGTACAGGCTAGATATGCTCCTCGAAGATATTCAAGGGAGGAATGTGAGAGTTTAAGAGATTTATCTAGACACATACTTGAGGTGGTGAAGCTTATTGAAGAGAGACTTTCAAGCATCTGAAGAAGTATACCTTAGAATTAGAGCAGAGATGTTTCGTGAACTACTAAAGTGGAGGCACTACCTAAAGTACTTAATTGAAGCTAGTGAGAAGGTACTTGGTGAGAATGCTGAGATCTATGTCTTCGGTAGTGCTATTGAGGGTAAGTTAACTGCTGATAGCGATGTTGATGTAGCTATCGTACTACCTCAAGTACCTTCCTCTGGTGCTGAGAGAGCTAAGGTGATTGATAGGATCTTTAGGTATATGGAGGAGAGGGGTGTTCCTTGGTGGTATCCCTTCGAAATTCACTTAGTGACTAGAGAGGAAATGGAGGTATTGAAGAGAGGAGGAGCTAAATTCTACAACGCTAAAGAACTAGTCAAGTAGATGCATATTGCTACTAGTGTGTGACTTTCTTCACTAGGTACCTGGGTGAGTCAATTGGTCTTCCTAGTAATTCTCCAAGTCTATACGATAGGAATTGTAGTGGTATTGCAAATGCTATTGGTGCTATATGTCTTGTAGTTGGTGGGACGAGTAGTGTGGGTACACCTACCATACGTAGATTTTCATCGTGCTCAAACCCTACACTGATTACGGTAGCTCCCCTCTCCTTAGCTACTTTCATTAGAGGGTACGTAGCTTCTGCTGCTACCTTCTCGACGGGTACTATGAATATGGTGAAGAAGTTCTCACCTATGAGTACTATTGGTCCATGTTTGAACTCTCCTGCTTCAATACCTTCAGCGTGAATGTATGCTACTTCCTTGAGCTTAAGTGCTCCCTCTAGTGCTATTGGGTACGTAATTCCCCTAGATATGACGTATCCACTCCTACACTTTACTATTTTCTTAGCTGCTTCAGAAGCTACTGCATCAATGTTCTTCATGTGTTTGGTAAGTTCCAAAGCATACTTCTTCAGCTCTTCAACTCTATTCCTGAACTCTGAGGCTGATAGCTCTCTCCTCTCCTTCGCTACTCTTAGAGCCACTATGTAGAGTACTGCCAGGGTAGAGGTAAAGGTCTTTGTTGCTGGTACAGCTAATTCAGGTCCTGCCGCTATTGGTAAGTACAGATTCGAGAGATTTGCTAATTTAGAACCTATGTAGTTTGTTATTCCAAGAATTGTTGCACCTCTAAGCTTTGCTTCGTATACTGACTTTATGACATCTGATGTCTCTCCTGACTGTGATATCGCTATCACGACAGTTCCTGGTCCTACATTCTCAACGTAGTATAGTGGGAATTCAGCAGCACTAACAACTATTGGACTTATCTTAGCTAGTTCAGAGAGATAGTATGAACCTACGAGTCCTGCATGGAGACTAGTACCGTCAGCAATTATGTATATGCTCTCAGCTTCTTGGAGTAGTCGAGAAGCAAATGTCAGGTACTTTTCCTGAATTGACGATAATGTCCTCAGTAGAGCATACGGTATCTCATAGATTTCCCTAAGCATATGGTGTGGAAATCCATCAGTGTAAATATACTCCGCCTTTACTTCAAGTGGTTTAAATTCCTTCTCCAAAGGCCTCATCTCTTTTACATCCATGAAGCGTACACCATCTCTAGATAGAACAGCTAACTCACCACCCCTAAGTTCCGTAACTACGTCAGTAAAACCATGTAGAGAGCTCCTTGTTGAAGCTATAGCAATCAGATCTCTCGATAACCCAACATAGAGTTCCTGAAGAGAGGTGTAGGCAAGTATCGATCTCGATTCAGCATGTAGAACTACAAAGCTAAAGAAACCTTCAAGTTTCCTAGCTACAGCAGCTACAGCTTCCTCTACACTTATACCCTCTTTCAACTCATCCTCCAGCAAGTGAGCTATAACTTCGAAATCACAGCGAGAAACTACTCTATGCCCTTTCACAAACAATTCATCCCTTAACATCTCGTAGTTTGCTATAGCACCATCACCAACAACAGCAATCAAACATGAGCAATCAGCGTGTGGATGAGCGTTATCCACATGTGGTCTTCCATGTGTAGAGAACCTGGTATGACCAATAGCTACATCACTTCGGCAAGAGGATAGGGCACGATCCCGATACACCTTATTGATATCACCAACACCCTTGCGTACCTCAATAATATGGTCTCTAAGGAAGGCTATACCAGCTGTATCTGAACCCCTAAATGCCATCCTCCTCAAACACTCAACAACGATACCAATGACGTCCGAACCCGATCTCGAAATCACACCACATACACCACCCACATCCATCACCTCATCAATTAATTTACACCAGTAACTTTACACCGAAGTCCCTGAGCAACCTAGTAACAACCTCTCTAACCTCCTCCGGAGTAGAAGCTTCATCAATAAGCTCATCAATTATCGGCTTTATCTTTGAAACATTGAGTTTTCTAATCACGTACTTAGTCCTACCAACAAAGCTTGGTGATACACTGAGCTTCCTAATACCAATGGATATCAGTATAGGTATGGCATAGACATTACTAGTCATCTCACCGCAGATCTCAACATCTAGGCCACACCTCCTAGCTCTCTCAACAACATCCCTAATTAACCTTAGAACAGCAGGATGAAGTTCACTATAGAGATGAGCTACGCGAGGATTCTCTCTATCTACAGCAAGAACGTATTGCGTCAAGTCATTTGTACCCAAGCTTATAAACTCTATTGGTCCTGCTTTAACGAACCTATCAAGTAAGATGGCAGCAGCAGGTGTTTCAACCATTATACCGAGCTTTGGTCTCGAATATCTCACACCTTTCTCTCGAAGTTCATTCTCAACCTCTTCCACGATCTTCATAAACTCCTTAACCTCGATAGGACTTGAAACGAGAGGTAACATAATCCGTAATTTATCACCAACCCTAGCTGCGAGACGTAGAGTAGCTTCAATAAATGGCTTCAGCAACTCGTCCCTGTACTGAAGCAGAAGCCTAATACCACGAAGGCCAAGTTGAGGATTCGATTCAGGTGTTAACTGTAGGAACTTCACAGGTTTATCAGCACCAATATCAAGTGCACGAACTGTTACCTCTCCATCAACTGAGTTCACTATCTCCTCAAGTACCTTCTCAATATCTTCAGCAGTTGGGGGAGAAGATCTACCCATGTAGACGAACTCCAGACGAAGTATACCAATACCTTCACCACCGTAAGACTTAAGCACCTTTGCCTCCTCAATAGAACCTACATTACAGAGGACATGGACTCTAATACCATCTCTAGTCACAGCTTCTTTAAGTGCTTCCTCCCTACATACCCTACTCAATTCTCTATACATCGCAATTACGTCACGATACCTCTCAAGAGTACTCTCTCTCGGATTAATTATCAAGACACCATTTATGCAGTCAAGGATACATGTATAACCGTCACTCAATGTAGATACGTCGAGATCACTAACTATCAGGTACGGTATTCCATAGCTCCTAGCTAGTATAGCTACATGCGATGTTAAACCACCTTCTCTTGAGACAATACCACTGATACCACATCGAATTAGGTTCATAAAGTCTAGTGGTAGTATCTTATCAGCAACAACAACCTTACCCCTCAGAAGCTTTACTTCCTTCTCGTAGACCCCCATCAAAATACCTATCAACCTTGTAGCTAGATCCTCCAAATCGTGAACTCTAAGAGCAATAGTAGAGCTGCTAGCCTCCTTAAGCTGTTTAGCATATCTTTCAAATACATTCTTCACAGCTACCTCAGCCCTAATTCCTTCAGAGAGTATAAGCTCGGTAGCTTCAGCTACTAACGCTTCTAACATCATGACCTCAGCATCAAGTAGATCCTTTTCCTCCTCTGGTGCAGACTCCTTAAGCTTCTCAAGCTCCTCCATTAACCTCTTCTTCGCTCTCTCAAGTCTATCTACCTCAGCATTCACATCACGAACCTTCTCACTCTCAATAGCACCCTCCAAGACTACTTTCCGTTTAAGAACAGCAATAGCACTGTACGTCAAACCTGGTGAAGCTACTAATCCCCTATAGATCCTCTCCACATCAACACCTCCAAACACTGGAATTACAATTGAGGTGGAGAACTCAGCGTCTCAATCATGAGACAGTTACTCGAGTTAAAGTACTTATTTATATTCACTTACACTTAACACCTCTCTGAAGTGTAGACAAGGTGTTGAGTCATGACCGGCGTAGTAATTGTATCACATGGTAGGTTTGTTGATGGGATACTCGACTCTGTAAGGATGCTCCTAGGCTCTGATGTACTGAATAAGGTCACTAGCGTCGTATTGACTGAAATGGATTCTGTTGAAGGGCTTGTACAGAGAGTTAAGGAAGCTATTGAGAAGGTAAGAGATGAAAATGGAGTACTTGTATTAGTTGATCTCTTTGGTGGTACACCATCGAGAGCAGCTGCCATGATAGTTATTGAGAACCCTAATGTTGAGGTAGTAGCTGGACTCAACTTACCAATGCTACTACAAGTCCTTCTAAATCTAGATAAACCTGCTAATGAACTTGCAAAGCTAGCTGTTGAAGCAGGTAGGGAAGGGATAATACATGTAAGCGAGAGAATTAGGGAACAAGTACTGAAGACTAAGGAGCAGTAACCCACTAGGTATCTAGGCCTTGACCAGACCTTTACTCTTTAGTAGCTCATAGAAGTCCTGAGCTTTTTCACTGGGAAGCATCTGGTACACTAATCTAATACCCATCCTCACCATCTCTTCAAAAGCCTTGACATCATCCATATCAACAGCAAAGCTCTTAACAACGAGAACCTTACCCTCTTTCCAAGCACTTTGCCCAACATTAACCCAATCTATACGTAGATTACTCTCTTTAATTAGCTTCAGACAGGTAGTTGCTTTAGCTACAATTATCATTATATTGCTCCTCTCGTCAAAATTTCGGTTTCGAATCTTCTCAATAGCTTCACTGACCTTTAGCACCTCAACCTTCGTATTTGGTGGTGCGAGTGCAATCTGAAGCTGCTTCAGTATAGGGTTTGAAGCTATAGTATCGTCAACGACCCAAATCTCATTTATGCCATATGCATTGACCCAACCAACAGTAACCTGACCGTGGATGTACCTATCATCTATTCTTATCAACTTAATAGGCATAGTAACTCAACTCCACGCTCTTTAAAGAGGTAGGAAGCGAGTAGGGGAATTAAAATTTAGGTTAAGTATTAAGGAAGGAAAAGATAAGGGGTTATAGGTGGCTTAGCCAGGTGCTAGGACGCCTATCAGTCCAAGTACGAAACCAATTACGAAGTACAGCCCAAGTACCTTTATCGGTGAAATACCCTTCTTCATCAATGCAAATGCTCCTAGGAAGAATGCCAGTGGTATTAATCTAGGCATTATCTTATCGATACACTCCTGTATTGATATTGCTGCACCCTTCATACCAACAATCTGTAATGGTACCTTAACATTTACGTAGGTTACACCTAAAGCAGCAATAACTGCAACTGCTAAAGCGGCTAGTGCTGTTCTGATAATCTCTATTCTACCTGTCCTTAGTATAGTTGCAATACTTAGGCCATACTTGTAACCGTAGTACAGTAGAAGCCAACCAACGATGAACACAACTGGTATCCAAAGTACTGCTGCTACAACTGGTCCTACGAAACCTGCAGTCATAGCTAGTGATGCACCTATACCAAAGGCAATTGGTCTCCAGGTGAACCAGAAAATACCATCACCGAGACCAGCTAGTGGTCCCATGAGTGATGTCTTGATGCCACGAACGGTCTCCATGTCTGCTCCACTCTCTTCTAGTGCAGCGTCTATACCTACGATCAGTGGTATCATAACTGGGTTTGTGTTGAAGAACTCATTGTGCATCTTCATCCAAGTCTTCAATTCATCCGGTGTCTTCCTCAGTTTCTTCTCTATGTGAGTCATGATGAAAGCGTAAGCTGAACCTTGCATTCTCTCGTAGTTCCAAGCCCATTGTGACGCAAAAGCAATCTTGAGAAATGTCTTCACTAAGTCCTTCTTAGTGAGAACACGCTGCCCTTCTGTAGGTGTGGCAGTAGTTGGTGCTGCAGCTCTAATAGCCTCCCAAAGTTCTTTGCGCCAAACAAGGAATATTAGACCTGCAACCAGTAATGCAACACCTAAGATGGGTAGCTTTAGGTAGGCTATGAGGACGTAACCTAGTATCAACCATGGAAGCATTTCACTAGTGTAGAGTAGCTTTAGCAACCAACCTAGACCAATAGCAGGCATTAACCAACCTGCGACGCCAAGTGCGGTGAAAATCTTCTTCACTATTGGTGTATTGACGAAGGTCCTCAACGTCTCCACTGCCTGTGGACTCATGCCCAATGCCGCAAATGCGACAACTGGGATCAGGTACGCTATAAACCACTGGAATGTACCTAGAGCAACTACTGGTCCAATAGCACTAATATTACCTGAATCAATGAGCCTATCAACTAGGTGTGAGTAACCAACACAACCCATTCTAGCTAAGACAACCTCTATGTACATAGCTAGTAGACCTATTGGAACTACCAGAGCTACTATGCTAGAGAGAGCTTCTGTCGTAACCTCAGTAATACCTAGGATCTTTGCAAACATCACTGCTACGATTGTTGCAACCCAAGCACAGGGTGCAGCAGCACCACCAATAGGGAAGACACCTAGGTACACTAGCTCTAACATTGCTGATAGGACGAGAGCGACTTCAGGAATACCGAGTATGAATCCAGCGATAGTACCTATGAGGAGTGGTTCAGTGAATCCTAGTGGGTTAAAGCCAAGAAATGTATAGACAATTACTAGCAGCAATGCAGCAAGGCCAGCTAGCTGCAGTGGTGTGATTACGACACCAGCTTGCGTTGGTGATGGTAGGAATGTATTGAGTCCTAGAACTGGTTTAGCTAAGGCTAGTGTCAAGAGTATTAGGCAGAGGGTAGAGATGTATAGCTTACCATTAGTACGTATTTGCGCGATCATCGGGGGAAAAGTAGTAATATTGACGTTTTTATAGATTTAATGATACTACCCTGTCAAGTGATGAAATAAATTTAGAGAGATAGGTAACCGTGTAAGTACTTGAGTACTAATTGAGGGGTCAGCATGACTGTGGAAGCTAGTTTCAAGATCCTAAATAGGTTAGGTCTACATGCTAGGCCAGCTGCACTATTCGTTAAGACCTGTCGTAAATTTAAGTCGAAGATAGTGATCTTCAAGGGTGATAGAATGGCGGATGCAAAGAATATACTTCAAGTACTTGCACTTGATGTAAACCAAGGAGATGAGATAAAGGTAGTTATTGAGGGTGAAGACGAGAAGGAAGCCTATATGGAGATAGAGAATCTTATCAAGAAGGTACTACCTGAGGTAGATAGAGGATAGTGTTCAGTACTTGAAGAGTATTGCAGACATGAATCATACATGAATCATAAACGAAATTTAAGTTGGGACAACGTGGATCAGTTAGGTGATTCCCTCTTGAGTCTTTCATTGAGGATAAAAGACATCGGTCCTGTATCGGAGTTAAGAGGCGAACTTCCTAGACTAACTGTAGTGTATGGGAGAGTAGGCTCTGGTAAGAGCTACATCTTCAGAATATTGACACTACTACACCTAGCTCACCAGCTAGCAGAGCTGTGGGGTTTTAGGAAGGGAGGAAGGGAGGACTATGCTAAGGCATTAGCTAGATTAGTTATGTTGGAGTGTGGTCATTTTGAAGAGGCTTTCTCTGTTGATCCAGAAGTCTTGAGAACTCAGTACGTACCTCATTTCCTTCTGAAGAGAGGTATGGAGAGAGGTACCTACGAGGTACTTACTTCAGGTAATTTCCTCGCAAGACTTGAGGTATTAAAGAAAGGTATGGACTTAGAGCTTGGAGATGAGTTTAGTGAGTACGTCATTGTGACCATACCACAGGAGAGGAATCCAGTACTGATACAGCGCGATTTAGAGACTTTCTCAGCTCGCTTAAGGAAATTGTATGAGAGGTGGGGAACCAGTATACCAATACGTCAGCAGGCTTACCTAGCACTTACCTCTGAACTAATGCGGAGAAGTCCTGTCTACATGCACTACCTCATGAATTTACTAGTTGCTACATCCTTTTTCCTAGAAGAGCGAGAGGTTGAATGTATTGAGCTTGGTAGAGATCATAGACTCAAGCTACTTGTTCACGACATTGGTGAGGTCCTGATATGTGATGAGTATTCAACAGGGTCCAGCTACTATGACCTTGAGACACCACTCGTACTTCCTCAAGGAGCAATTGACTACCTACTACTCACACTACTACTCAAAGCTCTTAGAAAGGCCGCGAGGGAAGTACGTGGTATCAAGTTTTTCCTCGTAGTTGATGAATTCATGGCACACGCAGATCCATTACTAACGATGAAGGCACTAGACCTGGTTCTCGAGATACTTTACAGTGAGGAGAGAATAAGCATAGTTCTTGTAACTCACAATCCAGATGTAGTGAGTAGGTTACTGAACATCCTTCAGCATAGTAAGGAGTTCAGAGAGAGATTACTGAATCAAGTAAAGTTCCTCTACCTCGAGTACTTGTCCGAAAAACAGGGAGTAGTAGGCCAATTCTCAGGATTGAAGTTAGAGGACAATGTTGTGTTACCCGAAAGAGAAATACCTTGGTTAGAGGAGTATACACGGAAACTCACATCACCTACCGAAATACCGAAGGTACCTAGTTGAGGTACCTAAATGAGTCTCGTGCTCGATGCATCAGCATTTAAAATACTTGCAAAGCAGAGAAACCTATACGACTTATGTAGGATGTTAAGTGAACTAAGTAGAAGAGATGGTCGAAGATACATGATTTTGGTACCGAATTCGCTACTTAAGCTATATGAGCGATTAGTTCCAAGGCTTAGATTTGAACCTCGAATATTGAAGAGAAGCATCCCATTAGCTATTCCAGAAGCTCAGCAGTATCGAAGCAATAGGCTCTTTCAACAGCTTCTACGTGATTTAACTGAATTCTTTAGATCTGAAAAGCATACTGGTGCTGAGGAAGATGCTGAGTGGCTAGCAACAGCATTGATGTACCACATAGAGTACATAAAGGATGGAGACTTCCTCGTCATAACTCATGGTGAGTACGAGTATAGACGATTTGCATCAGCAAAAAACTAATCGAGCACAGGATACAGCAACTAGGAGAAGCTCACTGGCAACCATGTTGGTACAAAGTTGAGCACCTCTAGACCTCAGTAATCAGTACAAGTAAGAGAATTATCAGCATCTAACTTAACTTCAAACCATGTATAGGGTTTCGAGCAATGACCACAAAGCTTACACAGCACTCAAGTACCTGTGACATTAGGTATGTAAGTAATCGCTATCTCTCTGAACTTAAGCTCACAAACTCCAGCACAAGCAACTCTCTGAACATTCTACACCATGCCTATGACAATAATGCACTAGCTACGCGTAAGACCCAGGCACATAATCCTGGGATTTAACCTCTTCACTTCCCTTACTTTACTAACCTCAACATGCCTATGTAATTCAGTATCGTTACAGGTAGTAGGACCGTGAGCCTCCAAGTATTCAAGTAGGTATTCAGGGTAATTCCTGTAATTTTTGATTGAGTTCCCATTAGATAGCAGGTCTCTTCATATAGCTTGTCTGTATCACATACCCAGCATTTAAAGCACCTTGCTAACAGGAGTTGCTTGGCAGGAACTGTCGCCTCTTAGCAAGCTTGAAGTTAGGAAGTGTGTGTTAGGTGTAGGGGGTTTGGCGCCCCGGCCGGGATTTGAACCCGGGTCGGCGGAGTGACAGTCCGCCATACTAGACCAGGCTATACGACCGGGGCTGTTACGTCGTCTACCATATCTCCCTACTGCGTTTTTATTCGTTACTTCATGAATTCCCTTTACTTTGCTATGTGTCTTGCTTCATTTCAGCTGCTCAGTTCACGCATTAGTTTGTTTTTGTTTTTCTGTATTTCTTTTGGTGTTCTGTCTCTGTGATGTACCTTGTTTTTGGTCATTGTTTTGTGTGGTGTTTCGTCCTTGGTTTCTTGTATGGTTGTTCTTGTTGTTGGTTTTGATCCTGGTCTTAAGTCGTATGGTTATGCTGTTGTTTGTCGTAGGTTTGATGTTGTTTTGAGGTTTTGTGATCTTCTTTGTCGTAGGGGTGTTTCTCCTGTTTTGGTTTGTCGTATTGGTGGTTTTGGTGTTGTTGCTGGTGCTCTTGAGGTTAGTAACTACGTTGATCCTAGGGATTTCGTTGTTGAGTTCTTGCTGAGGTTTAGGGATTATGTTTCTCGTGGTTCTGATGTTGTTCCTCATTATCGTTACTGTGGTTTTAATTGGTTGATTCCTCATTCTCTTCTACATGATTTGGGGATCTACGTTGTATCTCCTTCGAGATTGAATAGGGTTATTAGGTGTGCTCTATCTACTTGGTTTAGGAAGTACAAGTATTGTCTGAGGTGTGTTCTTGGTCATCTCTTCTGGTCGTTGTCTAGGCTCTATCACTTCTATAGGTCTAGGGATGTTGTTGAGATTGTTGTTGCTAGTGAGAGTATCAAGTACGTTTATGCTGGTGGTGAGGAGCTGTATACTAGGTATGTGTGGAGGAGCGTTGCTAGGATAGCGACTGCAATGTTTAGGTACTGTGTAGCTGGATTCAGTAGGACTGTTATTCTCGATAATCGTACTGTTATGCGACTTGTTAAGCGTTGTCCTCTCTGTTTAACTAGGTTACGTAGGAAGAGAGCTAGGTACCTTAGTTGTCCCAGGTGTGGTGTTATGCTTCATAGAGATGTTGTTGATGCTGTTAATTATGGTGTCTACGTTGCTCGTATGCTTTGTGATGAGCGATCGGAGCGCTGAGGAGGTGATGATGCATTGCTGACCTAGCTAATTTTCCGCACCCGAGAGGTGCGGGGGCGATCAGTCCGCCGTCTGAACTCTTTTTACTAACTGACTGACTGTGTGTTGTGGTGATGCTCATGGTCTTGCTGTGGCTTCTCGGTACTGGTGCTGCTGAGGGTATTCCTGTTCATGGCTGTCACTGTACTGCATGTATGGAGGCTAGGAGGAATCCGCTGTATAGGAGGAGACAGGCGACTTACCTCGTTGATACAGGTAACTTAGTGATGTTACTTGATTGTGGTTCTCAGGAGGTTGTTCATAGGGAGCTTCTCGATGTTGAGATTGATTACGTCTTTATATCTCATCCTCACTTAGATCACGTAACTGGTATACATGATCTTAGGTGGAGTAAGCAGAGTAAGCAACCTACTTTGGTCATTAACCGTAGGTTCATGTACTGTGATGAGATGACTTACCTAATACCTAGGTTGAGGATCTTCTCTGTTGAATACTATGAGGAAGGTAGTGTGTATAGGTTGTGTGATGGTACTAGGATCACTCCCATTAGGTTGAGGCACGGTGATTTACCTACGTATGGCTTCCTCATCGATTGTGGTAAGGTTATTGCGTATCTTCTCGATACGAAGGGTCTTCCTCAGGAATCTCTGAAGTTGCTTAGAGAGTACAGTATTGATGTTGCTCTAGTTGACTCTACATTTGGTAGTGGATACGTAAGTGATGCTCACAATACCGTTGTTGATGCTCTTGAGTTCTCACGTATGCTCAATGTTAGGAAGCTCGTGTTGACCCACATCTCGCACAATGTTACAGGTGGTATGAGAGAGATTGAGGAGCTTGCTAGGAGGTACGTGAAGGAGCTCTCAGTTAACTGTGAGATTTTAATTGCTCTCGATGGTATGGAGATTCACCTATAGTAGCAAACTTTTTATACTTGTAATACATGTATTACAGTGGTGACATGTATGGGTGAGCGAAGTGAGAAGAAGGTACTGAGTGTTAGAGGTGTTGACGAGGTTACTTATCGTGAATTTGTTGCTACTGCTAAGGAACTTGGTAAGACTGTTGGTCAGGCATTGACTGAAGCTATGAGACTGTACTTACTGTTTGCTAAATCTGCATCTACTGCCCTCTCATCACTAGCCAATAACATTAATGCTTTGAAGAAGTTGACTAAAAATGCCCTATCAGCAGCATCTGAGGGGTTTAGGGAGGTTATCCCTGAAACCATTAGTAATATCGATGAATTAGAGGTTGGTAAGGCTGATTTAGAGGCTCTTGGTAAGAGAGTTACGTTCAACAACATTAAGAGGCTCATATTTAGAGAAGATGTCGATAGAGAGACCTTCGAAAAGTATGTTGTCAGCATATCGAATATTGATGAATTAGTAATTCCTAGTACGCTACCTAGGTTGCTAGTGCTTGCAAGGTGTTGTAATGTTAAGAAGTTAGCTGTTAGATAGGTTTAATTCTCGTAAGATTTTTCTAGCTCTCTCTCACTTCCCTCTTTTGTGATTGTATGAGGAGGACGAAGATAATAGCTACCATTGGGCCTTCTAGTAGATCTTATGATATACTGTTTAGGTTGGTCCTTGAGGGTGTTAGTGGTTTTAGGCTGAATTTCGCTCATGGTACTCATGAGGAGAAGCTTGAGGAGGCTAAAGCTGTTAGAGCTATTGAGCGGGAGCTAGGTACCTACGTTACTATTGTCTGTGATCTATCTGGTCCAAGTGTGAGGTTAGGTAAGGTACCTGAGTTCTACGTTCATGAGGGTGAGCAAGTTCATTTAGTGTACTCCGATGTTGGTAAAGCTGAGGAAAAGGAGGTACCTGTACCTGTTAGGCAGTTCTTTGAAGTTCTTGAGGATGGCGACATCGTCCTTATTGACGATGGTAGGGTTTGGCTTCGTGTAGATAAGATACGTAGGGATAGAGTGGTGTGTACAGTCTTGACCAGTGGTGCTATTAGACCTGGTAAGGGTATAGGTATTAAGGGTAAGGACTTAGAGTTACCTCCACTAACTAGCAAGGATGTCGAGGACATTAAGTTCTGTGTAGCTAATGGAATTGTCGATTACTTTGCACTATCATTCGTTAAGCGTGGCGATGACGTTAAGATACTGAGAGACTTACTAAATGACCTCGGTGCCGATGATGTTGGTATACTAGCTAAGATTGAAACTAAGAGTGCTGTTGATAGGGTGGATGAGATTGTTCAGCAGAGTGATGGTGTTATCATTGCTCGTGGTGATCTAGGTATTAGTCTTGGTCTTGAGAAGGTACCAATTGTTCAGCATGAGATCGTTAGGAAGTGTAGGTACAGTGGTAAACCGTCGATAATAGCTACGCAGATTCTCGAGTCAATGGTTGAGTCACCAGTACCCACGAGAGCTGAGGTCGTTGACATCATGGTGTCAGTACAGGAAGGTGTCGATGCTATCTTACTAACCAATGAAACTGCTATTGGTAAATACCCAGTGACCTGTGTTACGTGGTTGAAAAGAGTCTTACTGGAGGCAGAGCAGAGGTATCAACCTGAACAAGTTGATGCTACTGATGACCTCTACGATAAATTCGCTAGAGGTGTTGCCTCTCTAGCTGACTTCATCGGTGCTAAGCTACTGATCTTTACAAGGAGAGGAACAACAGCTAGGAGGATAGTGAAGTATAGACCGAGAACAGCAATCTACGTAGCAACACCAAGTGAGGTCATTGCTAGGAGGCTCAACGTCATGTGGGGTGTAAAGTCATTTGTAATTGAGGAGAGAGATGTCAGTAAGGCGCTCGATAAATTCCTTGAGCACCTAAAGGAGAGGGGTGACTTAACGTACGGTGATATCGTCATACTGACAGGTGGTATGAGAGGAGGAGCAACAGACTTAGCAAGAGTAGAGATTGTCAGGTAGATACATCTCTCTTACCCAGCTTCTCTATGAATTCACAACATCGTCTAACTAAGTCAGGTCTCCTAGCGTCAATAACTACATCAACAGAGTACCTATGTGCAACACCACCATCCTCACTACTTCTGAACGAAATTACAACATCAACTCTCTGTAGGTAGAACGGTGCTTCGGTAGCGAATTCAGACATCACCCTATTAGCTAGCGCTATAGCTGTCTCAAGATCAGGTACATCAGGTACATGAATTTGAACAACATTACCACGATTGAGAGTAATAGGTCTAAAACCTCTCATCTGTAGCCTACGAATGTAGTCAAGAGGTACATACGGTGGTTCAGAGACAGCTCTAAAAGCCTCCATGATATCCTCACGAGATCTAGCTAACACAGCAACCTTACCAATGAAGTACACCCTAAGCTTACTAACATCAACACCCAGTACCTCAGCTACCTTAGAGAGAACCTCACACATAAGTACACCCACAGAGATCTTTGAGAACAGGAATAAGTACTTTGAAGCTTAGGGAAGTAGAGTGAAGTGAGAAGTACACTGTTGGTGGTGTTGGTTAGTCGTGATTTCTGGGTACCTAATTACAACCGTCAGTATCATAGTAACTGTAGTGTCGTCAGCTGCTACTTTAGCTTATTGGCTTGGTAGAAAACTTACTCGTATCGAGTATGAGGTAAGTACCTTGAGAAGGATGATTAAGGGTCTTGCAGAAGCTTCAGTGGAAGCACACTCAATAGCTATGGAGTACCCGTCACTAAAGGGATTCTTGAGAGGAGTGAAGTCGATTATTTGAGGAAGAGAGTTAGTGCTGTGTACAGTATGCATGTGAGATCCAATCCTGCAATTAGTGAAGAGGAGTTGAGACTAATTAAGGAGTTCATTGCTAAGGATCCAGATGAAGTAACTCTTGAAGAGTGTGAGCGAGTTTACGATGCTGAAACTGGAGATTTGAGAGGATTCTACGCAGCTATATACGCAACCTACGTTAGGGGATACCTCATAAGCAAGAAAGCTAGAAAGAGATGAGCAGTAGCGCCATACCACGCCCCTTATATTCTCTCTCAACAAGGTAACTACTTGATGCACTACCCTCGGTACCTAATCAAGGAAAGAAGTACATTTGATCCTATAGAGTTAGCTAGAGTTACGGAGTCCATTGTGTGTAAGCACATTAATGGTGTACAGTTACGTAAGTACGATGACTTCTATGTAGTTTGGGTTTATAATGGTGTAGCTACTGGCTACGTTGTTGGGTGTAACCTTCGTTGCTACTTCTGTTGGTCATATATTTCGAGAGATTTCCCTGAGAGATACGGTACCTACTATAGTCCTGAGGAGGTCGTTACTAACCTAAGGAGGTTAGTCAAAGAGTACGGTGTTGACAAAGTTCGTATTAGTGGTGGTGAACCAACAGTATCTAGAGATCACTTACTTCAAGTTCTTGAACTCGTTGAACAAGTACCTGAAATCAAGCTCTTTCTACTTGAGACAAATGGTATTCTCCTTGGTCACGATGAGGGTTATGTTCGTAAGCTAGCTCAATTCAGAAAGATTTTAGTTCGTGTTAGTTTGAAAGCAGGTACACCGGAGAAGTTTAGTGAGAGAACAGGAGCTAAACCAGAGTTCTTTGAGCTTCCCTTCAGAGCTATTAGACATCTTCTGAAGTACGGTGTTCCTGTCTATGTAGCTGCTATGACTGATCCTAGGTTGATGAGTAATGAGGAGAGACTTGAGTTGATGAAGAAGTTAGCTGAGATAGATCCTGACTTGGTTAAGAATCTTGAGGAGGAGAGTGTTGATCCATATGAGACTACACTTCTAAGACTTGAAGCAGCTCAAGTCAATATACCTTGGGAATCACTTGAGTTCTAGCTGGTGAGTGTAGTGAATGTGAATTGGTGTGAAACGCTAAGTAGGTTACATGAGTATGTAGTTCCTGATCTAGGAGTGAAGTTCATTGATAGAGAACTAGAGTTTGAGAAGCTCATTAAGCATTACTGTAGAGGGGATGCACCTTGGATTCACGTAATTACTGGTCCTTGGGGTTGCGGAAAGACACAGTTTGCTAGAGCAATGACGTATGCACTCCAGTTCTCAAGTGACTACGTGGTATTTTACGTGAATTTAAGTGAGGAGGAACTCGATAGGGTATTCTACCCAACAAAACCAGAGTTACAGGACTTAGTCATTAAGCTAGTTATTGAAGTTTTAGGTGGAACTGTACTCAAGCTACCTACGAATCTGTATAGGTTCGTGAAGTATGTAGTTGAGAGGCTACGTGTTAGAGGTAAGATCTTCTTAGTGATAATTGATGAAATAACTAGGTCACTAGATCAATACCGTGTATCGATTAGGGATTATGTTGCTAGTCTCAGCTTGAAGATATACGATATCTCAAATGAGTACAGCTGTACATTCTACCCAATACTCCTCACGAGTGATCAAACAGCTACAGAACTCTTTATAAGGGAGAGAGGTAAGAACCTAAGTACTCACCTACTATGGAACTTACCTAAAGAAGCACTCACTGAACTTCTTCAATTACTCAATTCACCACTTGACACTGCTGTAGTTTGGTACATTACTGGTGGAAATCCTAGAGAAGTTCTTCTACTAATGAGGGAGTATAGGTGGGAGTTGATACCCTACATAGATGCCAGGGTGAGGGATGTTGTATCTGTAATTGCTGAGTACATCCGAGATGTTGGTATCTCCATAGATGAGGTAATACATCAGTGTCGAGTAGCAGTTGAGAATCCAGATTACTTAAGTTATCAGAGATTTTGGAATTACCTACTTAGGTACAACGTAGCTATGTACGTAGATGCTAGATTGCACAGACTATCAACTATTGATAGGTGTGAGTGGATTGGTGAGGATTGTGCATTTCAATTACCTATCTACTACTGGATACTGAGAGCTATCGTCGATAGGAGGAGATTGAGAGTAACAGCAAGAGATGTACTGGAGGTACTTAGATCACGTACTAACATCTTTTAAATACTACATTGATTGGGTGTAGAGCTGGTCTAAAGGTGGATTCTAGCTCTAGTGTTGGTCCTAGTACTTTGTAGAGTTTCCAGCCAACGTCTTCAGCTAGTTTAATCAGTTCATTAAGTGAGTAAGCACGTAGTTGGAATGAGACCTCACCAAGGTACTTAAGGTCGTGATTTTGCTGCTTGTAAAATCTCCACGTATTGATGAATAAACCCCTCTCAGACCTGTAATCAGGGTACTCGATAACGACTAGGTCATCGTAATGTGAAATAATACCCTCAACAGGTACTATATTCCTTATCAGCGATATAAAGTGTGGATTACTATGTTCAAGAATTAGTAGGTACCCACCTTCCTCAGTTAGTTCTAGACATTGCTTCAGTATTGATTTATCGGTTTCTTCATCGTAGTACCCAATTAACGTAGTCCAGATGAAGTACACTACCTTGAAGGGTGCGTAATCACGTAGGTACTTCACTAGCTCTCTAGCATCACCAGCAATGAACTTAACTCTGTCTTCAAGACCTAGCTCTCTAGCTCTCTTAATACCATCCTCGATGAGGATAGGTGAGATATCTATACCATAGACCTCATACCCATACCTAGCGAGGTGTAGAGCAACTCTACCATTACCATAACCAACTTCAAGCACCTTACCAGACTCAACACCAAGTGACTTCAGTAATCGAGCAATTGCCTCAGCACTCCTCCTACCTCTCTCCCACATTTGCCCTGAACTAACCATCTTTAGGAATAGCTCACCATAGTCTATGAATAGCTTCTCAATCCAGTTACTCAGGCACTTCACCTCACTAGGTACCTGTTAAGAGGTCAAGCAATCTAATACCTTCCTTGATACCATCAATAACTTCCTTGCTGTAGAACTCAGTGTACCCACAACGACAGCAGATAACAGCAACGTACTCGTAAGCTTGCCAGTCAAGTAATCTAGTTAGTCCTGCACCTGTGAAGGCATGTTCCTGTATCTTAAATTCAATTGAGCCACACTTAGGACAACGCCAACCGGAAAAGTACTGACTTAGCTCGACCAAGAGAGTTCACCTCTACTCATCTGGAGTATGGTATTATAGCTATACCTTGTCTCTCCTCTTGTTGAGTATTTCTAAGAGTTTATCAATGTAGTGAGCAATTGTACTGTATACTCTGAGGTATGTAGTGATATCATGTCCAAAGGGATCCTCTATATCGTCGTCAATACCTGTGATGTACCCAATCAATGTCGTTACTGGTACATCAATTCCATGAATCTCACAGATGCACTTAACTTCATCAACTAGATTACGCTCCATGGTCAGCACTAAATCTGGTCTAAAGACCTTAATTACATCACCTACGTACCTAGGTACGTGATCACTTAAATTCACACTAAATATCCTAGCCGCTTCAATAGCTTCATGCGGTATTCCATATCTGTACGGTACTGTACCTCCTGAGCTAGCTACATGAGGTAAATTGATATCTCTACACCTCTTATTGAAGTACCTCTCAGCAAAAGGACTCCTACACACATTACCGATACACACAAAGACTATTCTCATGATTTCTCTCAAGTAATGTGGGTTATTTTAGAAATTCTCTTAGTTACATACCTATCCTCAAGTGATTAGAAGGTGATACAGCTGGCTTAGCTTAAATTGCGTGATCTCAAGTTGGAGTTGTACCATGACTACATCGTTATACCAAATTATGTAACTTGTCAATCTCGTTTAGAGAAGTTACTCGGGATAAGGAGCATACTTAGTGATTTGTACATGAAGGTTAATCGACGTACTTCCATATTGAGATGAGAAAACGTTTATCTTTTAGCTTGTTCTTCTTTCTCACAGCATGCTGTTACTCCTAAAGCTGACAGAGGAGGGCTACGTTCCAGTTCTATTCTCAAGAGAGGACGATCCTCTAGATGAGGAACGTGATCTAGAGTTATTGACTTCCTTGACTGTAGCTGTGCTCGGTTTTGCATCAATACTATCACATGACACTGTTGAGCTCAGTACTGATACTGGTCAGAAGCTCTTTGTTGTAACTTCTCAGAGCGGATACTGTTTAGCTATTTGGAGTGATAGCGAAATCAATAGGAATTTAGCTAGGGAGACATTACGTAAACTCGAGGAGCTGCATAAGAGTAGTAAACTTACGCCTCTTCACATGTGCGTTGCTGAGTCCCTACTACGTAGTAATTTACCTCCCGATGTTCTTGACTTTGTTGGGAGAGCTATTGACTTTGCTGAATCCGAGTTTAAGTATGCTCTTGACCTATCAGTCAATTTCACTGAGCTTCCAGATGACGTGAAGAAGAGAATGATTGCTATCCTCGAGAAGCTACCTATGAAATTTGAGGAATTACTTCACTATGTTTCTGATAGGGATGTCCTTATGGGTATTCTCGAGTTAATTAAGTTAGGTATTCTCATAGTTAGGTGAGCTTCATGTTGTGGATGCTCGAAGCGCTCAAAATTGCACGCAAGGTTGATGACTACGTACTGCACTGTGTTTGGGATGAACTCAATAAGCTTGGTATTGTTGATGAATTGAAGAGAGGTACTGAGCCTACGGTTATTGCCGATAAGTTTGGTCTCGATAGATCACTATTCTTGTCATTGTATAACGCTCTCACTCAAACAAGACTTATTAAAGCTATTTTAAAAGGTGTTAAGAAACCGAAACTTGGTCCTGAGTTTTCTAAATTTGAAACTGGTATGAGAATGCTTGTTAGAGCTTTCTTCATGAGGATGCAAGGTAAGGTTCCAGATGAAATGGAGATCTTTGATAGAAGGTTCTACATCTTGTCGTTTAAGTCTATACATGTAAATAGAGCTATTATCAGAGCAAAAGCGATAGGACTTAGAGGTCTTGGCTTTAAACCTAAAAACGGTGTTAAGCTTATTGAGCTTGGTGCTGGTTATGGCTCATTTACACTATCTATCCTCAGTATGTTAGCTAGATACGGTGTGAGAGACTTCAAGCTAATATGCGTTGACATGAGTGAAGATATGGAAAAGGAATTCTATAAGACTGTGACATCTGAAATGTTAACGTCATTGAACATACCTGAAAAGTATCTTGAAAATATCGAGTATAAGATTGCTGATGTCTCAGAGCTTCCTAAGTTTGCCAACGACCTTGGTAAGGAATCCTTCGATTATGCTCTATCCTGCGCTCTTCAGCATTGGGTTAGGAATAGGCATGAGATGTATAGAGGTATTGCTACGTTACTTAAACCTGGTGCTATTTGGTTTGATGTAGGTTCTCTCTATACTGAGAAGGTTCCTTCACTAATGTCAGTACTTCTACTATTTACGAGGGATTATGCTGGTGCACTTACTGAAGCTGATTTAGATGAAATTAGGAAACACCTTGTAGTTGAGAAGGTTAAGACAAGGAGAACTAAGACCTTTACATCAATTCACATCCGAGCCGCTAAGCCAGTGTACTTGGTGATGTAGGATGAATATTGACATCAGGTCTCTCCTGGAGAGATTGAGGACTGTTAAAGTCATGGTAATTGGCCCCCCGTATGCAGGTAAGACTACATTACTGCAAGCTATCGATAGTAGGTGTAGGTGTATCACTACACAAGCAAATTCTCCAGCTCCGTACAGGAGTACAGTGTTTATTGATAGTAGCTGTATTGTTTTTGATTTGAATACCGGTAGGTGGTTCTCAAGTGGATCTGAGTTCAGTAATTACCTTCTGGAATCTCAAAGTGCTATTGACAATGCTGTGAAACGCTTTATCAAGGTTAAGTTCATAGGTACCCCAGGTCAGCGAAGATTTGAGTATCAACGTGATATACTGTTTAGTCTACATAAGGTAGTTGATGTTGTTGCTCTTGTCGTCGATTCTGCTTCTGAAAGTAGCATCAATGAGATTCCTAAGTTTCTTGACCTTGTTAAGGCTAAGTTGAGGTATAAGGCTCTGTTACTAGTTGCTAATAAGCAGGATATACCTGGTGCATTGCCTGGTTCTGAAATTGCTAAGAGATTCGGTATTCAGGAATTTGTTGAGACTAGTGCTCTCCATGGTTGGGGTGTAGACAGATTTGTCAGGAAGTGCGTTGAGTTAGGACTTAGCTGATCAAGGAATTACCTTAAGAATATTCCTGAAGAGGTACTAGGAAGCCTAAGAAAGAGAACGAAAATAGAGAAAGCCTATGAGAGAACCCACCTCCTTACTTCTCCTTCCCCTCCCCCTCTTCACTCTTACCTTCTTTGCCAATTCGCCTCTCAGCCTCCTCAATAATCCTACGTACATCCACTTTATACCTCTTCCTCCTCTCGACACCATACAACCAGCTAAAGTCAGGATCACTCCTTATACATGGATGTTCAGGATCGACAAGAATGACCTCGAAGTATTTATAATGACCGTCTTCACCTACCCAGTAGCTTCCAAGGACCTCCATGTTTGGGTACCTTCTTGCTGCTCTCTCCTCTGCTATTAGCTGTAGGCTTTTCTTTGCTGCATGGTAAATACCCATTCTCTTTGGTCTTCGACCTGAGTCAGGTCTTGGTTTCTCGAGTAGTCCTCTACGAACCTTTACTCTCACAACTATGATACCGGGCTTTGCCTTGTAGCCTAGTTGTCTAGCTTTGTCTAGTCTCGTTGGTTTTGGTATCCTAACTACTGTTGGTTGCTTTCTCCACTGAACCATCCTTTGTTTGATGATTTCCCATATCCAGCTCTTTCTAGCTCTTCTCCAAGCTAACTTAATGTACTTGTACACTGAACTTCACCGCGTAGGTCTTCCTTGAGGTACTTCTCTAAAAACTTAACCACTTTGAGCTAGGTAAGTACCTTAGTGAGGAGTGACTCAGTAGCTACTACGAGGGGATCTCTCAAATTAGTTAGCTCTGGATTGTATCCAATGGTGATGTGTAGTAGTTCCTGTAGTGATGTACTCTTCAGTATGCTTATTGCAATGAGTTTAGCTATGTCACATACTCTCTGATCTGTACCAGCTATGAAGCTACCGAGTAGTCTCTGTGTTCTGTAGTCGCAGATTAGCTTTAGCGTGATCTCACTAACTTCCTTCCCTGGAAGGGGTTGAGTTATCGGTGATCTAATTCTCGAAGCTACAGTGTTCACACCTTGCTTTCTTAGGAAGGTAGCTGTGTAGCCGATGAGTGCTATGATGTACTTACCTAGCTTCAGTAGCCTAATTGGTACGAAACCTCTTACGTGGATGCTGTACCCAGCTAGCTTCAGTGCTACGTACAGTGCATGGAGGTAGGAGAATGTATCTGATTCAAGCTTATTAGCTATACCGAGTACAGGATCTACTACCTTGCTGCATCTACCTACGCAGTAGATATTGCTGTACTTCGTTGATCCGATGGTATTAGTTGCAGGTTCTTCACCGAGATCGAGATTAGGTACCTTAGACCAACTACGTAGCTCTACCTTAGCAATTACGTCAACTTCATACACTTTCTCAGGCTCCGTGACGACACCGTACTTAATACCTTCCTCTTCAAGCACCTTGGTGATTAGAGACCAAGTATCTGGATCTAGGTACTCACGAACATAGCTAGGTATTAGGAGTACACATTCGATACCTAATTCCCTCAATACGGTGAGTAGAGTTGATGCAAGAGTAGAGAAACCGTAGACACCAATGACCTTACCCCTATCAACTAGCTTACGAAGCTCTAGAGCACTATCCTCACTCCAGAAGTGAAGAATTACCCTATCATCAATCACGAGAGGACCATGTACTTTGGGTCCAGTACATACTGCCAGAATATCGAAAGCTATCTCTTCATCACCTACTACAGCTATACGCTCAGTAGTGCTGATGCTTGAGACTGTAGATCGGAGTAGTAGTTCAACACCACAGTAATCTTGTAGATGTTCACGAGTATACATCTGCACATCATCAAGTGACAAAACATCAGAAACCACGTAAGGAAGTAGAGACCTAATGACAGCAATTCTCTCGTGTTCCTCAACTACGGTGATATCTACCCGTGGTAAGTACCTACTTAGCAAGACTGCGAGCGAGCAACCAGCAATACCACCACCAATGATGAGTACCTTCATGGCTATCAACCTCCATACTTTCCCGTGGAGAAACTTAATTTAGCTACCTACGCAATTTGGACATCAATGGGAAGGATCAAGGTACTATTCCTCGATCTAGATGGTACAGTGTGGGATCACCTTGACATATCGAGCCTTAAACCACCATTCACAAGAATATCTGACAACACCATTGTAGACAGTACGGGTGTGACTGTACACCTTCACCAGAACGTACGTAGATTTCTGTCAGAGATTAGGGAGCTAGGTATCAAGGTCATTGCACTGAGCTGGAACGTCTACGACATAGCATACCAGGCACTACAGGCATTTGACTTAGTTAAGTACTTTGATGCACTCTACATAGAACCTCATCCACATAAGGGCTACCTAATGGCGAGAGCACTTCAGGAACTCAACCTAAATGTTAAACCGTGTGAGGTCCTGTATGTCGATGATCGAGATATACACATTGATGAGATTAAAGCAATTGTTGGAGATGTAGTTTTTATCCAGGCTTGGAAGCACTTTAAGAGCTTTAATGAGCTTCTCGACCTTGTAAAGAAGTTATGCTCATAGTGCTCTCCTCCAACTACTTGCTGCTCTAGGTACTTTACTCATTACCTCAATTGAGCTAGGGTTTTTTATTCTGAGCTGGTCTACAGGACTCCTTGAGGTATCCCTACGTTGATCACTATGAGGCGTGTAGTTAAGGTTGATGGTGATCTTCCGCTTATTGGTTGTATAGCGTTTGGGATAATTGATCGTGGTACCAACCTACTTCAGATTAGGGTTACTACGTTATGTCCCTACAACTGTATCTACTGCTCGGTTGATGCTGGACCTCACTCACGTACTAGACAGACTGAGTACGTGATTACTGATGTTGACTATCTAGTTGAGACCTTGAGGCAGGTAATTGAGTATAAGGGTGTTAAGCATGTTGAAGCTCACTTAGATGGTGTTGGTGAAGTTATGACCTATGACAAGATTGTTGAGTTAGTTCAGAAATTGAGTGAGATTCCTCAGATCAAGGTAATTTCGATGCAGACTAGGGGCTATAGATTCACCTATCATATCCTCGATGAGTTAGCTGATGCAGGTTTGAGTAGGGTCAATTTATCGATTGATGCTTTGGATTCTGACTTAGCTAAGTACATGGCTGGTGTTGACTGGTACAATGTTGAGGAGGTTATCAACTATGCTGAGTACATTGTGCGTTCAACTAAGATGGATCTTCTGATAGCTCCTGTTTGGGTTCCTGGTATTAATGATCGTGAGATACCTAGATTGATTGAGTGGGCTAAGAGAATTGGTGCCGGTAAGAGGTGGCCTCCTCTTGGTATTCAGAAGTTTGTTGTTCATAAGAGAGGTAGGAAGCCTAGAGGTGTTAGGGAGATGAGGTGGAGTGAGTTCTATAGGTGGTTGAGGAAGTGGGAGAAGGAGTTTGGTATTAAGTTGGTGCTCTCTCCTGAGGATTTTCAGATATTTAAGACTAGGTCGCTACCAACTAGGTTTAGAGTTGGTGAGAGAATTTGGGTTAAGGTCGTTGAGTGGGGGTGGCAGAAGGGTGAGTTACTTGGTGTTTGTGGTGATAGATTAGTAACTATTGTTGGTGTTCGTAGCGATGAGGGGGAGTATCTTCTTGGTAAAGTTGTTAGGGTTGAGGTTATCGAGAATAAGCACAACATATACCTAGCTAGGTTACATCTATAGTTTATGAGGTGTTTTAGTAACTTATTTGCTATCTCCATGTAGTAAGCTAAGGTGGTACTAGCTTGTGTAGCAGAGCAACACCATGTACGTCTCCAGTAGCTCCATTAGTTGTAAGGAGGTATTGAGTGCATTCCAGAGGAAGCTCAGTACAATTTCATTAAGCTAGGGTAATTGTTTAAGTGTAGGTTATTGTGAAAGCTTATATAGTTAATTTGTATGTTTTACGAGGACGAGGTGAAGTCTGTGGTGCAGAGCTTTCTATAAGGCTCTTGAGCAAATGCTTCATGATCCTAGGGTTAGGGGTTTTGTAGAGTACTTAAGGAAGATTGAGAGTAAGTGGCAAAGGAAATGGATGGAAGAAAGGGTTTTCGAGGCTGATCCTGATCCTAGCAAACCTAAGTTCTTCATAACAGTAGCATTTCCGTACCCCAATGCCCCTCAGCACCTAGGTCACGTCAGGACATACAGCATAACTGATGTACATGCTAGGTACAGGAGAATGAAGGGGTATAACGTACTATTTCCAATGGGCTTCCACTACACAGGTACTCCGATACTAGCAATGGCTAGGAGAATAGCTAGGGGAGATTCCGACCTAGTATGGTTACTTACAGAGGTGTATGGTGTACCTAAGGAGAAGCTACCTGAACTCACTGATCCACTTAAACTAGCTAGGTACTTCCATCAGGAGATTAAGGAGGGCATGATTAGACTTGGCTATAGCATTGACTGGCGTAGAGAGTTCACTACAGTTGATCCTGAATTCAATAAGTTCATTGAGTGGCAATTCCTAAAGCTTAGGGAGAAGGGATTTATTGTCTCCGGTACCTACCCCATACCTTACTGTCCAAGCTGTGAGAATCCCGTTGGTATGCATGATACAGAGGACGATGTAGAACCTGAGGTAGCTGAGTTCACGGTGATTAAGTTCAGGTTAGAGGATGGTACAGTACTCCCAGTGGCAACCCTTAGACCAGAGACTATCTTTGGTGTTACAAACCTCTGGATTAATCCTGACGCCACTTACGTAGTGGCTGATGTCAATCAGGAAAGGTGGATTATATCGAGGGAGGCTGTTGAGAAGTTAAAGCATCAGAACTACAGCGTGGAGATTCTATCTGAAGTTCGTGGTTCTGATCTCATCGGTAAGTTCGTGCTAAATCCAGTAACTAATGAGAAGGTACCTGTACTACCAGCTACATTCGTTGATCCTGACTTTGCAACAGGTATAGTAATGTCGGTACCTGCTCACGCACCCTTTGACTATGCAGCACTCAAGGACTTGAAACAGAGGTCTAGAGAGGTAGCTGAGAAGTACGGTCTACCTGAAGAACTCATTAAATCTATAGAGCCAAAGATAATCATTAAGGTAGATAGTACCCCTAAAGCCACTGCTGTTGAGTATGTCGAGAAGTACGGTATTAAGTCGCAGTCTGAGAAGCTAGCTCTCGAATCTCTCACTCGAGAGGTATACTCACTGGAGTTACTTAGAGGGGTAATGCACGATAATACGCCTTATGCAGGAACATCAGTTAAGGATGCACGAGAGAAGGTGAAGGAGGATCTCACTTCACGAGGTTACGCTACTATAGTGTACGAGATTGTGAATAGACCTGTCTTCTGTAGGTGTAAGACAAAGGTTATAGTGAAGATACTTCCAGATCAGTGGTTTATCGACTACGGTAATGAGAAGTGGAAGGAATTAGCTAGAGAGTGCTTAAGGAAGGTCAACATAATTCCACCTGAGATACGTAAGGAATTTGAAAACACTATTGAGTGGTTGAGGAGAAGACCATGTGCGAGGAAGAGAGGTTTAGGTACTAAGCTACCTTGGGATAGAAGGTGGGTTATCGAGTCGCTAAGTGACTCAACCATATACATGGCATTCTACACAATAATTCACCTCATAAGGAAGAACAGGATACCACCAGAGAAGTTAACGCCAGAATTCTTCGACTACATACTCCTAGGTATAGGAGATGTAGAGGAGCTATCGAAGAAGCTAGGAATACCTACGGAAGTACTTGAGGAAATTAGAAGGGAGTTCACCTACTGGTACCCCTGTGACGCTAGACACAGTGGAAAGGACTTAGTACCAAATCACTTAACATTCTACCTCTTCAATCATGCAGCAATATTCCCTGAGGATAAGTGGCCTAGATCGATAGTTGTCAATGGTTGGGTACTACTTGAAAAGCAGAAGATGTCTAAGTCAAAGGGTAACATAATTCCTGTACGTAAAGCACTTGAGCTACTTCCAGCAGATGTCATAAGGTTAACCATACTATCAGCTGCTGAGTTGATGCAGGATGCTGATTTCTCGCTTGAAGGTGTTAAGACTTCGATAGACATACTGTCCAAGATGTATACACTCATTAGGAAGGTAGTGGAGATGGGTAGACCGGGACCCGTGAAGAGTACTGAGTTAACGTACTGTGACAAGATCTTCATTAACAAGGTTAAGTTGCTGATTAAGGAAATAGATGAGTCACTGAGTAGATTGAGAATTAGGGATGCAGTGCAGAAGGCTTACTTCAGTATGTACAATTTTGTTATGGACTACTTATCGCTTGTAGAAGATGAGATGAGTGACGAGAGGAGGCGAGAAGTGATTAAGTATGTGCTGTGGTATGTGATCGATAAGTGGATTAGGGTCATTGCTCCTTTCACACCACACATAGCTGAAGAGCTTTGGTCTATGATTGATGGTGAAGGTTTTGTATCCATTGCTAGGTGGCCTGAAGTAAGGGATGAGGAGATTGATTACAGCTATGTCCTAGCTGATGAGTACATCAAGAGGTTAGTAGATGATATCTCTGCTGTTGTGAGAGCTACAGGAAAGAAACCTAGCAGAGTGTTCATTTACGTTGCTAAGAGAGAACACCTAGAGCTACTACGCAAGGTACTACACTACATAAGTACCGAGAAGCTTAGTGCTAGCGAAGCTGTTCGTAAGGTACTCAGTGAGGTCAAGGATCGTGAACTCAAGAAGTGGCTTGGTGAGAGAATGAAGAAGTTCATTGAGTACGTTGTCACAATTCCAGAGCTAATGAGGGATCTAGTGATTAGAGGAGTACCTATAGACGAGTATAGTGTGCTGAAGGAAGGTAGTAAGTACTTAGCTAAGTTACTGCACTGTAGTGAAGTCATTGTGTATCACTACGATGATCCTGAGAGGTATGATCCAGCAGGTAGGAGTAAACTAGCACTACCACTTAGACCGGCAATATACATCGAGTAGGTAGAAGTGAAGAACTTGAAGCTAAATACCCTACTAGAGATTCGTACCAAAAAATTAAGAGATCTTGAGTTCATTGAGTTAAAACCAATTCAAGCACTCCTCCTCTTTCTATCTCAAGAACCTAAGGGATTTAGTAGCTATTTAAAACTACACCTAGCCATATTTCACGTACATGACTTAGTTCCTTACAATTTCATGGTAACACCATTCATGCCCTACAGCTCTGAACTTGAAAACGATATTGAGCAGTTACGTAGGTTGAGATTGCTTGAGTTCAGGTACAGGAAGTACTACAGTGGTAGGGTGTGTGAGATCGTGGTTACTAATCGAGGAATTGAAATCAGTAATCATTTGCTCAATCTCGTTCGTAAAGGTAGCATTTTGCTATGGTCATCACTCATAGTGAAGGGAAAGGATTACGTGAGTAGGTTACGGTACATGAAGAGATTACTCGCTGAGTTACCTATGAGGAAGCTAGTAATGAGCTATATCGTGAAGTTCCTATTTAGAAGTAATGAAGTGATCTTCAAGCATGATCTGAGTAATCTCAAGAAACTAGCTCTGTACGAAGCTTTATCGGTAATCTCAGCAGATACTTCTTCAGACCTATACATATTAATCCCTTCATACTAGTTCAAGAATGGAGTTTATGAAGGTATCAGCACCAACTACTCTACATCCAAGTACTTTAAGTACCTGAGGAACAATATTGGATAGCCTAATCGAGCGCATCCTACCTATTTTCCTCCTCAATCTGGCGTACAAGCAATCGGGAATTACTACCAGTACATCACCCCTCTCAAGACCTCTAGGTTCAACTTCACTACTCAACACTACAATGCGTGTAATACCTTGAACTGGGTTCTTCAGATGAACTTCATATCCTAGGTACTCAACCTCCATACCTAGTAGCTGAAGTGTAGTAGCAAGCAATGCAGAAATTTCTTCACTATGTACGGTATCCTCAATCTTTGTTAGTGGTTTTGGTGAGTAGAATCTTGATCCATCTCGGGTATACGATTGAGCTACGTTCTCTACTTCCTTAATTACGTAGCTCAGTGGTACATATAGGTGAGCTAGGTTTAGTACTGAGTAGGTGAAGAGGGTAAGAGATAGCGCTCTCAATCTCTTTTCACGTAATTTACGAAAGAGCAATATGAATATGTATGGTAGGAGCTTAGAGAGTGTAGGTACCTTACCTACGACATCATTATCCACGTACTGGGTGTGTAGGTTCTTAGGTTGTTTAAGGCTACAGATGTTGGTGTATACTTCTAGAGCTAGATTCCTCACTTGTTCATCTAGATCACGTAGGAGGTAACTAGATATGGTTCTTAGATTGAGCAATTTCTCTCTTTTCTGTAAGGTCTTTCCCTCTGTAAACTCCATGACTGTGGTTATCCATCCCTGTAGTTCATCTAGAGGTTTACCTCTCTCAGCTGCTCTTGTTTCAAGTCTTGAGAGCGAGTACGTAGCTTCTCTTAGTGTGAAGTTGTTTAATCTACGTATACGTAATACTTCAGGTACAAGTCCACATTTAGTGAGGACGACCAACTTGCCGCCTTTGCTGGAGTTATCTAATATTGTGTTTAAACTTTTCAGTTCACTTTGATCCGTAACCTCGATGAAGATCGTGTGTCCTTGCTTTATCTGTCTTATCTGCTCTATGTCTGATGTACATGCGATGGTTGCTTTACATGACATTACCTCATCTATGTTACCCCATCTGCAGTAGTTACTTAGCTCACGAATAGCTTCCTTTCTGGAGTCTAGGTACTGTTTGAGGAAATTCTCAAGGAATAGTGGTAGTGCAACTTCGACAATTAGTGGTTTTGCTTCATTGATCTTACTCATGTACAATTCTCGAATACATCTGAAGAGAGCTGTACCTATTTCTCCAAACTTTTGCTGAAGTATTTCTTGAAGAGCATCAAATGAAGTTCTTAGTCTCGTATTGAGTTCACCAATTACAAGAGGATTCAGTACCCTTGAGAGACCACATCTGCACCTACTACGTAATTCAGCAAGCACAGGTACGTAGTTCAGTATACGCAGTACATCACTTGATAACCAGTCAATGATTAGTTTCCTTGCATTACGTTCATCTACATTAAGATTTTGTCTGGTCAGTTCAAGAAGTTTGCTGAAGCTCATAGGGAAGCTCAAGTCCTTTAAGAACACCTTACTCTTACTCTCATGATTACGGTGTTCACTTGAGAAAGTAAGTACAGGTTCCCAAACAATGCTCTTTACATCAACTAACTCTCCGCAACCTTTACACCTTACCCTATAGAGATTCCCTAGCTTCACAACCTCACCATTCAGATTCACAGTATACTCCAACATGCTAGATATTGCGGCACTTAGTTCCTTCCTCAGTTCCTTGACATTGCATACATGTGTTAGTGCTCTAAGAGCTACACATTCTAGCTCATTACATAAGCAAATTACCTTCCTCCTAAGTCGTAGTGCTTCATAAGTTGTAACAGGTAGTCCGGATGATACGTTAATCACTACATCACCAGAGTTGGTGTACTCCTTTAAATACGTCCTGACTACACTCCACGGTGTACGTACTAAGAGCCTAAATGGTCTATACACTGATCGTGGAGGATACTCACAGGTAGATATAGGTGCGCCTAGATTCCTAACAACACTAATAACTGATCTATACGACATACCGAGGTTACCAGATGGTATTACAGTGATCTTGGATTTGCTACTTCTCGAAAGGTTAAAAAGATTAGCTAGTACTCTCTTGTAAGCTCGGAGAATATCCCAATCATTACCTTGGTATTACAACATTGATGTGAGGTGTAGCGGTTATGTCAGTTGATCTAGCAAGAGAAACGTACAGAGGTCTCAGCCCAGCTGAGTTCTTCTACAGGAATAAGGAGATTGCAGGTTTTTCGAATCCAGCTAGAGCACTCTACCAAACAATTAGGGAGCTTGTTGAGAATGCACTTGATGCTACGGAACTTCACGGTATACTACCTGACATAAAGATCTTCGTTGATGTAGTTGATCCAGGTAAGAACATAGTGAAGGTAAGGGTTGAGGATAACGGTATTGGCGTACCTAAGGAGGAGGTACCTAAAGTCTTCGGAATGGTCTTCTACGGCTCGAAGTACAAGATTAGGCAATCACGTGGTGTCTTTGGTCTTGGTGTAAAGATGGCTGTACTCTATGCTCAAATAACCACCGGTAAGCCAGTTTACGTAAAGAGTTCAACAATTGACTCGAAGGAGATCTATGAATTTGAGGTCATGATAGACGTCATTAACAATAGACCGATTGTACTCTCTCACCGAAGCTATCGCAAAGATAATCAATGGCATGGTACGGTTGTCGAACTGACAATTGAAGGTAATTGGTCATATGCAAAGAAGAGAATTGAGGAATACATAAAGAGAACAGCACTCATAACACCCTACGCAAACATATACTTCAAAGGGCCTGACATAGAGTTAGCGTTCACAAGAGCAACTAGGAGAATACCGAAACCACCAAGGGAAGGCCTACCACATCCTAAAGGTGTCGACATTGAGATGTTGAAGCAAATGATAGCTATGACCGAGGAAAACCTATCGCTTAGAGACTTCCTGATTAAGTACTTCGATGGTGTTGGAAAGATATCAGCAGAGACATTCCTCAAGTGGGCTGGCTTCAATCCAGAACAGTCAATAAAGACACTCACATTGGAGCAACTTGATGAGTTAGCTCGTAAAATGCGTGAGTACAGTGGTTGGAAGAGACCAAAGGACATCTCACTATCTCCATTAGGTGAGGAACTCCTTAGGAGAGGAATTGAGGAGGTACTGAAGCCAGAATTCATAGCTACTGTCACACGAAAACCCTCATCCTACATAGGTAATCCATTCGTAGTTGAAACAGCAATAGCGTGGGGTGGTAAGATACCACCATCGGAGAAACCAATACTGTACAGATTCGCTAACAAGATACCACTACTCTACGATGAGGGTGCTGATGTAACCAGAAAGATTGTTGATAGTATTGACTGGAGTGTGTATAAGGTTAAGTTCCCTGCACCACTCCTTGTCGTGGTTCACATATGCTCAACGAAGATACCGTTTAAGGGTGTAGGTAAGGAAGCTATTGCTGAGGTACCTGAACTTGAAGAGGAGATAGAGGCTGCTCTTAGAGAATGTGCTAGAAAGCTGAGAATGTACATAACTAAGAAGGAGAAGGAACTTGAACTAGCACTCAAAAGAGTTACCTTCATGAAGTACCTACCCGAAGTAGCATCAGCACTATCCTACATAACTGGTAAGGATAGGGCACACATTGAGAGAAATCTCATAGATATCCTCGAAGCAAAGCTCAGAGGTAGCTAGGTAGCGAGGTATGGAGGTACCACAGCAATACCACCCAACGTATTACTGGAAGGCTTATAGGGGCTTTTCTACGGAGTTAGAAAGAACTTACTGGGGGATTTCCTGTGAACAAGAGGGATGAAGCTCTAAGGAGATTGGAGGAGTTCGCACTGAAGTTACTGGAGCAGATTGAGAATAAGCAACCTCCATACATGGAAATACCATCGAGGACACTAAGCAATACAGTATGGGACCCAGAGAGGAAGATGCTACTACTTGGACCAGCTAAATTCAGGAGAGAGCTCTTCGACATGAAGGAAGCGAGGAAGTTCATGCAGACAGTACTCATGCTTAAGCTCTTAGTTCAAGCTATTAGGGAAGGGGTTTACCCTACGATAAGAGATCTGTACTACCACGGTAAGCACACAATAGAGTTCATTGATCACTTAGGTAGGAAGCAGAAGGAGAATACCTGGGATGAGCAAACTGAGTCAAATGCTGTTCTTCAGGATATTGAGGTAGCTACTGGATTGCTTAGAGAGGAGATGGGTATTTCAGCTGATGTTAAGGGTAAGATGGTTGGCCCAATAATTGTTAGGTCTAGAGGTTACGAAATTGATTGTACGAGAATGGGTGAAGGAGCTTTTGGACTACCTCCAAATCCTGATGATCTGGAGATAGTTAAGATTGAAGCTACGTACGTGCTCTGTGTCGAGAAGGATGCTATTTTCCAGAGACTTAATAGAGAGGAGTTCTGGAAGAGGGAGAACTGTATTCTCATAACTGCTAAGGGCATGCCTGATAGAGCTACTAGGAGGATGCTTCGTAGGCTTTGGGAGGAGTATAAGTTACCTGTTTACATACTGACTGATGCTGATCCATATGGATGGTACATCTACAGTGTGTACAAGAGTGGTTCAATAGCACTTAGCTACGAGAGTGAGAGACTTGCTTGTCCTGGTGCTAAGTTCATTGGATTAACGACAAGTGACATTATTGAGTACAGGATATCTGATGAGTATGTCATAGCTGCAACTGATAGGGACATAAAGAGAGCTACTGAGTTAATGAAGTACCCATGGTTTCAATCACCACATTGGCAGAAGGAGCTTAAGCTATTCTTGAAGTTGAAGAAGAAAGTTGAGATTGAGGCTTTAAGTACTCATGGGTTTAAGTTCCTTCACGATTACATAATTGACAAAATTCATCATGGAAAGTTCATAGATTAATGGTGAGTTCGTGAGTCCTGAAACATATGTATTTAGACCGAGGAGGTATCTTGAGAAGGAGGACTTTGAGAAGTACCTACAGCTAGTTAGGAAGGTAGCTACCTTCGATGCTAGTACTAAGCATTGGGTATTTTCACCTGAAATAGCTGCAAAGTACTTTGGAAGTAGTGACGAATTGCTAGATCACTTAATTGAGTTAAGAAGTTACGTAGATCTAGATTACAGCACTATACTCGATCTAGTGGATCTATTTGAGGATTACTTGGATAGGTTGAAGTGTGTTATTGTAACTAGGGAAGGGGGATTGCTCAGGTTAAGAGTACATAGGAGATACTTTCGTGATGTGTTGTCAATCCTCAGGGAGGTAGCTGTTGTGAGCTATTACATTGAGGTTCCTAAAGTTGATGAGGTCACTGGTGAGTTTCAGGGTACGGAATTAGTTGAGAAGAGATTGAAGCTGTATAGGGTTGCTAAGGTTGGTGAAGAGTTTGTTACACCAGTTGGGCTACTTCATGTATTGAGAAAAGAACTTCAGAGAAGAGGGTTTGGTACTGATGTCAAGATTGAAGTCAGAAAGTTCGATAGGGATGTACCTATGGAACTCAATTTCAAGCTGTACCCCTACCAAGAGGAGGTTTACAGTAAGTGGCTTGAAGCAGGTTGTAGAGGAACAGTCGCTATATTCACAAGAGGTGGAAAGTCCTTCATCGCAATGAAAGCAATATACGACCTCAAGGTCCCAACAGTGATTTTCGTTACTACTAGAGAACTTGCCTACACCTGGAGGGAGTACCTCAAGAAATACCTATCTATTCCAGAGAGTTACATTGGGTACATAGGTGAGGGTGAGTTTAGCATTAGACCAGTTACTATCGCTACTTACAAGAGTGCTGTTCAGCACATCGAGAGGTTGAAACAGGTATTTGAACTAGCAATATACGATGAGTCACACCATGTACCAGCAAAGACCTTCAAGACCGTAGCTATACACCTCGATTCACTGTATAGATTAGCTCTCTCAGCAACACCAGAGAGGAGGGATATGAATCATGAACTCCTCTACAGACTTTGTGGTGATCTCCTAGCTAGTATAGATTACATACAGCTAGTTAGATTGAAGGTTGTTGCACCAATTGAGGTATTTGATACCCTCTACGCTAGAGATCAAAGCGAGAAGCTTCTCCACCTACTCGCTGTACTGGATAAGCATAGAAATGAAAAGATTTTCGTATTTACTCAGTACAGGAAAACAGCCGAGAAGCTCTATACCGAACTGATGAAGAGGGGGTACAAGGTAGCTCTAATCACTGGTGAAACACCTCAAAGCAAGAGAGCTTTAGCGTTTAAGGAGTTCATCTCTGGCCAGGTAAATATCATAGTTACAACGACGGTACTCGACGAGGGTATTACTGTACCTGATGCGGATGTAGCTGTGATATACGAAGGTACCGGTGAAGCTAGACAAATGATTCAGCGAATAGGTAGAGTCCTCGGTTACATGCCGGGTAAGACAGCTAAGGTCTACGAGATAGTTGACCTGTCCAATACCAGAGAGAGGAATGCTCATCTGAGGAGACGATGGGTTAGAGATCTGTACATGAAACCTGAAGTTAGGAAGTATGTTCTTGAGGAGAAGAAGTTGACTACACAGAAGTTAATGAGCGATTACCTCTAACCTCAGGATTTAGAGGTACACCCTACACATTAGACTAAATGGACATTCATGACAGAGCTTTTTCCTACATAACACACGACCTATGTACGATAGTCCGTATAGTATTGTTGGGTCTTCAGGATTTAGTGACCGAGCTAAGTTCTGGAGAAAGTGATACTTCTTGTCATTGAAATCTGGTGCTGTTGCTCTGTCAACTACACCTATGTTTTTCATGACCTTAAGGAGGTCACTATCAAGTGGGCAATGCAGTAACCTAAGTACATCCTTTGTAGGTTCACTTAGGAGCTTTATTGTGAAGTACAGTGTTTGGTCTACTACCTGTGCTGTGCTTGAAGGTAGTGTTGCTAGTGCTATCCTAAGTATCTCGATAGCTTTCTCCATACTTGTTGCATTTCGCTCCTTAATGAGTAAACCTATGTAGTATGCTCTTCTGTGGTATTCACTATGTGGTAATGCCATAGGTAGTAATTCAAGTAGCGTTGCTCTGAAGCATTGAGTAAGGAGTATTACGTCATTAATGTTCTCGTACTTGAGCAGTCGTTGGAGCTTGCTTAGTGCTTCAGCAAGTAGGGTTAGTGATGCGATTACTCTATCACGCACCCTACCATCTAATTTGTACGCATATCGTGTGTGGTCTATTGCTGCTTCTAGTAATTCAGGATCTCTGTAGTTCTCGAGTTCATTTAGTGGATCACCAAGATGATTGAATATTACTGATAAGTCCTTAGCTAACGACAATGTACTTGCTCTAAGTATACGTTTGTATCGATAAAGCAGTGCAAAGAAATACGTTGTAAAGAGCTTTATGGGAAGTGGTAACTTCTTGACTATTCCTGTAGCCGCTAAGACCCTTACGAAGAACTCACTATTCTTGTTATCTAACTCTAGTATCTGCTCCTTTAGAGGTTCTAGGTACTTAACCTTATACTCTAACTCCTCACTTCTCATGGTATCTTATTGGGTTCTGTTTAAGGATCTATGGTGTGAACCATGAGAGAACCAAGTAATTTACCTTACCGTAGATCTTATCCCTGTAAGCTAGTATGAACTTCTTCCTAACTGTGTGTGAAAGCCTGCCTGCTCTAATTATGTCAAGAGGTTCGAGCTTGCTACCGGGTTCTAGTACATGTACTAGGTATGGCGCATGATCTATACCGGGGCCTTTCTCGTACACGGCAAAGTAAGTACCGTACTTAAGTCCTGTCCTAACGACGTACCCCCTAGATCTGAGATCCCTGTAGACTTCGTAAAGTAGGTCGAAGTTTGCTATGTACTTCCTACCAACCTCCAACAATTCATCTCTACTCAGCACCTTACCGCTAATGTCCACTACCTCGATTCTACCCTCATCGAGTAGATACAGTGCTTCCAATAGTGAAAGCTCGAGAGGTCTCGCTACCTTACTAACCTCATCAGGTTTTACCTTGTCTATCCCTATGAACTTTCCGAAGAATCCTCTCTGGAATAGTTCCCTAGCTTTCTCAATGTCAAGTACTATAACTCTAGAACCTATGAGAATTGCTTGAGCTTTTGATGACATGAAATCACTAGGCTTGCTTTAAAGGTGCTCTAACAGTAGCTATTGTATTGTCTGCTATACCCAGAGTCTTTAGTTCATCCGCATTGCACCAAACCTCATTCTCAGGAACGTCACCGGATGCTAGTACGTTCAGCACTAATCTCTTTGGTCCTGCACCACCACCACCTGATACCACGATCTCAACTTTATCCTTTATGTTCAGATACTGAATTGCCTTAGGATTCATCTTAGCCCAACCCTTCTCAACAACATCCTTCCTCCTAATTCTCAATCTTTTCTCTCTTCTGGGTTGTACTATTGACACAGGATCACCCATCTAGAGTTCTAGGTTACTATAATTTAACCTATGCTATGTATCTCTACTAGCTAAGTAAATTTAGTTAGATCACTGAAGCTTATTGACTTATCACTAAAGTACTTCATGAGCACCTCAGGTAGCTTCTCTATCGGCACCCTTATCTGTGTCCAGGTATCTCTATCCCTGAGAGTTACTGTGTTATCCTGTAGTGTCTGCCCATCAATCGTTATTGCAATTGGTACACCTATCTCATCTGCCTTAACGTACCTCCAACCTATGGTACCTCCATCGTCATACATTGCGTAGAAGTACTTCTTCAGCATGTTGTACACTTCTCTAGCCTTTTCAACGAACTCAGTTTTCTTTACTAGTGGAAAGACAGCTACCTTTATGGGTGCTACATCTCTAGGTAATCTAAGCACTACCCTTCCATTCTTTTCAGTGTACGCATACTCAAGAACTACGTAGGTAACTCTATCAGCACCAAACGACGGCTCAGCAACATGCGGTATAAATCTCTCAACCTCAATCTTCTCCTCTCTCTCCTCAATTATGAAGTATTCTCTACTCAACTTCACATCCTGTACCTCAACGTACCCTACCTCATTTAGCCTTTGAACAATCTCATCTCTACTCAACCTACTCAAGTCACGTAAAATGTACTTAGCATTTTCACCAAATTGCTTCTTGATTAACTCAATGTTTGGTTTCACAATTAACTTCTTCTCGATTCTTGGTTGTGAAAGCCTTCTATAGGCTCTTAGGTCTCTCTTACTGTACTCCATGTGTCTACGTAAGTCATAATCCGTTCTATACGCATGTCCTGATACCTCAATCCATCCCCACCTCTCAGTCCATACAACTTGGTCAAAGGTCTGTGCTGCGTAGTGTGCTCTTTCCTCTGGTAACTTCTCAATAAACATCTGCTTTTCATGTGGTATACCTAGATCCTCCATGAACAACTTAGCTAGTGCCATGAAGTATGCATTCCATTCAGTCATTATGAGCTTCTTCTCAATAGCTTCCTTAACCGTTACCTCTCTAGGTTCTTTCTTACCTTCCCTAATGTCTTCACAGGTAAGTAGCCTCAGCTTAACGTCCTTAACCTCATCGATCAGAGGACATGATGGATTCTGTGGGTCGAAGAACAGCTCAAGTTCCATTATTGTGAACTCTCTAAGCCTAATCGGTCCTTGTCTAGGTGATATCTCATTCCTCAAGACCTTACCTATCTGAGCAATACCGAGCGGTAACCTCCTATCCATCATCTCATAGATTCTGTGGAAGTTAACAAACATACCCTGCGCAGCCTCTGGTCTTGCATAACCTATGTTATCACTGTATGGACCTATCGTAGTCTTGAAGAGTAGGTTAAACTTCTTAACAGGCCCAAATTCTCCACCACACTCTGGACACTTAATGCCGTACTTTCTAATTATCTCGGTAAGTTCATCTGCTGTCTTACCCTCAAGACCTGTTAAGCCAGTTAAATCCTCTATCAAGTGATCTGCTCTATACTTCCTACCACACCTACTACACTCAACAATGTAGTCAGTAAAGTGCTCCACGTGTCCTGAAGCTTCAAAGACTATGGCAGGCATTACTACTGGAGTCTCTATCTCAACTATGAAGTCTTGATGCCTCTTAACAAACCATTCTCTCCACTTCTCCTCGATATTCTTCTTAAGTAAAGTACCAAGTGGACCATAGTCTATGAAACCACTTACACCACCGTAGATCTCACTAGATGACCAGAAGAAACCCCTCCTCCTACCTAACTCACACAACTTCTCGTACTTATCCTGTTTAGTAGTCATGGTGAGGAGCCTCTCTTTGTAAACATCTTGACCCAAGTATTTATAATAAACTCATCTAGCTAAGTACTCTCGTGAGTTTCAGAGAGTTGTTGCTAGTACCTACTTCACCTGCTTTCGGTGGCGTGAGTAGGAAGTATGAGGAGAGCGAGTGGGTACTGCTAGGTACTCCGTTCGATTCCACAACCACATATAGACCAGGTTCACGATTTGCTCCGAGGAGAGTAAGAGAGATTTCTCAGGAAATAGATCTCGTGAATCCATTCATACCTGAGTTGAGATATGAGATGTACCCAATGTGTGATTTAGGTGACTTAGTATTTACAACAGATGTCAATGAGTTTCTACGTTGTTACTGTAGGGTCTTGAGAGAGCTATTGTCTGATTCCAAGAGGGTTTTGGTGTTGGGTGGAGAGCACACTGTGACTATTGGTACGGCTAGAGTTCTGAGGGGGTTAAGCAGGAAGGTGTGGATTGTGTACTTTGATGCACATCTCGATCTCTATGATGAGTACCCTAGAGGGTGTAGGATCTCACATGCAACTGTTGTCAGTAGGTTAATTGAGTGTGATTGTGAGGTAGTTGCTATTGGGTATAGAGCCTACTCAGAGGAGGAGTATAGGAAGTTGAGGAAATTGACTTTTTGGATTAGTGCTAGTGATGTAGTTCGTAGTAGAGAGGAGTGTTTTCTTGAGTTAGCTCAGGTACTACAGTGTGTTAGTGGTGATGTTGTTATCTCACTAGATGTAGATGTTCTTGATCCGTCAGTAGCTCCTGCGGTTGGTAATCCTGAACCAGGTGGTTTAGATTACTGTACCTTGTTGGAATTGCTTCGTATTGTGCTCCTATCTCTTGGTCAGAAGGTTAAGGTGATTGAGATTGTTGAGTATACACCCATGCTTGATCACAATGGTGTGACTGGTTGCTTAGTTGCTAAGTTAGTTTCCGATCTGTACTTACTAGCATTGATTGGGAGTAAGTGCTGAATCTACTACTTCTCTACCTTTTCAACTCTAACACCTTCAACACCTAGCTCCGTAATTATTGGTGTGCCATTAGCTATTGCTATTGCTGCTGCTACTTCCTTTAATTTATTTGGCGCTAGAGCTAGCATACAACCCCCACCACCCGCACCACTGAGCTTAGCACCTATCGCTCCAGCCATTCTAGCTGCGTAAACCATATCGTTTAGTCGTTTATCTGAGACGCCAAGAGCTTCTAGTAGACCATGGTTTATATTCATGAGCTCGCCAACTGTCCCTAGCTCACCCTTCTCAATAGCTACTCTAGCTCTCTCAACTAACTCGCCAATTGCCCATATGATTTGATCAATGAGCTTAGTATATTTATCACGTAACTTCCTAACCCACGCAACCAACTCCTTAGTAGTTGCTACCCTCTTGACATAGCCAATAACTGTTGGTAGTTCAGCACCCTTCCTAACAGGTTCAATTATGGGGCTTGAGCTTGTTGGCTTTATGTAGAGCAAACCACCGTAGGTAGCTACAGCAGTATCCATTGGTGAAGCAGCTCCCTGAACTGTCAATTCCGTCCTATGACCGAGCTTAGCTATTTCCCTCTTCTCCAATTCATGACCTGTTATTGTAGCATAGGCAAAGACTGTCGCCACCGAGACGGCAGCGGAGGTACCTAATCCAGCACCTACTGGCATGTCAGACTTTATCTCAAGCTCAACACCGGCTCTTTCTCCAAGGTACTCACGAGTTAGTTCAATAGCTTTTCTGACGTATGCTATAGCTGGAATTACCTTACCGTAGTCTGTACCTACGACAATTTCACCATTTGGTTTAAGCGTAACTATTACACCATGTGTAGATAGGTCGTACGCAGCTATTTTGACCTCACCATTATTTCGAAGCCTAGCAGTTACGTAGAGTCTCCTATCTATTGAAGCAGCTATAGCACCTGTACCGTAGACAACAGCGTGTTCACCAAAGAACTTAACAACGCCAGGTGCAGAAACGACAACCTTCATATTTAGTCGAACGGAAATACGACAAACAACAAATTTTATCAGTTACTACGTGAGGAAACTAGCTATACGGCCTTAATTCTCTTAGTTACAAAGGATCTAGTCTTAGCAATGATCTTGTACCCACAGTAGGGACAGTGAACACCAGGTATTAGCTCCATATCAGCAGGATCGAAAGTTCTCTTACATCTGAGGCAGATGTACTTCTTCCATTCACGATACTCTAGACTCACCGTGCTCAACCTCCCATAGAATCCTGACTCTCTCTTCACCTCCAATCTCCTTAATAAACTGTGCTACGGACTTAGGTACTAACTCCTCCCAGGGACCACCTTCAACCATTAACTTCCTAATGTATTTACCACAGTACCTCTCCCTATTGAAAAACGGTATGCTAAGTACCTTCACCCCTGCTCTCTCAAGTAGGAATTTAACGAAGTGATTATTGCTGTAAGCTACATCGAATTTAGGTACATATGAGAGTACTAGAGTTGCCCATAGGTAGTGCATTCCTCCTGTATCTGGTACGATAGCTATAATGCACCTATTGTAGATACCGCACTCTCTAAGAGCTCTAACAATCATCTCAATTCTCTCACCTGTCGTGAATGGATTCTCGTAATTTAGACCGTACTGGGGACTACCGATAGCTACTATAACCTCATCTTCTCTCCCTAGAATCCACTCAATAGCCTTTAGGTGACCGAGGTGAAATGGTTGAAATCTACCAATGAAGAGAGCCCTACCCATTACCTATAACCTCTCTTGCAATTACTTCAAGACCTTCAATAACACTGTCGACAGATACGTAATCGATGAGATCCATGTCAGTACCACTGAAGAAGTTCGGTACTCTGGTAACTAATACAACTTCTCTACAATCAACATACTTACCAACATCAACAAGCAATCCATACCTCCTACAAGCTTCACGACATCTAAACACTGTAACCTGACCAGCAACAAAACCAATAGCCTTAACCCCAATAACCTTGGTGATCGAGATACCACACTCATCAGTAATTCTACGTACTTGCTCCCAAAGGCGCCTACGTACTCTCCTATAGAAGCTGTAGGAACCTGAAGACGTAACAGCAATTACGAGAGAAGGGACATCAGAACATCTTCTCCTCAACTGCACATACGCTCTAGCAAACTCCAAGATGCCAATAACACCACTGAGATTATCTACATATCCAGGACAAAAGAGCTTGGAGTCGAGATTAGCAAGCAGTAAAACTCCTGAGTCCTTCTTCCCCTCAATAACAGCAATAACATCAACAACTCTACCACTACCCTTCTCGCACTGACACTCAACATAAAGATCCTCACAGACGTACCTAGTAGCTAGTTTCAGAGCTTCTTCAAGAGGTAACGTAGCTAGTACTGGTCCCTCTTCGATATCTGGGCTCAATGATATGAGCTTCGTAGCTCTTCCAGGTTTAGGTACTGAGAGAAGTACACCATAAGCACCATGCTCCCTTAAAGAGGAATAAAGCCTACTAACACTTAGCCTACTAGTAACAATAGCTAATACACAGCGACCCTCGACCTCACTTCGAGGAGGTAAATTTGAGAGATTCCTCAGGTAGAGTAACCTCCCTACAAAACCACCCGAAGGTGAGAAGTATGCAGGATAGCCCTGTACAGGTATCATATCCCTAAATGTGTAGATGTTAAACGTAGTTACAACCCAAGTCGGGACCTCGTACTCAAACCTATACACGTGAACTTCCTTACCCAAGTACTCCCTACAGTATGTGTGTACGAAGGTACCTGCGGAGTAGCATTCTGGATACCCACATACTCTAGGTTCATACCTCTGAAATTCCTCAAGTAAATTCCTCACATTATACCTCGAGAACTCTAGCATCTGAGTTCCATAGTTAGTGTGTAGAGAAAAAGATTACGAAGAGTTTTACGTAGTCTAACTACAGTACGAGGAATGAGAGAGCAGCAAGTATGAGAGCAGCAAACATCAATTGTTTACCTCTATAAGGTGACCAACCGGTTGACCACAGCACAACCCCTAGAGCGCCGAGCGCCATCGATGCCACCTTAGCTACAGCCTTTATCAGATCAAGAAGTTTTTTGAAGAAGTGTGAGAGTGCTGTCTCAACAGCTGTAAACATTGAGTCTACAACGTTAGAGACCTTCTCTGCTAAGTCATTTAACTTAGTTTCTTGTGTAGTTTGGCTCTGTTGCTGATTCTGAGTACCTTCAGCTGCATAGCACATTACCGTTACGACCATCAGTACCAGTACAAGTACTGTAATTACCTTACTTAGCATTTTTCCACCGCTATGCTTTTAAATAGAAATAAATTTAGTGACCCCAAGGGTGTCACTATGCCAATTACAGATCCAGAGAAGTTGAGGATTGCACTTGAGTGGAATTTCAATGTGTGGATTTGTAGGAGATGTGGTGCTAGGAATCCTCCTGGTGCTGAGAAGTGTAGGAGATGTAAGAGTAAGAACTTGAGACCGAAGAGATTCAAGAAGTAGCTGTAATGGAGCTGGAATCAACGCAGATTAAGGGTCGTTGATCTTGGTTGCGATACAGGTCGTGTAGCTAAGGTATTCAACATCAAGTATAGATACTATGTTCTCTGCCTTGACCTTAGCTTCGATCTAGGTCTTTCCCTCTTAGCTACCATAAAACCACCTACCTAGCATAAGTGCTATCTCAGCATTTTCACAATGTAGCTAGAGTACTTAAGCGATACGGCTCATACATCATTGATTGCGTCTATCAATGTGCTAAGACATGTGAGGAATGGGAAGTATTCAATGGTGTAGATACGTATAAGGTAAGGTCAAGTGGTTCACTAAGACAGTAAATGGATTTAGGGTCACGAATAGAGTTGTAGTTTACCTTAACGATAGGGTACTTCTCTCAGATGCTTAGAACTCACGTACCTGAGTAAGGATGTAGCTACTGAACTGGTTAGAGATAGAGTGTTCACTGTGTTTATGAAATAGCTTAGTGATTATATCTTCCAGATGACCTCTCCTGTCTTAGCTAACTCAACTTGGTACAGGTATATTCCATCGAGTACTCCAGGACCTCCTTCTCTACCATGTGGACAAGGTCTGTTCTTACCTCTTAGGCGTACTGCGTTGTGTATGTTTGCTGCTGTCTGACTAACCTTCTCGATATCGATACCCTCGATTATGACTTCATCCTTCTCTACCTTGACCTTGACATCACCCACTATCTTAGCTACCTTCTTATCCTTCTGACCGAGGAAGTTCTCTATGACAACCTTATCGCCTTCAACCTTCACACTCATTGGGAAGTGCGCATAAACTATCTTCATCCTGTACCTAAAGCCCTTAGTTACTCCGGTTATCATGTTCTTGATGTGCTTAGCTATTGTGCCGACAAGTGCTCTTTCACGCTTCTTAGCGAAGTAACACTCAACAATTACCGTATTTCCTTCCTTCCTTATGGTGACTGGTTGCTTTGAAAAGTCTCTAACTAATTCACCTAGTGGACCCTTGACCTTAACAACATTGTTCTCTACAGTTACCTCAACACCTTCAGGTACCTCAACTTCCTCTGATACATACGGTATCTTCATGACCTATCCCGAGAGACACGACTAGACCCCCCTAATTAACTTACTTCACTACAGCCGACGTCACTCCTGAGCTGAGTGATTGCCTTAGAGATGAGATGAGAGGTCTTAGCTGTGGCTCCTCTTCAAGTGCTTTAAGCAAATGCTCATCACCAACAATGAGCTTCACTCTGCGGGTCCTCCCATACCTCCCCAAATTAACGACCTTAGCCTCAACAAGACCGAGTAGCTCTAACTGAGCTAAGATATCACTGACCCTCCTCTGAGTCAGAGGTGTAACACCAATACATGAACAGACTTCACAGTACGTACTATACACATCGCCAGTAGTCACAGTTAGAGGATACCTCTTAGTAGCTACGTATATAGCCAATAAGACCAACTTCATGTGAAACGGCATACCACGAAGAAGCTCACTAACCCTATCTCTCTCAAGCTGAACAAGAGCTTTCTTCACATGCTCCTCAGTAACCTGCTCACAACCCTCCCTCTCGGCTATTTCACCAGCAACCCTCAGTAAGTCAAGAGCCTTCCTAGCATCACCATGCTCTCTAGCAGCAATAGCTGCACAGAGCGAGATAACGGAGTCAGATACAACACCAGGCTTAAAAGCTAACCTAGCTCTCTCCCTAAGAATATCACATAACTCAGCATAGTTGTACGGTGGAAACACAATAGTCTCCTCACCTAAGCTACTCCTAACCCTAGGGTCAAGCAATTCTGTGAACCTAAGATCATTACTGATACCGATGATAGATACCTTACCCTTCGACAAGCTAGTATTCAACCTAGTTAAGTGATACAAAACAGCATCACCAGATCTCTTAACAAGAACATCAACCTCATCAAGAACAACAATAGCAACCTTACCATACTCCTCAATACCATCACTAAACCTCCTCAAAACCTCACCAGTCGACAAACCAGAATTAGGTACGTGAAGTCCCAGTTGCCTACAGAGCTCAGTCAACACCCTATAGCTAGTATCGTACTGTCTACAGTTCACGTAAAGAGAAATAACACCACCACGAGATTCCTCAACAAGCTTCCTCAAGACAAGGAGAACACAAACAGTCTTACCAGTACCTGTAGGTCCATAAACAATGACATTAGACGGTTTTGAACCACGAAGTGCAGGAGCTAGGATTAGAGCTAACTTCCTCAACTGCTCCTCCCTATGTGGGAGAGCTTCAGGAATGTAATCAGGTAGAAGAACATCCCTACACAAGAAGATACGTGACTCCTTAAACCTCCTAAAGACCTCCTCAATAACGGCAAGAGCTGTAGTCAATGTAATCACCTAGGCATCTAGAGAAAAAAAGAGAACTATCCACGTAACGTAGTGTAAAGTGAGTGGAGTAGCTACATAATACCTAGAGAACATATACGTAAATTCCACGAGAAATGAAGCACTGAAATAGAGGGGGTAAGGTATGTACATTAGCTCTCGTGAAGAGAGAAACCTTAAAATCAGTAAAGTGTAGGGAGGAATGTAGAGTTAAGGGCCGGTAGCTCAGCCTGGAAGAGTGCCCCCTTGGCGCGGGGGAGGTCCCGGGTTCAAATCCCGGCCGGTCCACCAATTTCCTCAATTCCTACTTGAGATATCTTTTAGTGCTTCAAACACTAATTAGTTCAGAGAGCATGGAGGCTGAAGTGGAATCAATATGGTCGGTTGCTAGATTCCTTGAAAAGACCCTACACTATAGGTTGGTTAAGGTACCTAGAGATGGTTTTATTGAATTTACCTGTACTCACTGTGGTGAATGTTGTAGGGAGGGTCCTATCATTACCGTATTTGACGTTGCTAGGATTGCTCGTGGTCTCCACACTACATTCACTGATGTGATTGATAGGTACTGTAGTGTTGAGTGTGTTGAAGCTAGAAATTGGGTATGTCCTATTGTTAGGTTGAGGAAAGGAGCTAAGTACTGCATCTTTCACGATGATTCAGCTATGAGATGCCGTATACACGACTTTAAACCACTGACCTGTAAGCTATACCCCATTAAGGTTCTTGATCCTGCTAGTGATTGGATTTGGATTGACTGTAGTTGTGAAGGTGTTGGCTCTGGAGAACGCGTACAAATACCGAATAACTTAATTGATCAATACATTGCTGAGGTAACTGCACACTACCTAGCTCTCGCAATGATGTACATACTGGGTTACAGAGGCAAGGAGTGTGTTCTCAAGGCTGCCGAATTAATTGGTGTCTATAGACCAGGCCTCGATTCACTGAAGAGCACAGTGTTGAAGTCTCTGGTATTCAGCTCTCAGCACTAGTCATCACGTATCAGTGGCCAGTCCAATCATCACCAGTACCAACTAGCTACTTACCTCCTTAAAGCAATTCCTCTAATCTCGTTAACATCATCGAAACCTCTATTCTCAAGCTCCTTCACTAGTTCCTGGAGAATCTCAGATACAATAGTAATGCCACAGAGTAGAACAGCTGAGCATATACCAACAGCTCTAGCACCTAGAGCTATGTACTCGAGAACATCTGTTCCACACATGACACCACCTGTAGCAATAACTGAGACATCAGGATACTCACTACATACCAAGTACACTAGCCTCTGTACAATTGGTTTAATACCAGGACCTGAGTAACCACCACATCGATCAAGTGATGGTAGAACTAGAGCTAGAGTTGATGGATCTACGTAGGTTGCGGGTACGGTGTTAGCTACTACCAAACAGTCGCAGAACTCAAGCACTGTATCAACTAGTTTGAGGAAGTACCTCTTTAAGGTGATAGCAGGTAGTTTTACCAAAAGTGGTTTAGCTGAGATATCACGTACCTCACGTAGGAGATTTCTCAATGCTGATACATCCTCGCTTAATCTAAGGTACTCCTCAACATGAGGACAGGAGATATTTAGCTCAAAGGCGTGTGAGACATCGCTTAGGTAGTTCGCGACGTACCTAAACTCATCACCTGTCGTAACGGCTAAGCTAGTTATGACCTTAGTATCTACCTCAAGGAGCTTAGGTAGTACTGTCTTCAGCTCATTAGCTAACTTCACAGGACCTGGATTCTCTAGACCAATGGCATTCACTAGACCAGTAGGTAGTCTAACTACCCTCCTACCTCTATACCCAATCCTTGGTTGAGGAGTTACAGTCTTAGTCGTTACAGCTCCGAGATCTAAGAAGTGGAGGAGAGAACGCGCATTAGCTACAGCACCAGAGGATAGAATTAAGGGGTTTTTCAAGTGAAGGCCAGGTACTAGATCAGTAGATAGCTTAGGCATCTGTAGCTCTCCTCAGGTACTCTACCACTTCCTCAACATTTTCATTAGTTACCTTCGTTGCATACGATACTAAGATAGTGACTAACCAGTTCAGTGCAAATGCCCAGATGAAGTCAGGTATTCCTAGTGGTGCTACCTTCATTATCCTGAAGCTCACTAGTACGATTAGTCCTGTGAGGAGTCCAGTTATCGCACCCCACTTTGTAACCCTTCTCCAGTATAGACCAAGTATGAGAGCTGGAGCTACTTGTGCTGTACCGACAAATGTTAGCTTAATTACAACTTCAACAATTAACTTTGGTGGACTAAGAGCTATGAGGTACGCCATTGCTATCAACGCAGCACTTATCAACATACTGAGCCTAACAGCTGCCTTCTCACTGATACGAGTTCGTAGACCCTCAATAACAATATCCTTTACAACCATCTGTGAACTAACAAGTAGCATCGAGTCAATAGTCGACATACCAGCTGCTAAGCAACCTGACATTATTACTGCTATTAACCACAGAGGCATAGTAGCTGTCAGCAGCTGCATGAGTGCGTAGTCAGGTCTCTTCAACCCTGGATAGAGGACTGCCGCTGCAATACCAGCGAAGAGAGCTGACGTACAGAAGATAATTATTTGTGACAATGGCATACCAATAGCGCAGGCAGCTATACCTCTCTTATCCTTCGCAGTGTAGAATCTAACCCATAGAGCTGGTGTACACCAGATACCGAATGGCAGTACCAACCACATGTATATCCAACCAACATCAGTGTAAGCACCCTTAGGACCCGGCCTACAGAGGAGTGCTGGTGCTTTTTCAGCAGCTAGCTTGAATATGTGCGGTATACCTCCAAGTGCTGATACAGCATAAATGACAGCTCCGGGGAGTGTCGTTAGCAGTACAAGCGCCTGGAAGACATCCGTTAGCACTACAGCCCTCATACCACCAATTATCGTGTAGATACCTGTTATCAACACGGTTAGTAGTAGTGCTTGTTGATACGTTATGTGACCACCAGTAACACCAACGAAAGCCCAGGATATACCAACAAACTGTACCGCGAAGTAGAACATGTTGAATATGAATAGCGTTAAGGCAACAATCAATCTAAGTACTCTACTCCTGTATCTATGGTCGAAGAAGTCACCTGGTGTCAAGTACCTATATTTACGACTGAGCAACCACAATCTGTAACCGAGAAATAACGTCATGAGTGCACACCAAGCCTGTGATAGTGGAAGCACCATGAAGCCTATACCGTGTGTATAGTACATACCTGTAGCACCCAAGAAAGCAAAAGCACTCTGTAGAGTAGCTACGTACGTTAGTACGAGGAAGAGCCAGCTGAGCCCCCTACCAGCTAGGAAGTACTCATCTAGAGTCACTGGTCTATACCTGAAATAGCAGAAGAATCCTTTACCTAGACAAAATGCGAAGTACGCTAGTAGTATGCCTAGAGCAATCTGCCACTCAGGTATCATGAAATCACCTCTTCAACCATTTGTAGACTAGGATGCAGATGTAGGTGAAGTACATGGCTTCTAGTACCCAGTAGTACAGTAGTGGTAGTGGTAACCATCCACCAATAAGTGGGTATGGACTTTTCGTGAAGGGCCATGGTATCAGTCCTAGTGCAATTAGTATGATCACTATGACTACATCTAACTTGGTGAACTTACTCATATGACATACACCACTTACTCTTATTCGGCAAATTGACTATTATTTAAGTATTTTCTTGTCAATGTGAATTACTTGTCTCATGATGGTCTATGTGACTTATTAGCTATGTTTAAAGTTGTCAATATGGTAATGTTAATAAAATACCCTCAATATTCTCGCTCTGGTGTTTCTCCTTGAGGATTCGAGTAGGTATTGATGTTGGTGGAACATTTACTGATGTAGTTGTATTCAATGTCGATACCGGTCGCGTGCAGAGGGTAAAGGTACTCTCTACACCAAGAGATCCCTCTGTAGGTGTTATTGCTGGTCTCAAGGAGGTCCTTAAGGAGGTTAAGCCTGAGAGCATTGAGTTAATTGTTCACGCCTCAACCATAGGCTCGAATCTCTTTCTCGGTCAACTCGGTCTAGAGATACCTAAGGTTGCTCTCATTACAACTCGTGGATTTAGAGATGTACTTGAGATTGGTAGGCAGAGGAGACCAGAGATCTATAATGTGTTCTTTACTAAGCCAAGACCTCTTGTGCCTAGGCGACTTCGTTTAGTTGTTACTGAGAGAGTTGCTTCAGATGGTAGGATCTTAATTCCTTTGAGAGAGGATGAGGTTAGGGAAATTGTGAAGGTGATTAAGTCGGAAGGTGTTAGGGCTGTTGCTGTGTGTTTGTTGAATAGCTACGTGAACCCAGTTCATGAGAAGCGTATTGTTGAGATTTTGAGGGAGGAGTGTCCTGATGTGCATGTGGTTGCTAGTTATGAGGTTGATCCAGAGTATCGTGAGTTTGAGAGGATGAGTACTACTGTTGTGAATGCTGTTTTGCTACCTGTCATAGGTGAGTACTTGATGAAGTTGGAGAAGAGCTTTAGGGACTTAGGTATAGGGGCTAGATTCCTTGTGATGTTATCTAGTGGTGGTATTGCTACGATTCAGCAGGTTAGTAAGGTACCTGCAGCGACCTTAGAATCAGGTCCTGCTGCTGGTGTTGTTGCTAGTGCTTACTTCGCTAAGTTGCTTGGTCTAGATAAGGTTCTTAGCTTCGATATGGGTGGTACAACGGCTAAGGTGGGAACTGTTGTTCATGGTGTTCCACTACAGGTTCCTGAGTTCGAAGTTGGTGGGAGGGTTCATAGAGGTAGGTTGGTGAAGGGTAGTGGTTACGTTGTTAGGTACCCCCACATCGACTTAGCTGAGGTCTCTGCTGGTGGTGGTACTATTGCTTGGGTTGATGAAGCGGGATCACTTAGAGTTGGTCCTTACAGTGCTGGTGCTGATCCAGGGCCTGCCTGCTATGGTAAGGGTGGTACTGAACCCACGGTGACAGATGCAAACTTGGTGTTAGGTAGGTTGGGTAAGTTCCTAGCTGGTGGTAGGGTTGTATTGAGGAAGGATTTAGCTGAGAGGGCTATTCGTGAGAAGATCTGTGAGAAGATAGGTCTCGACCTTACGGATGCTGCCTACGGCATCATTAAACTAGTCAACGTTGAGATGGCTAGAGCTATGAGGATAGTAACTGTTGAGAGAGGTCTAGATCCTCGAGAATTTACTGTAATTGCCTTTGGTGGTGCAGGACCTATGCACGTATGTGAGCTAGCTGATGAGCTAGGTATAGAGAGCATAGTGGTGCCACCAGCTCCTGGTACCTTCACAGCTCTTGGACTATTACTCTCAGACTTTAGACATGATCTCAAGAAATGTGTGTTGAAGTCACTTAGTGAGCTGTCTCCTAGTGACCTCGAACGCATGTACAGAGAGTTAGAAGAGCAAGGTAGGGAGATACTGCTTTCTGAAGGTGTTAGTGAAGATAGGATAGTGTTCATTAGGTATGCTGATCTGAGGTACTGGAAGCAATCGTATGAGCTAACAATTGAAGTCCCTAGTGACTTGGGTTCTGTAGGTCTGGAAGAGCTTAAGAGGAGATTCATGATTAAGCATGAGGAGGTCTATGGTTACTACGTGGATGAGGATGTTGTTCTCGTTAATGTGAAGGTAGCTGCTATAGGTCTTACTGAGAAACCTAAACTCAAGAGATGTGAAATTAGAGAGAAAGTACCACCGCCTAAGTCAGCTATTGTTGAGATTCGTGATGTATACTTTGGTGATAAGTACGATTGGGTTAAGACAACGGTATACTCTAGAGATAGGCTAGTACCTGGAGCTATACTACAGGGACCAGCAATAGTTGAGGAGTACGATTCAACAACAGTAATTCCACCGAATTGGTCTGGATACATTGATGAGTACGGTAACCTGATACTTCGTAGGGTATGAGGTAGGTGATGAGTATGGTCGATGTGGTTACTGTTGAAGTTATTAGATGTTGCCTAGAGTACATTGCTGAAGAAATGGGTATAGCTCTGAGGAATGCAGCGTACTCGCCAAATATCAAGGAGAGAATGGATCATAGCTGTGCAATCTTCGATAAGTTAGGTAGGTTAGTTGCACAAGCTGAACACATACCGACCCACCTAGGTTCAATGCCTTGGGGCGTAAGGAATACACTCAAGTATATTGAGAAGGAGGGTATGGTGCTAGAGCCAGGTGATGTAATTGCTGTCAATGACCCTCACATAGCTGGTACTCACTTAAATGATGTTCTCATACTTAAACCGGTATTTTACAGAGGCGAGCTAATAGCGTATGTAGTGAATAAAGCTCATCAAGTAGATGTCGGTGGTAAGGTACCTGGAAGTATATCAGGTGATGCGACGGAAATCTATCAGGAAGGGCTGATAATACCTCCAATCAAGATCATTGAGAAGGGTAGATTTAGAGATGACATAGTGAAACTATGGTTGAAGAACGTTAGAGCACCTGAGATGATAATTGGTGACATTAGAGCACAGGTAGCAGCATGCAACCTCGGTGAGAAACATCTCCTTGAACTCGTTGAGAAGTACGGTACAGAGACCCTCAATGAGGTATTCGACCATATACTGAAGCACTGTGAGGAGTTGACTAGAGCAGCATTGAGAAGGTTACCGGATTTTGTAACTGAAGCCGAGGATTATATGGAAGATGTTGGTGAAGAGGGTGAAGCAGTGATAAAGGTCAAGGTGATTAAGAGAGGTGACGAGATAAATATCGACTATAGCGGTTCGTCACCTCAGGTATCTGCACCAGTAAATGCACCTATGGGAGTAACCATAGCTGCAACCACCTTTGCCCTCAAGACAGTAATAGCACCTGACCTACCTATCAATGATGGATTCTACAGACCAGTGCGCATAACAGCACCTGAAGGAACTATAGTGAATGCTAAGTGGCCTGCACCTGTTGGAGCAAGCATAGAGACAGCACAGAGGATAGTCGATGTACTGTACCTAGCTCTATCGAGGGTATTACCTGAAAAGGTTCCAGCAGCTGCCTGTGGATCGATGAATAACGTACTCATAGGTGGTATCGATCCTGAAACGGGAAGAACATGGGCATTCTACGAAACAGTAGCAGGTGGTTACGGCGGTAGATACGGTATGGATGGTGTAGATGCCGTACACTGCAACATGACGAATACCATGAATACACCAATTGAGGCTATTGAGAGAGAGCTACCAGTACTCTTTACTCGATACGAAATTAGGCCCAGGAGTGGTGGTGCTGGTAAGTGGAGAGGTGGTATGGGCGTTATCAGAGCATTTAAGTTACTAGCTAAGAGAGCCGTATTGACTGTAGTAGGTGAGAGAGTGAAGAGAAGTCCATGGGGTCTCTTCGGTGGATTACCAGGTTCACCAGCTAGATACTACGTAGTTAGGAGTAATGGTGAGATCGAGATGTTGAGAAGTAAGGAGAGTGTTGTACTGCATTACGGTGATGAGATCGTCATCGAGACAGCAGGTGGTGGAGGGTATGGTGATCCCTTAGAGAGAGAACCAAGAGCAGTAGTTACGGACTACCTGAATGATTTAATTACTGAGGAAGATGCTGAGAAACTATACGGTGTTGTCATCCGCGATGGTAAACTCGATGAAAAGAGTACGGAAGAACTTAGGAGAAGGTTAAGGTCTACTACGAAGTAACTCACATAAAATTGATGTCAAGACCATCGTATGAACCCCTCCCTAAGCTCTTGACCAAAGTTTTAACACGAGTCTGTACCTACTACTACGTAGATCTCATGTTGAATCCAAAGGAGGTAGCTAGGATATCTGTGGGGGTCCCTAAGTGAGCTACTTCATCGGGAGAGTACTCTCATCCTCGTAGCCCCGGCGTGGGACCCCCACAACTGAGATTCTAGGGGTTACTAAACTTAAAACTTAGTCACTTACCTAACCAGTAATTCACTTTCGAAGTATTGAATCTATTAACGTAGCTACCAGTAGTAGTGATAGTGCATAAGCTACATACATTTTTCTTGAGTTTGTTAATGCCTCTACAAGTAGTATCGCAACAGCTATTAGGAGAACCTCAACAAGTTTTGTGAGAAGTGACTTAGCAAATTTCCTAATACTTGCATTCACTAGAAAGACATACTCCCACCTAGGTGTATATCCCGTAAATTTACTAGTGGAGGAGTCTATTAATTTCACCGCACTTAACCCACTACTAGAGAGCTTAACCGTGTATGAGCCTTGGGACAACAGAATTAGATATATTGGTTTGGTGGCCCCGCCGGGATTCGAACCCGGGACCTCCCGCTCCCTCAGCGGGTGCTCGTGAGGCTTATGCGGGTGGGGCTAACCCCCACCCTGGGCATCCTAACCGCTAGACGACGGGGCCCAATTCTACCTCTGAGTTCAGTTTAGGAAAATTAATCTTTTACCCGATTACCATTTATCCCACTACTTAGCATTGTCTATTGTTGGTGTAGGAAATGGTTGAGGAGATTAGTGGAGTAGCATTTGGTACGTATGATATAAATCACGTGGTTCCCATAGCATTTGCTTTGAGGTCTAAAACTAGAAGAAGTATACTCTCAACACTGTACCTTCGTGGTGAGTTGAGCCCGATTGAGATAGCTAGGAGTATTGGTGTAGCACCTACATCACTTGTTGAGCATTTGAAGATGTTGAGGGAGCTAGGCCTTGTTGAGGAAGCATCATTGCTTAGAGCACCTTATAGGAAGGTTATTAGACTGAACATTCCTGTCGTGAAGCTCGATGTGTTGGAGAAGGTCAAGAAGGAGATGAAAGATGTAGTAGCTAGTTTCGTTAGTGCCATACTTGAAGAATTGAGGAGTAATATTGCTCTTTCAGGGCTAAGTGAAGTTGAGGTACGAGCACTATGCTTAGCATTAATCTGTAGCGTTGCTGGTGAAGTTCTTGGCATTGATACAGCCCTCATACACTTCTAGCTACCTTCTGCTCAGCAACCTTAAGCTTCTCTATAACTGAGTTTATGGCTTTCACAAGGGATTCAGTACTTTCCTGAATGAGGTAATCGCCACAGAGAGGGCATCTAAATTCAAACTCCATTGCTTGATCCATTGTGTAGTGTCCACCACATTTCTCACAGGTAAAGTAGGCACCTAGCTCACTCTCATACCTTAACCTCTCTCTCAACTTCTCAATGACCTCACGAATTCTCCTATGTAGGACATGCCTTAAGGCACTCATGTCTATACTCCACATCTGTTGAGCACCTACCCTACCTGTCTGTGGTACAGTAAAAGTGATGAAACCTTCCTCAGCTAGCTTCTGAAGTATTCTCCTAACCTGGTTTATGTGTAGACCTGAAACCTGAGCAATTTCCTCATCCGTCATGGGGCCTCTAGATACCAGTACATCAAGCACCTTCTCAGCTGTGTCATCTCCAATGATCCTCTTAGATAACATCTTCACTAAAGATATTAACTGTGAATCAGATACCATGCTATCTCAACCTCACAACCTTCTTCCCTCTAGGACACGGAATAATTTTTAACCTAGCATCCTCAAACTCTCTAATTAGCTCTTTACCCTGGAAGAACCTATCTAAAAACACAGCAAGTGCAGAGACCTCACTATGTGGTTGATTACCAATAGCAACATTGTAATCAGCTAGGAAGTACACCTCCTTAGGTACCTTCGAAGCACCAACAACAACCATCACATCCCTTGGATCTCTCCTAATTCTCTCCAAGACGTCACTCCCTTCAATGTTCTCACCATACATAGTCAAGTGAACAACACAACCACCAAGTCTCTTCCACTCCTCAATAGCTTTCCTCCAAGGAATACCGCATACAAGCTTGAAGTACCTACCACCCCAACTCTCAATAACCTTCCTCATAGTCTCAAGCAACTTCTCATCAACAACATCCGCAAGTATCATCGCATGAGCACCAAATGCTCTAGCTACAAGAGCTACATGAGTCGTAATACGTACATCTCTCTTAGGTCTATGACCCATCCGTAGTACAACAATTTTCCTCCCACTTACTGGAAGCCTCATTAACTCTTCCAAACTCATAATGTATCAACCTCAATCCAGGAATCTGAAGCAACTTACCTAGTTCAGGGTACCGAACCTCTACAGTTAGATACAGAACACCACTACACTCATCAACTCTCCTCACATGACCTAACCGATAAATCTGCTCAAGTACAGGTTCCTGAAGACCCTTAACATCAATTGAGAGAATAGCCGTTACGAAGTGTGGTATGTACTTTGCTATTACCTGCTTAAGTACATCCAGACCCCAGCCTCTCAAAGCAGAAATAGCAATGACTTCACTCAACTCAGGAAATCTCTCCTTCACAAACCTAATCCTCTCATCAACAACATGAGTAGGTACTAAATCAATCTTATTCAACACACCAACTATTGGCTTCGAGATAGCACCTATCTCAGCAAAAACATCGAGACACGTATCGACCTTCCTCTCAATTTCACTCACATTCTCTGCCGCATCAATTACCAAGAGTATGAGTGTTGAATATACGAGGTCCTCTAGTGTAGCGTAGAACGCATCTATGAGGAATGGGGGTAGGTCCTGTATGAACCCAATGGTATCCATCACGAGAACAGGAACACCATGTACATTGACTCTACGTACGTACGTACTCAATGTAGCGAATGGTTTATCATCAACAAGCTTAGTCTCTGAAGTCAATGCATTGAATAGAGTAGTCTTCCCCGCACAGGTATACCCTGTAATGGCTACTATTGGGTAGCCGTACCTAGCTCTTCTCTCTCTATGCAGTCTCTTCCTTTCTCTAAGCTTACTTAGCTCCCTCCTTATTCTTGCCATCTTCATGACAGCATGTCTGTAGAAAGCGTCAAAGTCGTACCTACCACCACCGTGAAAACCAGGTAGCTCACCAAGCTTAGCTAACCTAATTCGCTCTCTTATTAGAGGTAACTCGTACCTCAATCTCGCTAGCTCTATCTGGAGCTTTGCCTCTCGAGAACCTGCTCTTCTAGCAAATATCTCGAGAACAAGTTGAATCCTATCGGAAACCTCAACACCAAGCTCCTTCTCTAACCTGTAAACCTGCGCAGGTTTTAGACTCTGGTAAAATATTACCTTCTTAGCACCTAACTTCCTAACTAAGTCCTTAAGCTCCTCTAACTTACCCCTACCAATACCAAAGGGACCACTAGCTCTCCTATACTGCTTCAAGTACGCAAGCACCTTGTAGTTAGCAGCTTCAGCAAGTACCTGAAACTCACGTTCTCTACCCTCATCCTTAGGACCGCAGTATACAAGTACTACAGGTACTGCACTATTCACTTCACTATACACCATATCCTCTACTTCTCCCTCTTCTTTTCCCTAATCACAACAACATCACCTAGAGTCAACTCAAATCCTCTACTCTTACTCACGTAGCTCTCCATCTCTTCCTCCTCAAGCACTGGTTCAAGGAGCTTTATCTTGAGCACGCGCTCGAGCTTCCTAGCTAACTCGATGGTTGGTTCGAGTGAACCCTCTTCGATTCTACGTATAACGGACTCCTTCTCATTAACTAACCTAGCTAGTAACTCACGTGTTAAACCAAGTTGTTCTCTAGCCCTCTTAACTCTCTCAGCAAAATCCTCAACGATCTCATACCTTAACTCACGTGGAGTACCTAATGTACTCACTCTCCTACTAGCTCTAGGTACTGGTCTAGGTGTACTCATCTGGGTTGTTATCTTAGGGGTGGTTGCCGCTGACATACTTCTAGCTCTACCTGGTGGTATTACCTGAGCTCTTTTTGAGTACTTTTGTGCACACCTCCTACATACTCTCAGTGTTGCTCTATCGAGGACTATGATAACTGGTTCACCAATTATCTCGGCTCCACAAATATCACAGTAGATCTTCATGGAGCTTCACTTCACGAAGCACATACTTTAGTACTGAGTTATAAGGCTTAGTTATTGGTATGAGGGTTAAGGTAAATGAGTTACTTTTAGAGAAGATCAAGGGTATTGTCTCGTATCTATACGGGATTGACTTTGCAGATGCGATACTCGACGGTCATGATATCGAGGTTGAAATATCTCGTAGTACAGGTAGGGTGAGACACGTTTTTGTTGATGGGGTTATGGTTCTCACTCTAAGAGCCAGTGATGGTTATCTCTTACCGACAATTGATGGTATGAAGAAGGTTCTTGAGAAGCTAGGTCCACAGTACTACGTTAAGGTTAGGAGGGATGCTGCAGAGTACATCGCGAGAGGTAGAAGTGTTTTCACTAAGCACGTTATTGAAGTTGATCCTAGAATTAGAGCAGGTATGGAGGTTATGGTCGTGGACGAGGACTGTAGGTTGATTGCTGTTGGTAGAGCTCTACTGTCAGCTAGGGAGATTAGGGATGGTGTTGCTGGTGTCTGTGTTAAGGTTAGGAGGGGTGCTTTAGAGTAGTTCCTTCATGTAGAGATGTGGTGTCTACTGCTCTTTGGAGTAATGTTCATAAGGGTTAGTTAGATCGTGGGAGTTTGGTGATGAAGTTTGAGTAGATGGGTTATAGGTGCAGCATGGCCTTACACCAATGCTGTACCGCACCTAGGTACGTTAATAGGTTCCGTGTTATCTGCTGATGTAGTAGCTAGATTCCTGAGAATGAAGGGTGAAGAAGTTATCTTCGTATCGGGTTCAGATGAGCACGGTACCCCTATTGAGGTTGAAGCTAGGAAGAGAGGTGTTGACCCAAAGGTTCTCACAGATAAAATGCATGAGCTAGTTGCTGAGTTGTTTAGGAAGTGGAACATATCGTTTGATAACTATACAAGAACTGAGAACCCTCTTCACAAAGAATTCGTTAGAGAAATATTCACCAAGATCTACAGGAATGGCTACATATTCACGAAGGAGATCGAAGTACTATTCTGCGAGAAGTGTGGAATTTACCTACCTGATAGATTTGTTGAGGGTAAATGCCCATTCTGTGGATATGAATTTGCTAAAGGGGATCAGTGCGAAAACTGTGGTAGACTACTTGATCCGGTTCAGCTAGTTGAACCACACTGCGTCTTCTGTGGCTCAAAACCAGTTGTTAGGAAGGTTAAGCATTGGTTCATTGACCTACCCAAGCTTGAACCGGAGATCAGGAAGTACATTGAGAGTAATGATAGGCTACCTGAGAATGCAAAGAACATGAGCTTATCAATACTTAGAGAGGGGTTGAGGCCACGATGTGTCACGAGAGATAATAAGTGGGGTATACCAGCTCCATTTCCTGGTGCTGAAGACAAGACAATCTATGTCTGGTTCGACGCTGTCTTAGGTTACATCAGTGCCACAATCGAGTACTTCAAGAAGTTAGGTAAAGAGGAGGAGTGGAAGAAGTTCTGGCTCAATCCAGATACCAAGGTAGTATTCTTCATCGGTAAGGACAACATACCATTCCACACAATAATTCTACCAGCTCTATTAATAGCTTCAGGTGAGAAATTCGTCTTACCATGGACTGTAGCATCTACTGAGTACCTACTATTTGAAGGTAGGAAGTTCTCAAAGAGCAAGAGAGTAGGTATTTGGATTGATGAAGCGCTGGAATTACTCCCTGCTGATTACTGGAGATTTGCTCTACTCTACATGAGACCAGAGACTAGGGACATGTCCTTCTCATGGGAACTCCTACAGGAAATCGTCAATACACAGCTAAATGATGTTATTGGTAACTTCATACACCGCGTACTAACGTTCGTGAAGAAGAACTTCAATGGAGAAATACCTAGAGTCGAGAAGCTATATCCAGAAGATGTTAGGTTTCAGGAGTTAATAGTGAAGGTAGTTGATGAAGTCGATAACCTACTCATGAACATGAGGATCAGAGATGCCCTCCTCAAAGTAATAGAGCTTGCAAGAGAAGGTAATAGGTTCCTAAATGAGAGAGCCCCTTGGACTAAGATCAAGACCTCTAGAGAAGAGGCTGCATCAATAATGTTCGTTGCCATTCATGCTGTGAAAGCACTGGCCATAATGCTGGCACCATTCATACCGACGTTTGCTAATGAGATCTGGAGACAACTAGGGTACAGTGATGATGTTACATCGAGGAGATGGGATGAAGCGAAGAAACCAGTTACAGCTGGACAGAAGTTAGGTGAAGTCAGACCGGTATTCAAGAAGATAAGTAACCACGAACTAGAGGAGTTGAAGAAGAGACTACAGAAGATTAGAGCTGAAGGAAAGGTACCTAGTGCACGTATCTAATAACATTACCGTACAGGTAAATGGGGGTTGCTCTCTCGATATAGACCTCAGCAAATTCACCCACTCTAGCTTCCTTGAGAAAAGTCAGCTTGTAGCTCCTAGTTCTTGAACCTATGAATCCTCTCTCACTTTGCCCCTCACCGGTCACTAACACCTCAACACGTGAACCTACAAGCCTCATGTTTCTCTTCAGTGCAACTTCGTTCGCGACGATAGTCAAGACCCTAGACCTACACTTCTTAACAGGTTCAGGAATCTGCTCCATAGTAGAACCAAGGGTAAATGGTCTAGGAGTATACCTAGCTACGTGAACCTTATCGAACTCAAGCTCTTTAACTACCTTACACGTATTCTCAAAAGCCTCCTCATCCTCACCAGGAAAACCGACAATTATATCTGTCACAATACTAGCATCAGGTAGCTCCCTCCTGATACGCCTAACAAGCTCGATATACTCGGCAACGCTGTACCTCCTATTCATTAACTTCAAAACCCTATCATCACCGGACTGAAGAGGGATATGGAAGAACCTATAAAGCTTCTCACTCCTCTTAAACACATCCAGAAGACCATCCAGAATCCTCATGACCTCACTAGGCTCCATCATACCAACCCTGACGAAGAACTTACCCTCAATCCTGTCAATAGCTTCAAGGAGTTCAACCAACGTGTAACCACGATCAATACCGTACACAGCAGCATCCTGAGCAGTCAAGAAGATCTCCCTAGCACCTCTCTCAACAGCTCTACGAACTCCCTCAACAATGAGGGACTTATCGTAACTCCTAACAGCTCTCCTAGCAACCTTATCGATGCAAAAAGTACAGTTACCACGACAACCAGTAGCAATCGGCACAACGTACCTCAAACCACCTCTAAACTCAGGAAGAACATCACGAGTAGGGACATCACTAAAAACAAGACTACCCGGCTCAAGATTAAGCACCTCACCAATCCTCTCTATAGAGTTAGGATCGAGAAGTATAGCATCAGGAAAAACCTCAAGAATAGACGCCGGTCTAACCCTAGCTAAACAACCACAGACAATAACCCTACAACTCCTACCTTCAAGAACTCTCCTTAATTCACTCAACCTCTTCAAAATCCTGTTCTCAGTCTCAGACCTAACAGCACAAGTATTGACAATTATCAGATCAGCCTCATCCACACTACTACAGACCTCATAACCTAGCCTACTCAGGATAGTAATCATAACCTCAGATTCAGCCCTATTCAACCAACAACCATAAGTCTCAACATAGACCTTAGGCATCACCAAGAGTAAGAACTCAAATATTTTATACCTTACACCAAACCACTTCACCTAGGTGAGTACATGAGAAACAGAGCAATCACCGTACTAATAGCACTAACACTAGTAGTAGTACTGCTATTACATGTAGTGCAGATCCAAACAGAAGAAGGAGAAAGGAAGGAAGTACGTGTAGTAAGAGAGATTAGGTTAATAGGGTTCATAGTGCAGGTAGTAGATAAAAGCAACATAACGATTAGCTATAGGGAAGATAGAGACCTACTAATGAGGTACAGCACTACGTACGTACTAACGGATACAGGTCAGGAGAAATTACCATACAAGAAGGAGTACGTGTGGTATCTCTGGTGTAACATAACTGTTGCTGATAGAGAGATCAACATAACGACCTACATGCCATGGCCAAGCAACGTGAACTACACAGAGGTGAAACTAGTTAGGTTAGGAGGAATCTACGACGTAGATATCACAATAGGAAACCTAACACTAGACATGGAGTCTGAAGGAAACTACTACGTAGCTAAGGTCCCGACAAGGAACATAACGACACCCAACACACTAACAACAATAACGCTAAAAGGAACAACAACAATCCTCGCAATAGATAAGCTCGAGAGAGAAGTATACAAAATTGACAAGAGTACGTTTTACGTCGTAGACAGGATAGAGGTGGTGAATCTAGGAAACTCATTCTCACCACCAACATACATCACACTCACCCTACCAACATACCCAAAGAACGTCAAGGTTCGAGACACAGTAATGGAGTACAGAGCAAACTACACAGTAGCCGGGTACAAGGTGGTAGGTAACGTAATCAGAATATACCCCCTAACACCCCCAGTACCAAGATCTAAAGCAATACTAGAAGTAAGGTATGTATTAAGCAACATAACACTACCTAGACTAGTAAACAACACATATAGATACCCAGTGAAGACGTATGTACTCAAGATAGGAGGTAAAACGATAACATTTAGTAATGTACTAGATAAAGCAGTAGCAAAGGTGACGATATCAACAGCTAAAGTACCTGAGATAAAGTTAGTAGAGCAGAGAACACAAAGAGCAATAACACTACTGGTAGCGATAGTACTCGTGATAGCAGTAGTAGCATTCATACCACCTCTCTTGAGAAAACTTAAACATAGTGGATAGATACAGCAACATAGCGGGTGAACTCCATGCCAAAACCCGTAGTGGACATGAATAAGTGTACAGGATGTGGAACCTGCGCCTCAGTGTGCCCAGTAGGCGTCTTCGAAATAAAGGAAGGAAAGGCACACGTAGTTAAACCAGAGGAGTGTATAGGTTGCAGAGCCTGTGAAACACAGTGCCCAACAGGAGCTATAAAAGTAGTAGAGTAGAGGAACGAAATGAAGCAAGATTTTTAACATCTACATTTTTTAGATGAAAACCGACTAAGCCCGGTGGTGTAGCGGTCAAGCATGGCGGGCTCTGGCCCCGCTGACCCCGGTTCGAATCCGGGCCGGGCTACCACCACACCTCCTCAATACTACTACCCCAAGACAGTACCAGAAGACTTCTGAAGAATTCTCCTCAATATGCCAGCTATACACCATAGTTAGTCCTGGGTCATTGGCTCAAGTAATCAGACGGGTTCATCTTCTTCACCAATCTGCTACGGGCCTTCTTCATCACCGAAGGATATACGTTACGAGATGAGATTTAGACTTTCCCATCACAATGTTGTTCTAACCCTAGAACAGTAGTGTTCAAACTTAACACTTATCCAGTAAGTACGAGAGGTTCTTCATGGTGTAGAGTATGTACGGTAAGTGGAGGTATGTTGTCGTTGCTGTAGTGCTGACGGTAGTTCTACTATTTGCAGTAACTATTGCAGTGTCAAGGTTCCTACATACCCCGGAACAAGTAAGTGAGAGACCATGGTTCAACGTAACAATTCCTAGCATCACCACTGGTGAGGAGGTAGTTACTGAGTTCAGTAGTTATGATGAATTGAGGAACTACCTATCTAAGCTAGTGTACGAGTACAGGATCTACCCATATAGCTATGTTGTAGAGACTTCTCGAGCACCAGTACCTGTACCACCTATCCCACCACTCCCTACTATGCCAGCTGTAGCGGAGACCGCAAAAGCTCCAGCAAAGACCTCTGCACCAAGATTTTCTGTTACCAATGTACAGGTTCAAGGTATTGACGAGCTAGACATAGTTAAGACAGATGGTGAGTTCATATACATCTGTGATCGTGGTAGGGGTTTGGTGTTCATAGTTAGAGCATATCCAGTGACTGAGCTGAAGCTAGTGTCTACAATCAATGTATCTAGCTATGTGCACACTCTCTACAGCTCAACTACGTACTACACTAGATCAACTGTACGTGGAATATTCATTTCAGGTAATAAGTTAATTATCATAGCGTGTACCCATAGCATTGGAGTGTTGAGAGAGGAAGGACAGGTAGGTCCAGCTAAAGAGGAGATCTACATTCCATGGAGAGTAAGCAATACTACAGTACTAGTATTTGACGTTAGTGATGTCTCGTCACCAAAGCTCATCAAGTACTTTGTAATCAGTGGTGAGTACCTGACATCAAGATTACTTGGTGAATTACTCATTGTCCTCACACAACACCCAGCACTTGAACGAGATAAACTACTTCTACCTCACGTGTGTGGTGAGGTAGCTAATCCAAAGGATATCCATGTCTTCAAGTTCATAGCTCGCTACCCTGTTGTACTCAACGTATTCATGCTAGACCTAAAGGGATTGAAGCATCGTCTCCACTCATACATTGGTGATCCAACGTATAGGATCTACGTATCGAGAGACAGTATGTACATTCTCTTAACTAAGGAACCAGTAATCGAGATCAGGAAGGTAAAGACCATGATTGACGAGCTACGAGAGAAGTTGAGTAGAGAAGCTAATGTACCGATTGAGTACATAGATGAAGCATTTAACAAGGTAGGAATTGATTGGGGGAAAGTGAACGTATCGAGTGTACGAGTAAGGTCAGTAGCTATGTACATTAACGCATTCCTATTGACATTGAGTAGGTTAATTGAGGAAAATCCAAGAGGATTGAGGTACGATATAGCGCTGGATAAGCTATGTGATTGCGTTAATGGAGTCTTGGAGAAGTACCTACCGAAGAGGGTTTCATATAGGACAGGTATTGTAGAGTTTAGGTTCAGGTATCCCGAACTCGAGTTAAGTATTACAGCTATCAGAGAGATTGATGGTAAAGTCCTAGATCAGTTCGCTATTGAGGAATACCGTGACTATGTCTTCGTAGCAACAACTTGCTGGAATGTAGAGTACAAAGTACGCGTACTTAAAGTACATAGACCACCCCCACCACCAGGTACACCTGTTGAAGAGGAGAAGAGAGAATACACGGCCATAGTTTTCGAAGTATCAAGGATAAGCACAGACAATAGGTTCTACGTACTTAGGAAGAACGACCTAGGTGTAGTAGCGTGCTTAGAGAACCTAGCTCCAGGTGAAAGAGTTTACGCAGCTAGATTACTGGGTAAGTACTTCTTCTTAGTGACGTACAGGAGGATAGACCCATTTTACGCTATCGATATATCGAATCCAGAGAAACCTAAGGTAGTTGGTTACCTGAAGATACCAGGGTACTCAGAGTACCTACATCCACTAAGTGAAGACTGGATCTTAGGTATTGGTGTTGAGGCAGTTGATACTAGACCTGTAGGTCTCAAGATATCACTATTCAATGTAAGTGACCCGAAGAACATAGTTGAGACATCAAAGATAGTGTACAAGTACTCGTGGAGTCCAGTACTTCACGATTACCACGCAATACTAGTTGACTACGACAATAACTACTTCGTAATTCCAGTAATCCGTAGAGTACCAAGTAAGATCACAGGTACATTAGCTCTAATCACTAGGTACGACCTCAAGAGAGGAGAATTGAAGGTAGTAAAGGAGGTACCACTTGAACCAAAGAGAGAAGGAAGCTCCAGTAGTAGCAATCACCCAGCAAAAAAGATCTCACTACCTCCACCAATACCAATACTAACTCATGATGTAAGGTTCATCTACATAGGTAACTACCTGTACACAATCGCGTGTTATAGGTATGCAGTAGTGATCAAGGCACTAGATATAGGTAAGGACTTCAAGTACGTGAGTGAGTTACTACTACCTCTAAGTACCCTCAAGGTAATAGTTAAAAACTCAGTAAGGTGTTGAACATGGGATCACTACTTCGTAAATCTCTCCTCTTTCTCTACATACTCGCTTTCCTGGTAGGTATTGTTGTTGGGTACATACTCCTCGTAATCCCCACACTCCATGGAGCTGAAGTGAGAAAGAGAACATTTACTACTTCACCAACTTGCAAAGCCCCTGCACCACCAACTGAGAAAGCGGTTGTACCAGCAGTGAAGAAGGTTCCACCAGTTCCTGCACCACCAGCACCCCCCAAACCATTTGTATCGAGGACTAAGATCATTGCTACTGGTGAAGCAATACATAGCTTATCGAATGTCGGTATTCCACTCACTATCTTCTTCCATCCATGTAGGGTTATTACGAACTTAACGAGACCAAGTATTAACATTACCATCACTTTTGATCTATCGAAGGAGTACAATGAGACATTAATTGTGTACGTTGATAGGGTTGTTCTCGGTGTTAGTACGTATCCTCTGTACTGGAGTGGTAGTGGGTGGGTTAGGGGTTGCGTTCCATATCGTGTTGCTAAGCCGGTTAGATATGTAGTTAATGTCGATCCACTAGTGATGACTATTGTTCCTGGTTGTAGGAAGTACATGAAGGTTCATGTAGGTTTTCTCGAGGATGGGTATGGCCCTTACATCGTTTACGTACATGTCGTGATTGCTAGTGAGCAGGTTAGGTACGTTAGGGTGTTCAGTACTTGTCTATGGGTTGGTGGCTATGAGGAGGTAGGCAGTGTTCCATTAGAGTATTTGAGGTCTTAGGTACTTAACTTAAGCAGTGACTACCCTTCGAGGTCACTGATCATGGAGAGAGAGGAGCTTGGTGAAACTACGGTGAGAGTCTATACCTACATGGTTGAGAGAGGTGTACCTCTTGGTCCTCGTGAGTTAGCTAGAGCACTTGGTCTTAGTCCAAGTGTTGTGTACTACCACCTCAAGAAGTTAGAGGAACTTGGTGTTGTTAAGAGGACGAGTAATGGCTATGTTGTTGTGAGGAGATTGAGGATTAGTGGTTTCCTATATCTAGGTAGGTGGTTAGTTCCTCGACTTCTACTCTACTCGCTCTTCTTCCTTGGTCTCCTCGTTAGCGAGGTCATTTCACTCATTATACGACTACTACATGGATTACCTATCTCGGTGGAATTCGTACTATTGCTGGTAACTACCTCTGTTGCCTTTATTATCACATTTGTTGAGGGTTTCATTGTAAGGAGAAAGTTATTTACGTAGTGCTCTACACGTGAGTTTTCGCAATGGGTAAATTGGTGTTTATTGGTCTCGGTCTCTTCACTGGTGATCTACCGTATAGAGCTGTTGAGGTTATTAGGAGAGCTGATGCTGTGTTCATTGAGCTGTACACAACAGTACTTCCTCAGGACTACATTGAATACCTCATCAAGATAACTGGGAGAAGTGATTTCAAGATCTTGACTAGGAGTGACTTAGAGGATAGAGGAGGTGAGGACGTACTTGAGGTAGCAGCGAAGGGATTGGCTGTTCTCCTCGTTGGTGGGGATCCTTTTGTAGCTACTACACACATGGCATTGAGAGTAGAGGCTGAGCGAAGAGGTATCGAGACTGAGGTAATTCATTCCTCCTCCATAATCTCCGCAATAGCTGGTGCAACGGGACTCCATGTATATAAGTTTGGTCGATGCGTAACCCTTGTGTACCCGCAACCTGAGGTAGGCTACATACCTTACAGTACCTACGAGGTTATCCTTGAAAATATTGAACGTGGATTACATACGTTAGTTCTACTCGATTACCGTCATGAGGAGGGTAGAGCAATGACAATACCTGAAGCTGTGAGCATCTTACTGTGGTTAGAGGAAAGGCTCGGTGTGGAGAAATCGATTAGGGATAGGGTTGCTGTAGGAGCTGCGAGGGTTGGTTGGTCTACAGAGTTCGTGAGAGCTGATACGTTAGCTAATCTTAGGGAAGTTGACTTCGGCGCACCACCACATGTCCTTGTGATAACAGGTGACCTTCACCCAACTGAAGTTGAAGCACTTGAGGTTCTCTGCCACCTACCACGTGAATTAGCTATAAAGCTATTGAGGAGGCGGTGATATGGAGCTGAGTGAGAAGGTAAGGTGCTACATAGAGAATGTGAAGCTAGCTCTAACACAGCTTGAGGGTAAGGTACTTGGTGATCAAGTCAAGAAGGTAGTTGACTTAGCTAGATGCTACGTATCTGATGCTGAGTACTACCTGAGTAAGGGGTGTAGTGACGTTGCTCTAGCATGCATAGCATATGCCGAGGGTTTGCTTGATGCTCTTAGGTTACTTGGACTAGCTGAGTTTAGTTGGCGAAGTATTACTGAGCTAAGTTCTAGACCTAAGGTCTTTGTTGCAGGTACTTTCGAGTTCCTTCACCCAGGTCACATTCACTTGCTAAGGAAGGCATATGAGATTGGTCGAGTACATGTGGTCATTGCTAGAGATGTTAATGTAGCTAGGTTAAAAGGTAGAGAACCAGTAATTCCTGAAGAACAGAGATTAGAGGTCATCAAGAGTATAAGGTACGTCTCAACAGCTAGATTAGGTAGTCTACACGATTTCTTCGAGCCGCTTCTAGAGATTAGACCAGATATTGTACTGCTGGGTCCCGATCAAGAAGTTGATGAGGGTAAGCTAGCTAGGTACCTAGAGGAGAGAGGAGTTACACCACCGAAGATCCTTAGGTTGAATGAGAAGTATAATAAGTTTCCACTCTGTAGCTCTAGCAAGATCATAGCTGAGGTGATTCGTAGGTATGGAAGTAGGAGAGAATTTTGCTCAACAACTTAGGGATGTTGTGGCGAAGATCATTGAGTACCTATCCATTAAGGATAGTGTTAGGGAGGAAGTCATTAAGCTATCTAGAGAGATAATTAGGAAGTCAGGTGAGTGTATTCGTAAGATAATTCGTGGAGAGTTAGAGAGTGCGAATTCTCTGGTTATGGAGTTGAAAGAGCTAGTTAGGAAGCTGAATGATGTAGCTAGATCGCATCCAGAAATCTACTACAGTGGATTAACTTCAAGTTGCCTAATGGAGTATGTTGAAGCACAGATCTTGTACAGAGTCATTACGGAGGGTAAGTTAGCAACACCTGAGGAACTCGATGTACCCTACGTACCGTACCTACTTGGTCTAGCTGATGTAGTTGGTGAATTACGTAGAATGTGTCTAGACTGCATGAGAGAGGGAAAGCTTGATAAGGTTCGTAATTACTTAGCGGTGATGGAGAGCATATACCTTGAGCTGAGGACGATAGAGTTTCCTGAAGCGCTGATACCAGGTCTAAGACATAAGGTAGATGTGTGTAGGAGATTAATTGAAGATACCAAGGCCATGTACGTCCAGTTACTTCACATGAGAGAACTGGTTAAGTATCTTGAGAAATTAGGTAGTGGGTAGGTGAAATCACGAGTACGAGAGGTGTCAAATCGAGACATTACTTCGATGAATTAGCTAGGAGGAGAGCACCACCTGGATTCTCACTTGAACGTGCTAGAGCAATTCAGCGTTTACTCGCAAGTAAGGTAGTTACAGATAATAGGCTCAGGTACCCACCTGAATTTGTCGCTGGTGTTGACATATCGTACACTCACGATAGTAGAGCTATTGGTGCTGCTGTTCTTCTCGATTACAGAAACCTCATAGTTATTGAGGAAGCTATAGCCGAGACGGAGGTCAAGTTCCCCTACATACCGACCCTACTCTCGTTTAGAGAACTAGCACCCATGATAAAGGCACTCAAGAAGTTGAGTAAGGTACCTGATGTCGTACTAGTGGATGGCCACGGACTAAGTCACCCATATAGACTTGGAATAGCTTCGCATTTAGGCGTAGTGCTCGACATACCGAGTATAGGTGTAGCTAAGTCACTACTATGGGGGATCGTAACCGAGTTCAAGGGTGACATAGCGTACGTACTTGATCCAGATACTAGAGAAATCATTGGTGCTGCACTGAAAACACACCCACAGTACAAGCCGATCTACGTGAGTGTAGGTCACAGGATTCGCCTTGAGACAGCTATTGAAATAGTCAGGTACCTCGTAAAGGCGAGTAGAGGTAGGCTACCACTACCGCTAAAGCTAGCTCACGACCTAGCGACAAAAGCAAAGCGTAGAGCTAGGTAAGCACTACTCCTCATCACTCTCAACGTACTCCTCTGTCTCCTTCGTACTCAGTGCATAGGGGTGCATGTCCTTAGGTATTATCTCGATAGGTTTCTTGAACTTACACAATAACACAACTCTTGAATGTAGTGACTCATCAACAATGTAGTAGCCTGTCTCCTCAGCTATCTTCTCAGCAAACTTCCTAATTTCTGAGTGACGAGGCATAGCATCATTGCTTAATCTGTACCTGAAGTATCCAAGCGCCATAGCCGCCTTAGCTTCAACATACGTTGGCTCTGCCTTAACCACCAACTTAGCGTACTCCTCAGGTCTCTCCATGTTAAATCCCTTAACTAGGGTCAACCTAAGTACTGTTGGGCACTTAAAGGATTTCAGCAACTCCAAGCTCTCAAGTACCTTACTCCACAGGTTACCACTAAGTGGTCTAGCTGTTAACTTAAACATCTCCTCATTTGCTCCATACAGTGATAGGTACAGCTGAGAAGGTTCATACTCTAGCTTACTCATTGCCTCTGGCATGGTACCGTTCGTAACAATGAAGACACTCCTGAAACCTCTCCTAAAGAACTCGTAAACTAGCTCACCTAGGTAAGGGTATAGGAAGGGTTCACCAGTTAAGCTAAATGTTACGTGAATTGGTCTAAGAGCTTCCTCAATCAATTTCTTAGGTATCGATGGACTACCAATAAATCCACTTAGTACTCTCCTCCACTCCTTAAGTGCGTTCTCAGCAATAGTCTCTGGATCATCTAAATCCCTAGGATCAACCTTGGTTTCATCCCAGTCGTAGATACCTATATCCTGTGGATGTGTTCTCCAACAAAATACACAACGTAGATTACACTGAATTATTGGTGTCATTTGAAGACATCTATGCGATGGGATGCCAAAGAACCTGTACTTATAGCACATGTACTTACCACCAGTCTTCAAAGCCTTCCTCAACCAGTGACATGGCTTAACACATGCCTGCTTACCAATGAAGTGGTAACCCTGCTCTCTATACACCTCAATGAATTCCCTCGGAATAGGTATGAAAATCACCTCTTAACTGTACTTCAACCCACGCACTTAAATACTCATTCAAACATTTAGGAAAGTGAGGAGAAGTTAGCTCTAGGTGCTGGATGGTATCGGTATAAATTCCTCCTCTGCACCATTCTGTGTTATGATTAGTACGTCAATACCATCTCCGGAAACAGCATCTCTCTCAATAGCTCTCTTAATAGCTCTGATAGCTATTTCACGTCCTTCCTTAACCGTTATGGTGTCTCTATACTGATCCTCGATGATGCCTATAGCTATCTTAGCACCTGTACCGAGTGCTGCGTACTTATCCTCAATCAATGAACCAAGTGGATCGAGTACAAATATGTGAGCACCCTCCTCATCTATACCTCCAACGATTGTCTCTGCAATATATGGCATGGCTCTACTGTTGAATAGTATCACTGAGAGCAACTTAGCAGCTGCTCTAACAGGAATAGGGTTCTTGTTCTCTAGCTCGTACAGGGATATGTAGTACCTCAGTAACTTAGTCAATGTCTGCATATCAGCTAGGATGCCAGCGAAGGCAACACCAATCCTATTAGTTACTCTAAACACCTTCCTTCCTGATCTACTCAACATGTAGAAGCCGTACGTAACTCTCTTCTCTGAAGCTAGAACAACACCATCCGTACAGCGAATGCCAACTGTCGTAGCACCAGGCATGTAGTAGTACTCTTCCTCTGCTCTACGTAGCCTAAATGCTACATCCCGTGAAATCAAGGTAAACCCCTCAACCACACCTAACTAGAGATGAGTTAAAAAACTTCACTAGCAAGAGTGTAGTGAGTGTCTAGATGAGTAAGGTAGGTACTAAGGTAAGAGATGTCGTGAACTACAATCCATTCCATGGACTAGGCATACCCATTCCTAACTCTGCTGAAGACTTAATGAGGAGCATATACCAGAAAGCAATGAGAGTTGAGGTCAAGCTACCTAAGACACTACCTGTCTTGGTGAAAGCAAAGAGGAGGGAGAGAGCAAGAATTGAATTTGCCACGAAATTAGCTATTGAGGTCCTGAAGAGAATAGCTTACACTATGCCTTTTGTAGACTCCATACACCCATTCTACAGGGATCTACTATCGATATTCATACCGATTGATGAGTACAGAAAGAGACTAGCGAAGGTTAAGGCATGTATAGATGTAGTCAAGAAAATTTCGAGGGACGCACTCGTAATGTTGACAATAGCGGCTACACCACAGGATGCAGTTAAAGCTAGGAAAATGTTCTTCGGTAGAGTTAGGTCAGTCTTTGAATCACTTGACGAGGAGTTTAAGCTCTTCAAGAACCTAATCAAGGAGATGAGAAAGCTACCATCGATAAACCCGGAGATACCGACGATAGTTGTTGCAGGTTACCCAAATGTCGGTAAGTCATCACTAGTGAAAGCAGTTTCAACAGCAAAACCAGAGATTAAGGAGTACCCATTCACTACAAAGCACCTAGTTCTTGGACACATAGATCTAGTACATGACTTCAAGGTACAGATAGTCGATACACCCGGTCTATTAGATAGACCACTCTCGGAGAGGAACAAGATAGAGCTACAGGCAATACTAGCACTTAGACACTTAGCTAAGGTCATAATATTCCTGATAGATCCAACAGGACACTCAGGCTACGAACTAGAACCACAGCTAAGGTTACTAAATGAAGTACTTCAGTACTTTGGAGATAGACCAGTGATAATAGCGATAAACAAGGCAGATCTAGCCAGCGAAGAAGAGTTGAGTAAGTTGAAGAAACAGCTCGAGGAGAAATACAAACTACCGGTCTTCATCGTAAGCGCGGCAACGGGAAAGGGATTAAAAGAATTGATGAACCATGCAATCAAACCCATACTCGATGAACTCATCAAGAAATTGAGAGAAGAAGCTATGAGAAGTACTCATTCCTAAGACCAAGACCCTTAACCTTAATTACAGCCCTCTCACCAAGATCACCCTTAACCTCGAACTTAACACCCAGTATCATCTCTGTAACCACGATGTTTGTCTTTGTGTGAAGTGTCAATTCGCTCACACCAATCTCTGATGTACCTGAAGCAATTGCAATGTACGGAATCAACATATCACCCATATGCTTGTCAAATGCCATACCTCTCTCAATTTCCTGAATGAGCTTCTTAGCAGCTTCCTCACCAACAACCTCAGCCCTCTTACCTCTCTCACCAAGAGCATCAGCACCTAGGACAAGGCCTCTATCTGATACAGCCCAAAGCACAATACCACTACCAGGACCTAGATGTGGGTCTCTAGTAGGTTCGTAGTACTCGAGATCTATCTTAATCGGTACATCGATACCGTGATCTCTAAGACACTTCTCAGCAGCTCGAGCCTGTCTCTCAGCAACATGCTTAGGTAACTTTACACAATGTGAAATACCCCTAATCTCAACTAACTTACCGAATTCAAGTTCTTGGAGAGGTTTCAGGAAGGGGACAGGATAGGTCTTAGCTATGACGTGTCCACCACCACGAGGATAGTGGCCACGACGAAGAACACTAATCTCAACTCTGTAACCCATCTTAGCTAGTACGGGGACCAGTACGTACCTAACGTAGTCAATTGGTGGACTCCAAGCAACATCAGTACCACCAGTAATCACAAACTCACACTCACCGGGAGCAAACGCAGCAGCCGGAAGGAGAGCCTGTAGTACGAGAGATATACTACCAGCAGTACCCACATCAAACCTAAACCTACCGGCAACTCTCCTCTGTGGGATAAATGTCAACTCCTTAGAACCCTTGTAAGCACCCTCTAGCTTAGCAGAGCATAGAGCAGCAACAGCCTTAACGCCAGTAAGGTGTTGAGCTTGAAGACCAGGATTAGGTCTCTTAGCCCTTATGTTGAATATCCTAACAGGTCTAAGCACAAGTGCAGACAACGCAATACTACTCCTAACTATTTGACCACCACCTTCAAGCATTGAACCATCAATTTCAACAATACCTCTCGAACTCACAGAGACCACCTGAGGAGATAGAGGTAAACCACCTAATTAGATAGGCTTACCCTCATTTACATCACACAAACCCATTCATCACCTAGCGAGGAGAACTAAACTACACAAAATACTTCAATTGTGTAATCACGCATCTCAAGCTACATATGAGAAAGATCCTAAATACCCGTAGTGAAGTTGATATTCATGGTCATGAAGCCAGTAATTACGTTGCTAACTGATTTCGGTACTAGAGATCCCTTTGTAGCTGAGATGAAAGCTGTAGTACTTAGCATATGTCCTGAAGCAACTATCGTAGACATATCCCACGATATTGAGAAGTTCAATGTAAGACAAGGTGCATTCGTACTAGCCTGTGCATATAGGTATTTCCCCAAGGGAACAATTCACGTAGTTGTTGTTGATCCTGGAGTTGGTACCGAGAGGAGACCTATCGTAATCAAGACGAGAAACTACTACTTCATTGGTCCTGACAACGGCGTTTTACTGCTAGCAGCTGATGAAGATGGTATTGAGGAGATACGTGAAATCAAGAACCCTAAGTACATGCTACCACAGATCTCAACTACCTTCCATGGTAGAGACATCTTCGCACCTGCAGCTGCCTACATAGCTCGTGGAGTACCGTTGAGAGATTTCGGTCCTGAATTAAGACCAAGTCAGTTAACTAGACCTAGATTCAGTACTGTGGAGGTACGTGGTAATGTAATTGAGGGAGAGGTACTGCACATCGATTCGTTTGGCAATGTAATAACGAACATTAAGGCTCACCACCTAGATGAGATCGGTATTAGGTACGGAATGAGGCTACTCGTGAAGTTACCAGATCTAGGTATAGAGCTTGAAGTACCCTTTGTTAAGAGCTATGGATACGTCGATGTAGGTAAGGAGCTAAGTCTCATCGATAGCCACGACTTCCTCGAGCTAGCGATTAACCAGGGGAGTTTCTGCTCAAGGTATGGAGTTAGGGTAGGTATGAGAGTAATAATCACGAAATGCGATTAGTACTTAAGTCACGTAGAATGTACTTCTCCATTACACGACCATCGATAACCTCTACACCTTCCTTCCTAAGTAACTCAGCTTTCATCCACCATAGATCTCTAGAACCGAGGTAACCACCTACAAAACCACTACTCATGACAACTCGGTGACAAGGTATCACTAGAGGCCATGGATTTCTCATCAATACCCTAGCCACTACACGTGGTGATGTATTGAGTACCTTAGCCACCACACTATAGGTTGTGACCTTACCTGGAGGAATACTATCAACAATAGTGAGAACTCTCCACTCGAAATTACTTAGTAGTTCACGGTAGATGAACTTCCGTACATAATGTACTAGGTCTATCCTACCCGGCTCAGCATACAGTACCTGAAGTAACTTAATGACAGTGAAGATAGGAGTTACCTCACCCTCGTACTCCTCTCTACTCAGTACCGTAGCTCTCTTACTGACAAATTTACAGAAACTACTCAGTATCGAAGTGAAGTAATTGTGGGGAACTGGAGGTATGTAGGCGAGTAGTTTTCGATAACTCCACCATACTGTAGCTGTTCTGTAACTACCTAGATTGACCTCGATAACAAATATCTTACTCCACAGCATAGCACCTAGGGGAAATATCTATGGAGGTACGTGAAATACTTGTTGATGAGAAAGAGAGGTACTACCTAGCTATTGGAGGTATTGTCTTTGGTAGAGAATTAAGTGATTGTGATGTTGATTACGTACTAAACGTACTTAGAGAGTGTGAATCTAAGTTCAAAGATGCTGTCCCGGTGCTAGTTGACGCTAACTACGTAGTGTCTGTAAACCAGCTAGTAGTAGCTACTGTCCAAGCTGTTAGAGCTTGGTTGAGGGGTAAGGCGAGAGCTAAGAAGTTTGGTATTGAGTTACTTCTATGGATAGGTGCTAGGAAGCAGATTAGGGATGTAGTTGATGTACTTGGTGTTCACAGAGGATTGCTACGTGCATACCTTTTGTGTGTAAGCAGGAGTCTGGAGATTTGTAAGCTAGCTTGTGAAGCCGTATTGAGGAAGTTGAGTGCGGTAGTTGAGCTGAATATTGTTGAGCCGAGTAGGGTACTTAGTGAGGTCCTCAGTAATGGTGGGTCTATTGAGTTGTTGAGGAAGTGGTTTAATGTAGGTGATCGTGAACTAGCAGCAACCCTAGGTTCAGAAATCGAAAAACTTGAGAAGTGTATTCTCTCGAGAATTGCCCTACTAGCCTCTGAGTAGTTTTGCTTCTCTAAGGACTTTCATCAGTGAAAATACCTCCTCACTTGGTGAGAGTACGGAGATTCCTGTGGATTCGGGGAATATCTCTAAGTGTAGTACTTTCTCAGGATTTTCAAGATTTACCTTTCTCGGAATTTCCTTAGCTATGGAGTTTATCAGCTCCATTCTATTAATCGGTACACCTCTGTATCTAATCTCGATCTTGTAGGTCGCTGTTTCAGGGATTCCACGTATAGCAAGCTCGATAGCTGTTCTCTTTATTGTTTCGAAATCAGTACTTACAACAACTTCAATAGGTATTACCTTGAGTATGAAGCTAGGAATGAACTTACTTGTGAGGACTAATTCACGTAACCTCCTCGTGAATACCTTTGGATCGGAGCTAACTAATGCAGTGAGAAGTCCAGGGAAGCCAGTTCTCCTAACCGAGAGAACCTCAGTACCTTCACCTATTAACTTAGCTGCGACCTGAAGCTCATTTATACACTGTACTTCACGCCACCTACCAGTAGATACAACTAGGTTGTAGCTCATTAGAACACCGTGAACAGCACCACAACATAGAATAAAAACCTTAACCCAGTAGTGTAGGCTTATTGCTAATGATACGAAGATGTAAAACTTTAAATTCCAGCAATAGATAGCATGCTTGGTGACGTCGATGGTATTGTACGAGGAAGAATGGGAAGAGGAATGGGAGGAGGAAGAGTGGGAGGAAGAGGAATGGGAAGAAGAGGAGTGGGAAGAGGAAGAGTGGTAATTAGAAATTTTTCATAAATAATACAACACCTCTTTAAATAGTACCTCAATTCATACATTCCATGATACTTGAGCGAAATGTTTTTACGCACGTTGTAATCCTATCAAAAGGTTGGTAAGGGGTGTAAACTTGAAGTTCTGTCCAAAGTGTGGTAAGTTAATGATACCACGTAGAGAAAAGGACAAGATCGTACTGATATGTCCTCAATGTAAGAACACTATTGAGGTCACTCACAGTGTAGAGGTCGGTTACAGAGTTAAGCACGAAGTTGAGGAAGAGAAGAGAACAAAAATGGCTATAGTTACCGGTACTGAGCGTAAGCTAACTGAGGAAGAGAGGCAGTTACTAGAGGACTACTACAAGGTATTCCTAGAGACTTACATGGAAGCTGAAGAGACGTCAAGTGAGGAAGGTAGTGAGTGAAGGATAAACTTCAGCAATAGGTAGTTCTCGAACACCAAGTTATATAGTTCCTGTGAATCTGAATCAGCGAGTATGGTTAGGGTAGCTGTCATTATAAAGGATAGGTGCAAGCCTAAGTACTGTAACAAGGAGTGTATTAGGTTTTGCCCACTAGCTAGGACAGGTAAGGAGGCAATTAAGTTCTCAGAAGAACTTGGTAGACCAGTGATATCTGAAGTACTATGTACTGGGTGCGGCATCTGTGTCAAGAAGTGTCCATTCAAGGCAATTTACATCGTGAATCTACCTGAAGAACTTGAAGAAGAGTGTGTTCATAGGTATGGACCTAGCGGATTTAAGCTCTACAGACTACCAATTGTTAAGGAGGGTAAGGTACTTGGTCTAATTGGTCCTAATGCAATTGGAAAGACTACCGTCCTGAAGATACTTGCTGGTGAACTCAAGCCTAATCTAGGTTATGTAGATAGGGAACCCTCTTGGAGTGAAATAATTAAGCATTTTCGAGGTACTGAGTTGCAGATCTACTTCGAGAAGTTATCGAGAAGGGAATTGAAGGTAGTTCATAAACCTCAATTCATCGATGCTATTCCACGTGTTGTTAAGGGTAAGGTTCGTGATATCCTGAGTAGAGTAGCTGAGAGGAATAGGTTGAGGGAGGTTATTGAGCTACTACACATGCAACATATCTTAGATAAGGACGTTAGTGTGCTTAGTGGTGGTGAACTACAGAAGTTAGCCATTGCAGCTGCTTACCTACGTGATGGAGATGTATATCTTTTCGATGAACCTTCATCACATCTTGACGTCCGTGAGAGGTTGAGAGCAGCTAAGTTGATTAGGAGGTTAGCGAGTGAAGGTAAGACCGTTGTCGTTGTTGAGCACGATCTAGCCGTGCTCGACTACGTATCTGACTACGTATGCGTTCTCTACGGTGCTCCAGGTGCATACGGTATAGTATCACTACCAAGAGGCGTTCGTGTTGGTATCAATGAGTACCTTGATGGCTTCCTAACAGCTGAGAACATGAGGATTAGACCAGAGCCGATTAGATTTAGATTGAGACCACCAGAGAGACAGAAGAGTAAGGAGAGGATATTGCTTAGCTGGTCTAGAATTGTCAAGAAGTTCCCTGGCTTCACTCTAGAGGTTGAGCCCGGTGAAGTCTATAGGGGTGAGGTAGTGGGTATCCTAGGACCGAACGGTATAGGTAAGACAACATTCGTGAAGATACTAGCTAACGTACTCGAACCAGATGAGGGAGTAGTGGTACCGTACACAGAGAAGGTTAGGGTGAGCTACAAGCCACAGTACATAAAGCCAACAACAAGTGCTATTGTTGAGGAGGTATTCGCTAAGATAGACCCTAACTACAGGGATAAGTGGGTTTGGCATGAATTAGCTGAACCACTACAACTCACACACCTACTAAAAAGAGATATCATGGAGCTCAGTGGTGGTGAGCTTCAGAGAGTGGCTATCGCAGCTTGTCTCCTACGTGATGCCGAGATATACCTACTTGATGAGCCACTTGCCTACCTAGATATTGAGCAGAGATTTGCTGTAGCTAAGGTACTTAGGAGGATTGCTGAGGAGAGAGAAGTTACAGTATTCGTAGTCGAGCACGATGTCATAATGCAGGACTTCATAGCTGATGCCATCATGGTCTTTAGCGGAGAACCAGGTGTACACGGTATAGCACATGCACCTGTAGGGCTGAGAGAGGGAATGAACATGTTCCTACGTGAGCTAGATGTTACTTTCAGACGTGACTTACACACTGGGAGGCCCAGGATAAACAAGGAAGGTTCATGGCTAGATAGGTACCAAAAGGAGGTACTGAAGGAATACTACTACATCCCTGAGAAACCTGAAGAGGAAAGAGAAGAGGAAGAGTAGCAAGGTAAGGGTACCTAGCACTCAATAGGTATTAAATGAATTTGGTACACATCAATATGCAAAAGCTTTTAAGAAAGTAAGGTACGTGCTAGAACAGAAACGAGGTGACTACTAAATGCCAAGAAAGATAACAATTTCTCTAATTAAAGCTGACATAGGCTCAATACCAGGTCACGTCGTTGTCCACCCCAAACAACTAGAAGTTGCTAAGGAGAAAATGGAGGAAGCAAAGAAGAATGGACTCATAATTGACTACTTTGTATTCAACTTCGGAGATGACCTAGCACTACTCATGACACATGAATACGGTGAAAACAACCCCAAGATACATGAGCTAGCTTGGACGACATTTAAGGAGATAACCGAGAAGGTTTCGAAGAAACTAAAACTATACGCAGCTGGACAAGACCTACTAGTTGAGGCGTTTTCAGGAAATATCAGAGGAATGGGACCACAGGTAGCAGAGATGGAGATTGAGGAGAGACCAAGTGAACCACTTGTAGTCTTCGGTGCAGACAAGACAGAACCAGGCGCATTTAACCTACCACTATTCAGAATCTTTGCAGACCCATTCAATACAGCAGGACTAATAATCGATCCAAAGATGCACGATGGCTTCATATTCAGAGTACTAGACCTAATTGAAGGTCAGTACGTAGAGCTTAGATGTCCAGAGGAAATGTACGACCTACTAGCACTTATCGGTACACCAGGTAGGTACGTCATTGAGAGAGTATTCAGAAAGGATGGGCTACCAGCAGCAGTCTGTAGCGTAACAAAGCTAAACCTCATAGCAGGTAGGTACGTAGGTAAGGACGATCCAGTATGCATGATCAGAGCACAGCACGGACTACCAGCAGTTGGTGAGATACTAGAAGCATTTGCTTTCCCGCACCTAGTAGCGGGATGGATGAGAGGTAGTCACCACGGACCACTAATGCCAATGAAGATGATAAAGATCGACTGGGAGAACAAGATAGGTTACGGACCAAAGATGACAAGGTTCGACGGGCCACCAAAGATTGTAGCACTAGGATTCCAGCTACATGACGGTTACCTAGAGGGACCAATAGACCTATTCGATGACCCAGCATTCGACTACACAAGACAGGTAGCAGCATACATAGCAGACTACATCAGGAGACACGGACCATTCATGCCACATAGACTAGGACCAGAGGAGATGGAGTATACAACACTACCACAGGTACTAGAGAAGCTAAAGTCCAGATTTAAGAGGATGTAGGTGTTTCCATGAGCAGAAAAATTGAATTTCCCCTTCTTTTAATCAACTTCAAAGCCTATAGAGAAGCATCGGGAAAGAGAGGTCTTGAACTAGCTAAAGTAGCAGAAGCGGTTAGCAAGGACCTAGGAGTGTGCATAGCTGTAGCACCACAGCTAACAGATCTAATGTACATAGCGCAGCAAGTAGACATACCAGTCTTCTCACAACACGTTGATCCTGTTGAGCCAGGTGCTAGAACAGGACACGTAACTCTAGAAGCAATTAAGGATGCTGGAGCAGTAGGGACAATACTCAACCATAGTGAGAAGAGAGTTAGACTCGACTACATAACATACGTAGTGAAGAAGGCTAAGGAACTAGGTCTAGTAACCTGTGTATGTGCTACAGTACCTGAGGAGACAGCAGCAGTAGCCGCCTTAGGACCCACCATGGTTGCGATAGAGCCACCGGAGCTAATAGGTACAGGAAAGGCAGTATCAAAGGAAAAGCCAGAAGTAGTCACTAGATCTGTTGACCTAGTGAAGAAGGTTAATCCAGAAGTCACTGTACTCTGCGGTGCAGGTATAGTCACCGGTGAGGACGTAGCTAAAGCACTTGAACTAGGTACCAAGGGAGTACTGGTAGCATCAGGCATAGTTAAGGCAAAGGACTGGAGAAAAGCTATTGAGGACATGGCTAAGCCAATGGTTCCAAAGAAGTAAAAACAATTCTCTCTTTAATTTCTCCCTCAGCTCACGGTCCTCTACCCCTCCCTTCTCTTCATTGCAATCCGCTTACTGAGCCTTCATCACAGGACAGTACTAGGAAGAGGATTTTGTGGTGCCGGGGGTGGGATTTGAACCCACGCAGGCCTACGCCACGGGATCTTAAGTCCCGCCCCTTTGACCTGGCTCGGGCACCCCGGCTACCTAACCTGGTGGAACATAATTTGAGGAGTTATTTAGTCTTTCCCTCATGTTAACGCTCTATTAGCTAGTGGACATAGTGGATCTGGGCCATCTAGCTGCCCTGTACGGAGGTACGATCTAGCAAAACACCCTCCTTTACATATGTAGTTGCAGTAGCACTCTGTACAGGGTGGATTTAGTTTGGGATAGACTACCCTTCTCACAACTTCACTAGAACAGTACTCAAGCCACGCATTGTAGACCCCCTTTCTTACAGTAGTTACGACGATGTCTATTGTATCGCATAGTAGGACTCGACCACCTGGGTCAATGTCCATTAGTGAGAAGGATCTACACCTACTAACTACGACGTAGGGTGAACGTATGAGAGCTATAGCAAAGGGCATGCACCAGAGCTCAACAGTGAACTTCTCCTCACTAGCTACCTCATCAACCTGCTTGATTAAGGTCTCAACTTCTTGAGGTGTAAGTGTTAGCTCTGTACTAGCCCTTCCAACAGGCATTACCGGTATGAAAGCTGAAGAGGATGCTCCTAACTCAACACAGAGCTTAATAAATGCTGGAGCTTCCTTCCAATTAAGTCTAGATAAAGCCATAACTACTGTAAACTCGTAACCTTCACTACTCAGGAAATCTATTGTTGATAGTACCCTCTCCCACGTACCTACGCCTCTAATGCTCTCATGAGTTTCCTTCTTAGCACCATCCAGGCTGATAATGGTGTGTGAGACTAAGTCACATAACTTAGCTAACTTGCTTCTACTGACTATACCATTGGTGATCAACGTAGTGTGTACACCGTAGTCACTAAGTAGCTTAACGATATCAATTATCTTGGGGTGAAGTGTTGGTTCACCACCTGTTAAGGATACGTGCTCCACACCTAGTTGACCTAGTTCACGTGCTATGTTCATAACCTCTTCATCACTTAGCTCTGGTACCGATCTTAGTCTAGCTGTGTAGCAGTGTATGCAGTTCAGATTGCATCGCGATGTGATTAACCAGACAACAGTCCTCAGCCTATTAGGGGGCTCAGGTGAGGGGGCTATACGGTCACCGTTAACCACTAGGGAGACTCACCTCATCGCCCCTTAATTGAGTTGTGGGTGTAATTTAAAGAACTTATCAATAAGCTTTGCACGTAGGTGACAACCTAAATATTTTTATGCTGGTACTGCTACCATTGTGTTGATGGTGGTGAGGTACAGATTAGAGGTCTTTATCTTGATTACCTTACTTACTACGTTGTTGTGCACCATACCTCCTACACTTACTGGTAGCATTACTGAGAAGTACGTCGTCCTCGATGTGTATAGAGATGGTAGTGTTGTTGTTACACAGGTTGTAGAGATTAAGGAGGAATTACCATACATCGACATACCTCTTGTAGCGAAACCAGAGAAAGATACCTTAGTGACGTACTCAGGTACCTTAGTCCTTGCCTGTGAGCTAGTTAGTAAAGATGGTAGGTACTTTGCTAGAGTATATGCACCGAGTATTGGCGTACTGAATGTAACGTACATAACTCTAGATCTAACATCTAAGGGTATTGAGGTACCTAATGAGTGGACAATAAGATTTTCGAGTAAGTGTGATACGGTTATCGTACTACCAAAGGGTTCAATACTGACCTCAATCCCTGAAAGGTTCTCAGCAATTACCTCAGTGAGTGGTAGAGTGATGCTCGTTCTACCTCCTGGTAACTACAGCATAAGCTATGTACTTGAGGTACTACCCGAAGCAATGCCCGCTAAGCCAATTAAGCCAAAGAAGGCTCCTCCCCCTGAGGAAGTACCTCCAACTAAGCCAACTAAGCCTAGACCACCCATAGAGACCACCTACCTGGTTCTCGCTTTAGTTGTAGTAGTTATCATCGCAGTGATCACAATCACCTTAGCTAGGAGGAGAGTGCGAGTATCTTCATCTACCGAACTCATGCTATCGGATGTCGATAGAGCAATTATAAACTACCTCAGAATGAGAGGGGGAGAAACTACTCAAAGTGAAATAGCATCGACACTTGGCCTACCTAAGTCAACAGTATCACGCCACATACAGAAATTGAGAAAGTACGGAATAATTGAAGTGAAAAAAGTTGGGAAGTTTAACATAATTAAGCTAGTTAGGTAACTATGGTGGACCAGGCTTCACAGGAATGCGCTCTGGACCCTTCCCTCCCTTAGTAACTTCCTTCATTTCTTTAGAGATCTCCTGAACTTCCTCCTCCATCTCAGTAATCATCTTGAGCGCTGAAGCGATATCCTTCTCAAGAAGCTTCTTCACCTCATCAGCTCTACTCAGTAGCTCCTCAGCTCTAGCTAGGAGCTTCCTTATCTTCTCCTTAGTTGATTCAGGTATTGGTAACTCCTCCATTTGCTTAGTGAGTTCATCTATTAGCTCCTTAATATCTTCCCTGAGCTTCTCAAGTATTTCAAGTACCTCCTCCTTCAGCTTACTTAGCAACTGCTTAATTCTCTCACGAAGTTCCTGTACCTTAGCTATCAATACATTGATAAGTTCTTTGGCTTTCTCCGGATTTTCCTTTGCTACACTACGTACTTTAGCGAGTAGTGATTTAGCAGCATCTAGCTCAGCTACTAGCTCACTCACTTCATGGAGGTATGGTTTAAGCTCCTTTCTCTCAAGACACAGCTTCTCAATTAGCTTAAGCTCAGTACCTAGCTTACTGACTTCACCCTCAACACCATGTAGAAGCTTCATTACATGCTTTCTTGAGTACTGATGGATTTCCAGCATCAACCTGAACTCGATGTTTCTCAGCTTCTTGACCATTAGCAGTAGATCTGTAGTACTCACTGCTTCAGGATTCTCTAGTACCTCCTTCACCCTAGCCCTTAAGGTCTCTACCTCAGCAAGTAACTTACGATCTATCTCAATACCAAGCTCCTTAGCCTGAGAGAGTAATTCATCTATCCTAGACATCAGCTCCTCAACGTACTTCAGGTATGCCTTCACTTCACTCTTAGTTACAGGTACTGTAGTTACGTTGATACCACGTCTAAGTTCCTTAATTACTCTAGGTAAAATGGACTTAATTGGTAATCCAGCTGAGATCATTCCATAGACTGTCTTCAAATGCTCCATCACGCCCTTGAGATGCTCAATCGTCATCTCTATAGCACTTATAGCTACTGGACTAGCATTAACCTCCCTCAACTTAGCTACCACAGTAGTTAATCGCTGAATAGTTCGGTTAATACGCTCGATAGCAACCAATATACCTCTCGCCTTCTTCTCCAACGGTAACGTCTTATTTACAGCCTCTAAATTCTTAATCAACAACAACTGTGTACTTCGTGTCATGTTGAGAATTCTACCAGGTGCTACCTTACGCATAACGTATCTATGTAGGTGCTTGAGAGTACAGCGAATTACGTGCTCTACCTTCTCAAGCTTCTTCTCCTGAAGCAACTTCTTAGCTGTGGTCACATTGACAGTAATTACTGGGTACCTTCTTGAGAACCTCTCAAGTACCTTTACTAACTTCTCAAGAGCACGTACTCTACCACTCTCAACTTCCTCTTCAACCCTCGCAATAAAGTTCTTCTTCTCTTCTCCTCTCAATAACTTCAATGCCTTAGGTAACTCAGCTCTAACCCTAGAGATGACTGACCTAGCGATCGCTACAGCACCTGTGTAGTTACCCCTATCAAGCTCCTCCTTCGCTCTCTCAACTAACTTCTTCAACTCCACAACTACGTACTTAAGGTGCTCAATCTCGGTAGTGGTCACATTGACTGTAACCACACGCGTAACAAGGTGCTCGAGGTAAGTCACTGCCCTCTCAGCAATGCTCACTAACGTCTTAGCTGTTACTGAGACCTCTACCTCAGCTCTAGCCTCTACTGCGGGTATGGATACTGGTATAGTGGGTAAGACTATCAGCAGTACCAAGAGAATCGAGAGGTACTTACCCCACGTCATCGACCTAATTAGCTCCTCTGGTAGAGATTTAGTTCACTCATGGAACGGAATGTGAACTATACATGAAACTTCTCGAACTCACAACCTCTCCTGTCTCGCTACTGCTTTGAGGAAGTCTGACTCACGTAGGTACCTACCATACGGTCTCAATACCTCATCAACGTAATTAAGCACATCGTCGATAGTAGTGAGCTTAACGACATTACTCCTCAACGCCCTAACGATACTCTCCCTAATCTGCCAACTACCAACAGGTGAGTAGTACTCCGACGTAACAACCCTCAAGACAACTCCTCTATACTGTCTACGCTGAACCTCGTAGAGGTACCTAGATACAGCATACCTCACAGCTAAGTAACCACCATCACTAGGAACAGAACCACTCCTAAAGTACTCACAGTACCTAACAACAACAGCTTCACCACCTACCTGAACCCAAACCGAGCTAGGTAACCAAACCTCAATTAACTCCAACCCCCACCTCTCAGGTAGCAACACAATGACGTAGATATTCCCCAAGTACCTACACCAAGAAACCAAGTAATCAGAACCAACAGGAAACCTACGTACCTGCTCCACGAAGAAATCACTAAGCACCCTGTCAGTAGCCGATATACTCCACCTAGTAGGTACCAACCTCCTCCTATGGGGAGCACCAGCAAGACCACACGAAACAACCCTAGCAATGTAACTGTGGACAAAACCCCTCCTATACAGCTCAACAACTAATTCACGAGTCCTCCCCAATTCCTCAATCAACCTCTCAACACTGTAGGGAATACAGGGATTCTCCGAAAGCGAAATAGAGTCCAAAGGAGCTCTAGGACCAATAGGCTCAGTCACACCATCAAACCTAAGATCGAGAATAGGTCTCTTCCTCAACCGAACCTCCGTAAGCACAGGTCTAACAGAGAGAGCTACATCACGAACCTCATCCATAACCCTAGCACGTACAGTACCCAACCTCACATAGCTATAGAGCGTAGACGACCTAATCCTGACGATGGTATCCAGGTCAAGACTCCACATGAGCTCAGGAAAAGCAACGTACTCAGGAACGACCTGAACAGCTAACTGAGGACCCACATACACACTAGGGTACCTAGCCTCAAATACTAGAGCACTCCCACTACGACTCTGGTAGTGAGTACTCCTCAACTCCCTACTCAACCTAAGATGAACTCTCAACCTCTCAAGAATAGGACACTTAACCCTACCACACAACCTCTTGTAACCCCTACACACAACACAGAGCCTAGCACTAACCACCACAGCACCCAACCCTCAGAACCCACCAACTACTTATCAACTAACTCAACATCACGAATAATCAACCTCCAAGAAAACTCACCACACCTAACAACCTCACTACGCTTAATAACAATCCTCTTCCTGTACAGAGGAGCATCAACAACAAGAGTCTCAGCCTCACCACCCTCAAAAGCAGGGTTAAAACCATACACCTCCGCCAACCTACAGATCTCCTCAACATCCTCCCTAGTCAGAACCCTACCGAGAAACCTAGGAGGTAGACCATACACATCAATAGACATGATAACTATCTTAAAACCAAAGTCAATAAGCTCCCTCATGTACCTAGCCTGATCCTTCCTCCAGAGAGGAGAGTAAACCCTAAGACCAAGCTCCTCAGCAACCATATTGATGCTCATCCTCTGGTAATCGGAGAGAAGAACACCAGTAACCAAACCATCAACATCAAACTCCTCAACAGCAAATTCGAGAGCACGCTTAAGGTCAAGAAGCTCAGCATCACGAACACCACAGGACCCAACATAGATCTGAGGAAGACCAAGAGCCTTAGCCTGTAACCTAGTAAGCGAAATCTGAGGATAGTGAAACAACCAACTATCCTCCCTACGAGGCTCAATAGTCACAAGACAAACAACCTCAAACCCCTTCAAGAAAGCCCAATGACAAGCGTACGTACTATCCTTACCACCAGAGTACAGAACAGCAACACGATACATGAAGCACCTAAGACAACGAACCAACAAACCCACTTAAAAACCTAGTACCGAAGTAAGTACCTACAGCAAGACAAGGTAATATACCTCCAAAGGTAGTACAGAACATAGATGAGGTACGTAGTGAAGGTACGTGAATACGACCTAGAACTAACAATGTACCCATCATTCACGTCAGTACTCTACGAGAGAACAGAACCATACACATGGTACAGAGCATACGGCTACGGAAGAGGAGCAGCGATCAAGCAGAGAGGGAACGAAGTAACCATAGACCTACCACCTGAAGTAAGCACAGACGTCATAGATACCTGGCTAGGACTATGGTTCCACCCCAAAGACTACCTACACGAGGTAAGTAAAGCACTAAGACCAATCATAGAGTACATAGCTGACACATACTCAGTAGTTAGGATACCGTACGAGTTCACCGAGAGGTGGAGAATCTTCATAGCAGTCTTCCTATCCAGAAGAACAGACTACCACACAAACGTAGAGCAGTGGTGTAGAACAATGTTTAGAGAAGTAGAGAAACCAACAGACTTAGAGAACTACAACTTCACAAAAATCAAAGGAAGCTACCAACTAAGACAACTCAGTGAAGTATATAGCAAGTACCTAAGAGAAGTGTACGGCAGAGAAGAGAAGATGAGTGACTTCTACCAGGTAAAGAAGCTGGTACTGACCCTGAAGTGGGTAGGACCAAAAACAGCAAACGCCTACATACTCTTCACAAGACCAGAAACAAGAGCAACACCATGCGACACACACTACCAGAGATTCATACAGAAACTACAGCTATTCAAGAACTACAAGCTACCAGACAAGAAGCTGTGCCTATCATACACCTGCGATAACTGTCCACAAGCAAGTACCTGTCTCGAAGCACAATCAAGAAAACAACTAGGTAGATTAAGCGGTTGGGTACAGACCATAGCCTACGTACACGACTCACTATACTGCAGCAAAAACCGCTGTAGAGAATGCCCAATAAACAAACTCTGCACACAACCACACAACACAGAGAAGCTAAGAGAAAGAAAGTACCCTTAATAGGAAAGTAGGTTGAGAAATTCTTAGGTGAGTAATCTGGATACAATAGCACTAGTACTCCAGATACTAGCAACAGTAATTACCGTAGCAACAGCAGTAGGAACACTAGGCTATTGGCTAGCAAGGAAATTCGCAGAAGTAGAGAAGAGATTCATAGCCCTAGAAAGTAGAATGGAGAATAGGTTCACGATCATAGAGAACAGGATAGAGTCTCTAGAGAAGAGCATACTAGCACTAGCAGAAGCAACCAAGAGCGCACAAGAATTTATAATAGACTTCCTAGCATACGAAGGAATACTAAAGAGAGAAAGTGCATCATTTGCAAAAGCAGAAATAAGTAGGATATATGCACAGTTCAGAACAATGAAACCCCACAGCGAATTCACAGAAGAAGATCTAAAAGAAATGGGTAGGTTAATAGAGAAGGATGAACTCACCTGGGAAGAAGCACAAAAACTAAAGCAACTAGTCACGAAGGCAATAAAGGAGTACGGACACAAATTCCCAGCACTATGGAAGATATACTGGTACGCAGAACTCATGGCAGCACTAGCAATAAAGAAAGAAGTAGAGGAAAAGAGAAAACAGAAATCCCAACAATAAACAAACACAGTACTTGAGAGAAAGAACACCAAACAATAGAGGAAATTAGGAACAACATTCATGAACACACTAGAGAGTACATGAACAAACAAGACCTCATAAACAAGATCAGAAAACTCGTGAAGGAACAAGGATGTAAACTCCTCGAAGTACACTGGATAGACCTAGACAAGAAGCAGTGCATCATAACAGCACAACCACCAAAACTAACAGAACCATTCAAACCAACAGCATACATGGTATTTCCAAAGTACGGAGTAGACCTACTAGCACCAAGCTACGGAGCATACGCATACGGATTTCAGGAAATAAAACTAGAAGACGCAGTACTACACGAACTAGTAATCTACGGAGTAGCCAGCACAGACATAGTATTCATAGCAATACTCAAGAACATAAACACCATAGACTGGAACTACCTCACACAAGAAGCAACCAGATACGGACCCACGATCAACAACATAATCAATGAACTACGTAAGCTCATTGTACAGGGTAAGGAATACGACATGAAAACACTACCAATAGGACTAGACACCATAGCAAAAGCCGAAGAACTATACAATGTTGAAGTACCTGAAGAAATCAAGAAAATAGTACAAGAGGTAGAGAACAAGTGGAGAGCATTAGATCAGTAGATCAAGTCATAAAATCACTAAGGTACCTAACCAAATTAACACCATACACAGGAATAAAGTACCACGCAATTGGAGGTACAGCACTGGTAATACATCAGGTAAAAGACGCAACAAAAGACATCGACGTAGCACCAATACTAGACGAAAGCACATACTACAAACTCATCGGAAATCTACGAAGAGCCGGATTAAACATAGACGTAGTACCACGAGGAAGAAGAATCAGAACAAACATACCAGAAGTAGGAGAAGTAGCAGTAGACCTACTATGGTTCCTAGATCCAACAAAACTACCATACATAACATCGAGCGAAGTGACGACAGCAGAGACCGTGTACATAAACAACACAATAACACTACAGGTACCACAGCTAGAACATGTAATTAGACACAAACTCTTAGTAGCAAGACCAGTGGACATAACCCACATAAAACTCATCCTACAGAAGAGGGAAATAAACTGGAGAACAGTAATTGAAGGAATCAGAGAACACATGAGAGAACTAATACAGCAACTAAATCACAGAAGTGAGCTACTAGGTACAGAATTCATGAGAGACGCAGCAAGAAACATCAGGAGAAGCACGAGAGAACTCAGAGAACAAATACCAGAAAACATACGCAGTGAACTACAGGAAATAGCAAAGGAGATAGAGGAACTGAAGAAGAGAATCAGGTACAGAGCAACCTAGCTAAAACCCAACCCAACTCACTCAACCTCACAACCCTAGGCCTAGAACCACAGTACTCAACCAAACCCAACTCAGCAAGAAACCTAACCTGACGAGCAACAGTAGAAGCATCCCTACCAAGAACATCACTGAGAGTAGACAGAGTACAGGAACCCCTCTCCAACAAAACCCTAAGAACCTCAACACGTTCACAAGTCAAGAAACGAACAACATTAAGAAAATCAACAAACTCACAACCAAACTCATGATACTGACCAGTAACCTCACACCACACAAAGAACCTAAGCTCAGGCAAATCCCCAACAACACACCTCAAAAACAAAACACCAGTAAACACAAGAAGCACCAAGAGACGAGGACCACCACTAAGATCAAAAACCAAGACACTAGGCCTCAAACCCTCAACAACACCCCTAAGAAAACCAACAACACGAGCCAAAGCATCATAAGGAGAGGAAAGATCAACATCAACAACCTCAACCCCAGCACCAGGCAAAGCAGACTCAACAAACCTCCTAATCTCCTCAACAGCAGACCTCACCCTAGGCTCATTAACTGAAGCAGTAACCAGGAAAATACGATCAGGACGATACCTAGTAACAGCAGAAACCACATGCCTCCAATCAAAACCAAGAGTAGCAACAACACAAGACGACACAGTAAGTAGTACAACACGTGACATATCAATGTAACGCAGAAGAAAACAAGCAAACAGGCACGAGAACATACCTGAGACCAACAACACAAACAACCAAAGACCAAGCAAAGCAAAGGAACAGAGAAAGAAAACATACCTGAAACAAACCAAACAGGCTACACAGAACAGAACATCAACCAGATCAACAACACAACACCACGGTGAAACACATGCTAACACTAACAGACCTAAGAGAAGTACTCCGCGAACTAAGATACCTAGCACAAGAAGACCCAATAGACGAAGAACTAAGAGGATGGAACTGGGGACACAGACCAGTAAAACCACCAACAAGATACATCAAACTACCCGTCTCAGAACTAGCTAATCGATGCTGCTCAACACTCAGGAACATATACCTAAGATACGTCAGAGGAGTAGAACCAAGAACAACGTACCCACTAATCCTAGGCAAGTACATACACAGCATAATACGAGTACACACAACAATTAGCAGGAGAATAGTACTAGAAGGAACAAGAACAGGAACCGAGTACATATCGAGGATACAGCAGTACGAACACACACTCTACGACCTCCTCACTGAAGAAAACAACATAGACCTCGATAGAGAAGCCGTGAGCAAGCTGCTGAACCACGGAAAAACTCTCTGGAACTACCTAACAATACAGGTAGCAGCAGCAATAGACAAAGCAACATCACAACACGGAAAAATCATAGATCAAGATGCACTAGCAACACAAGTACTACCACAAGTAGTAGAGTACGTAGTAGACGGAAGCAGAGTAGGACTATCGAGAACACTTAGAGTAGATGCACTAACACACAACATAATCCTCGAGTACAAGATCGGAAGACCAGAACAGAACCACAAACTAGCACTAGCAGCATACGCACTAGCAATAGAATCATCACTGGAAATACCAATAGACTACGGAATCATAACCTACATCACCATCAACAACCACGTAAGAATCACAGTAGAACCAACATACATATCGAATGAGCTAAGGAGAGAATTCCTCGAACTAAGAGACGAAGCAATAGAAATAGTACTACACCAACGAGATCCAGGAACACCACCAAACTGCCCAGAACACTGCCCATACAAATACATCTGTCGAGGTGAGTAGAAGTGACGACAATAATCATAAAGGACTACGGAGTAAAACTAAGCTACAGAAGAGGAATGGTAGTAATCACCAAGAGAGGACAAGTACTAGACAAAGTACCACTAACAACAATAGAGCAAATAATCGTAGTAACCAGCGGAGTAGCACTAACAAGCAAATTACTGAGACACTGCGCAAGAAACCACATAGACATAGTAGTACTAGACCACAGAGGAGAACCAATAGCAAGACTATACCCAGTAACCATAGGAGGAACAGTACTCTACAGAAGAGCACAGTACGAAGCATACAACGACCACAGAGGACCCCACATAGCTAGAGCCATAGTCATGACAAAACTAAGAAACCAAAGCAACTTCCTAAGGTACCTAGCAAAGAACAGGAAGAAAACAGACCCCACAACAGCAGAACAACTAACAGATGCAGCAGCAAAGATAATAGAGCTAACACAGCAACTAATCAAGGTAGATAACGACAAGCTAAGTGATGACCTAAGACAGAAACTCCTAACCATAGAAGGACACGGAGCAAGAGTATACTGGGAAGCACTAGCACAAGCACTACCAACATACCTACACTTCCCGGGAAGAGATCAAGAAGGTCAAGACATAGTCAATAGATCACTAAACTACCTCTACGGAGTACTAAAGTCAGTAACGTGGAAAGCAACAACACTAGCAGGACTAGACCCATACGCAGGATACCTACACATAGACAGAAGCGGAAGACCAAGCCTCACACTAGACCTCATGGAACCACTAAGACCAGCACTCGTAGACCGAGTCATAGTATCCTACGTACAGAGGAAACAACTGAAGATCCACGAAGTAATGGAAGACGGCGGAAGACTAAGCCCCTGGTACCGAACAGAACTCATCAAAGCACTACAGGAAAGACTACAAACAAGAACAACATACCTAGGAAAATCAGTAACACGAGAACAAGTACCATACCTACAGGCAAGAAACCTAGCGAGATACCTCATAGGAAGAGAACCACAGTACATACCATTCGAAGAAAAGTACTGGTACTAAACACCATGAGGTGGGTACTAGTAATCTACGACATAACAGACGACGAACTAAGACAAAAAGTAGCAGACACACTACACAGATACGGACTAGCAAGAGTACAGAAAAGCGCATTCCTAGGAAAACTACCATCAGCAAGACTCAGAGACCTAGCAACCAAACTACAGGAACTCATAAGAGGAAAAAGAGCAAACATCCAAATCTACAAACTATGCAAACACTGCTACAGCACAAAAATCGTAATGGGAGTACCAACCGTAAACCCACTAGAGTACGAAAAAGCGATGAAAATAACAACCCTAATAGAGGTGTAGACAAACGAAACAAACCTACGTCGACATCCTAAAGAGAGACAAGAGACCAATCTACGTATCAGCAGAAGACGTAAGACAATACACATACTGCCCAGCAACCATAGTATACAGGAGAGTATACGGCATCTACCCACACACCGAAAGAACAAAACTAGGCAAACAAATCCACAGAGATCCAAGCTACATCAAAGAAATAACGTACAGATACCTCAAGAGAATAAGCAGGAGAGAAATCATAGTAAACCACGAGTACAGAATAACAGCAGAGATCGACTACATAGCAACAGAACACGAACTAACACCAATAGAAGTAAAACTAAGAAAACCACCAATCACAAGACACCACAAAGCACAACTCATAGCACAAGCAATAGCACTAGAACTAACACACAACACCATCATAACACACGCCTACATAATCTACATAGAGAATAAAACCATCGAGAAAATAGCAATAACAGACCACAAAAAGACCTGGATAGCAAAGACCATAGTCAAGATAAGAAACATCATAGAAGGAACAGAAGACCCACAACCAACACCACACAAACAAAAATGCACAAACTGCGAATACCGAAAAATCTGCACAACAAAATACCTAGCATAATCATGAGCGGAGTCAAGCAAATACAGGAAAATAAGCAACCAAGAAACACCGCCCATGAAACTAACATTAATAAACCAAAAACCAATAATCAACACTAAAAGAGAAATTTCTGCTTCGGAATCTTGATTAGAAGAATTGAAAGATCCAGCAACGATACAGCACTTCGTACCGAAGCAAGTTAGCAGACTCGGAATCTTGATTAGAAGAATTGAAAGTGGTTCATCGCCCCTGGTCCTATGAACCGTGGATCGGGTTGAATCTTGATTAGAAGAATTGAAAGGTCCTTTAGGTCCTCTAACTCACGCTTGAACTCCTCGTACGAAATCGAATCTTGATTAGAAGAATTGAAAGGAGCAGGTAAAACGCTTCCTTACTCATGGTCTTACTGTACAGTTTCCGAATCTTGATTAGAAGAATTGAAAGTGAGTCGCATATGCGACTATCCACCAACCCCTCCTAGCCCTACGAATCTTGATTAGAAGAATTGAAAGACCTTGAGACCTATCACTTTCTCAACTATATAGCTTATAGGTGAATCTTGATTAGAAGAATTGAAAGCTTAGTTACGACATATCTCTCCCAATCTTCATCGCTGACATAGAGGGAATCTTGATTAGAAGAATTGAAAGTTTACTCACCCCATGTACGTGAGTATTGTTCCGTACTCGTGCTCTGAATCTTGATTAGAAGAATTGAAAGACAACCGCCGATGTGACTTGGTACTCTGGCGAACACCCACCAGTGAATCTTGATTAGAAGAATTGAAAGTGTGTGCTTGTGAGGCTAGGTACATTGTCCGTATTGTTCGCTCGAAGAATCTTGATTAGAAGAATTGAAAGATGTTAATCTGTTACGACTTGTGGTACCACGAAGTCAGGATAGCTGAATCTTGATTAGAAGAATTGAAAGAAACACAGACAGCAACCCCACACCACACACCCCAACCCAGAGAATCTTGATTAGAAGAATTGAAAGTGTTGCAGACGCCCCCCGCCCCCACAGCAGCTACAGGAAGACACGGTGAATCTTGATTAGAAGAATTGAAAGGCACATAATTGAGTGGTGTGGACAGGTAGGGTACTACAGGAATCTTGATTAGAAGAATTGAAAGGTACAAGAACGGTGAAGCAAAGATCTACGATATCGAAGAACTTCAAGAATCTTGATTAGAAGAATTGAAAGTAGTGTGGTATGTCTATCCGCTGTGGCACACAGTGTCATTCACCTGAATCTTGATTAGAAGAATTGAAAGAAACTCCTCGAGGAAGTCGGTATCGAGGAAGACGACATCAAGAATCTTGATTAGAAGAATTGAAAGACCTGTAGCGATTGTTAGGCGTGACTACCGTGAGCACATAGGAATCTTGATTAGAAGAATTGAAAGGTCCTAGAGAACAGGCTGCTGCTAGAGCCCAAGTGTAAATTACACCGTGTAAAACACTAGGACCTATGTGAATCTTGATTAGAAGAATTGAAAGACCTTGTGAACATACGCATCAGGGTCAACCACAGGGAACTTCCTGGGAATCTTGATTAGAAGAATTGAAAGGCTATAGCGCCCTGGATCTGACCTGCTACCCACTGAAAGCCCTGCTGAATAATGCCGAATCTTGATTAGAAGAATTGAAAGTGAACTTCTGCATAATGAATAAACCGACACAGATGTCGGCGGCGAATCTTGATTAGAAGAATTGAAAGCGCGGAAAACTTTGTACATTCTCACCACAGTACCAACCCCCACCGAATCTTGATTAGAAGAATTGAAAGACGCCCACTTTTCCACGAAGTCATCAACAACGTTGTAGGCTCTTGAATCTTGATTAGAAGAATTGAAAGGTATACATACGTGTCGAACTAACGACTGCAGGTACTGGTGAAGGAATCTTGATTAGAAGAATTGAAAGTGTGTTGTGTTGAGCAGTGATCTTTGCTTCCCACTCCAGCTCAATTCTCTGAATCTTGATTAGAAGAATTGAAAGGATGCGCCACAGCGTGGGCTGTGCGAATACATCAGCGAACTTCGAATCTTGATTAGAAGAATTGAAAGAGTAACAGCAACAGCATCGACACCAGTAGTTGTTGAAGCACCAGGAGAATCTTGATTAGAAGAATTGAAAGGACATAACCCAAGGTAGGGGGAGGAACGTAGTTGATGTACCCTCGAATCTTGATTAGAAGAATTGAAAGCACTACGTAGTTTGCTATTGCTGATACTCCGTATGCGTTGTGTGAATCTTGATAAGAAGAATTGAAAGCTAAAGAAGAACTAAAGCTCACATCAAGAACACTCAAGGGCACTCAACGAAGTAATATCAAAGAAATGAATACAGTACCTACTCGCAATAACAGCACTTACATAAGAGCACACCTAGAACAGAAACAATGCCAAACCTAGAAAGTACCTGAGCTAGTCACAAAGCAAAATCATCGACTAAACAAACTTCATAATAGCAAAGACTAAGACTAAATCAGGAGAAAGCACCAAGAGATTAACCAAAAATCAATTTCAACAGTATCCCAATGACTGCTACTAGCAACGGGACGTTGAACCCAATGAAGACCTTAATAAGCAAATCAACCCTACCCTCCAACCTAGCAACCCTCTCACTCAAACTCGATAACTCACGCCTAACATCCCTAATCTCATCTCTAAACTCACTCCTCAACTTCTCAATCTCAGATCTAAACTCATTCCTCAACTCATCCCTTAACCTCTCGAGATCACTCTTCGTAGCAACATCCCTCAAAACAGCATTAATCATCGCTAACCTAACATCAGGCTCCATAACGAGAAGCTCTGCAAGCCTCCTCCTAGCTCTAACATCTCTCTCAAACAACTCAACAATCTTCTCAGCTGTCAACTCACTACCCACAACACAAACACCAAACTAAGTAGCACACCACCCAAATATAAGACTCATCCCCCAACAACCCCTACTCACCTAAACACAACATCAACAACACCCATACCAATAGCTCTAGACTTACCAACACCCATGTACTTAGCAAACTCAAGCAACACAGCAAACCACCTCTTCTCCTCGCAATCAGGACTAGATACAGTGTACTCAACCCAACCAACAAAACCCCTAGTCCACCTACCCTCACCAACAGGAACCTTCACAGTCCTCAACCTATACCTAGTCTCGTGAACATGTTCATGAGACCACACCACCAACCTATCGATATCAATCACAGGATCACAAATAAGCACATTCCACAAGTGAGCTAGATTGTAGGCTAGGTACTCACAGACAGGAAATAACCTATACCACCTACCTCTCTCCAAAGTACGCTTGCTTAACTGGGCAGGAGTTCTGAATACGATCCTAAACTTACTTATACTCTCCTTCACACTAAACTTTTCGTAAACAATGATCTCGCCAGTAATAACAGGAATGACGCCACTTCTAATCTCAATGAATCCACGACTAAGAACATCATTAAGAGCCTGAGTAAAGAACTCAATAAGATCACTACCAACAACTCTCAGCTCAGTGACATATGTACCAGGTTCAACAGAACCAGCGACTAGATACCTACCTCGAGAAGTATCAAGAAGAGGGGTAACGGTAATAGGCTTAACACCTTTCCAGTCGTGAATATCACTAGCAAGCCTAGGATGAACATAACTCAAGCACTTAAGCCAGAGATAATAACAGAAAACGCCAGTAGATGAGGTAGAGAAGTCCCTCTCATAGGGAATTCGTACATAGAGTCGAAAAACACCAATAGGCTTAACAAGACGGACCTTCATACGCTAACGATGGCGAATGAGAGTTATTTAAGGGATGCAACGAGAAACTCAGGCACTCTGCATACTTTACAGTTCAACAAAGTCCATGTTATACACTATACAAGGAAGGCATAGGTGCGAATTTAGCTAGGTAACCTCTCTCAATAGCTCTTATGTCTCCTGAAGCATATGCCGTAGCCCTTGGGATACTTGCTATCAGTAACAACTTGGTGATAAAGTTAATACTTTAATTTAACTATATCTTTCACGTATCTCGTCGCTATATCTCCTACAGCTTTATATGCGTCCTTAACATCAGCTATCATGAGACAACCTGAAATTATTCTACTTAGCTTCACTCTATCTTCCTCTTTCAAATCATAGTACTGTAGTATTATGCTAGGATCATATGCCACGACTATGTCTCTGGATATCTTAGCTATTTCTTCAGCTATCACTTTACTCTCCTTGCTTATTGAATTATGCTTTGTAATCTCCATACAGATCTTCTGAAGATTGCTAGCACTTCGTGTGGCATCTGTTTGAACGATCTTCTTTAGTTCATAGGAACTTAAGGCCTCAAGATCTAGCACTCTTAATCCTTGATGATGTAACAGCACAGCTTGAATTACAAGACTACACAGCCATGGAGGAGTTAATGGACTAGTAGCTAGGGACTGAAAAGCTGAAGCTAGAATGTAGCTTGACATTACTTCATGGTATGGGAATGACAGTCGAGTACCTTCTTTCTTAACTTTCTCTATTCGACCTTGGTAATATTGTAGAGCTTTGCCTATGTCGTGAAATAGAGCAGCTATTTCAGCTGCCTTAGCTATCTCCTTGAATCCTATGCCTTCATTCCTCACAAGAGATTCTACTACATGTCTTATTGTTCGAGAACCTATGCACTTAATCATTTCCTGTCTTGTCCCTAGGAGATGATTAATCAGAAGTTGATACTTGACCTGTCCTCCAACAATCTCGTATCTAGCATACAGCATCTCTACCACTTTATGTACCCCCATTCCTCATCAAATACATGCTCTTTAGCTTGAAGTCCTAGAAAGGTTACCCTTGCAGTTTCACCTGGTACTTCTTGATACTCTTTTCTGATTTTGCTCAGAGTGCGGTATATGCTAGTAATGGGGAACTTAAGAAGTTGAGCAAGCTTAGGCCCACGCTTTGAGACAACATAGCCATTAGTGGTTATGACCATCAGCACACACTCATTCTCTATCCTTAGTACCCTCCTAGCATTATTCCTTATAAACTCCAAGCTCACGGGTATGGTATACTTGCTTAGAAACTCCTGCTTAAACTGGCAATCTACGGGACCTGTATATACTGATAGAAGAGCCGAAGCTCTTATGAAACTTCCACTTAATCTTTCATCAATTTCCTTCAGTGCTTTCAATGCTCTTGGTCTTAAGTGAGTTAGCTTGTTGAGAAAGGATTTTACGTGCCCCAGCTCACATATTTTAACTTCACCTGGTATACACAGAAGTCTCAGGTAATCCCATAGAATATGTTCTGAAGGTAATCTCCAATTAATGTTGATTAAGGCCATCTTCTCGTGAATATCAGCATCCTTCAATAGCTCCCTCACTACCTCAAGTGTGACTCTTGTGTCGTATACTCCTCTGCACAGCCTTTCAACAGCTTCTTTGACTTGTTCTCCACCGAGTACTACGTGAATTTCATACCTTCCTGATTCTAAACCATATCTAGCTACTCTTCCGCAACGCTGTATCAAAGAGTGAGGAGGAGCAACTTCAGTTATCAGAATATCGAAGTCTACATCGACACCAGCTTCTATAGCTTGAGTAGCAAAAACTACTATGGACTTCTCTCGAGTGACTAAGTTTAGAGCTTTCCTTCTTGCCTCTGAAGTCATCCTCCCATGAATGATTGCTACGGAGTATCCTCGTTTCTCAAGATGAGTCCTATATCTTTCGAAATGTTCAATACACCTCTTGACACTATTAAAAAGTACGAAGATCCTACGCCTCCTAGTACTAGACACTACTTCCTCCAATACTTCATCCAGCTCCTTGAAGTGAAGAAATGTCCCAACGTATTTGCAGTAATCTTTGAACTTTAAGTAAAAGTCATCATCTACGCTCCAAAAGCTTTCTACCTCCACATTTTCCATGTCTTTAATGTTTTTCTTCACCTCTCTGCAGTATTCATGTTGCTCTGGCGCGTAAACTATGATCTTTACCCTACCCACTCTGTGAGGTAAAATGTACCTTATGAGCCAGGGGTAGAGAGAGGCTGTAAATACTATGGTTTTCAACCCCACTCTAGCATACCACTCAATAACATCCCTAATCACATTAATTACCTTCTCAAATTCTACATCAACATCACTTATTGAATCTGGTGTTGTAACTAGGTGTATCTCGTCCAGAATTACATGAGAACATCTGGAGATCATGAAAGCCACATCACTATGCCATTTAGACCTAAAGATTTCAGACACAGGGATTCCATAGAAATTGAAAAGAAAGCTATCGAATGTTACTACTGTGTACTTACTTGTTAGGAATGGTGTCTTATCCACACATTCAACAAGAATACCAGCCTGATAACCTACATCCCCCAAATCCTTAATATCTTCAGCAAGTTTAGCTACGATAGATCGAAGCGGTAATACATGAATCACTTTACCCAGTTTGTTAAAGAGATATCTACTATGAAACAGGAATTTTGATTTACCATAGCCCGTAGGTAAGATACCTACAATAACATCATACTCGTGAATTGCTTCCTCGAGTCTTTTCAAAGCTAACCTAGCCATAATTAGAGCATTGCTAATAATATTCTAGCTACTTCACTAAACCTCTTGTCCACCCTTTCATAGCCAGCAAGCATCCTAGTAATGCTGTATAATGCTTCTCGATTTAACTTGCCACAAACGAGGTCATTCAGAAATATCCTGAATGATGGCATTATTACTTCCATTGCTAGCAAGATTTCTTCCAGTCTACGTCCAGCTGCTTCTGCAATTATTTCACATAGTTTACCTATCGACATATTAACCACATTCGCAATCTTTGATACAGACACTCCGTAGCGTTGCTCCATGGCTTTTAACGCTTCGCTTATATTAATATACTCATGGTAAGTAATGTCGAGGTATGAGAGTATTGTCTTCTCTTCGCTCAAGCTTTCACCTGGATATACATAAATCCGAATAGGAGGCCAGTTCCTTACATCTACTGTACCTTTACTGTAATCGTGAAGCACCTTAAACAGCAAATTGTAGTACGCTATATCCGGAGTTTCCACTAGTAAGTGTGCAACATTATGAGGTATGAGTACACTTCTTATAGTTGGACTTAACCTAATGGTTAGTCCCCTCTCATCAACTTCATACAGATAGCTAACAATGGAGTCAATGATACTTAGCTGTTGTGGTACATTCCCTAGTAGGACAAAGACAGTAACTCTTTCTCTCTGATGTACGAGAGGTAAGGAGTATGAGAAGTACTTGCTTAACGCCCTAATGAACATTTGCGCTATACCACCATCCACGCCTATGTCTAAATGACCTGATTTAGGTTTGGGTATTCCTCTTTCGATCTTTTCTTCTCTTCGAGCTATGAACTTTGCACCCCTAGCAAATAGGTAACGTTGTTTACTGACTATAGCCATGAACCTCTTCCTGACAGCAGAGGGTACTTTTAGTTTATCACTCCCCATGTACAGATACGCCTTCTTACCATTGGTGTCTAGTCCATACTTCCAGTGTTCTATACTAATATGTGATGAAGGTTTAAGTTTTTCAGTACCGAAGAATGCATCCAACCTATCTAGAAATCTCTTGACTGTATTTTCATCCGCCTCAATGATTACCTTTCTCAACTTCCTTTCTGTGTCATAGGTTACTTCGAGCTTCCTCATAGTACCAGTAAGCTTGAGCATGGTACATATTATAGTACACATAGCGTCGTGCAATAGTGGCATTGTGTCAGGTGGTATTGGTATTTCAAGCCTATTAGACAAAGGGACCTCCCTCTAGGTCTCTGATACTGGCATGAGAATAATATAATTATCAACCGACAGCTTGTAACACCTCCTAAGAATTTTCAGAGTGACATATACCTTAGGCAATGGTACTATGACTGTTCTCTCCACAGACCTCATTTGCTTGAATGAATACCATGACTTCCATTCCTCTAAAGTTATGGGAAAGGGCATTACCTCTGAGACGTAATCTGAAGGAGCTTCTGGAACACCTATGTCTAATGGAACATAAGTATTAACCTTGATGTATTTGTCTGCACTAACTTCTTGAGCTTCGACGGTACTCGTTTTAACATGAGATACTGAGATTATGGATTCCTTACTTCCAACTCTAGTTATCGACCACAGCACATTTAGTGGAATCCTATGCTTACTGACTACTATTAGTGCCAACCTATCACATACAGTATACCCTAGTTGTAGTGGTGCAAACATCTCAGCAATTCTCATATGTTTACTGAATTTCTCTATGTCAATTTTAGGTGCTTGATGAGTCATAGTAAAGTATCTCACTGTCTGAAGGGTCTTGATTCTGAGAGTACTTAGTACACATGCCGTAGCGTACTCTATGCCAAATTTCTCGATAAAATCTGCGACATAACTACAGGGTTCTTGGCTTTGTGAGCTGTATTCCTTATGGTTTTCATTCAGTGCTGAGTATGCACAAGCTATTGAGCCTACAATAGATGTTGGTGGAGGAACTATGTAGGATTTTTGCGGTCCAGATGCAGGATATGTTCTAACACTGAAACCCCAGTGTAAGTTTACTATGATTAGTGATATGTAGTATTTCATTTGGCTCCCTTGAGTGCTATTTCTTTTACTCTGTTGATTAGATCCCTTACACTAGCGGATCTCACTATCTCGACATCTTTCACTACTTCCTTTGCTAATTTTTCAATACTTTCATCTTTACACCAAATCACTATCTCTATCTTAGCTCCAGTATCTTGCTTTGCCTTTTTGCTTCTCTCGACGGTCTCTCCTATGAATTGCTTAAGTGGTAATGTTGGAGAACTAACTGTGAATCTTATTCCTTCGGAAATTGCTGCAACTATAATCTCGTAGTCTATGAACGGTGTAAATCTCGTTAGTTTAGCACCGAAGATTCTATTGTCAAGCATTTCAGCTAGTGCATCCAGTGCAACCTGCCTTCTTCTTTCAATTTCTTCATCTTCAAGTACCTTCTCTCCAGACACACTACTAACCCCTATTCCACTAAGCTCTATATTGAAAATCCATGCGTATATTGCTGAACTTACCTGAGGATAGTATGGTGCTTGTGCCGGGGCTGCAACCTCACTAGGTCTTCTAGCTTCAGCTTCTGGAGCGTGTCTCACCATGAATTGATGATCTAAAGCTACAACACCTTTTTCAATTGCTTCGTAAGTTGGTATAGCATATGAAACGTAAAACCTCGAGGTTCTTTTTGTAGGACCCTGCGTTACGAGGAAGCCACCTATATCTTCAACAACACATGCCCTTATGATCTTAGCTTCAATGTCTCTTATTTCTTCAAGTGTGAACTCTCGTTTTCCAGCATACTTCTCAGAGAGTACTTGTTCCTCCTCAGAGTACTCTACCTCGCCACCAGATGTCTTTGAGGTTAAGCTGTAGAACTTTAAGTCGAAATGCTTTATGAACTCCTTTTTCCTGCACCAATAGCAGACTTTAAGTCCTCTTTTCACTGCTTGTTCTGCTAGATAACTTTGGTAAGCATGAGCTAAGCACTCACCACTTATTGCTGGCACCCACCTCATGACATATTCACCATCAGATCTTCTGATAATTACAGGTACTGTTCGATGCCGTATCACATTACCAACACTTTCTACCATGTTAAGTGCCTCGACGTTAACCAACATTCTAATTCCCATACTTATGAAGGTCATACAATTAACCACCTGCTTACTCCTTCTTTTCCTCCCTCCTAAAGCGCATAGATAGTGCACTCAATGCTATGTCGCGACAAATGTCCAATGCCTTTTCCCTATGAATCTCGCAATTTAGTCCTGAGATTAAGTCCACAATTACCTGATGTATGTCTCTGTATTCTTCTTTACGTTCAGCAACCCTCAGGAGTTCATACAAAGCGAATTTTGCTACTTCGTGGCTTACTGCTGTAGCTAATCTGTCAACCACTGTAAAGGTTTCTTTTTCTGGATTACTGAGCCATTCATCATAGATTATTTTCGCGAGTCTATGCACGTCCCTCAAGCTTATCCGGTCCACATAACAACATTTCTCCTTCAAGAGAAGACCCCTGGATACAGTTCTCTAACTAATATTTATGCATTTTCGTGATGATGGTCGTTTAATTATGCAAATTTACATTATATATTTGCATGAGCTTGCATTAAAGGCTGAGAAAGGCTGAGTACTCTGCCTAGGTCTGTTAGCTCTATTGTGCGCCCTACCTTCTTGACTAAACCTTTCTCTTCGAGCCATAGGATATTTCTGTAGATGGTGCTTCTATCTCGATTGAGTTCACTACTCAACTCGTCAACCGTTTTAGGTCTCTCACCTATTGCACGTAGTATCTCAAGTCTAGTACCATGAACTGCTAATTCAAATATTGATCTTATAGGTGGAATCTCAACAAACTCTCCTCGTCCCTCTAGGTAGGCTACAAGTTTTGGTTCGTATTTCCATGGTAGCAGAAGATAGGTCATAAGGAGGATAATCCAGAGCACTCTCATACCTCCTGTGAAGGCTATACAGACATTGCTGTTTACAAACTCCCTGAGTGTTGCTGAGACTTGCTCCACGCCACGCAATACAGGATTCAAGCACACATCCACTCTCCTGATGTTGATTTCGTGTCGTCCACGCTCATCCTTAAACAACATACGCACTAGCTTCTGCAAATCGAGAAAAGCTCTCTCACACCTCTCATCCCTATACTCCGCTGTAAGCACTACAATTGTTCCATTTGCTTTCACACCATAGCTAGCAATAGCTCTTAGCAAGGGACCAGGTTCAAAACCTAAAGTCAATACAAGACAATCATAGTTTGCCTCGCTCATAACAACACCACAGGATCAAGACTGTTTAAACCCCTTAAATACACCTAGTACTTCCTCGCTAAAAAGAGTGTTTTAAATGCAATCTAACACTCATCTAAGGACCTTCCTGGGGTTAAAGCACATGGATTATGATTAGAGGGCACAGTTTCGTTGGCATGAGGCCCTCTCTACATTACTTGATTTGAGAATTAGGTGGGAGAATTTGTGTGCGGTGGTTAGGAAATTGGTAGAGAAGTATCGAAGAGAACCTGGGAAGTATAGATATGTGCTTAGAAATTACCGCAATTACTTACTTGATCAAGAGGGGGGTGGGGCACATTACTCTCCTACTTTGCGATCAATGGTGTTGTAGCGATAATTGGGTTGGTGATAGCTAAGTTACCTCTTCACTCTAGTATTGTTCTCGCTATGGCATTGATCTTAGTTGGATTGATCATTGAGCTACATCGGAGGAACTTAAAGGGTGAGGTTGATGAGGTGTTCATGGTTGAGGTAGGTGATTCTCCGGTTAGTGACTGAAGTTCAGAATTCATTGCTACTCTGGAGCTTTAATCGGCTTCGTCACCTTTCCCTATCTAGTTCCTAGTGAGTTACATACCTCACCTCCTAATTCCTGTATCATGTTTGGAGTGACATTAATGAGGTTAAGGAGGTGGAATACTGGGTAGCATCTTAAGCTGGGTTGTACTACTGAATCTGGTCGTGGAGTGGAGCTCGAAGTGGAATGATAGCAGTTAAGATTCACCGCTCAAGGAAATAAGCATAAATACCAATGATGAAATATAGATGGTGAAAAGAGAAATCTATGCTTCGGAATCTTGATTAGAAGAATTGAAAGCCGTGTTGTTGTTTGTCACAACTAGTTTATATTTGTTTCTACATGGAATCTTGATTAGAAGAATTGAAAGATCCCTGCAGATCTTTTCGTCATGGTCTACTACACAGTGGTGGAATTCGAATCTTGATTAGAAGAATTGAAAGCTCACAGCTCAACCTCGGGTGATGTAGTGTGGGTGAGTACTTGACTGTAGAATCTTGATTAGAAGAATTGAAAGTGATATACGCGCTATTAGTTAACGCAAATGAAGTAAGCGATCGAATCTTGATTAGAAGAATTGAAAGCCTGAGTTTGGGAGCATAGCCTGGGCTCTAGGTTTAGTTGCTCGAATCTTGATTAGAAGAATTGAAAGTCCTTGTCAAGTACAACTACTGCGTCTCTGGTACCTAGTACGCCTGAATCTTGATTAGAAGAATTGAAAGTAAGCTCGACAACTATGTCGCTTGTCGTCGTGTTCCTGAGCTCTAGAATCTTGATTAGAAGAATTGAAAGCACAACACCCACACCACGCTTCTCAGCCTCTTCCCTGAGCTTAACGAGAATCTTGATTAGAAGAATTGAAAGACTACAGCATACAGTACGAGGACTTCTACGAGAAGTGGTTTAGAGGAATCTTGATTAGAAGAATTGAAAGATGACCTCACCAACCTCTGGGTACCTCCTACACGCCTCATCCATGGAATCTTGATTAGAAGAATTGAAAGTCTGGTACGGTCTAAATCCACTGTAGACCCACTTAATACCTAGGAATCTTGATTAGAAGAATTGAAAGCTCTTCTTCAACGTAGCTGCTGAGCTACACCCAAGCATTGCGGAGAATCTTGATTAGAAGAATTGAAAGTCAACCTGTACCACACTTGGCTTCACTAGTGGTTCGAGCCCTCTACGAATCTTGATTAGAAGAATTGAAAGTCAGAACCTTAGCAACGTCCTTAGCTAGTACTCTCGTCTTAGCAGAATCTTGATTAGAAGAATTGAAAGATGATATGTACATGGATAGGACCAATGGTACCATCCCGCAGTAGAATCTTGATTAGAAGAATTGAAAGTGCAATCACTGTGCGTGCGTGCGTTATAGCTATGCCAACTCCTAAGAATCTTGATTAGAAGAATTGAAAGCAACATGTCAAGTACATGGGTGGTTGGGGGTGATGCTACTTGGCTAGAATCTTGATTAGAAGAATTGAAAGGAGTTGATGAGAACTACATCTACGTACCTATAGCGTCAGTAGAGTTTGAGGAATCTTGATTAGAAGAATTGAAAGGAAGTACGTTCACGGTTTCTGAACCGAATCAACTGGATCACCGCTGAATCTTGATTAGAAGAATTGAAAGACTTTAAGTCAGCTTTTAGCACCTTGAACGCTCTTCGTTTTTCTTCCTGTGAATCTTGATTAGAAGAATTGAAAGGCCTTGCTCCATGACTAGCTTCACTCTCACCCTACCGTCCTGAATCTTGATTAGAAGAATTGAAAGGTGAAATACCTACGATAGATAGCGCCGCAGCAACTAGAAGCATAGCTAGCGAATCTTGATTAGAAGAATTGAAAGCACCTAGAGCGTGGAATAGCTGAGGTCCTGAAGATACCGAAGAGGAATCTTGATTAGAGGGATTGAAGCAATAGCTTCCAAAGTATCGTGAAAATCTTCGTAAGCATCTACGTACTTACCTAACTCCCGAGGATTAACACGACTGTAAACTACACTATTTGTAATCCAAGGTTCAACTAACTGATGCTTCTTCAAGAATTTGCTTGCTCTATACAGATGTTCAATGAGTGTATTCCTGTGGTATTGGGGGTGTGTCGAGTGTTCGTACACGGTAGTACTCACCGTGGTTTCACCTATTTCTCAACTGGGCTCCGGAGAAGTTCCAATAGTGTATCTTAGGTTACTCCTCAACTTGGGTTCACATATTGTTTAGTTCTCTACTCATTAGTTTAGCTTTTTAGTTAGTTACGTAGTACCTGAGTTTGTAGGTGATTTACTTGGTGAAGGTTGGTAGGATAGTGAGGTGTAGATTTAAGAAGGTTGGTAGAATTGTTTCATCTAGCGTTATTAAGAAGTGTAGAGGTTATGGTCGTTAGAGTTAAGTTAAGGATTAGGTTGTCCTCTTCGGGTAGAGAAGTAGTTACTTCAGCTGTTGCTAATGCTGGTTTTGAGAGTGATGAACCTGAAGTCATAGTTCCTACTAAAGTAGCTAGGGAGTTAGGTGTTTATCCTGTACTTCCAGCTAATGCTACTGTTGATAGGTATGTTGTTGCAGGTGGAAGGGTAGTTCGCGTGTATAGACTTCCTAAGGAATTGACGAATGTATCAGTTGTAACTGAAGATAGGGAAGTTGGTCCGGTAAGTGTGGTTCTAACTATCATGCCTGGAGAGGAAGACGTACTACTTAGTGATAAGGCAATTGATTTACTTGGTATAGTCTTAGTTAAACCAGGTCAAGGACTGTGGAAGTTCATTGATGATCCACCTGATAAATTGAGGAAAAGCGAGTAGGTGTATTAGAAGCTAACTACTTGTGATCACGGTGTGAGCTATGTGCACTTAACTAAGCTCCTTACCATTATTGGTCCTGATCTAGCTAACAACATCTTTAACCATTTCTTTCAATGCCTCTATTGTTACTTCTCTTAATCTAACTCTTGATGTATGTACTGAAATTTCTTCTGGTACTAACCTCCAGAATTGACTTTCCATAGTTGTACTACTTGAAGGTACGGTTAATCCTATCCTTGGGAATACATCGGTCTACCTGAGCATACACTATGGAGATTACAATGTCGCTTTCTCTACACATCTCTGGTAATTCACTAAGTAAGTGACTTATTCTGGGTAGTTCTTCGGTGCTTCAATGAGTTCACGAATCTCGATTAGAAGAATTGAAAGGTGAATAAGAAGTTGTGTTAGGGGAGAAGTTGGTATACCTGAGGAGGAATCTTGATAGGAGGGATTGAGGACGAATCTACGGTTTCTCAGGACATGGTGACCATGGGGAGATGTGGTGTTTGCTATTTGTTTCTGAGTTTTGTTTCAGGGATGTGGTGTGGTTTGTTTTGTGTTGGTTTTCCTTAAGGTTTAAGTTTTAATTTTTAGTTGCTTGTCCCTTTGTGGAGGGGGTAGTGTGTTTAGGTTTGAGAGGGAGCAGCTTGTATTTGATATTGGTGGTGTGAGGGTTGGTGGTCAGCCTGGTGAGAATCCTACGGTGGTTATAGGGAGTATCTTCTACAAGGGGGATAAGGTTGTTTTGGATGAGAGGAGTGGGAAGGTAGATCGTGAAGCTGCGGAGGGGCTTATAAGGAGGTTTGAGGAGATTTCTGATAGGACTGGGCTCCCGTGTATGTTGGATGTGGTGTGTACTAATGCGGAGAATGCTAGGAGGTACTTGGAGTTCGTTGTGGATGTGACTAAGATGCCGATTTTAATAGATTTCACAACTGATGAGGCAGCTATTAGTGGTATGGAGGTTGCGAAGGAGCTTGGTGTACTGGATAGAGTGGTGCTGAATTCACTTACTCCTGAGACTAGGGAAGTGATCTTTCAGAAGGCTAAGGAGGTAGGGATTCGGGCAGCGATAGCTCTCACATACAGTTCTAGGGCAATAATCTCGTACAGAGAGAGGATACGGATCTTAGATACGTTAATTCCCAAGATTAAGTCAGCTGGGATAGATAAGATCCTAGTTGATACCTGTGTACTGGATATCGCTACACTAGGGTTAGCTTGTAGAGCGATATATGAGGTGAAGAGGCGCTACGGATATCCATGTGGTTGCGGTGCACACAACGCAGTTGCTTCTTGGAAGCAATTACTCGAGAAGAAGAACAAGATCCTAACGGTAGCGTGCACTGCTATTGCTAATGGGTTACCCATAGCGATTGGTGCGGATTTCATCCTATTCGGTCCAGTAAGTGATGCTGAATTCATAGTTCCTGCAATAGCAGTGATAAATGCAGCCTACGGACAGGTCCTCATGGAGGAGGGAAGGCGTCCAAGACCAGATCACCCTAGGTTCAAGATATCCCGTCTATAAGCAATCTACAACCTTCTTCACTAATCTACATTGGGGAGGTTAGTGAGGTACCAATAGCGACTCACTAGAGCACTGATGGTAGCAAATAACTTCACTCACAGTGAATTTCTCCTCTCTACGTTGAAGTACTACTTACCTTTCTGAGCAATAGCAGTGAGTATATAATCTAGAGTGCTCCTACTTTCCTAAGTAGTGAAGTAGAGGTACTTAGCTGAGGGTAGGGGTATTAGGAATTGAATCTCCATGGCTCTAGTAATTACTTAACCTATTGGGTAGTAGTGATGTGTTTTATGTAGAGGTAATGAAGGTTGGGTACAGAACCCACGTAGCGATTACGGATAGTAACTATGTAGACCTACAAATTTCACTACTGCTGAAGCACTAGTAGTGTATAGCTTTAGTTTTTCAAAGAGGTACCTAGAGGGTACTCAATAGGAGATTAATATATTTTCGTTACTTTTCTGATCACATTCGGTGAGGAGTTATATGTCATTATCTGAGGAGATGGTTAGAGCTATTGTCGAGTTAGATGAGTCTAGAGCTATTGAGATTGCTAAGAAGAGACTTGAAGCTGGTGAAGATCCGCTCAAGATCCTCGATGATCTTAGGAGAGCTGCTGAAATAATTGGTGAGAAGTATGAGAGAGGTGAGTACTTCGTCTCTGACCTCGTTATGGCTGGTGAGATCTTGAAGGGTATATCGGAGATTGTTAGACCTAAGCTTAAGGAACTTGGAGTATCTAGGAAGGTTGTTGGAAAGCTCGTTATTGGTACTGTTGAAGGTGATATACACGATATTGGTAAGAACATCGTTGTGACAATGGCAGAAGCAGCAGGCTTCGAGGTTATTGACCTTGGTGTGGATGTACCACCACAGAGGTTTGTTGAGGCAATTAAACAGCATAATCCAGATATAGTTGGGATGTCAGGACTACTAACATTAGCAATAGATTCCATGAAGAGAACTGTAGATGCGATAAAAGAGGCAGGGTTGAGGGATAAGGTAAAGATCATCATTGGTGGTGGTAGAGTAGATCAACACGCATGTGAGTACGTGGGAGCAGATGCCTGGACCAATGATGCATCGCAAGGAATAAGGATCATGCTTAAGTGGATGGAGGAGAAGAAGAGGTGATTGCATGAGTAGGCAACCTATAGATGAGTGGATAGAAAGACATGAGAAGGAACCGGATGTAGTAGCTAAGGAGAAATTAGAGAGATTGCTGAGAGTACTGGAGCTGAAGACCCCAGATAGAGTACCCATTAATGGCGTCATGGGTGATTTCCAGTGTAAGTACACTGGAGTAACATGGTACGAACTTTCATACGATCTAGATAAAGCAAGAGCTTCTACCTTAAAAATGCTGCACGACTTTCCAAGTGACTTCGCGATAACTTTCGTTCCAATGATGCTGGAGGGGTTCATACTAGCACTAGCCTTTGCTGACTATCCCGACTTCTCAAACACAATAAGATTCCTAACAGGCTTCTATCACGATATATTGAGAGACCAATGGACTAAGTGGCCCGGTAGAGAACTTAGGAAAGATCAGCACCCTCAATTCCCTGGAGGAAACTTCATGAAACCTGAGGAGTACAAGCACCTCATCGAGAACCCAATAGAGTTCATACACAACACCATACTGCCAAGAGCTTGCCCAGGTCTTGGAAAGCCTGGCTCCTCTCAATGGAATGGTGCTCTGATAAGGCTTGGAATGGCTATACAGAGAATAGTATCATTCCAGAGTTCCTTCTTTGCAGAAATCATGAAGCGCGGTTACGCTGCCTTACCAATGACTAATGCATACACACCCGCAGATATCATTGGTGACTTCCTCAGAATGCCAACGGGAGCTATGCTAGATATGAGGAGGTATCCAGACTTATTCAAGGCTGCATGTGAAGCTCTGGTAGAGCATGTAATTAAGGTAGCTACAGCAATACCGCCAAGTCCACCAGCAACCTTGTTCTTCATACCCCTACATCTAAACGAAATGCTATCACCAAAACTCTACAATGAGTTCTACTGGCCATACCTCAAGAAGATTATAGAGACATTGGTATCTAAAGGTTATAAGGGCTTCATATTCTTTGAGGGTGATCATACACCACATCTAGATACTATTCTAGAGCTTCCAAAAGGATGGGGCATAGCATGGTTTGAAAGACCTAGAGACTTCATGAAGGTTTGGGAGAAGCTTAAAGGACATACGACAGTCATGGGAGGAGTACCGACAAACCTACTTGTAGCAGGAACGCCAGAGAAGATTGAAGAGCATATCAAGAATCTGCTAAACCAGGTAAAGCCTGAAGGAGGATTCATAATATCGTTAGGCAATGCAGAGCTACCTGCAGGAACACCTGTTGAAAACGTTAGAGCTTACATAAACGCAGTACTGAAGTACGGTGTGTACTAGACGTAAATACTACCAATAATAAGACTCTTTACATAGTGAAAAATGAAACTTTTTTCAACTATTTTAACAAAAAGTGTAACACAGAAGTGTGGTCCCAAATGAGTCAAACGCAACAAGCTGGAATTCTATCAGTGATTTTGTTGGTACTATCATCATTCCTAGCGGGTGTTGGTTTTGGTATCTATGCGCCATTGATACCCATACAAGCAACAGAGTTAGGTGCACCTGAAGCTATTGCCACGGCAACAGTCCTAGCATTACCGTCGATTCTCGCAGTACTAGTGATGCTTCCTATGGGTATACTTGCTGATAAAACTGGTAGGAGAAAGGAAATAGTTATGATTGGACTCCTACTTGGAGCTGTATTTAATGCATTGCTAGGCATAGCTACAAGCTGGGTTGAGCTAGCTATCTATAGGGCTTTTACGGGCATAACCTTTGCATTGATATCGATATTTCTGTCAATAGCAGTTCTCATAGCTCCTGAGAGACTACGAGGAACTGTTATAGCTATTATGGGTGGAACTATGATGCTTGGAATGGGGATTTCACAGATGTTTGCTGGAGCTGTGTTCACAGCTCTTGGAAGAAGCTACCGAGCTCTGTATTTCCTTGCAGCTGCAGTAGCTCTTGCCGCAGCAATAATACTACTACCTGTTAAAGTTCCTAGGGTTCAGCTTCCAGCTATGAAGGGTTCCGATATCCTTGAGGCTTTAAAAGCGAGAGGTGTTTACTGGGCTGGCATGGCTATACTTGTCTACCTAGTTGGATGGAATCTCATGTACCCATCTCTACCGATAGTTTTAACCTACATCTATAAAGCACCTCCAGAGATTTCTAGCTTAGCTCTTGGCGTTGCATCTCTCATGCTGGGCTTAGGTACGTACATTTGGGGGCCTATTATCGATAAATTAGGTGGTAGAAGGACGTTGATACTTGCCATACTCGCATCAGCTATAACAACGTTCGTAATGTATCCTGCTCTAGGCAACATGTGGGCATACATAGTACTATTTTGGATAGTGACATTCTTCGGTGTAGTAGGTGCTCCGGGTACGAGCTATGTGGCATCAAGAAGTGTTAAACCGGAGTTGATCTCAATTGCGCTTTCGACTATCTGGATATTCACGTCATTAGCTGGAATAATAGGTGGGTTTGTAGCAGGTGCTTCAATAGCATCGCTAGGGCTTGCAACAACAATACTCATAGCAGCCGCTATAGAACTTGTAGGGGGTATACTGATGTTTGGATTACCTAAGGTATAAGAAATACTTCGTATTAGTGAAAAGAAGGTGAATATATGAGTAAACAACCTATAGAGGAGTGGATGGAAAGGCATAGAAAAGAACCAGACATAGTAGTAAAGGAGAAAGCTGAGAGATTTCTAAAAGCTGTAGAGCTTAAGGAACCTGATAGAGTACCGTTAATGTTCTTTACATGTGGTCACGTATTTGCAAAGTGGTTTAAACTTTCAGAAGTATACTTCAACTACAGCAAGATGAGAGATGCTATCGTAAAGTTTGTCACTACCTTCCCTTCAGACATATTTATCGCTGCTCCTGCAGCTGAAGGCTTTGTATTGGCTGTAGCTTTTGCCGATGTTCCGCAGATAGCTCCTGTTGTTAGATTTATAACAGGACCTATGCACGATATTTTAAAGGACAAGTGGACTAGGTGGCCTGGTAGGGAGTTAGCGGAACATCTACCGTTTCAATTTATTGGAGGAGAGTACATGAAGCCTGAAGAGTACAAATACCTTATTGAAAATCCAGTAGAGTTCATACACAACACAATTCTACCGAGAGCTTGTGAAAATCTCTCAAAACCTGGCTCAGCACAACATGCACATACGATAGCTAAGTTAGCACTTGAAGCCATTAACTACCTAAATGCTTTAACGGAAATAAATAATACCTTACTGAAACTAGGATTCCCACCACTAGCAATAACGTTTGCATATGCACCTCTAGACTTCATAGGAGATTTTCTTAGACATCCTACAGGAGCTATGTTAGACATTAGGAGACGTCCAGATGAGGTTAAGCAAGCTACGGAAGCTCTCATTAAGCCAATATTGCAAGTAGCGTTTATACTTAAACCTACAGGAGCTAAGTTCGCATTCATACCGTTACACCTTAACTCAATGCTCTCTCCAAAGCTATATGATGAGTTCTATTGGCCATACCTAAAGAGAGTTATAACAGAACTCTATAGCAATGGTATAAAGTCATTTGTGTTATTTGAGGGTGATCATACACCGCATCTAGATACGATCCTAGAACTTCCAAAGGGCTGGGGCATAGGGGTATTTGAGCGTGGTGATATAAGGAAAATCAAGGAGAAGCTGGAGGGTCACACATGTGTTGCTGGAGGTATATTACCAGGACAGTTAATAGGTTGGAGTCCTGAGAAGATAGAGGAGTACGTTAGAGAGCTTATAAAGGATCTTGCTCCTGGAGGAGGCTTCATACTAGCTCCAGGGATAGCGGAAATAGACCCAGCAATACCAGACGCGAACCTTAGAGCTCTAATAAATGCTGTTCTCAAGTACGGTGCACGTAAGTAGGTTGGGGTGTTAAGTTGATGACTGTAGATGTCTCAGCTAAGTTGAGGGAGAGAAAGGAGAGAATTGAGAGAGTTCTCACGGGTAAGGTGCCTGATCGTGTCCCATTTATACCTTCCTTCCACTTTTTCCCTGCTAGGTACATTGGTGTGAGTTACGCTGATTACTCGTCAGATTACAGGTTGTTTGTAAAGGCTGTGTTTGCTGTCTATAGGGATTTCGACTTTGATCTAGCTGGTTTAGCTCTTCCTGGAGCAGGCATGACTCTACCGCTAAACTTTATCTTCATTGAGAGGTACCCAGATCTAGCAACAACAACATTCGCAATTGCGAGACCCTTCCACGATATTCTGAGAGATAAATACACTAGGTGGCCTGGTAGGGAACTTCCACCTAATGTTTCTGCTCAATTTATTGGGGGTAAGTTTATGGAAGCTGAAGAGTATGATGAGCTTGCTGAGAATCCTATAGAGTTCATTTCTAGGAAAATTATTCCTCGAGTTTACGAGGCTCTTAGAGACCCTACATCACCTGAAGCTTACGGAGCATTAGTTAGGTTTGGGATGGAGGTTGTGAAGTTCAGTGGTGCGCTCATGGAGTTAATGACCAAGTTGAGGGAAGAATTGGGATACCCCACAATTCCTCTGGGTATGGGATATGCACCGTTAGACTTCATAGCTGATCACCTTAGGCACGTAACTTACACACTTACCGATCTCTATAGGTATCCTGATAAGGTTAAGAGAGCTTTAGACGCTTTAACACCTCTAATTATAAAGTGGAGTAAGGCAAGCGTTTCACTACCGCCAAGCGTTCTTGAGGCATTTGATATAAAGATTCCACTTGTATTCATACCACTTCACTTAAATGAGATGGTTTCACCGAAATTCTTTAGGGAGTTCTACTGGGAACCTTTAAAGAGAGTTATTATAGAGCTTGTGAATGCTGGTGCGATTCCATGGATTTTCTTTGAGGGGAACTTCACACCATTTCTAGAGTATATCCTAGAGCTACCAAAAGGAAAAATAATAGCCTACTTCGAGCGTACGGATCTTAGGAAGGCTAGAGAGGTTTTGGGAGATCACGTTATAATCATGGGTGGTATATCACCGGCACTCTGCATCTATGGAACTCCAGAAAAGGTGTTTGAAGAGGCTTGTAAGCTCTTGAGCGATGTTAAAGAGCCTGGGGGATTCATATTTGCTGGTAGTCGTGTAGCTGGGATACCTGATGAAACAAAGCCAGAAAATCTGAGGGCTCTCATAGAAGCGGTAAGGAAGTGTGGGAGGTACTGAAGCTATCACGATACGAGGGGTGTTATCTAGCTGGGAAAGTATTACGGTTATGGTGGGGAGTATTCCATTTCTACTGTGAGAAGACAGGTACTTGAGGGAGGGGAGGGAGGAGATTTCTCATCGATACATTTACCATGGGTGTCTCTAGTCTTCAAGTAGCTGTGAATTTCCTTGCTGTGTCTAACAAACAGAGTTTTCAAATACTTTGTGGAGACTAATGACCTTATGGATGCTTGAGGTGAAATGATGAGCGTCGTGGTAGTGTTTGAGCCTATGGGGAGGAGGGTTAGGGCTTCTCCTGGTACTATTCTTGAGATTGCTAGGGAGGGTAATGTTCCTTTGCGGTCGGATTGTGGTGGGAGGGGGGTTTGTGGTAAGTGTAGGGTGGTTATTGTTGATGTGAAGGGGGAGATTAGTGAGGTAAGTGAGGTTGAGAAGAGGCATCTAACGCAGGAGGAGTTAGCTAGGGGTTATAGGCTTGCTTGTCAGGTGAAGGTGCTTAGTGGGTGTGTAGTGGTTTTTGTGCCTCCTGAGAGTAGGGTTGGTGTTAGGAAGGTTGTTGAGGGTGTGGTGGAGAGGAGGGTTGAGTTGAGACCGGCTGTGAGGAAAGTGCATCTTAAGTTGCCGGAGCCAAGTCTTGAGGATAATAGGCCTGATTTTGAGAGGTTGAGGGATTTTCTAGGTGATGTTGAGATTCCTCTAGACTTACTGAGGAGGCTTCCGATTTTGCTTAGGGAGGCGAAGTGGGATGTTACTGTAGTTCTGTGGGGTAACAAGTTGATTGGTATTGAGAAGGGGGATACGAGTAATAGGGTCTTTGGTTTAGCGATAGATATTGGTTCTTCGAAGATAGTTTGCCATCTTGTTGATCTTGTTAGTGGGGAGACTGTAGCTAGGGGCTACATCGAGAATCCGCAGGTGGTGTATGGGGAGGACGTTGTTTCTCGTATAACCTACGCATCGAGGAGTGAGGAGAATTTGAGGAGGTTGCAGAGGATTGTTGTTGATGCTATAAATGAGGTAATTGATAGGCTATGTAAGGAGGCTGGTGTGAGGTTTGATGAGATTTATGAGGCTGTAGTGGTTGGGAACTCTGTGATGCATCATCTCTTCTTTGGTATTTATCCGAAGTTCATAGGTGTCTCTCCCTTTACACCAGCTGTTAGGAAGGGGATAAGTTACCCGGCTAAGGAAGTGGGGCTTAGGATGAATAGTGAGGGGTACGTTACTTCACTACCGCTCATAGCTGGTTTCGTTGGTGCTGATGCTACGGCGAATCTCATAGTGACGAAGATTCACGAGAGGGATGAGGTAAGTATGGTGATAGACATAGGGACTAATACGGAGATTCTCCTTGGTAATAGAGATAGATTGCTCGTGTGCTCAGCGCCTTCTGGACCGGCTTTTGAAGGGGCGCACATAAGTCATGGTATGAAGGCTGTTAGTGGGGCGATTGAGAGGGTGAAGATTGTGGGGGATGAGGTTATCTACGAGACTATTGACAATGTTAAGCCAAGAGGGATATGTGGTAGTGGGATGATAGATCTAGTAGCTGAACTCTATAGAGCGGGGTTGATAAATAGGTATGGGAAGTTCATTGGGGAGTCTAAGAGGATAGTTAAGGATCGTATTCCGAGGTTTGTTGTTGCTTGGGCAGATGAGACTGAGACAGGGAAGGAGATTACGGTTACGGAAAGGGATATAAATGAACTTCTACTAGCGAAGGCAGCAATAAGGGCAGGTTGGATGATTTTAATGGAGAAGCTCGGGATTAAGGAGAATGAGATTTCGAGGATTTACCTAGCTGGTTCCTTTGGGAGACACGTAGATGTTGAGAATGCGAAGCTCATAGGATTACTTCCAAAGGTTCCAAACGATAGGGTGGTCTTTGTTGGGGATATAGCTGTTATTGGTGCAGAGATGGCACTTAAATCTGTTGAGGAGAGGAGGAATATTGAGAAGGTAGTTAACTCCATTGAGTACATTGAGCTATCTGCAGACAAGAACTTTTACCAAACTTTCATAAAAGCAATTCCAATAGAGGGGGAGTAGGGAAGGAAATGAAGAGATCGAGATATTTTGAAGTCATCCAAGGAGAATTGCCATAGCTGTACTTGTTATTGCTTATCCAACGGTTGAGCAGATGAGGAGCTACAAATTCCCTTATGTGGTGGTTTGTGGTGAGGCTTGAGGTAGGGCCTGGTTATACAAGGAGAGGTAGAGGCTATAGGTTTAATCCTCATTACGAACCAGGTTACGATGTAGTGTACCTCGATGTCAACCAACCAGATTTTAAACTTAGTAGAAGTACATGGGTGGTTGCTGATGCTCAAAACCTACCATTTAGGAGTAGCTCAATAGATGAGGTGTTTTCAGCTCATGTCATTGAGCATTTAGAGAAACCGATGAAATTCCTAGAAGAGTGTAGAAGAGTTCTGAAGAGGGGAGGTGTAGTCACGATTGAAACTCCAAACTTCTTGTCTAAGTACGCCTATCTCGATCCAGATCACAAGCATGTGTTCAACATTGTGAAACTCTGGGTGTCGGTTAGGAAGGCTGGTCTGAGACCTCGCTTCCCGCCTCTGAACATAGGTTCTCTTATTCCTCAAAAATTAAGACTTCTTATCAGGTTAGTCCTACTACTTCTCTCGGATAACCTTACCATTAGGGGCGTGAAGGAGTAAGGACCCTGAAGATGGAGTTGAAGGTGTTTGTAAGTGTTTAGTTCTCTGATCCTTTCATATTGTGAACATCTTAGCGTCTAGTGTGGGGCTACTCTTCGGCATCCTTGAAGTGCTATGTTCTTTTGCTTTGTCTTGGTTTGATGAGCCATGTGTCGAGTTCTTCTATGTACTTGATCTCGTATCTCTGCTTTACCTGGTTTATTTTCCTCTTTATCTTGCTGTAGATTCCGTCATCTCTTACTATCTTTCCGTGCTGTTCTAGGTCGAGGAATTCTCTCTCTAGGTTTTCTATGGCTTTTTCTGCTTCTTCTGGTGTGTAGGCTCTTATGTCTAGGTCTATTTCATCTGATAGGAGGAGGAGGTATCGCTGTATGCTTGGTGGGGGGAGGTTTTCTGCTATGAGGATTACGTCTATGTCGCTCCATGGTCTCCATATACCTTTTGCTCTTGACCCTATGATGGCTGCTAGCTTGATCTTTATGCCTTTCTTCTCTAGTTCTTGAAGCCACTTAAGTACCTCCCTATAGGCTTCTCTTCCATTCTCTAGCTTTCCTATGTCTGGTGTGCAGTCGTGTTCTCTTAGCTTTAGGAATATCTCCCTTGTTCTGTAGTACATTGTCTCTACTCTTTGTTTGTTGTAGTACTCTTCTGAGATTCCATATCTTTGTCTGGCATCGGGGTACCTGCTTGCGTAGTAGTGTATTGTGAGTTCACGTAGGAAGTTAAGTTCTTCTGGAGTTAGTTGGTATCCTCTTGCAAGTAGGTGGAGAGCATGCGTTTTCGTAGGTTTGTATCCTCTCTTTATCAAGAGAGCTTTTAGTAGGAATTCAAGAGCTTGATGGAGATGGAATACTGCGAGTTTGTAGAGTCCTCTAGTTAGGAGGATATCTGCTGCATCTAGGTGGGAGTAAGCTGATTCCACATACTCATCTACGCTTTGCATCATCCATCTCTAGCCCCTATCTACTTTCTCGAGGTAGCTCTAGTACCTATCTTGAGAGGTGATCTCTTGCAGGGTTTCCCTTCTTACTACCTACCTTATCTATGTCTGTTAGTAGCTATGTCTTGTCTTGAAGCCTAGTTCGTCTCTAAAGCACCAGAGTCCTTCTCCGAAGTCTAGGAGTACGATGCCTAATTTACCTAGGAGTTTATCGTTTAGGAGTACAGTGCTTATGCGTGAGATATAGGGGTATGCTGGTACTGGTCCGACAACTCTATCTTCTGTGACTACGTACACGTTGACTGGTTCAACACATCTTACTAGGTTTATGGTAGAGCCATCGGCTAGAATGCGTTTTACGGTTATGGTGGGTGGTTTATTGCCGAGGAGTTCTCTTGCTAGTGGTTCAGGTAGCATGATCTCTGGTTCGGCACCAATGAAGCCACTGTTGGCGAGTGCGAGGGTTTCAATGCATTTACTCTCTACTTGGAGTCTTACCCTTAATCTCAGCACGTGGCTCACCTAATAGCTCTGGTGGTAGGATGGTGAGTATAGCGAACTTTGGTTCGAGTACTTCGGGTGGGAGTACTGTCGCAATGAGGTTCTCCATTGAGAAGCCCCATCTGTAGTGGTTGCTGAGGTTTATCTTAAGGTTTACTTCGAGATTGTTAGTTGGTATGTACCATCCTTACCTGCACTTAGTGAGCTTGGACTTGGGTTAACCTAGTCTGCGATATTATTACTCATTAATGAATTGGTATTGCAGGGTACATAACGTAGTGTCTTATCAGCAAGATGGTGCTCATCTGCTCTTTACAGGAAGTTTGCACTAGAACAGGGATTAGAATAAGGTAGTAGGTACTGAACGATGAGGGATATACATGGAGTTTAGACTACACATGATCTACAGAGCAGCCTTAGTACTCGATGTTCTAGGGATTTCACACTAATAGCATACAGCAGATTACTTACAGCACACATAGTACGCAATGCAAGACACGGAACTAGTGAAACATCTGTGAAGGGATCAAAATGACCAAGAGAACAAGTCCTCTTATCCACTGGAAGATAATTGAGAGCACGTTCCTGTCATAGCTTTGAAGCTTAGGGGCCTGGTGAGTGAGAGCCATTGTGGTATTCGGTCTGCAGGGTGATTGGGTTAGTTGTAGCTGTACTTATTTTGTTTTTATGTTGTATTTCTGTGGTGATTGGTGTGGGTGTTATTGAGAGGGTGAGGATTTATCTTGAGGATGCTTGGGAGTTCTATAGGCGTGGTAGGGAGGAGCTTTTGAGAGGTCTTGAGAAAGGATATGTGTATGAGGTGAGGGATGGTGCTGAGAAGCTTTGGAATGCTGTTGTTCAGGCTACTAATGCTCTAATTCTTCATCTCTTAGGTTTGGTTCCTGCTAGTCATTGGGAGTGGAGGAGGAAGTTGATGGAGCTTGAGGGTAGGTTTGAGGAAGTTGGTAAGCTTGGTCTCTGTGATAGGTATTGTGCGAGGGAACGTCATCTACGTGGTATGACGTTTTATGAGGGTATAGTTGATGAGGATTTGCTTAGGTATGAGGTGCAGAAGGTTGAGAGGTATCTTAGGGATGTTGAGGATCTAATTCGTAGGTTAAGGTAGTACGCTGCTCCTTGACTCTTAATTGAGATCTTCTACTCTATCTGTTGAGTAGTTGTTGAGGGATTTTTCCCTATACGTAGGTGTGTACTTTGTATCTCTTTTCCTGGTCTTTCCATGGTTTTAGGTAGTTGAAGTAGAGGTATTCGTAGAGGTTGAGTTCATTTCTTGCCCATATTACTACGTGGTTTTTAATTATTGATATCTGGATGTGGAGTGGTAGTAGTTCAAATACTCTGAGGTCGTATTTACTGAAGTCTAGTGGTACTTCTCTCCATGCTTCCTGTATGAGCTGTATTCCTTCGTCTGGGTTTTTCCTTGTTTCTGGTACTACGAGGCATATGTCTATGTCTGATCGTGGTGTTGCTTCTTTGCGTGCATGTGAGCCGTAGAGTAGTATTGCTTCTACTTCTCTGTGTTTTTCGAGGAATTTACTGAAGGCTTCTCTAACTGTCTTGATTATTGTCTCGATTTCTTCTGTAGCCATTTCTTAACTACCTCACTGAACTCTACTACGGAATTTCTTAACTTAAGTATGCTGGTGTAGGCTAATCTATCGTCTATGCCATTGTACCTATGTACCAACACGTTCCTGAGACCATTTAGTTCACGTAGTTTTCCAAGTAGTTCATCCGTGATCAATCCTAGCTGCTTTAGGGTGTGTAGGTTTGTGTAGTCGTCTTTAACGACTTTACCCTCGTCTCTCACCATCATTGCGACAATATCCATTATGCAGTCAGCTAGTTCCTGTACCACTTTGTACACTGCTTTCTTAGTTTTTACGTCTCTCAGAAATTCCTCTATGTTGGGTGGTATCCACTCCTTGAGTAGTGTTAGGCATTCGTGTATGAATTCCAGCTTCTCTTCGTATCTCTTTATGCGTTCGGTATCTAGTTTCATGATACTTCCTCTCTGATTTCTTGGATTATGTCTTTTGGTTCTATGTTTAGTGTTTGTTTTTGTACCATGGTTCTTATTGTCCAGTAGTGTGCTGGAAGTTGGTATGCTGTGTCTTCTCCGATCCAGTATGTCTTACTTGGTTTCTTGTCTAGCCATTTGCTGTATAGTGGTGTTACTATGTTGTTTCTCAGCATGTAGTCCCATATTGGGTGTAGTTCGAGTTCATCTATGTTGTCTAGTGTTTGCTTTAGTTCCTGTAGTACCTGTATTGGTGGTTTCTGTTTTTCTCTGCAGTATTCCTTGATTGTTGTCTTCACTATCTCGATTATCTTCTGAAGCCAACTGCCTATGTTCCATTTCTGTATGTGTAGTTCGTATATTGCTCTTGGGTTTCCTCCTGTTAGTTGCCAGAGTTGGTTGTGGTTTAGTGGTGTTTTTAGTTTGTTCAGTAGTTCATCATGTGCCTCTCTATCTAGGTTCCATATCTGGTACATGAGTATGTTCTTACCTTCTTCTCTCTTGAAGTGTTTTTGCTGCTGTTTGTTCGCTTGTTAGTAGGATTACGTGTACTTGACATCTGTGCTCGTGTGCTATGTCGTAGATTTCCTTGCTTAGTCCTGTTACTAGGTCTCTTATCGTTAGTCTGTACCTGTTTAGTGGTACTGTTACTTCATCGAATATGAGCACTAGTTTCCTTCCTTTGAGGTTTAGTCTCTTGGCTATGTACTTGACGATGTTGTAGAGGTGGAGTAGTAGTTTTGCTCTATCTCCTACTAGTTCCTTGACTAGATTTTCTAGGGCCTCTACTACGCTGTCTTCGGTTGCTATGTAGAATTCCTCTCTTACTGCTGCTTTTGGTAGGTTCATGTACGTGATCAGGATTTCTGGGTCTTGTTGTAGTGCGTGTGTTGTCGCTCTCATGAATTCCGTTTTTCCGCAGCCCCATGGTCCTGTTATTACGAGGTTTAGTGAGTGTTCTGGTTTTGTTTCTTCGCCGTACCTTATTAGCTCTAGTAGTTTCTCGTATTCTCGATCTCTATCTACGAAATTTATGTTGAGGTCTGGGACTATGTACTTGTGTAGTTTCGTGGTTTTCATTGGTTATTCGTCTATACTTTGTTCCTTTGGTGTTTATAATTCTGTTCTCTGCTGTGTTGTTTGAGGTGTTTTGTCTATGGTTCTTGTTTGTGGTGATGTTGTTGAGAGGATTGGGGTTATTGCTAGGTTTTCTGAGGTTGCTTTTTGTTGCTGTTGTCGGTTCTGTTGCTGTGAGGAGGTATTAGTTAGTTGTTGAGGCTATGAACGATTCCTGTAGGCACATTGTCTCAGCTAGAGGTTGGGGTCCTGATTTCTCAGCTAAGGACTTCGTGGAGCTAGCTGTTAAGCACGGTGTTGTGTCTAGTGAATTAGCTAGGGAGATCATTATGGCTATTCGCTTGGGGAGTATAATCGTTTACAGGTACCTAGGTATTAACTATGAGGAGCTCTATAGGGGGGTTCAAAAGCTCACTACATTAGCTAGGGATTTTGAGAGGGAGGTAGTTAGCTTCCTTAGAAAGGTACTGGGTATCTCGCGAGTGAGTTATCTAGGTGTTCTCCTCTATAGTCTCTAGTACCTTTCTCGGTGTTGGTTTTTCTCCGGTTTCAAGTGCTGTCTTCAGTATCCAATAGTAGATTGGTGTCTGGAATGCGTACTCTCTACCAATCCATGGCTCTCCTCTAGGTATCTTCGATAGCTTTCTAAATCTCTCATCGATGTTCATCACTATGTTCTCCTCTATCAACCTCCTAGATACTATGTACTCTGGTAGCTGAATACCTGGTTGATATGGCTTTACACAATCTACACACTCAACTACTTCCCTTAGATAGTTCTCTACACTTAGATCTTGAGCTAACTTAATGAGCGGTAGTACCTTCCCTATCTTAGCACTTAGGTACCGATCTAGATTCCACCTCCATGCCCTTAACTCAGCTACTTCTCTCGGATTTCCTCCTGTTACCTTCCACACTAGCTCGTAATCTAATGGGCACTCTAGCTTTTGGAGTAGTTGCTCTGTTGCTTGTTTACTAAGATTCCACATCAGGTACGTGAACATGTTCTTTCCCTGTTCTCTTAGGAAGTGCTGAACTGCTGTCTGATCACTAGTAAATGCTATTGGGTACAGGTACTCTAGCTCAAGTTCATCCCTTATCTCAAAGATCTTGTAGCTCAAGCTACTAACGAAGTCCCTAATGGTTACTCCATACTTCTCAAGGGATTTAGTAACCTCATCTATCAGCAATATCACTTTTGCACCTCTTACTCTGAATCTCTTTGATAGTTCTCTGAGGAATGTGTAGAGCTGTATTGGTACCTTAGCTACGTCACCTAGTACGTTGAGTACTATCTCCATACACGTCTCCACTACTCTCGATCTAAGTGGTTGAAAGACCTTACTTAGGTCCTGCTCTGTTAAGTCCATGTATATCGCTACGAAGTTCCCATAGCTGTCTAAGGCATGAGCTAGTGCTCTCGCGAACTGAGTTTTCCCACAACCCCACGGTCCTGTCACTACAAGTAGATGTTCGTAACCTCTCTCACGTATGTGCTCCTGAAGTAGTGTCTCAACTTCGTACTCTCTATTCACGAACTCTATCCCAAGATCAGGTACGCGGTACCTGTACAGTTTACTCACTACATCACGCATCCCATACCTCGTCAATGCTCTACTCACTCCCCATGCTTTACACCTCAATCTAGCTTAAGTACGTTGTTACCTTGATCCTCACTACATCTCCACTGTGATGTCCACTCAGTACCTAGTGCACGATCCTGTCTCAGGATTTTTATAGGTGTGTTAGTTCTGATCTCTCGGGAGGACTCCTCGGTGAGGACCTAGTTCTCGGGCTTCGATGATCCGAGGGCCGGGCGGCTTACCTCACTTCTCCTCCTGTTCCTGTAGCAGATCCAGTAGTGTCACTTTCTGTGTTGTCTCCCTCTTGAGGACCCTCTCCACGAAGTGATCTCGAACCGGTTTGTAGACGTACTCAAAGAACTTCTGTGGATCCCTCAACACAGTTGTTGGAAACTTCTTCACGTACTCAACAGCCTTCTGCCACACTTCATCCCACGGTGCTATAGCCTCTACCTTAGCCCTGATCTGCCTATCAAAGTCTTCTGGTCTCTGCTCCTTACCACCCATCTCAAACCAACCACTTGGACCTACCGGTACCTCCTCACTACCTGGGCCGAAGACCTTCACCATACTCCTCCCACCACCTCTAGTCTCCTCACCAGGTATGTAGAACCTCCTACCACTCCTCGATACCTTACTCGACTGAGGACCATAGTACTTCAACCACGCGTAGAAGATCGCCCTATTGAGTCCAAAGCTCTTAGCCTTCTGTAAATCACCTGTCAGTACGTAGTACCTCGCTGCCTGTAGCAAAGCCATAACCTCAAACCTACCAATCTTCCTCTCATCCCTAGTACTCAAGGTAATCACCCTACTTCAGTGAGATGTACGTATCTAAAGTCTTCTCCTACATCTACTCAACGTAGTACCTCACATGTCAAAGACTGAAGCTTCACCTAATTTCGCATTCTATTTAAGTCCTCCACCTCCTCTACTCCCTTCAGGTGATGAGGTTCGTTAGGACTGAACACTGATGACCGCTCGCGACCCTGATTTACTTCCTCACGTACTCACTTCCCTCAATATGGTTTCAGACGTAGGTTTCTGCTCTTTCTCAAGTATAGCCCTGAAGATGTAGTAGTAGAGAGGTACTTGCCAAGCCCATTCCCTACCAATCCACTCCTCTCTAGGCACTTCACTTAGTAAGTGATTAGTAGGCTCTAGCGGTATGACCATGTTCTGTCTCAGCAACTCCTGCGTTAATGCTACTTCAGGTAGCTGCTGCTTAAGCTCCTCAGTAATAGGTATAGGAGCTAGAGAATCAATTTCCTCAACTACGCTCCTCAAGTACTTAAGCAACACATCACTACGCCTAATCATTGAGTAGAGTGACCAACACCTCACAATTTCCCTCTCTAACCACCTCTCTACATCCCATGCATAGACATTCCTCAATTCGTAGATCAATCTTGGATTACCACCACACAATCTCCACAGGATCTCATAATCTAGCGGGCACTTAACCTCCTCAAGTAACCTCATGAAAGCACTCTTCGATAAGTTCCACATCTCATAGATAGATAGTGTCTTACCGACTTCCCTCCTAAAGTACTGAATCAGTGACAGTTCACTAGTTAGAAGTACTGTAACAATATTCCTGAGACCAAGCTCCCTTCTCCACTCATGAATAGCCTTATCCAATGCTGAGACGTAGTCCCTAATACTGATCCTATATCTGTCGAGAGATCTAGTAACCTCATCCATGAAGATAACCAAGTACCTACCAACTAGCTTGTACACCTCACATAGCTTCCTCAACAGAGCAAATACCTTGAGAGGAAACTTAAGCAAGTCCTCACACACCCTCTGAACTAACTCAAGGAGTAACTCCTTAACACCATACCTTGCGTAAATAGCTTGATGCAGCTCACTTTGAGTCAGATCAACATATAGGAAAACGAAGTCATTAAGCTCCTCTACAGCATACGTCACAGCTCTAGCAAATTCAGTCTTCCCACAACCCCAAGGACCATACACAACGTAATTCCAGGAAACACCCCTAAGAACCCAATCAAGAACATACCTAACCTCCCTCTCACGATCAACAAAGTAAATACCCAACCCTGGCACCACATACCTACCTAAGCAACTAACAACAACCTCAGTAACATCACCACAACACATCTAGACAGCACCAACCCAAATAAGACAACAACAGAACTTTACCCTTACCCCCAACAACTAGGAAACCTTCAACGGCTTCACAACCTCAAGAAACCTCCTAGCCTCCTTAACAGAGAAAGTACACAGCTCGTACTTAGGAGTAACCCTGTAAGCATCCATGTAAGGACCCTCCATGTGAAATCTCTGAAATCCTAGTAGCTGCAAACACTCCAACACTATCTCAAGCAGTCGACGATTAGTATTGACAAACTTCAACTTAACCCTCCTCTCAGTATAGGTCCTACTACCTCGCCTCCTCGTATAAGTATAGAACTTCAGATGTCCCTCCGCATCAAAGAAACCACGAACAAACTCTCTAGCATAATCCTTTGACCTCAAGACTAGCGACCTTAAGGCCTCTAGATCACGCCTATACCTCACAACCCACTTACAGAAATCTAGGCTAAAGGTCACAACACAGTACACAGGTTTCTTACCAGGTTTTCCACTTGATCTAGGGGGTAATGGTACATCACGGTGCGCGCTGCAACATACTTCCTAACTATGGTCATGTAGTACTCTGCTACCTTTAGACACGTAATCAGCAATTCAACACGCTTAAGCCTAAAGTTAACATATCCATCACCTAGCAATACACCAAGCACATAACACATATCAGGGTTTTCAGGTATGCTCACCATGCGTCCCACCTTCCAACATCATAGGGACGCAATGAATTATAAGGGACTCAACATTATGACGCAATAATGGACGCAGTTAATTAGTGCGTCAAGTATATAAGGAGCGGTGGAACGTACTGTATCGTGCACTCTACCTTCAGGATAAGGTGTACACAGAAGAAAGCTGATGGGAGTACAGAAGTCATTGAATTAGAGGTTAGTGTAGAGGATCTGGAGAAGCCAGAAGTAAAGAAGCTACTTCAAGACTTCTTAAGCCATTACTTGAGAGATTACAGCGGAGTCGAGATTAGAGTTGAGAAGAAAAGCTATCACACGCAACGCAAGGACTTTCACGTAGAAGCATTGAAAAAAGCAGCTGAGAGAGGTTTAGTCTTGAATTACGATGATGGAACCGTAGTGATAGATAGGGAGAACTCAAGAATTTACTTTTGGCCTCGAAACTGGTCTCAAACAACAGCTTCCAGAATGTACATTAAGTACGAAGATCTCTACATCCTATTAACCAAAGTCAAGGCTAGACTAGGATTGAGTAGAGAGATTAATTCCAGTACCATCATCACTAAAGTACTTGAAGAAGTGAAAACAAGTAGTAAGACATCAGCACTACTAAAGAGATTGCTGAAATACAGCGTAGTGAAGAGGTTACTAGTCACACTACTACAGGAAATAGTACAGGGAAGGATTACCCTGTAAAATACACCGAGAATATGTAGGAGAAGTTAGTAGAAGTAACTGGTAGCGGGGGGTGGATTTGAACCACCGACCTCGGGGTCTCTACGGCGGTCGCGGCGGCCGAGTTTCACTCCACACTTACGTGCTTATAAATCTTTCTCTTTGCTTTCCCTCAAGAGTTTGCTTAAGTTCTCTACGTAGTTGTTCTAGGTCTTGGAGAGTTTGGTCAAGTACTCTTGCCGAGTTTAGTATTACACGACACGTACCATAGGGGGTGTTTGCCTTGTCTAATCTTGGAGGGTTTCCTAACGTAGCTTTTCCAGAAGTTTTCTCGTGGAATACCTAATTCCTGACTCCAGAACTCGATAGCTTCGTCTTCATTCACACCTTCCCAGATCGTTAGGCGACACTTTAGCTCTCTAGGATCAACTTCATAAAACTGCTTGAGACTATAGATGAAGAGCTTTAGTAGGAGTGGATCCGTTGATGTCAAGGCAACTTTCCTACTTCTACCTCTCTTCGACTTATCACCTTCACACCAGTAGAGCATAAGCCACTCACGCTTAGACAGTACCATATCTACTCAACTCCTCACTACACCTCTTAATGAACATCTCTAGGTTACTTACCGTATGCTGTATCTCCGGTACATGGCTGTAAGGATATAGCCATCCTACTAAGGTACGAGCAGATACTAGCATTAACCGAAGAGCTTCAGGGTATGGTTTAGCAATGACCATATAGCCAAAGGCCGTAGGTTCACTGCCATTGTCACGTAGTAAGCCCAACGCCATTAGACTTAATTTGTCATTGCTGATAGTCCTTGGGTTTCTTGACCTTAGTCTTTCAGGAAGTTTCTTATTAATTTCACGGCAGTCACATACGCCTTGGTCTATGAGCTTAAGGATGTGCAAGAGCCTCTGTGGGCGCGCATAGCGGAAGTAGGGATACTTGAGAGCTATGTTCCGTTTATCGACTGCTTTGCAGCTACAGTAATAGTTGCAGCATGAGTAGACTCCGTCCACAAGTGCTAGCGGTGCACTGCATTTCGGACAGTATGGTACAAGAAAAGACCTTATAACTAACTTACACAGCGTCATAGTACATCCCTCAGCTCATTCCTAACAACCTTCCATAAAAACTCGACAAGGAGTAGCTTACTACTACTTGAGGATAGTAGCCTTGTCAGTGCCCTAGGGCTACTAGGCATAGAGGCAAATCTCCATAACACAGTCTCTACATCTGATATGCTAGAGGCGTTGCGTAGATTCTCAACGATCTGCTTAACTGTCTCCAGCGATAATGACGCACGAGTGACAGTAGTCCAGCTCCAACCTCTAGGCTTGACGTACATCTTTCCCTCTACGCGATCTACGTAAACTTCTCCTGCACTGAGTTGTATTACCTTTATAGCACCTCTCTTGATTTGGTTAAGTAATTTGCGCACCCTAGGATCTTCCAGTGCCTCCTTTTGTTCTCCCCCTCCTACTGGAGGCTGCACTGACGCTGTACCTAGTATACTAACGAGGATTTGCGAAATGGCGTCGACAGGACCGCGTAGGTGAACTCTGACGCCATCCTTCTCAATGGTAACTTCCACTTCTGGCATAATCTGCACCTCTGCATGGTCACTGACGCGCAGGCTTATAAACTTTGCGCATGGTGCCATTCATAGATAGCTGCTTAGCGCGACCTTGATAAGCGCGAGAACCTTCTTTGAATTCTACATTATGGGATCCGAACACTATGTGGCTAAGTAGCAGGACTAGTAGTGCTCCGTAAGCTACATGGATCTATATATTGTGAAGCTCGGTTAGCCAGAGAACGATATTTCACAGCATTGAGGTAGGTGAACTAATGGAAAATTAGTGGAGGAGCCGCCGCGACCGCCTTATGAGCCCCGCGGGATACCTGGCTTCCCCACCCCGCTGCTATAGCCGGTACTCCTCCTTTCTTCTGATGTTTATAAGTCTTTCTCTGTTTCTTGAATTGTGGCTTCTGGTGTTCTCTCACTATTTGTCTTGTTGGAGTGCTTGCTTTATTGCTTCTAGGGTCTCTGGATCTAGTAGGTTCTGTGCATACTTCAGTGCTACTGCTGCTAGCTTTCTAGCGTTGTTTCCTGTTAGTTCTAGTACTCTCTTGAATTGCCTATTTGCTGGTTTCGTTATCCCTAGTACTTGTCTCGTGTACTCGTATGCTCTTCTAACTTCTACGTACTTGCTCAGTCCTGTTATGTAGACGTGTAGGTACTTCCCCTTCTTTAGCCGTGCTCTCATGTGTTTTGCTATGAGTTTGATCGCTGTGACTAGGCTCATCTCTGTCTGTGTGTACTGTGCTATGTGTAGTAGGTCAGTACGTACTTGTGCTAGTTTCAGTACTTTTCTTGGCCATAGGTAGCTCGGGTGTGTAGCTACTGCTCTTAGCATGAGTACTAGGCCTCTGTACCTTGCTTGATCTAGGAGTACTAGACGGTCTTTCTGTATCTCGATTCTTGGTCCTAGTGTTTGCTCTAGTTTTTCTGCCAGTAGTTTACGTAGGTTGTGTGGTAGTCTCGTACTGTACTTTAGCCTTACCTCTACTTCTCCTCTTTTGCGTTTTATGGTTTTGAGTATACCATCCCCTATGAGTAAGCCGGCTACTAGTTCCTCTGCTAGGTTCTGTGTTGTGTTTAGTGTGTGGTGCCAGAGCTGTAGTTTGTTCTCTAGTATGTGCTGTGGAGCACTGTTCTGTAATCTGTGGTCTGTACTGAAGGTTATCGTGTAGCAGGTGTCTACTAGATTTCCTGTCCGTATGTAGTACATCAGTGTTCTTGCTTGTAGTGGTGTTCCTAGTAGTGTTGCTACGTAGGTTATGTACTGTGTATCTGATGTTGCTAGTTGTAGTGCCCCATTTCTTGTACTGAGGTCTGTTAGTAGTAGTCCTAGTAGTAGCTTACGTTGATCGTACTGGTGCTGTATACCTGTTATCTCTGTACCTATTCTTGCCTTGACTATGAGTCTTGGTTCTGTTGGTTTTAAGACCTTTAGCTTCTTTACTCTGGTCGTTAGCTTATCTACTGAGGTACGTTCTTCTACTCTGTAGTTCTCGATGGAGTTTAGTACCTTGTTGACTGCTATTGCTCGTAATTTGGTGAGTGTGTACCATAGTTCTGCTGGTGTAACTTCGCCTAGCTTCACCTCTGTGATCCTTCTATCCACTTCCTCTACTATGTCTCGTAGTTGTCTTAGTACATGTTTCCTTATGGTTACTTCGTGGGTGTGGGTGAGTTCTTTGTTCATGTAGTGTTCTCTGACTTCTACTCTCATGACTATGCTGTTGTTGTCTTCCTGTAGTACTTCTTCTCTTAGCTCTATTGCTGGTTTCACGTAGTTCTCTACTTCTCTAAGTGCTTTAGGGGGTTCATGATTGCTCTGTTCCTGGTTTGGGGTTAGGTATTTGTGTTCTCTTGCTGTTCTCTACTTCTGTGTGATGAGGAGTGCCGCGGTTTGATTGGTGATGTTTCTTCCTTTCCCTCGCTGATTGCTTTTCTTGGTTCATGTTTTTGAGTGGGTTATCTCTTTCTTCTCTAGGTGGTTTGTGTGGGTGTGGTTGGTCTTGCTGTTGTTGGTCTTGGTCGTATGGGTAGGTTGTACGTGGATGTTGTTGCTAGGTTTGTTGATGGTGTTAGGTTGGTTGGTGTCTTCACTAGGACGTTTGCTAAGGCTGAGGCTGTTGCTAGGGAGTATGGTGTTAAGGCGTATAGGTGTCTTGATGAGTTGTTGAGAGATCCTGATGTCGATGGTGTAATCATTGCTACTCCGACGTACACTCATGCTGATTTCATTGTTAGGGTTGCTGAGGTTGGTAAGCATGTTTTCTGTGAGAAACCTATTGATGTTGATCTTGTGAAGGCTAAGAGGGCTGTTGAGGTTGTTGAGAGGTGTGGTGTTAAGTTGCTTGTTGGTTACATGAGGAGATTTGATCGTGCTTACAGGAGGGCTAAGGAGGTTGTTGATAGGGGTGAGATTGGTGTGCCTCTTGTGTACATTGGTGTTTCTAGGGATCCTGAGGCTCCTCCTGAGGGTTGGTTGAGGGACCCTAGGTTGAGCGGTGGTCTCGTGCTTGATCTCATGTCTCATGACTTTGATTTAGCTAGGTGGTTTCTCGGTGATGAGGTTGTTGAGGTGTATGCTCATGGTGGTGTATTCGTGTACGACTTCATGAGGGATCTCGGTGATTTCGATACTGTTGTTGCTTACTTGAGGTTCTCTCGTGGTAAGGTTGCTGTTGTGTACGGTAGTAGGAGGGCTCCTCACGGTTATGGCATTAGGTGTGAGGTACATGGTACAGAGGGCTCTATCTCAATTGGTGTTGACTATGACTATAGTGTTAGGTTAGCTACTTCTAGTGGTGTGAGGTTTAGTGGTTTAGCTTGGTTTCAAGAGAGATTCTTCTCTGCGTATGTCGAGGAGATTAAGCACTTTAGAGATGTCATCAGGTACGACATCAAGCCCCTGGTCTCTGGTTACGATGCTATTAAGGCTCTCGAGCTTGCTCAAGCAGTCACTAGGTCAATTATCGAGAGGAGACCTATTGCCGTAAGTTAAATAGTACTCACTATGGAGTCCATTAACCTACTCCACCTATATCTGAAGTTCCTGTAGCTAAATAACCTACTCCACTCTCTGCACATAGTTGAGAACTTAGTCCTTAACTTGCTATCTGTGACTAGTGTGTACGTTCTCTTAGCTAGCTCAGCTACGTCCCCCCATGGAACTACGTATCCTGTTAATCCATCTACTACGCAGTCCCTAACTCCTCCACAGTCATATGCTACAACTGGTGTACCTACGGTCTCAGCTTCTAGTGCTGTTATGGAAAATCCCTCTCTAAAGCTTGTAAGGACGTACACCCAGGAGCTTGAGAGTATTCTCCACTTCTCGAACTCGCTTACACACCACCTTAGCTCTAGTACATCCCCTATACCCCACTTCATAGCTAGTTCTCGTAATCTCGTGAACTCAACATAGTTGCCTCTACCGGCTACTATGACCCTCAGCTCAGGTATGTGGGGTTTAAGTAGCTTTGTTAGGTAGAGTACGTGGTCTATGAACTTGTACCTCATTACTCGACCAAGGTATGTGATTGTTGGTGTTGATGACTTTGGGTGTAGTTCTTTCGGTGAGTCAGTACAGGGATTGATTACGGTGATTCTACTTCGAGGTATACCATATCTACGCTGTACCTCACTCTTCACGTACCTCGATACTGTCACGAAGATGGCAGATCTATGGAGTGTAGTGAGTAGTTCACCTACGTAAGCTCCTACTGCTCTGTGGAGTGGTTCCTCTATGAAGTACTGAAGAGTGTGGATGTGGTGAATCAGGAGTATTCGGTACCTACCGCAATTGAGTAATGTGGTGTTGTATGGTACACCACCTCCAAGACTCTCAATGACTACGTCTGGTCTCAAGCTCTTAGCTACGTAGGGAGCTACTAGGTGTATGCTGTACATGGTACCGCAGTGGTGTACAGGAAGCTCGTACCCATCGATCTCTATCTTGTCGTGTACCTGCCCACACCTTGAGCACAGTAACGTAACTCTGTATCCCTGCTCTATCAGTGCTCTTGCTAAGTTCCTGACGTAGTACTCAGCACCACCAGCTCGTGCATCGAGTAGGCACTTCCAGTTAATGATTAGTACCTTGACCACGAATCTTCCCTCTAGGTAGAATCACCATAGCTAATCTCACTACTAACGTCAGCACTCGTATTCCTAGCTTCTCAAGTAGTAACATCATTACTAGAGCTACGATTAGTGAGGTGAGTAGCTCTAAGTACATACTCTCGATAGGATTTAAGATGTACACTAGGTAGAGGAGTGCTGCCACTAATATCGAGGGAATCATTCGGAGCCAAGGTATTTCCATACCTAACCTAGCTGCAACCAGCACAGCTATACCTGCGCCAAGGCTGAGACTTACAACTCTAGCATACGCAGCACCTATCGAACCTAGTGAAGGTACGAGAACTATGTACAGTACTACCTGAAGTATACTAGATGGTAGAGCGTAGGTAAGTACTTGCTCTGGTCTAGATGCTATGTAGGATGATGACCACGCAACGTTCATTGCTATTGCCAGTGGTATTGATGTAAGTAGTACCTGTATGAGTGGTATTGCTCTGAGGTACGTAGTACCTAGTAGAGATAGGAAGAATCTAGCAAGATAGAGCCCAACAACCATCAACACCAGTGATAGACCTAGAGACAAACTTGCTACTTCACTATAGTTCGGTGATTTAGATCCGTCGCTCTCCGATGAACTACTCATGGGGACTAGTAGTGTAGTTGCTAGTGTTGGTAGAAATGTCAGTGCCTGTGTGTAGGCTAGTGCTATGTAGAAGAGACCTGTCTCCTCACCACCATAGTACGATGATACTAGGAGAACACCGAAGAGGGATGGCGATGCAGATACTACGTTAGGTAGGTACGTAGGTAAGGAGTACCTAAGTACTAGGTGGAAGTCTAGTCTACTACTTTGTGGCAACAGGTGTATCAGTACTTCTCGAATGATTATTGTGTAGAGTATAGTGCCGAGAACTGTAGAGATCAAGTAACCCAGTACTACACCTAGAGCACCAAGCCCTATCACAGCTAGTGTACAGGCGGCTACAATCCTACATACCGCTACTACCACATCTATGGTAGCTACCTGAGTACACTTGAGTAGTGAAATCCCGATGTACCTAGCTAGGTAACATATAGCATTCACTACTAGCCAGAGGGCTACAGCTACAATACATGTACGAGGTACGTTGAGTATGTGGGATATCGTGTGGGAGAATAGGTACAGTAGAGTAGCGGTTACTCCACTCGTTGTTAGTACTAGGATCGTTGATGTTGTAATTACCGTCTTTCTGTGTTCTTGATTTGGTACGAATTTGAGTATTGGTCCGTGAATTCCTAGGTTTACGAGTAGTGAGAGTAGGTATAGGAGGCTAAAAGAGGCGGAAGCTACTCCAAGTACCTTGAGGGATACTACCTTCGTTAGTATGAACCAGGTGAGGTACGAGAGTAGCATTGCAGTAGCTTGTGCTATGGATAGCACTAATGCTGACGACCACACACGTACTTCACTCAAGTGATTGTACCTCCAGTACTTAGGTAGTGAAGCTATGTGTCTCTAGCATGTTGGTGAATTTAAGAGTTTCAGTGCTGCCCACCTTCTTCATCAATCTGACTGAGATAGATTCATCACTGAACGTAGTCTCGATGCTAAGGTTTATAACTTAACTCCTCCACTAAGCACATTAGCTCTCGGTGTTGGGTGATTTTGTGAAGCAGATTGTTAGGGAGTACTTAACTAGGTTGATTTGGGATTCAGGTATTGTGAGGAGTGACTACGTATTTACCTATGTGTGTAGGGGTGAGGTAGGTGATAGAGCTGAGTTCTCTGGTGATCAAGTGATTAAGGTTGGTAAGTCCTATGTCGTTATCCAGACTAGTACTGGGTTAAGGAGCATTCCTCTTCACAGAATTGTCGAGATTAGGTATCGTGGTAGAGTTGTATGGCGATCACCTAGGTTCTAGATCAGTCTAGAGACACCTCTTCACCTATCTGTGAGGTGCGGCTTCATCACCTACGTACTGTGTTAATCATTGTAGAGATTACCTGTCGCAACATAGGTTCTACGTAGAGATTTTAATCACTACTGAGATACTGGTGATGGTGAGGCTGTTGAGTGCTCAGGATAGGTACGATCCCATTGATAGAGCTAGGGTAGTTTACTCAATTGTGTGTAGATCGGTAGGTGATGTTGAGGAGAGGAAGTACTATAGATTTCGTGGTGGCTTATGGTATGGTGGGATTGCGACTGCTGATTGCGTTGGTTGTAATTTGCTCTGTAGATTTTGTTGGGGTTGGAGGACTAGAGATAGGTTTGATAAGGTTGGTTCATTTTACTCACCTCAGGTAGTTGCTGAGAAGCTAATCTCAATAGCTAGGAGGTATGGGTATAGGAGGGTTCGTATTAGTGGTGGTGAACCAACTATATCTAGGAAGCACTTGATACAGGTTCTCCAGTGTTTAAATGAGAGGGTACCTGATTTACTATTCATACTTGAGACGAATGGTGTATTGATTGGTGCTGATCCCTCGTATGCTAGGGAGTTAGCTCAGTTCAAAAACATTCATGTTAGGGTTTCGTTGAAGGGTTGCTGTCCTGAAGAGTTTGAGCTGTTGACAGGTGCAAGAAAGGAGTTCTTTGAGTACCAGCTAAGAGCACTGAAGTACTTACTCGATGCAGGCGTCCCATGTCATCCCGCTGTGATGATTAGCTTCAGTACGAGGGAAAGTATGGAGTACCTCATCAGCAAACTCATGGAGATCGATGAGAGGTTAGTTTCCGAGGTTGAGGAGGAGTATGTAATCCTGTACCCGCATGTCCTCGAGATCATGAAGAGGTATGGACTTAAACCTCGAGTAGCTATAAGACCTAATGGAACAGTAGTCAAATCATAGCACGTTACTGGTTTAATTGCGAGGCACCTACATGACATCTAAGCTACCGCATCTCAAGCTAAGTATCTACGGTCTAAGGATTAGGTTTGTTAATCGTGAGCACGAGGTAAGGTACCTACTTGAACTTCTTGATAGGAGATATGCTTTTCCACTAGCTATATACGGTCCAGAGGGTTGCGGTAAGACTACACTACTGAAGTACCTAGGCCTAGTACTTGAGTCACTACCCAATACAACCTTCATATATGTTGATGCTCTCGAACAACAAGACATTAAGAGAGCACTGACACTTAGAGACAAGTATCTTTGGGAGCTAGTTGAGGATTTAATTCACGAAGTCCCTGTAGGTAAGAGCATTGCTTTAAGCATAATGAAGCTTATTCGAGAGTACGCACAGAGGAGAGGGTTGAGAGGTAGAAAGATCGTGGTTGCTGTTGATGATGCCTACGAAGCTATTGGTCTAGAGAACGTTACTAGGTACACGAAGTCTATGTACGAGTGGATTAAGGTACTGTACGAGGAGTTTTATGTTGACTCTGTACTCATACTGCTAACTACATCAGAGGGAAGGTCGAAGAGAGTACTGTCAAGACATACCTATGTACATACCTACATGATCTGGAACCTACCGAGAAAAGGATTTGAGGAACTTGTAGAGCAGTTTTCACCACCTCACTCCACTGACTACCTATGGTCATTAACAGGAGGTAATCCAAGAGCATTGATTGAGTTGATGTTGATGAAATGGGATGTAGATAGGTGGATTAGCAGTATTGTGGAGTCGAGAATTCGTAAGGTATTACGGGAATTTCCAGCTAGTAGACTTAGGGCTGTTATTGAGGACCCTGATGCAGATCCTGAAGTTGCTGAGAAGCTAGAGGATTGTGGGCTCATGATTGAGTTGAGAAGAGTCATGACTATTAGTGAGGTACCTGAGAGATGCCCTGAGCTAGGTATAGGGTATGAGTGGGCTTGGCAGATACCTGCATACAAGTATGCTCTATCAAGGGTCCTGAAGTAGAGTACTGATCACTTCCTTCTCACTAGGTATCTCAGTAGACAAACCTCTAAATCCCATGGTGTATGCTGCAGCTACTGCAAGTGCTTAGCTATCAGTGCTAAAGTCATGAACACTACAAGCATCTTCCTCATCAATTTTACGTAGATCCACCTTGAGTCAACTCAGTAACTGAACCGTAATTTTCGCTTCTGTTCAGATAATATCTGAGTTAGTTCAATGATGAAGTTCAATTAAGTTCTCTTAACCACTCTTGATTACCCCCAATTTCAAGATTTCAAGTATGTTGAGTAAGCTATTTAAGGAGGGAGCTAGCTGTCTGCGAGGGATTCTCGTGATTACAATCTATAGAGATCTCGTCCGTAAAACCTATACCTTTGGAAGAATATTGATTTTAACTATTGAGATTGTTGCAATCTCTATAGTTATCGTCATGATAGGTTTCACGGCTTACTACGTGGTCTGTGATCTCCTTGATCTAGCTCTTGAGGGTGGTGGTGTTGACAAGATCCAGCTACTTGTAAGTGACGTCTTCCTACTAATAATACTAGCTGAGATAGTACGTAGCTTCCTAGAAGCATATAGGAGACCTGAGATGTATATTGTTGGTGTTACTGAGGTTGGTCTTGTAGTTGCTATTCGAGAGATTGTTTTATGTGCTATAACAGGTTCGCTCTACGATATGTTGCTTGCTAGCCTAGCTGCTCTAGTCCTAGCTGGTGCGCTCTGGATACTTGTAACGCACGTTGTTAAGAGTAGCCACTACTCAGCACTTGGTGAAGGAATTAGGGAGAAGGGTAAAGAGAAAGAAAGAACCTCCTCAATGTAGTTAGCCGCTTTGGAAGGACTAAGTGAATTTCTTTGAGTTGGTGTAGCGATGATGGGTTACATGAAGTTACAAGTGATGGATCTCCAATAGTCTGATCTGTGGTGTATGGGACAGCTGATTATTAGGAGTAGAGGAGCGTCAGAGTACCGTGAGCTCGTCACCTATCTAGCATAGGGGAGTGAAGTCATCATCCAGGAAGAACTACTTGATAGAGGGTATTAATGTACCTTGCTCCACCTACCATCGACCAATTTGTACAGACTCACATCAACTACTCGACCTAATTCGAATCTCAGTACACAGGCAGTAAGGGATGGATTTACTCTAAGTACCTTCCTCATCCATGAACCACAGTTAACGACTTTACTACCGTAGTCTATACCAGATATGTGCGTGTGACCCATTATCAACCAATCACCTCTACCTAGCTTCAGTACGCTACGTCCTAACTTCTCCAGAAATAGGTCACCGAATACCCTGTTAATTACGTGAGCTACAAAACCATTCCTACACAGATAATCTCCGTGAAGTACGTATACTCTCGACCTATCTACCTCAAGAACTAGAATACCTTCAACAATGAGAATATTCACTCCACGTACTTTGACTACCGTACTTGAGTTCCAGAGATCGTAGTCGTGAGAGGACATCGATAGTACGTGAACTACGAAGTTAATTGAGTTCCATAGGTTGAGTGCGGTAAGAGCTCTCTCATACATGTCAACTAGTTCCTGAGGTGTAGTAACTCTCCTCCTCTCCTCAAATAGGTCACCTGCTACTATAAGTGCTGTTGCATTGACCTTCCTACAGAGATCACCTATGTACTTGATCTCAGGTACTGAGTACCAGAGATGTACATCAGATACTACAACATACGTACCTGAACCACTTAACTTGAGAATAAACGTACTTGGAAACCAGTACCTAGTTACCCAGGGAAAACACCAGAGAGAGTAGGTTATCGCCGCTACAGCAATAGCGATTAAAGTAGCTACAGGTAGGAGATGTAGCTTCATAAACTCACCACGTGAGCACTAGACATGTACTTAAGGTAAATATAAAGGTAAATACAAAAAGTAGATGTAGATGTCTTCAAACAGGTAACTCGGTGATGAGGGGTAGCAAAGCTGAGATCAGTTGATGAACCCTAGTGTAACTGACCTACCTAAGAGTCTTACGAGAAACACTATGTTCCTGTACTTACTCACACAATTAATAGATCGTTTGAAGTACGACAACTATACCAACAGCACTGATAGCTACTCCATAAGCTATCCTCAGTATCCAGGCCTGTGTCACCTTAGCTGCCTTAGCACCTAACCAACTGAAGAGAAGAGTGACAAGACCTACACCAATGAATGCTAATGCATTGAAGTACCCATGGAGTGCTAAGTTCATAGCACCTACACCACCTGTCAGTATCATCATAGCGCTTGACGTACCTACTGCTATGTGTACAGGGTACTTCATTAAGTCAGCAAGTATAGGTACGTAGTATATACCACCACCGAAACCACAGAGACCTGTTGCAACACCTGCACCATACATTGAACCTACTAGTTTGCAACCTATCGGTAATCTACCGACTTGATCAATGGTTATCCTAGGTGGTATCTTCCCTCTAGTCTTCAATGTTCTCAAAATAACGTAGATACCGATTATAGCACAAGCAATACCGAATATCAACCTCAGTACAAGTCTAGGAGTGTAGACCACTAACTGAGTTCCAGTAATGACTCCTAATGTAGCTGATATACCTGCAATGACAGCACCTCTAACGTACACGTGTCTGTTCCTGTAGTGAACCACTACACCCGGTATGGTTGTTAACGCTATGACAGCCATGTTAACACAGTAAGCCTCCTTTATACTCAAACCAAGTAACCACATCATTAGTGGTATTCTCAAGAAACATCCACCAACCCCTAGCCACGTAGCTAGGAAACCAGCTACAGCACCTATGAGCAATACGCTAAGTACATAGCTTAGGAGGTCCATAGTACTCACCGGAGTCAGGTGCGATGTAGGTAAAGTTCTTTTAGCCTAGTGTTTCAACTTGAAACCGTGTTTAGTGATCGAAATTCTGTGCTCGTGATAAGGGATAGGTGCTTGAAGTTGCTTAGGTTATTTTGTAGTGATGTTAGGAAGTCCTTCACAAAGCTAGGTAGAGAACTAGGTTTAAGTCATACTGCTGTAAGAAAATGTTACCTCAAACTACTTGAGCTAGGTATCATGAAACCAACGACATTGGTGAACTACAGAGCCTTCGAATTAAGACTTCTCCTTTTAACTCTACTCATGTCTAAGTTACCTGAGTGGCTTACTTCATGTCCGAGAATCCTACTATTCTGTACCGTGGACGATGGTGCTAATCTCGCTCTTGTACTTGCTGAGAGCTGGAAAGTACGTGAAGTCCTGGAGAAGAGAAGTTGCTCAATTACATCAAGTAACTGGGTTAGAGAGGTGCGGATCAACGAAGTACGTAGGTTACTGCCACAGTACGTATATCCAAAATTCCTTGAAGTTGGTAGCGAGGAAGTTTGTCCTTGCGGTCAGAGGTGTGACCAGTGCCCTGAATACGATCTCGGATGTCCTGGCTGTCCAGCAACAGTATGGTACAGAGGAGTACTCAGAAATTAGCATCAGACCACATCTCGCAACGTACATCTAAGGTACTGATATTGCACCGTAAAGTCAAGTGATGTGAGGTACATCTTGAGAATTGGTACAGGGATTTTAGTCGTGGTCATTGCTGGTATAGTAAGCACAGTATCAAATGTTGCACCACGGAAAAGTGTGGATAGCACTCAGTACAGTACGGTGATTGTAGTCATGATAGCACTCCAGATACTCATACCATCTTTACCTGATCTCCTCCTATTCAAGTGAGCTGTTGATGTACTAATCAATACCTTTCACGAGGTAAAGGAAAGGGTAAGAGAAAAACCAGATAGCAACTTCATTCTATGGAATGCTCCAGCCAATTTGTTTAGAGGCATCTGTGAGGGATTTAGCAAGTAGGGACTACGATATGCATTTGATAAGCACTTCGAGAAGCTAGGTAGCAGTGCTCTTGAGAAAAGAAAGAAGGAACTCATGAGGAAAGCACGAGGAGGAACGATAACACTTGAGGAAGCTCGTGAACTAGAGCAACTACTAAGGGAGCAGAAGGAAAAAGTGAGCGAAGGGAGAATATTGTTGGGGCAGCACTCATTAGCTCAGCCATTCTCTTCGTCTTAGGAATAGTATCAACTCTTATCTCTCAGAGAGGAGGAGTTAGAGAAGTCAAGCACATAACCCACATTTGTGCTACCAACACTTTTTCATGGCTATGATATAGAGCTACCACTACATCCGAGAAAACACTTGAATAAGTAAAGTAGATTTAACGAGATACGAATTACCATAGGAGAACAAGAAACTACTTCAGCAACAGCAAAGTGCTACATAAAGGGAAAAAGAAACAAAGTTTTCCTAACTCCACCTCTCCTTCCCTATACCTAATCCCTGTACTTGCTAATGCACTAGTAAGCTCTAGAACCCTGCTCCTGCGGCCCATTTTAGCAAAGTGAGTATCGCTGACACGGAATAGAAGCACATGAACTGAAAGCCAACATGGACGCCTAATTTATGTAGGAAGCCTCCGACGAGTGCTATCAGCATTGTTAGGCATAGTCCTGTTATTCCTGCTTCGTAGTAACCTATTGTGGCTACTATGGCTATGAAGAGTGCTAGTAGTGCTTCGTGGCTTATGTACTTCAGTACTAGTTCTGTTATCCTCCTTGCGTACCTCATTGCTATTGGGTAGTTGGGTACTAGTAATCCTATGACGATTCCTATGAGTCCGAATATGAGGTAGTCTACCGGTGTTAGTAGTGTGTGTAGGTTGTGTAGCTCCTTTGAGAATGGTGGGCAGGTGAATCTTGGTGGTGCGTAGAATAGTGGTAGTGCTGGTCCCATTGCCATTGGGCTTAGCGGTATCCCAAACGCCATTAGTGGTATTATTGTCTGTGCTACGTATGTCGCACTGGTTATTGCGTCCATCGTTGCTATTGTCGTAGCGTCTTTGAATGCTATGTCCTTGGGGCTCTCTAGCTTTCGGAATGACCCAGCTACTATCTCACCGAACATTATCGTCATTCCTGCTGGACTTAGGAAGAATAGTGGTGATGTTACTGCACTTAGACTCGATGCTAGTGCTATCTGTTTCCTCTTTAGTACCTTAAATGGATTGGGGAATAGCTTGTACGGTACTTCAGGTGCTAGGTAGATTCTAGATGGACCTTCTCTGGTTAATTGCTGTCTAAGTGTTGGTACGAGTAGTGAAAATAGCTCGAATATCATTGGTCCAACGGTTATTCCCATGAAGACACTGATGACTATTGGTCTACCCCACATCATCTTCGATATGTGCTGACAACCAGCTATCAGTAGTGAGAATGGTACTAGTGCCGCCAGGCATGCCCACCTAGCCTTTGCTAGGAGTCCAATCACTATTGCACCGGCTAGGAAGAACCACTTGACATATGGCTTTATTACCTCAGCTATGCCGTATGTAGCGAGTGGGTATGCTAGTGCTAGTGCTATGAAGAAGCCTATGAAGGTTCCTATGAATGAGCCAGCAGCCATCTTCCTCATAGCTACGTGTGCTAGGCCAAGTTTCTTCATCTCAGCACAGTAAGGTACCATTGGTACAGCCATGACGCCTCCCGGTAGTGCGGCAACTGCTGTAGGTATTGTGTGTGCTAGCTTGAACGCTGCGCATGCGGCCATGAACCACGCTAGTAGTACTCGTGGGTCAAGACCCATTAGCACGAGTGCTAGTGTTAGAGGAGCCATTGTGGCTGTCTCATCTGTTCCAGGAATTACACCGATTAGTAGGTAGATGAAGCTAGCTGCTAGTGCTAAAGCTATTGCCTGTGCCACTACATCAGGTGTTACCGCCGCTACCTCAGTAGCTTGTCTAGCTACTTCCAAGATTAAGGGGGCAAACATCATATTTCCTCCTCCCTTACAATGCCTTCAGTTGGAGCTTCCTCGACCAGTATTCTCTTTGGTTTGAAGATGGAAGCCGCTATGCCGCAGGCCACTGCAGCTGCGAGTAGGCTTGAGACTAATTGCCAGACTCTAACCTTTGCTGGTTCCATGCCTGGGAACATCGACTCTACTACTGGTTTTATGCCGAAGAATGTGCCAAATGCTATGACTAGGCATAGCAGTGTTGCCTTAACTAGGTCACCTATGTCAACGACATCATACCATATCTCTACGTATCTACTTCTCCCTTTCCCTGACATGCACTATGACCCTCGCCTATTAATTGTTGGATCTCTACCCGACGATTGATATATAAGTTACACCATGGCGAACTCAGTTGGTACTCTTAGTTAAAGTAGACCTAGTAGTTTTGATGCTATTGTGAAGTATACGGAGAGACCGCAGATGTCGGATATCGTCGTTATGAGAGGTGATGATATTGTTGCTGGATCTACTCTGAGTACCATAGCTACTATAGGTAGTAAACCACCAATCAAGCTAGCAATTAGAGTTACAGCAACAACAGCTAGTGCTATAGACACTACGATCAGTATGTTCTGTGTGAGTAGGTAAGCTAGGAGTGACGCTATGGGCATGAGTGTTAGACCGAGTAGTAGCGCTGTTGCTGCTTCCTTACCAACTATCTTGAGGAAGTCCTTTGGAGTTAACTCACCTACTGCTAGTGCTCTGATGACTAGTGATGCTGATTGCGCACCTGCATTACCTCCTGTATCGCAGAGTACGGGTATGAAGAGAGCTAGTGCAGCTACTTTGGATATTATTGCTTCGTAGGTCTTGAGTACACCAGCGGTTAGGAATTCAAGTACGTACAGTGCTATTAACCAGAAGACTCTCCTCTTGAATAGGTCGAGTACTGTTGCTGACATGTACCTCCATATTGCTCTAGTTTCGATTAGGCCACCGAATCTAATCAGGTCTTCACTGCTCTCGCTAATGATGACGTCAACTAGGTCATCTATTGTGACTACACCGAGGAATCTACCTCTCTCATCTACGACAGGGACTTCAAGTAGGTCGTACCTAGCTGCTATCTTAGCTACAACTTCCTGATCTACATCTGGTGTCACGGGTACGAAGTCTCTTCTAGCTAGGTTGTTCACTACCTCATCTCTCTTAGCTCTCAGCAACTCTGTCACTGGTATATACCCAACTAGTCTACCTTCATCATCGATTACGTACACGTACCTCGTGCTCTCGAACTTCCGTGGTTCAGCTATTTCCTGAAGAACTTCACCTACTGTCGTACCTAACTTCGCTATTGGTACTTTGGTTATCATGAGTCCACCAGCTGTATCTGGTGGGTACTCGAGTACCTTCTTCACCTCTCTAACCTTGTCTTCAGGTAATCTCCTCAATAGCTCTCTTCTTGCCGTGTGTGGTAGTTTCGATATTACGTCAGCGAGGTTGTCTACAGGGAGTTGCGCTGCTATTCTCGTAACTCTATCTACTCCAACTACCTCCATGACTTCGGTCAGTAGTTGTGGTGGTAGTTGATGTAGAATCTCTACGTAGTAGCTATCTGGTATTAGTGGGTAGAGTCTTCTTCTTGTCTTCTCATCTAGACGGAGTAGTATGTCTGTGAGGTACTCTGGGTGTACTAGCTTAGGTACGTCGCTTATGGAGATGTAGCCTCTCTCTAGGTACTCAACTATTGTCGTTGCTAGCTCTGTGAAGATGTCACTGTACTCTGGTATTTCGGTTACGTCTACTGCTACTACATTGGGTACGTTGGTTAGTTGTTGCTTTATTGTGTCTGGATCTGCTTCTCCTTCAGCTACTAGTAGGAGGTACGCGTACCCCTCTTTTGCTGTTGTGTAGCTATGGAGAATGTTCATTCCGTTTCTAGACATTACATCTGCTATGTCTCTCATCAAGCCAATTCTGTCGTATGCTCTTATGAATACTGTACATAGCATTAAACCATCTCTGATATTGGTTAGTGAGGTACTGACACTGTCTCTAATGGGGTACTTGAATACTTATCGGTGGTTTCTCACAAGGAGACAATATTGATCCTCCTTGATGATGAAGGGGCTGAGGTTAATTATGGGGCTGAGTTGTGTGATTTCTTGGTTAGTTCCGGTATTGAGTTTGTGGTTGCTTATACTCGTGAGATCGATATCCTTGAAGGATATCGTGATTACACGGAGAGATGTAAGGAGATGAGAAGTACATTGACAAGATGTGCCTCGCAGTTTCCATTCGATACTTACCTCAGACTAGAGAGCGCTTTAACCATGGGCTACTACCTGAGGTACTCAGCGAGAGAATTGATTTCGTTGGCAATGCCGCAGGAAGTGATGTAGTGGCGCTACCTAAGTCAGTGAAGTTGAGAGAAGAGACAAAGGTATGTAAACTATCTACGCATCCATTGTTTAGAGAGAGACATTCATTAGAAGAACTCTCTACCCTCTACATACAGGTCCATCACTGTACTCAACCACATTCTCGGAAATTAAGGCATCTAAGGTACCACCTAAGCTACGTTAGCAGGAACCTGTAGTTAGTTTGAGTAGTAGGTAAGTGACCTTTAGACCACTACCTGTTAGTGGAGCAAAGACTACATCTCCACTCTCTAGAATCCTGTAATCGATTAACTTCTCAATAGCTGCGAGGACTGAAGCTGATGTTGGTTCAACTACGAAGCCCCACTTACACAATGTCTTGAGTGCCTTAATTACGTGATTGTTGTTAGTCAAGATACAGAGGCCACCTGACTTATTGATTACATCAACTAGTTGACTTAACCTAGGAGGGTTGGGTACCCTAAGAGCATCCAGTAGTGACGATGAGCCTTCACACGGTATTGTCTTGACGTACCTAGCTAGAGGAGCTACATCAGTACCCTGAACAGCTACGTAAATGGGGTCACTACTCACTAGTCCCAACTGCTTCAACTCCCTAAATCCCTTAGCTAGACCAAGTAGTAAGGTACCTGAAGCAACTGGGACAACGACAAAGCTTGGGAAGTCAGTTATAGAGAGTTCACGAAGTTGAAGAGCTAGTTCATAAGCTATTGTCTTGACACCGTCTATGTAGATAGGGTTCCAAAGATGACCGACGTAGGTGTAGCCACTTAACTCAGCACATGTAGCTTCTCTATACGCTACCTCACGTGAGGGACACTCGATTAGTTCTGCACCAAATAGCTCAATGAGGTGCCTCTTGCTCTCAGGGCTATCTCTGGGAACGTAGATACGGCACTTAACCGAGAAGGAGCTTGAGTAAGCAGCAAGTGAGAGACCTGCATTTCCTGAAGAATCCTCACATATGCGGTGTATTCCTAGCTCAAGTACCTTAGAGAGAGTAACAGCAGATCCTCTATCCTTAAATGATCCTGTAGGATTTAGATATTCTAGCTTAAGCAGTAGCTTTACTCCCCTAAACTCTCTAATCACTAGTGGAGTAGATCCCTCACCGAGGTAGGTAATGAATTTCTCTGAACAGGGTAGAACATCTATGAACTTCCAGATTCCTGGATAGTTACGTGGAATAGTGACTTTACCTAGATCTAGCTCTGTATCGAGTGGTGAGTAACAGCTTGAGCATCTCCAAATCCACTTACTGCTGAGGCTATATACTCTACCGCACTTTAAGCACTTTAACCAGAACTTGTGCACGTACGTACTGAGAGTTTACCGCTAAATATCGGTAACTACATGAACGTGTGTTCTGGTTCCTCAAAACCCTCATCAAGAACTAGTTTACTAGGTAACTTATCCTTTGTTGAGTTAGCTATCTCCTTAATTGCCTTAGCTAGAGTAGATCCCTTGAGAAGTAGCTGAACTGCTCCAGCTCTAGATGCTTCGTCGGGGCATACAGATGATATGACGTATAGTATACCTGCTACGGTAGCCATGGTCTCAGCTATGGCCTTACTCCCTGTATATCTCCTCGTGATCTCCTCAATTGTGATGATGTAGTCACAGAGGTAGTCGTCCTGCATGAGCTTGGTCGTGAATAGCTGGGCTACTGCCTTATGTCCTCTAAACTTCCAGTTCATCCAAAGAGAGAAATTCTTCATAATGTTCAAGGTAGGTCCCCCAGCAGTTCAATGCTGGTATTACCCCCTCTATATTTGTTTCTTCCTTAGTAAATAAGTAATTTGAGATTGCTCTGCTCTTGTGTTACATGTGTAAAGTGGAGTGATATTGCGTTAGGTAAGTACTGCTCTAGCATCCACAACTTTACACTTGTCTGCGTATGTCTTAACTGGGTTTAGATCGAGCTCCTTAATGTAATGCTCGAGATCTGATATCATTTGAGAGCACCTTGCTATTACGTCGGCAAGTACTTCTAGGTTAACTTCCTCTCCACCTCTATAACCTTTAAGGATTGTAGCGCCCTTCAGCTCAGTAATCATTTCAAGCGCTTCATTTTTGGTTATCGGTGCTAGTCTAAAAGATATATCGCGTAGAACCTCTACGAATATACCACCAAGACCGAAGAGCACCACTGGTCCAAATACTGAGTCCTCCATACCACCGATAAATACCTCATGACCCTTAGTTACCATCTCTTGAACAGCAATACCCCAAATCCTTGCTTTAGGTGCCTTAACCTTAATATTTTCCAGAATACTCTCATAAGCTTTCACTAACTCCTCTTCACTCTGAATCCCGATAACCACACCACCTACATCGAACTTATGTACGATATCAGGTGACACAATCTTCAACACAACAGGGAAGCCAATTCTCTTAGCATACTCAATTGCTTCATCGACGCTCCTAGCTATGTGGGTCTCTGCTACGGGGATTCCGTAGTGTTTAAGGATTTCGAAGACCTCTGTGAAAACTAGGATCTTACGGCCCTCAGCTTTAGCTCTCTCGATTACTTGAAGTGACTTAGAGATCATCGAATCCCTTTATGATTAATTAGTTGTGTGAGGCTTTTAAACTTGATTACCTTAGGCTTGAGTGAGGTACTGGTGCTGAATGAGGAGTGGAGACGTGACGAGCATTAAGAGGCGTATTAGGGAGAGGATTTGGAGTGAGATGGAGAGGAGGAATATAGCTGTGTTCCCGAGACCGTGCTATGGTAGGATACCTAATTTTCGAGGTCACGAAGTTGCTGCTAAGAAATTCATTGAGTCTAAGCTCTTCGAGAGAGCTGATGTTATCTTCTGCTGTCCCGACTCACCACAGAGGCCAATTAGAGAAGCTGTCATTGCATCAGGTAAGGTGCTGATAATGGCTACACCTAGGTTACGACAGGGATTCCTCATTATTAAGCCAGGTGACGTACCTAGAGGACAGGAGAGAAAAGCATCTACTATAGCTGGTGCGTTCAAGTACGGTCGTACTGTCGATACTATACCGTACAGAATAGATGTCAAGGTAACTGGGTCGGTTGCCGTCACAGTACAAGGTGCTAGATTAGGTAAGGGTGGTGGTTACTCAGATCTAGAGTACGCTATTCTTCGTGAGATGGGTGTCGTAGATGAGAAGACACCAGTTGTGACTACAGTTCACGACATACAGATTGTTGACTACATACCGATGACAAGACATGACGTACCCATAGACTACATCTTCACACCGACGAAGAGTATAGAGATTAAGGACTCACCATTTAGGAAACCTGAAGGTATTTACTGGGATGAACTAGATATCAACAAGATACGTGAGATACCCATACTCATGAAGTTAGCTAGGGAGAGAGGGATTGTGAAGTGAGTGTGAGTGTCTTCAAGAAAGGTATACGTGCTCTAGGTATTGCTGAGTGCTTCATAAAGGGTAGGTCAAAGTACTCGATACTTGCTGGAGTAGTCATGAGGGGTGATGGCGTTATCGATGGTTGCGCTATGGCGAAGATAACTGTTGGCGGTCTCGACGCAACAGATGGAGTACTCAACATATTTCGTAGTCTGAGCAGAACCGATATCTCGGTAATAATGTTAAACGGATGTATAATAGCTTGGTACAACGTCATAGACCTCATTAGGGTTCACGAGGAGACCAAGGTACCTCTCATATGTGTAACCTACGAGGAATCTGAAGGATTAGAGGAGTACTTCAGGAAGTACTTTCCTCAGGATTGTGAGAAGAGGATAGAGATCTATAGGAGGAATGGTGAGAGAGTACCTATAGTACTCAAGACAGGGTATAGAGTCTACGTTAGGTTCTTTGGTATGGAGAAGTGGGAGTGCATACACGTACTCAATAGATTCACGAAGACTGGTTCTATACCTGAACCGCTTAGAGTAGCTAGATTAGTAGCGAAAGCAGTAGCAAGAGATTTAGGAGCAGATATAGCTTAGTATTTCCAAACACGTTCCTGTATTCGTAACTTAAAGAAGCAATCCCCATGACAGTGGTCGCTAATGCGCAGTTGATTCTCCTATCCTCTTCCTTTCGTTGGTCCTGCGTAGAATAGTGGTATCTCGAAATCCCCTATGTAGTACTTGAGCAGTACCTTAGCTACGTCTCTTAGCGATAGCATGAGCGTAACTGGTGGCATCTTTAGCTCCTGTGCTGCTAGTTTCCAACTCTTTGACTGTAGCACCTTAACTATCATCATGTACTCATGTAATGGTAGTAGCTTCGGTCTCCTCTTCGAAGTATCGTAGAAGTACGCCTTAACTAATTCCATGAGCGCATCTACGACGTTCTCATATGTCATTGGCCCATATGCGTACGCTATTAACCTCTCTAGCTGTGCTTTCGTTAGTCTTGGTTTATAGTCCTCAAACACCGGTTCACCCCAGTCCTCTAGCAGCATCCTAGCTACTTCGTACTCCAGGTCAAAGTATGGTCCACAGAGTGAGTTAATGAGTCTTAACCTAAATTCTCTGTTCATGTACATGACAAGTCTCTTAGCTTCCTCAGTTAGTGGCTTGATGAGTAGTATACTGTACTCACCACTGACAGGGTTTCTCTCTGGACTTATGTGAACTGGTATGAAGCCATTTCTCAACCAAAATCTCAGTAATTCTGGATTTACACCGAACCCTGTACCTACCCAATCATAGCCTCGTTTCTTAGCTTCTTCGCATATGAACTCAATCATCCTGGAACCTAGTCCTTTCCTCTGTACTTGTGGGTGTGTTGCTATTCTAACTATCCTCCAACCCTTCATCTTTGCGAATTCTCGTACTCTCCAATACTTGACCACTCTATCAGGTATTATGTTTCCTGGTAGCTTTATTCCTCTAATAAGCTCATCATACATCTCGTCAGGTATTGGCCCTTCTTCAGCTAGCTCAACTGCTACCACGATCTTCCCACTCTTTAACCTTAGTGCTCTAACTGTGTGGTGCGGTGCATCCATCATCATGCCTAAGTCATCTGGTCTATTTCTATAGTGTGCCTGTACGTAGATTCCGAAGAATTGCCTTAGTTCATCTTCCTTCTTGAGGAAGAACTCTTCTAGTTCTGGTACGTAGTACTCCACCTCCATTCTCTCAATCATTCTCAGGTCCTCGTCCGTTAGCTCTGCTGGTTCGGCATCTAGGAGCAGTGTGTCAAAGAGCCAGTTCTCTATGGGGTCATTCTCTGCGTACCTTATGGGCTCTGTCATCTCGTACTCTACGACCTCAGTATTGGGGTCATTCTTGAGGTACCTCAGGAATCTCACGGTGAAGCCTCTACCCGCTCCCTCATATCCGTGTATTGTTGATGAGAAGATCATTCTGTCAAACTTGCTATGTATCTTGTAGAGGATTGGTACTGGTATTCCTGCTGCTTCATCAACAGCTACTATGTCTGCTCTCTGTCTGCTAAGTACCTCGAATGGTGTTAGGTAGTCTATGAATATGTTCTTAGCTCTTAGAGATACTACGTAACCCCCTCTCTTCTCGATATATGGGTCGTAGCCTAGTGTCCTAAATGTCTTTATAGCTAGCTCGAAGAGAGACTGTACGTTAGATTCATGTGGTGCTGTTACTACAATCCTTGCACTACCCTTAGCTTTTCTCAACTTGTGTCCTAGTGCTACTAGCCCTATACCTATCGCACATGACTTGCCTCTGCCTCTGTCAGCAGTTATCACTATAGCTAGCTTCTTCTCAGGTCTCTCGTAGAGTTTCTCTAGGATTCTGAGGACATTTACCTGGTCCTGCGTTAGTGCTAACCTATAGACCTTTTCTGGGAATCTAGGTCTTGGTGGTATTGTCGGTTCTCTCTTAACCCACTTCTTCGCACTTGGGTCTGGTTGTGGTTCTCTAATGAATTTCCTCGAGTCTACATCCACGATTGCTATTCCAGGGTACTCAAATAGCTTAGTTACGAATCTCTTCTTGAAGTAGTGCCTTAGGTATTCTGGTCCGTACTGAGGTACTAGGAGATTCTTCTGGAACTTAGTGACTATCTTATCCCACTCCTCAAATCGCGGTGTGTACAGGATGTAGAAACCACCACCTCTAACTACACCACCTAATCTACCTACGTCATTAGGTTTGAGGTCATTGATGAGGTCTAGTACTGCAAAGTCGTAGGTTGTTCCGAGAATCTCTTCAGTGTCCTTATAAGGGAGTAGGTCCAATGTAATGCCGTAATTCTTTAGTATCCTCTCGTACATCTGCCTCATCAGAGTTTGTCGACGCATTCCATCACTAAACTCTGGCTGGTAACAATACACACCCTTCAACTCCTTTACCTCACCTACTGTGACGTAAGCCTCAATTACTTCAATTGTTGCCTTAACAAAATTCTCGTCGGTAGATCCAGTAAACACAATCATCCTCCTATGATTTGCTTGAATACCCTCTCTGATGGATACCATTATTTTCTCCAGTATCTCTCTTGACAAAACTCTGCTACACACGGTATATACCTCCTACAGTTTCGCAAGTTAGAAGAGAGCCGTTACTATTTAGACGTAGCGTCATAACGAAATCACTTAGCAAATCACAAAGAGGTTTAGGTATAGAGATAGTGAAGTTACCGATACGGCTTCTAGTACATGCTTGATATCGTTTAAGTACTTCAACAATAGACCCAATCAACCTTTCCCGCCATCTCAATTCCTCAGGACATACCTTAAGCTCATTACTAACACGAACAAAGAAAAATACCGATTCACGAAGAACAAAGACAAATCTCTCACAAGCTCTCTCCAACCTCAGTAAATGCACTAGGATCATTGTAAGCAACTCTAAGCCTAGCAACACTCTCTACAACAGCAACACCATTAATAGCGTACTCACGAACCTACTCAAACCCAAGTTCAAGAGCATCGAGATGACAAAAATCAATACTTATTGAGATATCGTCATCAGCAAAACACATAATGACCCACATGCACGGGCCGAGAGTAAAGCAAGAGTAAAGTACGGGAATAAAAATCATTGTAGTCAATGTAATCGAATAACTACAGAAACCACAACAACTCTTCACTCAATCTAAGGCATCTTATTGAGGTACCTCACATAAAATGAGAGGCACCAAAATAAGCTACCTAGAGGCACTATGTGGAGATACCAGAGCAACAATTAAGGGTCAAACACAAAACTAAGGGATATTCTTCTCTCCTCGAAACCATACATAGCAAAACCTCCAAAGAAATAGAGCATAACGAAGAAAAAGAACCTCATGAAAGCATTAGAAAACTTCAGGATAGAGGTATTGAAGTTGCTAACAAGCTAGGTAGCTCATCGAGAAGCCTATTAAGCAAAGTATTGTCATTATCCCTTACCAATCTACCAGTCACACCATCCCTGACAAAAACTTACTTCACAATCCCCCCAAATAACAACACTTACCTAACCACCATCACCATTACGATTTAAGATACTAACAATCGAAACAATACCTCTCTTAAAGTATTCGTATTCAAGTAATTTACCAATTAGCAAGAATAAACGTGAGCACCTTGAAGCACCTCTCTTAAACCTCTCAAACTTCCTTAGTTATTCTCTGAGGTACGGAATTCAAGTAATAGACCCGTACCCTCTTCAACTTAACCTCAGAACACCGCAAAATATTGTAACATGGTAAAGTACTGAGAATCTCACCAATAGAAATGCTTAAATTAGGTCTAGGGTTAGGTACTTGACACGGTCTGTACATGTTAGAGACCTCAGTGTTTAGACTTTCACTTCCACCAGCTGCGCTGATTACGGTTGTGATCTTGTGTTGTGTTCTAATAGTTGCATTAGTGTTGACGATACTACCCATAGTGTTGTTCAGTATCTACGTCGATAGAGATTCCATAGCTGTTCGTGCTCCACCATTCATTCATTTACATGTTAGGAGAGATGATGTGGTGTTTGCTATGGTTCTAGATCTTAGGTACCACCCGGAGCTCAAGCCTACTATAAGACTCTACGGCATAGGTTTACCTAGCTGGAGAGTTGGGTGGTATAGGCTTAGCAACGGTTCGAAAGCTTTCATAGCCATAAACGATCTCGGTCAAGCACTCGTACTCAAACTTAAAAACGACAACTACATCATACTATCGCCTAAGGATTTCGATAGATTCATAGAAACACTGAAGTGCCTCGGATGGCTTCCATAGAAACACTGAAGCTCGTCACCCCATCCCAGGGCTGAATAACTTCTACTAATGTATGTCGAAAAGCTAGATCTCACCAAGCTTCGTATTGAATAGCTTAAATACTTACCTACGTTGCTCCGAGGCTTACAATAATGTTGACATGTATTGCCTTGACAAAAACCAGCAAGCGCCCCTATGTAAGTCCATGCTTCAGCACTTCCCTACATAGCTGTAGAGATACTGAGCTAGCTGATAAAAACGGTAAAACGTATTGGCTGGGTATAGTCATAGCCTAGGGAAGTTAACGACGTTCAACGTCCACGATTACGCTCTCCTCAAATACTCTTTCAGCATTGCCAACTGTGTGAGGAGTGTCATTAGTAATGCCTATAGGAATCCTAGGATCATAGAGTCTGTGAACGGCATAGGCTCTCTGTACCTGGTGTAGTGTGGAAGAACTGTGAACACCAACACAAAACTTGAAATCACGCAATGAGATGTAGGCTACTGAGGTGATTCCTGAGCAATATGCGATGAGGGGGGCCTCCTGTCCAATGTCAGGATAAGAGAGGTAGTACCTAGCGAAGGGAGGTGGGGACAAGAGCTTTCAGTGAATCAGTGAAGTAATGTTGGTCAGTGTTTCATGAAACTTACCAATGTTCCATTACCCTGATGACCTTCACCTTATCTCTTCACCTTCCTTCATCTTGAAGTAATATGGGGTCAAGAATTCAGGAATGGTGAGATGAGGCGGGATAAGGGGGTTGTTTGGTCTAGTGTGTACTTGCCGTTTTATAGGGTTGTTTTGAGGTTGAAGAGGTTCTTTGATGAGGTTGCTATGAAGGTTCAGTCTACTCTTTTAGCTGAGGAGGAAACTAAGAGGAAGATCGTTGAGGAAATTGAGAGGAAGAAGGTGTACTTCATTAATGTACGGAAGTTGGATGTAGTGGATAGGGTACGTAGTTCGTTGTCAGTTAAGAATCTGCCTTCATATTAATTTGGTTTAGCTATAACTGATGGTACTAGTCCTAAGGAGTTGCAGCTTTGTAGGTTCTATGGGGTTGGGATAGCTAAATCGCCATCTTCTAATAGTGTTGGAGTTAATAACCCGTGGTGTATGGGTTTTTGCGGTTGCTTAGTGGATTAGGGGGTTCATGTTCGTGAATGAGCTTGTTGACGTTCTTGTGAATTTAGGTTATCGAGTATTGAGGATTGTTGAGGGGTGTGTTCTGATCTACGACTCTCCTAGTCCTATTGGTGTTTTTCCTGAGGAGTTCTCTAATGCTGTTATCCTCTATAGGGGATCTCAGTGTGTTGTTGATGTGGTTCATGAGCTTGTACGTGAATACGTTCCGAAGTATGTTCTCTGGATTGGTGCTAGAGGTACCTTTCTGGAAATTGCGTGCCCTGACTTAGAGAGTGCTACTAAGTTGCTGAAGTTGGTTAAACTTGTTGACTTTAAGCACTCCGGTATAACATCTTTACGTGACCTCATTAATGTGTCGTTGTGGTCTATGTATAGACTTGACTTTCCCGTCAAGATTGGTCATGAGTGCCTAATCTCTACTCAGGATTTGGGTAAGGTAGTTGATCTAGTTAATAGCTTTGTTGAGAGAGATCGTGAGGTTCTTGCTAGGGTTTGTTCAGTGCTTAAACGTCAGTTAGGTCGGTTTCGGTCATGAATCCCTCTATCCCACGGTCATCACGTCAGTGCCCAAGGACTACATCACACTTCAGCTGCCCATCAGTTCATCACACGTAGAGAGGTTTACTTTAAGCCCTAAATATACCCAGCTCACATACATAATATCTGGGATACGTATTGATTCCTCAAATTGATGCAGTATCTATGCTACTCTTGATCAAGTACATGAGGAGAATAGGTAGGTACACCATAAGTAAGTTAACCGGTCTGGGTGAGGGTAAGGTACGTAGATTTCTACAGCAGCTAGTTAACTCAGGATTAGCTCAGACAACTAGAGGAGGTACGGCACTTACAGAGCACGGTCTTCAATACCTCAATGAAACTCTCAGTAGGCTGAACGTACTTCACATCGTGATACTGAATAACTTCCCCCTAGCAAGTACTAAGTACACAACACTATTCTACTGTACAGACCTAACACACGTACTATCGAGGTACTGTCTTGAGGAGAGAGATGTAGCTATTAGGTACGGTGCAGATGGGGCGGTGCTCATGCTCGTTGGTAGGAATGGTAGAATCTCGATACCTGGTGTCTGTAGTGACTTAAGTGCGTACTCGAGACCTACTTACAACATTGTGAGTACGTACTTGAGAACTGGAACAGACCTTGTAATAGCTACCTTCTCAAATAACATCTACGGTGCTATTCGTGGAGGAGTAGCTCTCCTCTACCACCTCAATGCAAAGCTTAGGGAACTAGGTGAATCAGCATGAGTACCAGTGTAAGAAGCATAAAGACGAGACCTATTATCAGAGCAATAGCCGCTAAATTCCTCTCACCAAACACTATGGGTATGGGCCCAATGAATACAACACCACCAACTCTAGCTCTACCTCTACCCATTATCGATAGAAGTAAACCTATGGTCAGCAATATGAAACCCATCACGATGATCAATATAGCTAGTACCATGTAGTTCATGTACTTACCTCCATAAACCAAGTGCTATCAGTACTATTGTAAGTACTCTCCTAAAACAACTTACTCTCAATCTAGGTTCAAGGTAGAACTTAACCAAGTACTTAACTCGTAGGAGTACATGAGGATGCATTGAGAGGAGAGAACTACGTAGTAGAGGTATCTTCCTACTATGTACTTCGCGAGAGAGAACCGAAGCTACGTCATGAGAACACACCTTCACAAGAGCAGATGCTAGAGCTAGCGGATTGATCACCTCAAGTGAACGTATGTCAGCTCTTATCTCAAGGAATCTGCTAAAAATAGCAAAGACGTAGATCACGGCCACTAGGTAGATCAGTATTGTGAGTAGGAACTCAATAGGACTTCGATAGAATAGGTGTGTAATGACTAGTAGTCGAAGTAGGTACTCAGCTACAGCGAAGAGCCATACGTGAACGAAGTCTAGTCCTCTTACGTGACTAAGCTCGTGAGCTAGCACGGCCTCTAGCTCATCAATACTCAACATGGAGAGTAGACCATGAGATAGAACTAACATAGGTTTTGGTAGTGGTATGACAATAGCTAGTACTCGACCAGTAGGTAGTACCGATACTACTACTTCTCTTCCCATACCTAACTTTCTAGCTATTGGGTAGATAATAGATTTGAGAGGTAGCTCAGTGCCGCTCACAACTATGTTCTCTATGACGTACTTACTCAGTGTGAATCTCATCGCTAGTAGCATTACGAACCACATAGTGAAGGCTGTTACTATCACGAGGAGGGGAATGTACGTAATGTCTATAGGGCCGATGAAACACTGAGTAAGTACTAGAAGTGCTACTACTGTGAAGTAGCTAATAGCAAGTGAGAAGGGGCTAGCTACTGTTGTTAGGAACCACGTGAGGTAATTACTACCTTCATGACAATGCCTGTGAATTCGAACAGTGTTTTTGTCTATCTTGGATAGTATCGATGTTATTATCGAGAGGTACTTTAGCTCACGTAGTGTCTTAGGGTTGATAGGTTTCGATGAATATAGCTTGAAGATGATCTCTGATGTGTGTTGTTTCTCAATGACTAGAATTGAATTTACCTTTCGGAGCAAGATCTTAAGTCTATCACTTGAAACTTCTAAGGGGGTTGGATCGTAATTGCTAAAGAGGTTGCTTATTAGCTTCACTGAGGGTGTACTGCATACCTGGTTATGTAGCTTGTACTCGTGAGGAGGTAGGGCATTGCTGCACTTCTGCCTTGCTGGTGTTTGCATCAATAGCCTGTGTCCTTACCAGGTTTATTTCGGTAACATTCAGATATTATACAGATGACATTTAACTGATACAGACCCATGTACACACCCCTAGTCCTCACCTTACTTAACTGTTGACTTTATACCCATGAACTACAAATACACGACTTGGTAATTACATGAGTGACCTGAGAATTGGTATAATCTTTGAGACCACAACAACGGAATCTATCAAGTTCAGAGTGTTCCCTCATTGCGAACACTTGATTACTGTTGGTAGTTTCGTTAAGGTACCTAACTACGACAAGAAGTGTAGTGGTGACGACTATGCACTTGCTAGAGTCGTTCACGTAACTAGGAAGAACTACCTCGCTGAGGAAAAGCTAGTCATTCACTTGACTAGTGATGAGTACCTCGAGCACATGAGGGAGAGAGGTTACCTAGTTGATAACATTACGGAGATAACCATTGCTACAGCTGTCATAGTTGGTAGGGTGGTAGATGGTAGATTTGAGAAACCGAAGATACCACCTAAACCGTTTGACTACGTTTACTTTGCAGATGATGAATTCATTAAGTCTCAACTACTATCAGCACAGAGAAGTGAATCTCACATAGTGATTGGTTACATAAGAGGTCATCCGAGGATACCAGCTACAATTGATGCTGATAGACTGGTTACTCAGCACTGTGCTATACTTGCCGCTACTGGTGGTGGTAAGTCATGGACTGCAGCTGTAATTTGTGAAGAGCTGTGTCACAGATTCAACATACCGATAGTAATCATCGATCCACATGGTGAGTATAGCTCTATGCAGGTACCTGCGTACATGGATCCCTTCTGCAAGTATTCTCTCAGTGAAGAGGAGAGAAAGTTAGCTGATTTAATAGCTAGTAGAGTTAAGGTGTTTGTACCTGCTAGGGTTAGTACTGAGATCTTCGATAAGTACTTTGAGAAGAGGTTTGGTGTTAAGAGGAGGTACACTAGAGTTGGTGTCTACCCTAGATTACTATCGTTTAGAGCATTGGTTAAGCTACTTGACTACTACTACGGTATTACTGAAGCTCAGAAGAGAGTTCTCGAGGAGGGTTGGAAGGAGATTCAGATTGGTGATTTATCGGGTGTTGAGTTTGAGGATGTTGACGAGTTGATTGATGAAGTTATTAGGCGTGGTGAGCACGCCGCACCTCCAGGTCCTGGCGGTAAGATGGCACTTCAAAGTCTTGAGACTAAGCTTAGGTTGCTCTTCCGTAATAGACCGTTCTTCATAACTACTGTTGGTGAGGAATTTCGTGGTGAACAAATTAAGTTACTTAACATGAAGGAGATACTACTTGAACGAGGTATTGCTGTATTTGATCTAAGTGGTTTAGATAGGGTGGATCAACAGGCCTTTGCATCTGTGATTCTCGATAGCATATTCTACCTCGCTACTCAGAGAAAAATACCACCGACCTTCATAATTGTTGAGGAAGCTCACGTATTTGCTCCTGTTGGTGAGGATGCTCCATCGAAGTACTCCCTAATGAGGATTGCCTCTGAAGGTAGAAAATTCATGATTGGACTATGCATAATTTCTCAGAGACCATCTAGAGTTGATCCGAACATAACGTCGCAGTGCATGACTCAGATATTTAAGAGGATGATTAATCCGAAGGATCTACACTACGTTAAGATGGTTTCCGAGTCAATAACTGAGAGCGACATACTTGAGATCAAGGCTTTGAGTGATCAAGATGCATTAGTTACTGGTGTTAGTGTTCCCTTTACATTACCTATTGTTGTTAGGAAGAGGTATACTGCTCATGGTGGTGCTGTTCTAAGCTTAAGAGTTGCGTTGGAGATGTTTGGTGGGGTGTAGGGGTATGGTTAGTGCTTCACTTAGTGAGAGGGAGAGGGTGCTGTGGTCTAGGTATACGTGGTGTGAGCTTAAGAGCTTGATCCCTGAGTTGGCTGCTGTCATCATTCCTACCGGATCCATTGAACAGCATGGTCCTCACTTACCACTTGATACCGATGCCTACATTGCTGAGGAGCTTGCGATTAGAGTAGCTATGGAGTGTTGGAAGAAGGGATTGAAGGTGCTGGTTGTGCCTACTGTTGTGATTGGTTGTAGTTCGCATTTCCTGCCTTATCCAGGTACGTTGACACTTAGCTTTGATACCTTCATGAAATTACTTGAAGAGGTTTGTACATCAGTTATACACCATGGAGTTAAGAGGATTCTTCTCCTGAATGCTCATGGAGGGAATACGGAGTGTCTTCACTTAGTTGCTAGGAAGTTACGAGAGAGGTTTGACGTTGTAATTGCTGTTGTTAATTGGTGGGATCTCGCTCGTGATATTATTGAGGAGGTCTGTGAATCACCTATGTACCATGCATGCGAGGTCGAGACCTCCCTTGCTCTAGCTCTCTCCCAGAGAGTGATTATGGAGTTAGCTAGAGGAGAGCTTAAGAAACCTAAATCTAGGTTCGAGAGTACGGACCTCACTAAGCCAGGTATGGTGTATGTATATAGAGGGAGAGGGAGAAAGGAATTGAGTACTGGTGCTGTTGGTTTACCTGAGAAAGCTACCTACGATAAGGGTAGTAAAATACTTTCTACGCTAGTTACTAGACTGGTCGAGGTCATTGAAGATCTTGTGAAGCTTGGTTAGCGTATTAGTTTTCGGAAAGTTTTTAAGTGTGTAGTAAAGGGCTCAAGGTATGGATTTCGAGCGTTTTATTCAAGAAAAGGTCGAGGAGATTAGGAGGGTTGTTGGTCCTGAGCGAGTTCTATGTGCTATTTCTGGTGGTGTTGATAGTACAACTACTGCATTCCTAGTTAAGAGAGCTATTGGGGATAGATTGGTACCTGTCATACTGGATACTGGATTTCTTAGAGAGAATGAGGTTCAGGATGTTGTATCAACTCTTTCAGGTTACCTAGATTTGAAGGTTATTGACGTGAAGGATGTATTCTACAGGTATCTTCTCGGTTTAGAGGATGCTGAGGAGAAGAGAAAGACCTTTAGACACGTCTTCTACAGCGTGCTTGCTAAGGTAGCTAAGGAGTATGGATGTAGGTTTCTAGCTCAGGGAACTATTGCTCCTGACTGGATCGAGACCGTTAAAGGTATAAAGACTCAACATAATGTACTAACTCAACTAGGTCTTCAGGTCGAAGACCTCTATGGCTTCTCCGTTATTGAGCCTCTACAGGATCTCTACAAGGACCAAGTTCGTGAAGTTGCTAGGAGATTAGGTGTTCCTGAGAAGATATTAAAGAGACAACCATTTCCTGGTCCTGGTTTACTAGTTCGTTGTGTTGGTAGGGTTGATCTAGAGAAGTTAGATATCTTGAGAAAGGCTACAGCTGTTGTTGAGGAAATGCTATTGAGTTTCTCTCCATCGCAGTACTTCGCAGTTATCCTAGATAACCAAGTCATCAGTGTGGGGTATGAAGGGAGGTTACGTGAAGTAGCCTGTAAGTACTTCACCACAGGTGTCAATGTCAAGTACTTAGGTACCAAGGCAACAGGCGTGAGAGGTGGTTCAAGAGTATACGGTAGGGTACTAGCTATTGAGGCTAGGGATCTCTGTGAGGTACCGTATAGCAAACTACATAATCTAGTAATGGATCTCGTCTCCTTAGACAACGAGATAACACATGTAATCCTCAAGATATGTGACAACAATCCAGTTGGTAAGTACGTAATAGTCATTAGGTCAATTGAGACACGTGACTTTATGACAGCAACCATAAGTGAGATCCCCCTAAACTACCTCGAGAAAGTTAGCACCAAGATATGTGAAGTCTGTGGAGACTACGTAGCAGCAGTTTACTATGACATTACCTCGAAGCCACCTGCAACCATCGAGTTCGAGTAGATCTCTATGGTTACCGTACTCGTAGCCTCACTTATTGATCAGTGCGATCACTTAATAGCTAGGTCGCTGAAGGAGGTCGATGTAGAATCTGTACTGAAGCTAAATACACAGGTAGCAGATGAGCTACTAGCTAGGTTTGATGTAGTTATTCTAGGTGGTAGACCATTTAGGTTACCGTATGACTGTCCGAAGATAATTAATGTACCGACTACTGTCCTTAAATCAGGTAAACCTGTACTTGGTATATGTCTCGGACATCAACTAATTGCTTATGCTCATGAAGTATCCGCGGATCCATCTACGAGACCTGAGTATGGGCTTTCTGAGCTTATTGTAGACGAGATAAATGACCTCTACGTCAGTTTACCACGTCGATTTACAGTGCGGGAATCACATAATGACGAGGTTGAGGAAATTCCACAACTTCATAAACCTAGCATAAACTGCTACGTGCAGTTACTTAAACACGTCGAGAAATCAATATACACTATTCAGTACCATCTGGGGGTATACCATACGAAGTGTGTGAGAGTGAGATCTTCAGTATGTAGGAGGTAGATCAGTAAGGTTTTTCACAATATGTACTACATCACAAAGAAAAGGAGTTGGAGGTCATGTAGATGGTTAGTTTTCGTGATAAGTTAGTCCACGCACCGGTAGCTTATACCTTCCGCGACGTAATCATAGTTCCTGGATTTGCTGAGGTAGAGCCATCTGAGGTTGACCTCAGTACTAAGGTGACGAAGAGTTTCAGCATAAAGGTACCAATCGTATCTTCACCCATGGACACAGTAACCGAGGAGAGAATGGCTATAACACTAGCTAGATTAGGATCACTCGGTGTATTACACAGGAATTGCTCCAAGGAGCGAGCAATCGAGATGGCTAGAAACGTTAAGGAAGCTAGTGAAGTAATTGATTCAGTACCAACATTGAGTCCTAACGATAGTGTAGCTAGAGCGCTAGAGCTGATGAGAGAGTACGACATTGACGTGCTTCCTGTTGTCGATGGTGATGGTAGGTTACTAGGTACGGTCATAAAGGTTGATGTACTGCTCAGCTTATCAGAGGAACCCGTTGCGTCCATAGTGAGGAGAGATATCCCGATACTTGATACAGCAGCAGATGTGAGCTACGCAGCATCGCTAATGAGGGAGAGTAAGCTAACGGCATTACCTGTCGTGACTAAGGATGGGAGGTACCTAGGTTTCATAAGAGCTGAGATGCTCAGTACTAGAGAGAAAGGTGTTGAGCCATCTAGGGGTAGAGATGGGAGGTTACTGTGTGCAGCAGCTATATCACCCTTCGATATCGATAGAGCAAGAGCACTCGATAGGTACGTGGATATCCTAGTCATAGACGTAGCACACTTCCACAATAGAAACTGCATCAATGCAACTAAGAGGTTGGTAAAGGAGGTATCTGCAGATGTCGTGATCGGTAACATAGGTACGTACAAGGCTGCTGAAGATGTTGTGACAGGTATAGAGAGAGTAGATGGATTGAGGGTTGGTATTAGTTCAGGAAGTATATGCAGTACAGGAGAGGTAACGGGAGCAGCGGCACCAACACTCTTCGCAGTTGCTGAGGTCGCAGATGCGCTGAAGGACTACGGTTTGGAGATACCTGTAATAGCAGATGGTGGTATCAGGTCGGCTGCTGATGCAGCAAAGGCTTTTGCTGTTGGTGCTTGGTGTGTTATGTGTGGTTACCTCTTTGCTGGTTGTGATGAATCCCCCAGTCCAGTAGTTAGAATCGGCGGTAAGCTGTACAAGTACTACCGTGGTATGGGCTCACATGCAGCTAGAGTACAGCGGTACATACTCGATAGGTATAGTCCAGTAGCTAAGCACGTTGCTGAAGGTATTGAGGCTTTAGTACCGTACAGAGGACCTGTATCCAAGGTCTTAAGAGAGTTCGTGGCTGCTCTAAAGGCTGCTCTTGGATATGCAGGTGCGAAGTCCATTAGGGACATGTGGGAAAAAGCGAGAATAGCCGTAATTACTGAGCAAGGTGCAGGAGAGATCAGACCTCATTCAGTGGAGCCGCTTTAATGCGTACCCACTGTCTAAGCTGTAGTTAATACACGGATGATGTTTTCATTGACGTAGGTAGCTAGCTTTCTGAGGACCATCTCCTCAGCTATACTCTTCACAGTATCTTTGCTAAGGATGAGGTCATAGTCCTCCTCAAATATTCTCTGTATCTGATCTAGAGATACCTCAGCTATATTGCGTTCCTTTAGCGATGTAGTTAGTAAATCTATTACATCTTCGTAGAACTCCCATGGATAGATTACCCATACCCACTCCCTAACTTCTTCAGCATAGAAGTTTGGTGGGTACTTACAGCTACTTGACTTGTAGTGGAGAACTGCTGTCTTAACTTCTCGCGGGTTACAGCACTTCATCACGTAGTTGCTAGCGACTTTGAGTGTTTCTCCCGTATCAGCTACATCATCAACTAGTAGAACCCTCTTGTCATGAAGATTAACAGTGAGGGGATTACGTATCTTTGGCTCCTTCTTCCTAACAGCTGTTCTCCAGTACTCAATCTGGAGACTAACCAAGTCAGTAACACCTAGGTAGTCACAGAGTAATCTCGCCGGTACGTATCCACCTCTTGCAACAGCAATTATGACATCAGGTATGTACTCCTCATTCCTTATCTTATGCGATAGTACTCTACAGAGTTCTGTAGCTCTTTCCCATGTGATGTAGATGCATCTAATCTTCATGTACCTTTAGATTGACTTAACTCTGTAAATTACTTTCCCCTCTCTTTCAATCTTCTCTAAAACACCCTTCTCAACTAGCATCTCGAGAGCTTTCCTGTAGTAGAAGTCACCAACATCAATACCGTACCACTCCCTGAATGTATTGACGATCTCTTCATATGTCCACTCCTGCTTCTTATCCTTCTCCTCCCTTAGGAATCTCGTGATGAACTGAACAGTATCCTCAAGTCTAGTCCATGGGTATTGATACCAGATCCATTCCTTAACTTCCTCAACGTAGTAATCTGGCTTCATCTTGCATACTGGTGAGATCCACTGCATTGTAGCTATCCTGAGTTCAGCTGGTTTCCAGTTCTCCAGTATGAACTTCTTAGCTAGGATGAGGCTCTCACCTGTATCAGCAATATCATCGACGAGGAGAACCTTCTTACCACTTAGATCAACTGTGTATGGGAATTTCAGAATTGCCTTTTCTGCCATCTTAGCTGCTTCAGTCCAGTGCTGTGACTGGATTGAGAGTAGGTTCTCTACACCTAGGAAGTCGCAGAGTAATCTAGCTGGTGTGAAACCACCTCTCGCAACGGCTACAATGACGTCGGGTTTGTACCCTGACTCCTTGATCTTCTCAGCTAACTTAGCGCACCACTCCACAATTTCATCCCATGAAACTAACTTACACCTAACCTTAACCATTTAATTCACCCATTAATGTAAAGTATTGGGACGGTATTTTAGTGTTAACTAAGTACCTCATATATCGTTTCATTAATTAATTAAATGATTTAGAGTACGGAGGTAGTTAAGTAGTTGAGGAATTAGGTAGTGACCACGTTCGCTTATTAGGCCTGTGCCTAGTACATCACTTACCCAGATACCTCTAGCGACTTCCTTCTCAAGTTCGTACCTCATGTAGTAGCCACGTATCATCATGTGGAGTAGTATTGATACTGATGTTGTCGTTATGATTAGCGTGTAGATCGGTGTTGGAAGTTTATGAATTGCAAAGTAGGTTGGTACTCTGCTAAGTACTTCAGCTATGTAGTTGAGCAACATGTTTTTCGCAGTATCACTGATTTGTATTCTGTAGAACTTCTCCAGTGCGTAGCTAATTGTTGGTGCTGATACGAATTCTCTACGGAATACATCGGGTAACTTCAACACACCATACTTGAGGTAGGGCCTCATCAACGTGCTGTAAAGTACCTGGTATAGCTCACGTACAATGTCTTCAGGTATCTGAAGTGAAGTCCATATTTCCTCAAGTTCTTGAAGTAATGGCTTTACGTACAGGACGTTACCTAGAACGTGATACTTTGCTGTATGTAGAGTGAAGTAGAGCTTTAGAGGGAGCCTCACTAATTCCCTTACGAAGTTCTGGGTAGGTACTTGCCGTAGTATTTCTCCTATGGTAGTACCTATCCTATTGAGTAGTTCTCTTCTGTGAAGTGGAGATAGTACGACTTGACCTTTATTATCTAGAGGTACTTGAGGGGAAATGTTGGGTATTATCTTCAGGTACTCATCTAGGAACTTAAGTTCTCTGAGTATGGAGTTTACGTATGTGAGGTCTACGGTAGCTCCTTCAGTAAATGTGCCTGGACAATTGAGAACGTCTACGATGAGTATGTCTTCATGTTTTAGGTAACCCATGAATAGTGGGTATACTCGACAGTAGTTTGGTCTCTTATCGTATATCATGCAGCAACCCACATCATCTACATACTTGAAGAATGGACATCTCTGGAGAAATACCGACTCAACTCTCCTCCTAGGTGAGAGTACGTACCTAGGTCCTGCACTGAGTGCTTGATCTCTCTGGTACTTGATCACTATATAGGATTTAAGCCAAGGATACTCACTTGTGAGGAATTTAACCTCACTTGGACATAGCTCAACTCCAGAGTAACAGCAGGTACCACAGCGTAAGCACTTGAAACTTTTACCACTTACCGTTACGATAAACCTCAAGTTACTACCTCCCTTCACTATATCGTGGTGAGCACTGTGTCAGTACTACGTAGTGACGATGTCATAGTCACTACTCTAGACTCAATACCTGGGTATAAGATAGTAAAGGTTTACGGATTGGTGTACGCTATTGCTGACTACAGGAGAGAAGTTAGAAGTGCCATTCCTGTAGTTACGCAACCTGTAGATAGTGAGTTAATTGATGACTTACTGACAGATGCTATGGATGACTTAGTTGAGAAAGCTAGGGAAGTCGGTGCTAATGCTGTGCTCGGTCTAAGGATTGAGCTTAGGGAACTCACCGTATCTGCAGGAGCCGTTATGGATATTGTTATTGTGTACGGCACAGCTGCTCTCGTTGAACCTGAGAGTAGACGAAATTCTTCACTGTATTGAGGTAATTAAGTAACCTAATCTTGAGGAGTTCGCTGTAGAGACTTGAAGTGCTATTAAGTAGCCATAGCCTCTTCTCTCTAAGTACTTCAGCTAGGTAGCTAGCTGTGAATACACCTAGCTGTAGATCTCTCTTAGCTCTTTCCTCGAATATAGTGAAGTCCCACGTAATCTCAATACATACTTTAGTTAAGTCACTTGAAAGTTCCTCTAGCTCAGCTACAACCAAGATATTTTCACTTAGTGGATCTCTCTCGGTTATCATGCCTTCAGACCACATGATGACGTACTTAGGTGCCAATATGTACGTGGTGTCTCTAGACTCTATGAAGCTCTGGAGTACTGAAAACACCTTACCAAGTGGTAGGGGTACTGTGAATACCTCTCTAATCCTCAAGGAAATGCACCTACAGGATATGGATCACAAACTTATTTAAGCTTAAACCTGTTTGTGTATGGGGTTCTCAATGTCGACACAACTTGAGAAAGTTAAGAAGGTTCTAGCTAAGGTAGCCACCGAGCTGTACAGGAATGACGTTGACTTCGTCGTTATTGGTAGCTTCGTTATACCCTTACTGTACAACGTACCTTGGTCAACATACGACATTGACCTCTTCATAACGAACAAAAGTACAGTTGCCGAATACGAACTCTTCGAGAAGATAGCTATTGAAAATGGTTGGGATGTAGGTACCACACCCTACGGTACACCCTACTACGAAATCTACTACGATGGTGAAGTCATTAGGATAGACTTACTCGAGAATGTGTACGACATCTACGTCCCAAAGAGGATCATTGAGAGAGCTAAGGAGGTGAATGTAGAGGGTGTGAAGATCAAGGTCATAAGGCTAGAGGATCAGCTAGTACTAAAGGCTAGAGCAGCTTCCGAGGAAGATGTATCATTCCTCAAGTCAATACTGGAGAAGTTAGTCAGGAAAAATCTCGTGAAAATAACGATAGGCAATATCGAGGAAGCAATACAGGCATTTCCAGAGACAGAGCAGAACTCCATTAGGAGAAGGCTAGCACTAGTAGGATTCTACACAACTCTAAGCGAGAAATTTGAGTAGGATGTAAGTGTCTTGAAGTAAAGTAAATTTTCAGGTCAGATAGAGATCGATATCGGTCCCCTCCCCCTCGACAACCCGGAGAGGGTGGGATGAGAGGGGAAGGGACGTATTCACCGCGCGACACATGCTTACTTCTCTAACTACTTGTCTTATACCTTGGTCTCCTACTTAGGAACCTCGGTAACTTTATCTCTGTTCTCGGATATCCCTTGACCTCCTCCTCAAGTAACTTAATCAACTCAGGTAGCGACAGCTCCTTAACACCAACACCTCTAATTCTCACACTTAACCTACCTGACTCAAGCTCTTTCTTCCCAACTACAACAATGTACGGTATCCAGCTAACCTCAGCTTCTCTAATCTTCCTGCTAACAGTTTCATCTCTATCATCTACGTCAACTCTAAAACCATGCCTCTCGAGTTCATCAGCTATCTCACATGCGAATTTAACGTACTCAGACGATACAGGAATAACCCTGATCTGAACTGGGCATAGCCACGTAGGTATCTTAGGCACCTCTCCTCTCAACTCCATCTGTGCTGCCGTATCTAGTACGGTATAGAGGTACCGCTCTAGAGAACCTATAAGTGCTGTGTGAATTATTACTGGGTACCTCTCCTGACCCTTCTCATCAACGTACTTAATACCAAACCTCTCCGCATTACCGACATCTATCTGGAACGTAGCTATCTCCCTTGGCCTACCAAGCTCATCAATTATGTGATACTCGACATTGATTACCCAGTAGTACTTACCTTCCTCAACAAAGTGCAACAAGACAGGTCTACCCTCTAGCTTAACTAGTTCCTGGATGAAGTCCCTATGTGCATTGAAGAAGCTCTCTGTGAGGTTGTACAGTGACACATATCTTCTACCTAGCTTACGAGCTTCCTCAAGGATCTTGACATGAACCCTCTTAGCTATCTCCTTAGCTTCTTCAAGATCTCTACACAGTATGTGTAGATCAGGCATGAGGAATTTCCTAAGTCTAAAGCAAAGTAGCAGTTCGCCAGGTTGCTCTAGTCTATAGCTATCAGCTAGCTCAAAGACACCAAAGGGTAGGTCTCTATAGCTTATGACCCAATCCTTCAACATACTAAACTGCTGATGACAAGCAGCAAATCTAAGGACGTAGAACTTACCATCCACTTCAATGGTGTACATCCTCTCTCCAAAGAGTTCCGCATGCTTCCTCACTGGAGGTACGTCTAGGTTGAACATGTTTGTACCTGATACCCTGTACACTGGTATTCCAAGTTCATTAGCTACCTGCCATGAATACTTAGCTATCAAGTCCATTAGTATTGTTGCTTCTGGACCAAATCTCATGTGACCTATATCTGAGAATCCTTCCCACTCAATACCGAATTTCCTACAGTAATCAATTATCTTCGGCTCTCTCCCACCCGGTAGCTCCTTTCTCAACGCCTCTTTCTCAACCAGTACCCTAACCTCATCATCGTTACAGTACTTTTCAACAAATTCCTGAGGATCATATAGCGCCCCTTCCGGTGTGAGCACTAGGTACTTGCGTGGCTTCGGTGGTGGATGAGTAGGTACCTTCTCAGCTGGAGTTATTGTTCTCGATAGTTCTGAAAGTGGGTGACCAATGCACTTTATTTCAAAGCTCTTGTAGTACCCAAAGGGTGCACGTATGACCTCTATACCACGTTCCTTGAGCTTTTCCTCAAGCATCTTAAGTACTCTAACTGCTGTAATTGGATCAGCTAGCTTCTGAGATAGGTGAGCGTATGGATATAGGACTACCGAGCTAGCTCTAACTTTTGACATTATGCTCAGTACTTCGCTACATGCGCTCTCGGCTATGGCTTCGGGATTACGTTCATCACCTTTCTCAACAGTACAGAAACAGACGAGAGTATTTCTGGATTCAGCTTCAGACTTCACACCATCTAGCTCCTCAGCAGATTCAATAGCTTTCTCACGTACTTTGTACCTGAAGTACTCAGCGTGAATTAGTAGGAGCCTCATCCTAAATCTCCTCTACAGTAGCGGGGAAACGGAATTAAAACATTAACATTTACTCAGGTAGTGGTTAATTTAGCGACGGTTATAGAGGTGTGGAGTGTAAGGCCCGAGGTTTCATCCTCCCACTTTGGGGTGTCTACCTCGGGTCGCGGGTCTTTTTATCAAAAGCCCTCTGGGAGTTAAAAAGCGTTTAGTTACTATGTTGTTCTTGCTCTTATGTCCTTCAGTACATCTGCGAGCACGTCCATTGTTGAGATGTGGTAGTAAGCTCCACCACCGATCTTTGAGACTTTTTGTAGGAATTTCTCATCTATGTAATCTCCAACAGCTACTACAGATATCGTTACTCCTCTCTTGTGGAGGTACTTAGCTTGTGCTAGGCATAGGTTTGTAAAGAGTGTTCTACCATCAGTTATACACACTACGTGTCTACAGGTGCTTCTCGATCTCTTGAGTACGTTAGTAGCTAACTTAAGTGCTGCATACATGTTCGTTCCACCGGCAGCCCATACGTGTGTGAGTAAGCTAACCATCTTCTTCCAGTACTTCTTTACTGGAAGTAGGTTCCATAGTAGGTCTGCTCTATAGTTGAAGAGTATGAGCGCGAGCTTGTCATCTGATTTGACAAGGTACTGGATATACCTTGCTAGTGCTTCCTTAGCTATCTCAATCTTAGGTCTAACACCACAGAATTCTCTCATGGAGCCTGATACGTCGAGACATATTATTGTGTCTGTTTGCTTACCAGGTAGGTACTCGTAGACCACGACATCTCTACTGGTAATGGGTCTATTAGTCAACTGCTTTCTCACTATGTTCATTGAGGTTCTCATTACGTCTACACACCATGAACTATCTCCAATCTCGTAGTGACGTACCATAGCTATCGCTGATGTGGGTACTTTCGACATGTAGTGCCTCTCCTTCTTGATAGCAGACTTCGTTGTTATCGATGATAGATGTCTGTAGAGTCGAACCTTCGTCAGTTCATTTAGTTTCTTCTCATAACTTACCCTCTGAGAAGAACGCTTTAGTAGAGCTTGCTCTAGGAAGGCAACCTCTGATTCCGGTATTCTCTTAAGCTGAGAGACTATCCTCCTAGCAATCTCAAGCCTAACACCTATTGGTGCGGTAATGGGACATAGCATGTTGATCAGTTGTGCGATATTGGGGTACTCCTCCATACCGTACCCGTACACAATTTCGTACAACTTCATCTCATCGATATTCCTAGCTTCTCTCAGTATCGAGATAAGTACTTCAGGAGATAAATCGGTCGGAGTGATAGCTGAGTAACTCCTCCTACACTGATCGAGATCACTTTGTTGAGGCTGCTGAGTGGGTGCTGCAACAGTTCTCAAGCTACCACTACACACATTGTCGATCTCAGAAGGCTCCTCACTACTACGTTGTTGACGAAATCTCTTCTCAAGTTCAGAAGCAAACTTCTCAAAGAGAGAAATCAAGCTCTGAAGCAACTTATCTAGAGACCTCTGCTTATCCTGAGAGCTGGTACTCTTCTTCTCTCCTTCTAAAAATTTCTTGATAGCTGATTGAAGACCGTGAACAATGTCTTCAGCACCTAGAGCCCTCCTAACAGCTTCCTCAATTATTTCCCTCTTCTTAGTCTCGTCAGAGACCCTAACTGATGAAGCTAAATTGGCTACAGCAGTTCTCACAATCGTATCAACCATCTTATCCACAGAATACTCCTCGTGAGAGAACCTAGAGATATCGAGGAGAAGCGCAACAGCAGTATCGACTGTAGCGTAGATGTAGCTCCTAACCGAGCCAGGGTGCATGACCTCATCATTACTAAGGAGGTACTCGTAGACCTTGCTGTAGACTTCGAGTAGGGGTAGTACCAAGACCTTAGTTAACATAGTAACTACCCACTACCTCTAGTTACCATGTACACAGCTCTCTCAAATACCTTCTCTAGATACGTCTTCTTGTCTGTTTCACTCTGAAACTCACCACGTATAGAGGGTATGAAGTTCTGAATAACTTCACGTTTGAGATCTTCAAGTGTAGGTTCTCTACGCTCAACTAGTGCTCTAGCAATGGTAGATGCAACAGCATAGATGCAAGCTCTAATACTTGGACCTGCTTCAATTAAACCCTCACTACGCATAATACCTATCATAGCTACTATCGTATCGAGAAACTCCTCAGGAATCTTAATTACGTCGTAGTTTCTAACTATCTGATCTACTTTCCACCTAATTATCGCTTTAAGTAAGTCAGCATCTGGGTAATTGAGCTCTACGTACTTCATTCTATCCGCCAGTGCTTCAGTTAATTCGAATACACCGGAGTACTCAACGGGATTTGCTGTTGCTATTACGAGGAAGTCGCTCCTAATCCTTATACCCCTAATGACTACGTAGTGTTCTTGTAATGCTTGTAGTAGTGCTGCTTGGCTATAGGGTGAGAGTCTGTTGATTTCATCCAGTATGAGTATTCTTCCATGAGCCATGACTAGTGGACCCGGTATGTATGCTAGAGGATGGTCAAGTCCCGCCTGCAGCGCAACTGCTATATCTATGTCACCTGTTAGCTCTGTTGCCGTCATATGTGAATGACATGCACAGAATATGTATGGCGGCTCATCTAGGTGGAGTATCTCTGCTATTGCCTCAGCTAGACTAGTTTTACCTATCCCTACAGGTCCTACAAGTAGTACATGTCGACCGACACAGAGCGCGCTAAGTACATCGATAGCTACTTCGTGAAGCCCCTTAAGGTAGTTATCTAGTTCTCTCAATATGTTACTGATACCTCGCTCGAGGACTATCTTCGTTACCTTTTCCTCTACCCTAATGGGCCTTCTCTGAAGTAACTCTGATAATCGTGGTAACCTTACACCCATTAGCTGTAGATTCTGTGTCATCTGCTGTGCCCCATGTCCCTTACTCGGGGACACATTATAGTAGATGTAGCGAAGTATATAATCTTACCCACTTCTCACAAGCTCGATTAGGTCTACTATCTCTAGCTCCTTGAACTTTGACACCTCCTCCGATAGCTTCTTTCTAACATCTTCACTAATTTCCCTGCTTACTTCCTCACACAGTTTAGCTCCTTTCTGTGTCACTCTATACACCTTATCGTAGAGTTCATGATACTTCCTACTTAGGACCAGTACTTCCTCCACAAGACCTAACTCAATTAGTTGCTTTAGGTCTCTATGTAGTTCTGGTGAGTACACTGCTTCTCCTGTATCGAGAAATCTGTAGCCTAGGTCTATTCCTCTCTTTGCGAGTAAGAGGGTTAGTAGGTGTAGTCGATATAGGTTCTCTATTTCCTTAGCTACCGATATTAAGTAGAGTAAGAGCTTTTGTCTCTGTGATAGTTGGGTACTCATGGTTTCCCGGAGGGGAGTTTAAGCTATTTTGAGTATATATACTTCGTGGTGGTTCTGCACATGACTGAGCTTTGTGAGCTGTGTGAGGAGCTCCCTAGTGAGTACACATGTCGTATATGTGGTAGATTGGTTTGTAGGTTGGATTACGTTCTCAATGAGGGAATTTGTGTAGTTTGTAAGTCTGCTCTCTGTGAGGTATGTGGTAGGGAGTTGAGTGTTGCTGTGTGTAAGATGTGTGGTCGCTTGGTTTGTGAACTATGTTCTGTTGAAGATGGTCCAGCTAGGATCTGTAAACTGTGTATTAGCGGGAGGTGACTTCAATGAGTAAGGTAATTATTGTAATTGATTCGAAGGAATATGCTAAGGCTAGTGATATAGCTGCTGCTTTGAGGAGGAATTTTGGTTGTGTTGTCGTTGTTCGTGATCTAGAGGTTGGTGACTACGTTCTATCTGAGAGGTGTGCTGTTGAGAGAAAGACTTGGGCTGACTTCATAAATTCGATCAAGGATGGTAGAGTGTTTGATCAAGCTAAGAGACTTCGTGATGCGTACAAGATACCGATACTGGTTGTTGAGGGATCACTTAGGTATGCTCTGAAGTTCACTGAGATGCACATTAACTCAATCTACGGTGCTCTAGCTACGTTAGCTAGGATGGGGATCTCCGTCATACCTAGTAGTAGTAAGGAGGATACTGCGAGGATACTGTATGTATTAGCTAGACAGGAACAAGGTGAGGAGAAGAGAAGAGTTACTGTGAGAACAGCTAAGAAGAGTACGACGATTGAAGAGCTTCAGGTAGCTTTACTAGCTACTTTACCAGGTATTGGAGAAGCTAGAGCTAGGGAACTGCTCAAGAGATTTGGCTCACCTATGAATGCATTTAAGAATGTTAGGTTGTGGGATAAGGTAGTTAAGGGTTTAAGTCTTGAGGATTTGAGGAAGATTGAGAAAGTTCTGTATGGTGAGGAGGAACAGGGAGCTACTCAAGGTTCACTACTTGAGTATGTTGAGGGTAGTGATTCTGGTACTCGATAGAGGTATATTCTGTGTCTTCTCAGTGGACTAGTTACCTCAATTACCTCTACTGGCTTCCACTTAGGTAGTGGGAAGTCATGTGCTACAACTCTTGAACCTTCCCTCAGCTCTCTAGCTAACTTCTCGCTCAGGATCTCCAGCATCGACGGTAGTAGGTAGAGCGTAACCACATCAGCTATCCCATAGTTGAAGTCAAACAGATCTCCATGAATAACGTATACCTTCCCAACTAGACCTTTCTCGAGAATTCTGTGAAGACACCTAGCAACTAAATCCCCACGAATCTCTATTCCTATGGCTATTGCGTTGAAGATCTCACTAGCTACAAAGAGTATATTCCCCTCACCACAACCAGGATCAACAACATATTCTCCACTACGCACCTTAGCTAGCTTTAGCATCTCCACAGCAACAATCCTGGGGGTGGGTACGAATGGAGCGATAACTTTCATCCGCTACATCCTGTGAGCGGTAAACTTATATACTTCACATCATAGCAAGGAGAGGTAAGCGGTGAGGATGCGATGAGCGAAGATAGTGTTGTCGTAGGTAAGCACGTGTATGGAAACCTCTATGAATGCGATGAGGCTGTGCTGGATGATGAGGAGTACTTGAGAAAGGTAGTTGTAGAGGCTGCTAAAGTAGCTAATGCAACACTCGTAGACCTCAAGTCATGGAAGTTTAGTGGAGAGAAAGGTGGTGTCAGTGTCTTAGCTTTAGTCGTTGAGAGCCACATAGCGATACACACATGGCCTAGGTACAGATACGCAACGGTCGACGTCTACACCTGCGGTGCTAGGAGCGATCCAGAGAAGGCATTTAACTACATAGTTGAGAAGTTGAGACCAAAGTACTACACGAAGCATTATGTAGATAGATCAAGTACCAGTCTTCATGCTAGTGCTCAGTATACCCTTCTCAATAAGTAACCTAAGTGCTTTTCGCAATACCTTCCTAATAATCCACCTCCTGTTTAAGCTACCAAACTTCTCTATAGCTAACTTCCGTATACTCTTCTTAGCTAGTAGTTCACGAAGTAAGCTCTTCTCTTCATCAGTAAGCTCAATGTCGTACCTAAGCGCTATCCTAGCTATATCTAGTGGATTAAGACCGCAGTACACATCATAGTCACTCACATTATCGAACCTCTGAACTAGCTCGAACTCTATGATTGTCACATAGTCGCCATACTTCAGGTCAGGGTATGTCTTCTTCAACTCCCTAATGAGCTCTTGCTTATTCGAGAATCCATCTTTCTGAGCATCTTCATCAGTTAAGTCCTTAACCTTCTTGTACGTGACTCGCTTAATGATTGCTTTACCAATGACCTTACCAGCACTATGTATGATAACCTCCTGGAACTTAGGCCTCACGATACCGTACCTAATAGTTGTTACCTTCTTACCTGAGAGAATTAGGTCTAGGTACTTACCCTGAATCATTAGGTGACGACCTATGTAAGTCACTTTCTGTCTACTAACTGAGTCCTTCCTTCCGCGTTCACTAGTACCCACTTCACTCACCTACACTACTCTGCTTAGTTAGGTGAATTACCTTGTTGTACAGCAGACAACGAGTATACCCTACCTCACACATCCTTGTACCGTACTTACTACTCCATACCCTAAACTCTTCGGGACTCATCAATACACATCTCCTACCTTCAGCAGTTTCACAGTAGAAAGGACATGGCATAGTAGTCACCTTGTGAGGTGAGAACTACAACTATATGCTCCCTATAACCGTAACTCCTTTACTCGCTAAAAACTTGATTAATTTCTTCAAAACGCTACGGGACTTAGACTTGATAAATACCTCTCCACCAACTTCCTCAATAACGATATTTGGAGGTGCGAACCGATCACGGACATATCTCTCAAATACATCTCTGGTAGTAACCGCAACGTAGTAACCTTGTGGATCCTTCTTAGGACCTACCTTCACGTACATTATGTAGCTACTGATGGGAGAAGTCATTATAATCGTTACCTATTAACCCGTTAGCATAGGTGTCATGTGTGACGAGTTACAAGCAGGTTATCGTTGTGAGAACAGACATAGAGATGAGTAGAGGTAAGCTCGCTGCACAGGTAGCTCATGCAGCTGTGTCATCGCTTGAAGAAGCTAGGAGAATGAGACCTGAGTGGGTTCAGGAGTGGTTTAGAGAGGGACAGAAAAAGGTTGTTCTTCAGGTAAGTAGTCTTGAGGAACTTCTTGAGCTGTATAAGAGAGCTCGAGAACTTGGTTTACCAGCATCTCTGATCGAGGATGCAGGGAGGACAGAACTACCCCCCGGAACCATTACTTGTCTGGGTATTGGTCCTGCACCTGAAGACTTGGTTAACAGAGTTACTGGTCACCTCAAGTTACTGAAGTAATTCTCCTCTGGTACATAGAGCTGCGTAGACTTGTGCTGCTTTTACCATAGATTCTATGACAATGTACTCATCTGGTCTGTGTGCAGCTTCTGTAGGACCAGGACCGTACGTGAGAGTATCTATACCGGCCTCAATGAAGTACCTCATATCGAGACCACCAATACACAGTGTCTCCTTAGGCTCAACACCAATAGCGTACTTAGCTACGTTCTTTAGCGCTGTCAGTAGCCTAGATGACTCACTAACTATACATGGCTTCATCTCCTCAAGTATCTTGACCTTAACATCGCACTTAAGCTCCTTAGCTACCTTCAGCACAAACTCAGTGAACTCATGCTTCACATCATCAATGCTCTCCTCAGGAATTACCCTCCTATCGACAGTGAAGGAACAAGTATCTGGAACAACATTCACCTTGACACCACCCCTAACAACACCACCAAACATAGCAGTAGCTCTCCTACCCTCAGGAGGAATAGTCTCAAACCTCGTAACTCTAGACTCAACCAGTGGTCTATACTCACGGAGGAGTCTATGCACAAGCTCAACCATGCACTCAAAGGCATTCACACCAAGCCAAGGAGTTGAGCCATGAGCTGACTTACCAATGACCGTAACCTCAAACCAAACAAGACCCTTATGACCAATCCATACCTGGTTCAGACCAGAGGGCTCAGCAACAATACAGAACCTACTCCTCACCCTACCAGACTTAACTAAGTAACCAGCACCAGCTCTACCACCAATCTCCTCATCAGGAGTAAACGACAACTCAAAACCAGTATAATCCTCAATACCTGACTCAAGTAATGCCTTAACAGCACCAACTATAGCAGCAATACCACCCTTCATATCCACAGCACCCCTACCATACACCTTACCGTTCATGACCTTAGGCTTGAAGGGATCAGTAACAACCCAACCACCTCCAGGAGGAACAACATCGTAGTGACCATTGAAGTGTATGATCGGATCTCTAGAAGACCTAGCATACACTATGTAGCGTGGATAGTCCCTGTACTCTTCAGGAACGTACTCACGAGGAACCTCAATAACCTCAACACTAAGACCCATATCACGAAGAAGGTCACGAAGGTATGTACAGCAATCTAGATAGTGCTCACCTGGAGGAACAACAGTAGGTATAGCCACTAGATCACACAGCACCCTAACCATGAAGTCCCTCAAACTACAAACCTTCTCAAGTAAGACTTCACATCTGGACATAGGAAAGTTATAGACTACACCTTTTAAAATCAGTCAACAAATAGTGAAAACCATGAGTACACTACCTAAACCACAGGACGTAGGTAAAACAGTTGTAGAAACTCCAAAACAACTCCTCAGAGTCTACTTCCCGAAAATAACCGTATTAATAACAACAATCAGTCGCGAAGGAAGAGTAAACATCATGACCGCTGCATGGCATACCCCTATATCACTATCACCACCCATCTACGGGGTATCGATATCACTAAAGAGATACACCTACGAACTACTGAAGGAAGTACCTGAATTCGTAGTAAACTTCCCAACAATAGACATTCTAGAGAAGGTAAACCTAGCAGGTACCGTAAGTGGTAGAGAAGTAGATAAGCTCAAGGAACTAGGACTAACACCTGTACAAGCAGTAAGGGTGAAACCACCTCTCATAAGGGAGTGCTATGCACATCTAGAGTGTAGAGTAATAGACATGAAGGAATACGGTGATCACGTATGGGTTGTTGGCGAGGTAGTAGCTATTGAGTACGAGGAGAGGTGCTTTACACAGGAACTACTCGTAGACATAGCTAAGGTAAAACCTGTGCTATATCTAGGTAAAGGCAAGTACACTACAACTGAAAACAAGGTCTACACTCCATAGCAATACCTACATAGTGTCAGTAGGTATTAGTTACTAGGTCTGCAAACTATATATAGATTTGTAGTAGTAATGCTTTTAAAATCGAAGCATACATATCAAAACGGATACTAGATCGCTCTGGTGACGTACTTATGGCAGATGTAAAACTTGATCATGTAACCAAGATATTTGGTGGTAGAGTCGTAGCTGTAGACAACATAACACTTCACATAAGGGATGGTGAGTTCTTCGTCCTCTTAGGGCCTTCAGGATGTGGAAAGACAACAACATTAAGGATAATCGCCGGTCTAGAGAAGCCAACAGCAGGTAGAGTCTACATAGGTGGAGTAGATGTAACAGACCTACCACCAAAGGATAGAGATGTAGCAATGGTCTTTCAGAGCTATGCACTGTACCCACACATGACAGTTTACGACAACATAGCATTCCCGCTCAAGATCAGGAAGATGCCAAAGCACGAGATAGATAGGAGGGTTAGAGAAGTCGCCAGAATGCTCTACATAGAGGATCTACTAGATAGAAAACCAGCACAACTATCCGGTGGTCAGCAGCAGAGAGTAGCACTAGCAAGAGCACTGGTAAGACAACCCAAGGTATTCCTCTTCGATGAGCCACTGAGCAACCTAGACGCCAAGCTAAGGATAGAGGCAAGAGCATTCCTCAAGAGACTTCAGAAAGAATTGAAGATCACGACAGTATACGTAACACACGATCAAGCAGAAGCAATGACCATGGCGGATAGGATAGCTGTCATGAACGCCGGTAAGGTAATTCAGGTAGGTACACCAGACGACATCTACTGGAAACCAACACACGTCTTCGTAGCAGGATTCATAGGAGCACCATCAATGAACTTAGTCGACGTAAGCTACGTAGAGAAGGAGGACAAGGTATACCTACAGGGACCTGGCTTCGAACTAGACATAACACCACTAGCATCAGTTGTGAGACCAAGACTAAAGCACACGGAGCTAATCATGGGTGTTAGACCAGAACACCTAGAAATTGTCGATAGACCAGTAGATCCACACTGTGTACCTGGTGAAGTCTACGTAATAGAGCCACTAGGAGCAGAGACCATAGTGAACGTAAGAGTGGGGGACTCCATATTTAAGGTGAGAGTGCTAGGAGCAGTAAAGTACAACGTAGGAGACAAGGTGTACCTACACTTCGACCTAAACAGGGTCTACATCTTTGACAGAAAGACAGGTGAGGCAATAATTATCTAAAAATCAATCCCCAACATTTCCTAGTTCCTACCCAACAACAAACATTACAACACTAGGGTAAAGTACAAAAGTCCCCAAACTAAATCACTAGCACTACAGTATGTGTAGCCTCAAGATCACGTACGAAAATCTACCATCAATGATGGAGTTGCTCAGAAACCTCAACGTAAGACCAATTAGGACAATAGGCTCAGTAACCATACTAACAACCGTAGGTACACCAGAGCGTAGACTGTACGTGATAGGTAAGGTCAAGTGTCCCTACTGTCGTGAGCACATAGACCTCTACGTCGTAAAACACGATACAGTGAGCGGACCTAGAATCGTGCAATGTGATGGGGAATTCAAGACCCACATGGAGACTAAGCACCCAGAATTCAGTAAGGAGTGGATAGCTTGTAGGGTAGAGTCCTATAGCAGGAGCTCATTCCACAAGGTAACTAGGTACTACTGTCAGAGATGTGGATACAGATCAAGAAGGTACGCAGATACACTGATACACATAATTCAGGAACACGGATTTGGAACATAGTGCTACCCATTTTTAGTACCTCACAGAAGAACTAAACCGTGGGTGATGAAGGCGCAGTCACGAGATCGATGACGTAAATGGGTTTCCCACTGACACTCAAGTTAAACGTGATGAGTGGTCCCGCACCTGAGACATGATGATTGCCGAGTTCCCTGACCTTTTGACTAATGGAAAAGAGAATAAGCTAGGTGAATAAGGGAGCAAGATTTATTTTCTAGTCAAACAACTAATAAACTCGGGGCCGGTACACGAAGCCCGTGGGCAGAGCCTGCGGGTTTCACTAGAACCCGCAGGGGACCACGGAAGTAAGTGTTTCTTCCCGCTGCTACAGAAGCACCATGGTTCTGGCCGTCCGATGTAAGCCCACGGGCGTGAGTTACCGGCCCTACTACTCTCTTTCTCCTCGATGATGATGCCTCGCTTCAGTTGAGTTGTGATGAGGGGAGCGATTACTGATCTCTACCTCACTTGGTGGGGGTAAATATCCTCTGTTTGCGAGTTGCGCTCTCCATCGTGACAATGTATTATTCTGTGCGGTTTAAGGTCGGTTAAACCGTGTGGGATAATACACCATCATCGTGTCTAGTCATTGCTAGTAGTTAGCTCTATTCCCTCAGTTTTTAACTCCGTTCTCGCTATACAAGAGTGAGGTGTTGCGAATTTGTGTAGTTCAGAAGGTGTTAAGGTTAGGTGTGCTGTTGGTTATCTGTACGTAGTTCCGTATGTAGGTGATAGGTACCTCCTTCTTCCTGAGAAGATCCCTGAAGAAGTACATCGTGATTTCAGGAAGTACATGGAACTCATTCATCGATATGAGTTTAGTGAGCGAGCGAAGTCCCTCGACGCTCTTCTAGATGGTCTTGAGGGTAAACTTGTGAGGATAACCGTTGAGGTACTTGAGTAGCATTAGATCTACTGCGTCTTCAGTGCTATGCTGTGAACTACTACGTATCTCCCCATTGCTGTATCCGCTATGTGTACATGCTTCACTACCTGCTCCACCTCTATCCTCGATGTCTGCTTCACGATCTTCTCAAGTAACTTCACTAGCTCTACTGTTGGTTTAGCTCTTATCCTCGCGTATGTGCTGTGTGGTGAGAACTCTCCTAGGTACCTATCTTCAGGTTGAATTCCGTACCTCCTCAATACCTCTATCGCTATCGTTCTGATCCTACTTAGCTTCTCGATACCCTCCACTACTGGTGCTGCTAATGCTCTTGGTTTAGCTGGTGATGGATATAGTCTACTGCCTCTGAAAACTATTCTGAACGGCGGTACCGTACCTATTTTCTCACTGAGTTCTCTCAGTACTTCACTACTCAATTTGCGGTCACCTATGTAGAGTATGGTTACGTGGTGCTTCTCTACTGGTTCTGGTTCCAGTGGTGGTTCTACGTACTTTAGGTATGGTCCTAGGTTGACCTTGATAGCTACTATGTACGGCAATTCACCACCTTACGTTAGTAGTAGTCTCCTAGTAGCCAGATGTTTCCTATGTGTACGTCCTTGAGTCCTTCTTCCTTGGCTGCTCTTACGCATTCGTAGGCATGTCTTGTGCTTGTTGGTGGTAGGTCGTTCATTAAGTAATCTGGGTGGAATGCTAGTAGGCTTAGTGGTATGTCTGGGTCTATGTCTGCTAGGAATCTAGCTATTTGCCTTACCTCCTCTACATCTACGTAACCTGGTACCAGTAGTACGCTAGCTACTATGAGTGGTGGTTCCTTTCTCTCGTGTAGGTACTTGTCTGCTACGTACTTTATGTTCTCGAAGAGTGGTCTATTGTCGCAGCCTGTCAGTGCCTTATATATGCTTGGTGTCCAGGCTTTAATGTCGAACTTTATGCATCCACCGCTTTCAAGTGAGAGTTCAACTGCTTTCTTTAGGAATTCACGATTCATTAAGCCATTTGTCTCCCAACAAATTCTCAAGATTCTACCTTTTGCTCTAGCTCTCTCTAGTGCTATCTCACTTGTCTTGATTGCATGTGGCATCTGTGGTGATGGGTCTCCACCGAAGTAGCATATACAGGATACTCTAGCATGTACCTTAGATGCTAGTTCCTCAGCTGTGTACGTTGGACTTAGCTTTGCTGTAAGGTTCCTATAGTGCCAGTTCTGGCAGAAGAGGCAATCTAGGTTACAGGCTCCATAGAAGACTGCTAGGTTGTAGTATCCGTACTCAGGTCCTCCACTTGAGTACGAGTACTTTGGATATCCTCTACCTGTACATCCTGGACATACCCAATCAGCTACGCAATTCGTCGGTAGTGGATCGTAGTACCACTCGAGTATGGCCTTATCTGGTGTTCCTGCTAAGCGAACTAATTTACCACCCTCGTTCTTGACTAAACCACAGAAACCAAATCTACCTTCACCAATAATGCACTCGTTAGCACACATCGTGCACCTGAGACCACCTGAATCTCTTGGTGGTTCAGGTGGTAGTCCGTACTGTCCCCTACTTTCCTCATGCCCTTTCATCGCTATCTTCAGAGCTTCATCAGGATTACTTCTCAAGCAATCACTACACACACCGATTACACGAGATATAGTCACGGACTCCTTACCGCAGAGTACACACCTTTTCTTCCTAAAGACCAGTCCTGACAATACTCTCCACATACTACCTCAAGTTGTTGAGGTATCTAACGTGGTATTAAGGGTAGCTACCTAGTGATCAGTTAGCTGCCACCTCTTCACCAATCCGCTGTGGTCGGGTTCATCACTTTCCCTTGTGAGTAATTGTGAAGAGAGGTACTCAGCCCATGCGAGTCCTCTTCACTCAATCCGTCGGTTGATCCTTCATCACCTAACTAACCCACGTATTAAACCCTAATAAATTTGTTAGGTCTGTGCCCCCGCCTCTACCGCCCACACTATCATCGTGAGGAGGTACGCTCCTCACTCTGGTGTGTAGGCCGGGGGTGCGGGGGCATGCTCCCTACTCCTCATGTACTTGATAAGGGTTCCTTCATGGATTCTGTCTAGTTGAATTGAGATAAACCTCCTCTAGCGTGTTCTCGTGGGTGATTGTTGTGGGTGTGAGACCTCTGAGAGCTTTCATTTCGGTTGATATGGAGGGTATGCCGTACGTTGTGCTTCCTGAGGAGTTGAGTCACAAGAGGACTCCTGCTCTCTACGGTGAGGCAAGGAAGGTCATGACTAGGGTAACTAAGGTAGTTGCTGAGACACTTCACGAGATGGGGTTTAGTGAGGTAGTGGTTGCTGATAGCCATGGCTACATGGTGAATCTCATCGCTGATGAGCTGCCTGAGTATGTAACCATTGTGAGGGGATTCCCTAGGCCAATCAGCATGATGTGTGGTGTACAGGGCTGTAATGTAGCTCTATTCCTCGGTTACCACGCTAGAGCTGGTGTGGCGAGGGCTACCTTCGATCACACGTACAGTGGTGCCCACATATACTCCGTACGTATTAATGGTGTTGAGGTCAGTGAGTACTTACTCAACACGTACGTAGCTGGTTACTATGGTGTACCTGTCATACTGGTTGCTGGTGATGAGAGGTTGGTAAACGATGAGGTTAGGAGGTACACACCTTGGAGTGAGAGGATTGTGCTGAAGAGAGGACTAACTAGGTGGTCTGCTCAATCACCTGCAATGTCTAGGATTGAGCAGATGCTTAGAGAGGGTGTTAAGAGAGCTGTTGAGAGGTGGAGAAGGAGATTGATGAGAGTTCTTAGACCACCAGCACCTGTAAATCTAGAGGTTGTGTTCACGAGTACTCTCTACGCTGATATAGCTGAGTTACTACCAGGAGTACAGAGAATTAACGGTAGGACAGTTACCTATAGAGCACCTAACATACTGGATGCGTATAGGGTACTCGAGTTGATGGTATTGGCTTGTGCAGCTACTAGAGCAATGAGTGGAGATCTGTGAAGTCACTTTCTCTACTTCTCACTAATTACCTCATGGTAGTTCTCAGGTACTTCATCAGGTCTCAGTAAGTACTTGAGATTACGTGCTCTCAGCTTGGGAATTGCGTTAATTAGCTTTACCTCGTACTTAAGCTTGAACCTCTTCACACCACCTTCATCCACAATGGTGACGTCATCTAGTGAGCACGAACCTCTGACGTAGGACACCTTAGTCAGCAACTCACATAACTCCCTCCAATGATCTTCACATAGGGGTACATCTACACCACTTAACTTAATCACTAAGCTACCTAACTTACTACAGAGCGCACAAGTTCTCTGAACACTCATACACGGTAATTAGGGGTAATCACTTTCGACTAATAAGATTTATCAGCGACGTGCAAAATCGTCACTCATCAGCTACGCGGGGCGAATTCATCACTTTGAGCAAGATATCATACGTGTGTAGCTCCCAGCACCTACCCTCATCGAGCCCCTAAGGGTACTCAGGTAGGTGTGCCCCTTGATGACTATTCACGAGTACTAAATTAAGGTTACTGACTATGTCGTGTCTGAGCTACTAACGATCTCCTCTATCTCCTTAACAAATTCAAGTGCTTCACTAGGGTTTGATGCTGAGGTCACTACGTAGATATCTTGCTTAGCTGAGCCGTGTGCTATAACTAGCTTTATGTTACCTCTATCATCAACACGAGTAATCCTAACCCGTACACCACCTCTACCCTTACTACCCTTAGCCTCAATCCTACCAGGGACTATCCTCTTGACAAAGGGTAACTCAGCTATCTTGAGTAGTAGTTCAAGAGCCTTCGAACCACCTATAATGGTCGTATGGGAACCACTTATCTTATCAACTGGATTGACATCACTAACAGCTATGTACCTAGCGCTAGGCCACTCCCTAGATCTCACATACTCTACACACCTATCTAAATCCCCTTCACTCAACTCAATAACTGGGAAGTGGGCGAGTAGCGTGAACTCACGAACGAAATCCCTGTAGTGTGAGTAGAGGTATACCTTACTAGGTCTCTTCCTATGAACGTACTCAAATACCCAATGTACTAAGTTCCTGAGAGAAACTCTGTAACCGTGTTCAGACCTATCGTATAGGTCTAGGTACGTTCTCTCACGTCTATGATGTAGTACTGAACCACTGCGGTCAAATAGCATGATGTCAATGTACTTCTGACTTATGTAGATCAGGACTAGGCTAGTAGCTGATCTACCACAGTAAGGACAAAAATCACCAATATCTTCAAGCTCAGAGAAGCAGTATGGACACTTCCACACGTAATATTGTGGACAACTATGTATTAAAAGGGAGTCGTACTTCAGTAAATGATCTACAACCCTAAAAAGCAATGGGTTAGTAAGGTTAATTACTCAGGAGCTACCTACGTTGACTATGAGAAGGAGAAGGACTTTAGTAATAGGTCTCGCACTAGCTCTAGTAGCGACGTTGCTAGTAGTTACGATGTACACTACATTAATGGGTGAACGACCTATCGAAACTATTCAAACTAAGGTGATTGAGATACTTCGAGAACCTGAGAAGTACTATAATAGAGTTGTTCTCATAGAGGGTAAGTTCATGGGTTGGTACGTACCTAAGAACTTAACTGGACCACCCATATTGACACCACCAGTCACTAGGAGTGATTGGGTAATTGCTGATGATACTGGTTGGATCTACGTATCAGCTACGTCACCAGCTAGGTGTAGCCTCAAACCCTTCTCTAGAGAAGATGTTGGTGCTAAGATCATTGTGAAAGCAGTAGTTAAGCTACGAGAGATAGAGACTAAGGAAGGTACTGTCAAGGTACCTTACCTCTATGCACTTGAGTGCATAGTACTCAAGACGTAAAGTCAATAATTCCGAGGGTAGTTACTGAAGTTAGGTGATGATGGACGTCCTTGCTGATAGGTGCTGAATCTCAGCGGGGCTGATCTAGGTAAGTACATGTAATGGCGACCACCGTAGTCTCGGTCACGTAGTGGTTAAGTAGAAAGTTTCTTCACGGATCCCTCTACTCACCTAGTGTGCGGGATGAGCGAAGGCGGGCTTACGTGACTGATGATCGATTACAGCTGGGCGCGACCGCCTGCAAAGCTTATTTCCTGCAGAACGTGAGAGAAAAAGGTAGTCGAAGAACTCATCTCTTACCTACCTCAGGCAGCTTACCTCTAGCAATTCCTTTCCTTCAGTACCCTCTTCATTGTTTCCAGTATTATCCTATGTACCTCGTAGGGTCTCTCAAGTGCTTCCAGTCTTACTGGTGCTGTGCCTATACCCTTGACAATCACCGTACCTGTTCCATAGATCCTATCCCAGAACCCAACATTTATCCTCACATCCGTGATACTCGCTAGATCAATCATGTCGTAGTCAATACCCACAACACCCTTCCTCTTAATCAACCTCCTATTGGTCATTATGTACATGGCGTTCTTACACTCAAGAGCTCTAGCAATAGGTGTTAGTAACCCAATTAGTGCTAAGAGACCAAACCATATGCTAAAGAAGATCATTGCAGCTGGTTGCCTAAAGACCTTTGGACCAGCCGTGGATAGTACTATAGCTAGTGTGAATACAGCAAATCCAATTGTGAATATTGTGAGGGGTAGTGCTTGCACTAGGTACACCTTTGGTACAGGTCTCGAGAACCACGCTATCCTCTCTTCAGGCATGAGAATTCTGTAGACGTCTTCAGGTACCTCCATTCAAGGCACCATCTAGAGAGCTGTGAGGTAAGCTAAAAATGTAACTCACGGCACTACCTCAGTCTTAGGTATTCGGTGATGTATGCTAGGGTATTTGCTCTTGTCAGTAGTCCTAGGTTGGGTAATACGTATTGACTCTGTACGCTCTTTATCGATGAGTTGAGATTGATAGGGGTGGTAAGTGCCCTATCGAGGATGATTTTGATTACTGAGGAAAGATGTTGAGGAGTGTGATCTCTTCATCCTCGCTTCACCAGTATACGTTGTCAATGTTAGTGCTCAGTTGAAGACTTTTCTTGATAAGACTTGTTCCTGACCCCCATAAACCTCCATTCCTCGGTAAGTACGCTACCGTGGATGCTACTACAGCTCACCATGGTCTAGTAGCTGTACTCAGGACTTTGAGGACTTATGTCGTTGCTTGGGGTATGGTTTGTCTTGGTGAGATAGGTGCTGTGTCTTGGAGTAGAGGAATGGTTAATGAGGAAAGGGTAGTGAGGAGGATTAGGTTGTTAGCTGAGAAGGTAGTTAAGGTTCTTGAGGTGAGGTAGTACCTGAACCATCATTACTTGACTTAATAGCATTTGAGAGTTTCAGGTACAGAGCTAAATCAGCACAGAGTTGATGTTACCTATAAGTGCATTGTTCTACGGGTAATAGCGTAGCTGCGAACTTAGCTACTACGTGACCAGAGAGGACATCGTACTTACGGTAGTTATCTACCCAAGTTAATTCAATGACCTTACGCACTCTCTCCTTGTACCTCACAACTAGGTTGCATTCGCCTCTAGCAACTACATTACCGTACCTATCCTCGAACTTCACGACTATGTACCCAGTGAACTTACACCTAATGAAGTTGTGTACCGTAACCTCTACGAATTTCCACCTATCACCAAAGGTTCTAGGTATGTGGACATACACCTCAATCACGGGGCTCTCCGGATATGGTCTACCTATGAATCTATAGAGCTTGTCCTCCACTACAGGATACATCAAACCAGTAACCTCCACAGTCATTGGGTGTAGTGCGAAGAGAGCTTGCTTCAGTACGTACCCGAGAACTAGTGTGCTACATAGCAATGCTATAGCTGATATCACGATGTAGAGTATAGTCTTGCTACTCATGAGGAATCTCCACATAGGGTCTACGGATGTGCTTCCCCACCTATCTAGTTAAGAGTCTTGAATTAACTAGGTTATCTCCTTGACCTCTGAGAGTAGTTCATCAATCTCTATCTCAGCAAATCCTATGAAGGAATCCGACGCACCATACGTAATGAGTAACCTATCTCCATACCTTTGTGCTCCGCATGGGAATACTACGTATGGTCTATCCCCATACTTCTCATAAGGAGTCCTAGGCTCCATAATGTAGTGTGGAGTGATACCAGATATCGTGAGCTTACCACCTTCATAACGTAGAAGAAGGGCAAATACTCTATATACCTGATCTACGTTTACGGCGTGAGCTAGTATCAGGTACTCATCGTCACTAATCTTTATAGGTGCTGTATCCCATCCCAGTGCTTCCTCGAAGGTAGCTGGAATCATTAGGACGTAGTTATTACGGATCATTACTTCACTGACGTCGCTTCTCTTCAAGTTCTCAAGTAAGTCATCTCTGTGCACTTCACCAACCCATAGACACTGTGGAAAGTTGAGGAAGTGTGGTACGTGGAGTATGAAGATCTCTTCGCTACCTGTATCGAGTACTACCGTATCCCTGACCCCAGTGAGGTGATGTCTAAGTGATTTAGGTAGCGTAAGGTATGATACCTTCCTCCAGCAGTAACCGTCCTTAGATAGAGCAACTACAGGTACTGTACCCTCAACTACATCACTAACGTACAACCTAGCTGCAGACCTACCTACGTACGTTATTGCTAGGTACTCACCAAGGTTTTGAATTCTAGGATCTTCACACCCCCACAGATCAATCTCGAGATCAGGTGCGAGAACCAGCTGAGCACTGTACTTCTTACCAATCAAGTCACCACAGTAAACGTCATCTAGCTTCAGCTCTAGATGTGCAATAGCACTAACATACCTGAAGTACCCGAGGACAACTCGAGTATATAGATGGAGGGTTTTGTTCCTAGCAAGGAACGTCGTATTGAAGGCAGCTACAGGAACCTTCTTCGGGTAGTTCTCTAACGTTATGTTTTCAGGAGATAGTACACTAAGTCTCTTACCAAGATCCCTCACCGTAGGTTTTCTCAACTCATTAACCTTATCTACCTGTGGAAGTATGTGAAGCATGAAGTCCTACTCTCCACGACCCTTGAGCACTGTACCCAATATTTATCACTACTCCTAACAGTAGCTATGTAGTAGCTGAGTAATACACAGTCACCAATATGCTGTTTCCACACATAGAGTACGGATTTACTACACAGCAAATACCTTATATACCCCCATCCGTGACTATAAACCACCCTACCTGCTCTGAGCCCCTTCCTGAAGGACCTAACTGATTGCAGTAAGGGTATAATACTGGTTAAAATTTACTGAAGCGCAGAGTAAGGCGACCTCTATGGTCTTATCCTCGAGAGCTTACTCCTCTACCCTTAGGAGAGAGTTCAAGACAGTAGACATAGTCAAGAGAATTAACTTCGTATACCCTGATCAAGTAGTTGTTGAAGGTTATAGACGAAGGCCAACTGCCATATTCAATCCAGGTCTAGTTCTTGAAGGTAGTGTGCTACGTGTATATCCTCGACTTCAGTTCGAGTACTACAACTACGTAGCTTGTATTGGGTACTTTGAAGTTGATGTGAGTGAAGTCAAGTCGCTTAGTTCTGTGAGGTGTAGAATCGTTGTCTATCCAACTCTAAGTGTTGAGTACCTTGGTTGTGAAGATCCTAGGGTTCAGAAGATAGGTAGTGAGTACGTGATGCTGTATACAGGTGTTGGTGCTACGCCCAATCCTGAACGCTTCCCCTATCCAAGGAACTTCATATGGTATAAAGCGCACCTCTGCATTGCTGTGAGTAGGGATGGCGTTAACTGGAGTAAGTTAGGGTATGTCAAGATGGAGGGTGAGGTTCCTGTTCATGATAAGGATGCCTTCATAGTTAGGTGTGGAGATAGCTACGTACTATTCCATAGACCAACCATTGGTAATCAAAATGAGTGCTGGAGAGGAGTGCTAGATCTAGGTACGCTAAATACTACAAACAACACGATAGTCATACCCTGTATGGAGTTTGAAGAACGTGTAGGTTGGTCAACACCACCGATAGAGGTTGATGGTAGTTACCTAGTCTTTGTACATGCTAAGTGTGTGGATTTGAGGTATAGAGTCTTCGCATGTCTACTAGATAGGAAGACACTTGAGGTAGTAGCCATGACACCGTACTACATAATGGAGCCTAAGGAGTTACAGGAAATGCTTGGTGATACAGCACATGTGGTCTATCCCTGTGGTGCGGTTAAGGTAGATGATAAGGTGATTATTGCGTATGGTGCTGCGGATTGGTGTATGGGGTTTGGTGAAGTTGATCTTAGTGAGTTAATGCATCACCTAGATAGGGGTCGTGTGATGTAGTTTGTAGGTAATTACGTGAAGGATAGGTACTTGATAGCTCTCCTGTACCTAGGACCCAGTACCTTCCTCAATTCAATCACATCTACACGACCTCTCTCCTGCCTTAGCTCAAGTATCTTCCTAGCTGTTCTAGGTCCTATACCTGGAACCCTCACTAACTCCCTAAAGCTAGCAGTGCTGATGTCTACTGGAAACATATCACTACGCAACCTAGCATATACGAGCTTTAGATCTACATGAGGTAGCATACCATCTCTACATAGCTCAAGTAGTTCCTCTAAGCTAAAACCGTAGTCCCTCATCAGGAAGAGTGCTTGGTAGAGTGCTTTCTGCCTAGACTTAGGACATGGCCTTCTCCTTTCAAGAGGAGTCTTATGCACTGGTTCGAAAGCACTGAAGTGAATTAGGTATATTCCTCTGTGGAGGAGGTACTTCATGAGCTTCAAGTACTGTGTATCTCTATCCTCGAGCGCACCTACTACAACCTGTGTATCCACCTTACAGCTCCTACCCCTACACTCTTCAATACACCACAGTAGTCGCTTCAAGACGTCATTCACGAAATCACCCTTATCAGGACATAGCTCTGAAAACATACTTGGTGTTGGTGCTTCTAGGTTGATCCCAATTCTATCAGCTACCTCAGCAGCTCTACGTATCACATCACGATCAGTACCTGGCATTAACCTAAGGTGTATGTACCCTCTAAAACCTAGCTTCCTCAACTTCTCAGCAACCTCGACCTCCATCTCAGATACTCTATCAGGATCAGAAAACATACATGAGGATAGGAAGAGACCACGTACCTCCCCACGAGACCAGAGTCTATACACAACCTCAACCAACTCATCAACCCTCCACTGCTCACGAGGAACTCTCCTACCAGACCTAAACTCACAGTAAAGACAAGAACAGCAACAACAACTAGATAACAAGGTCTTAACTAACCTACCACCTACAGACCTGTAGATAGGTACCCTACAGATATCCCACCTAGCACCAACAACTAGGACCTGCCACTTACTCTTAGATACCAAGAGGAAGAACCCTCAAGAATTAACCTACGTGAAGTGAAGAGAAAAAGGTAACTCACAGGTGAACTCCATAAGCTACCTCAGGTGTAGAAGCTTTAGGAGTAGTGTAGTATGATCATCAAAGTCAACACCCTCTAAATCCTCAATTAACAACCTAACTAGCTGTAGAGTAGAGCGTAGAACACCATTACCTACTGAGTGAAACAACCTCGTAAAGTGCTTGAGGAAGCTCATCTTCAAGTGCATGTTAGCTAGTTTAGAGTACAGGTACTTCCTCATAACCTTAGGATCAAATACCTCTGTAGAGTTAAGGTAGTTAGCAACCCATCTACAGTACGTAAGTCCAAGAACCACACCACCACCTGTAAGTGGTTTAGTAAATCCAAGAGCATCACCAACAACAATACAGCAACCACGAGACTTCACTAATGAGAGTGGAGGTCCAAGGGTGATGACACCACCAAACACCTCACTACACCACCTCTTAATCCTCAAGTCAAGTACCTTCTCAACATACCTACACAACGTACAAAGCTTATCAGTCGATACCCTGCAATCACCAAGACCAACCCTAACACACCTATCGGAAATCGGTACAATCCAAGCAAAGAACTTCTTTGAAAGTACCCTATCGAAGATCACAGTGAAGGTACTTGAATCAACTGAGTGCTCCAACAGCACATCTACCTGAATACCCCATAGCTTCGTCAATGTATTATCGTAGAGACCAAGTTGCTTAGCTAATGTAGCGTAACCACCCTCAGCAACAACAACCACATCATAATACACCCCCCTAGCTCTGTCCTGTGTATAGACAACACCATGAGGATCCACAGCAACGACCCTACTACGAAGCTTAACTACGTGACCCCTATTGAGAACTTCCTGAAGTAAGTACCTCTCCAGCCCTGGTCTATCAACGACACAGGCTACGTAGTGCCTAAAATCAAGTCTATACCTAGGGTACGCACCAGGCCCAATAACCTCAATGTACCTGAACCTATTGAGCACCAGCTCCTTACGGTAGAGACCTAGCTCCTGAAGACCTCTAATACTCACAAGTGATGTACAGTGCCTCGGTAATCCCACAACACTATGCTCCTCATGTACAACAACCTCATGACCCCTGACCTGCGAAGCTAGGTATAGACCACAAGGACCTGCACCAATAACACAAACCCTCATCTCAACTACCTACACCTACTCCTCAAATCCCTAATAACATTCATGAATTTCCTAACCCTCTCAACATCTACCGGATTCGTAGTAACCCCATCCACCTTGAAGTACGTACCAACAATAAAACCATCCACATACCTAAAGAACCTAGCAACATTATCAATCCTCATACCTGAACCAACGATGACAGGTACCGAGACAACACTACGCACCCTAACCACATCATCTAGACTAGGCTCACAACCCGTCCTCAAACCAGTGACTATGACCGCATCAGCACAACCCCTAGACACAGCTACCAGAGCAGACTCCTCAATCGACTCCGGATACAGTGGCTTACCGTGCTTACAGTGTACATCAGCAAACACCCTCACACTACAGTTACGTAGGTAACTCCTCAAGAACTCAATCTCGTAAGCAACAGGCTCTAGAATACCTTGATCCGTAGCAAGAACATCAGTATACGCATTAACCCTAATGAACTTAGCACCACAGGCATACGCTATAGCAAGTGCTTCAGGACCTGAATTCCTAAGCAAATTCACACCAACTGGAACAGCAACCTCCTTAACAACTTCACGAACAACAACAGCCATAGAAGCAATGGTCAGTGGACTGCTACACCTCTTCGCAAATGGGTAATCACCATAGTTCTCAACAATTAAACCATCAACACCACCCTCAACCAACTTCCTAGCTTCAGATACAGCAAACTCAACAATACCTTCCACAGATTCCCCACGATAACGAGATGAACCCGGTAGAGGAGGTAAGTGAATAACACCAATCACAGGTTTCTCAACATGAAATAACTCGAGAAACCAATCAGAAACCATACAACACCCTACACTCAACACTCAACAAAGTACCCTATTAAGTAAGCGCTAAGTACAGACCTAGCTAACTACCGTGAAGAGACACTCAGCAGCACCAGTAGCTTGACACTGCTCCTCCCTACAGCTAATATCCCTCTGAATAAGTGACTTAACAAAACCAGCGATAACACCTCTAGTGAAGTGGCACCTCGGTGCCGTAGCCTTCGCCTCCCTAGCCTCAAAGTTGTCTCTAATACCTAACTTAACTATCCGAAATCTCTTCTCAACAATCCTCATCAAGCCCAAACCCATAACCCTCCAGTACTTCGCAAGTACCTCAATGGCTTCACCTACGGTAATAGCACGAATCCTCAGATGAAGGTAATCACTAAGCACACTCTCAGAAAAAGCAACACCATACGCATAACCGATGTGATACATAACAGCGTCAGCAGCAGTACCCCAACGCTTCTCAAGCTCCCTCTTCATACCCTCAAACGACTTGAGATCTAGAACTATGACAGACCTACTACCACTAGCAACAGTCCTAGGGAAGATAAACTCATCGAAAACAATAGGTTCATACCTAAACTCAACGTACCTAACATCCTGAACATCAGTTAGACCCTCAATCTCATCAACAAAATCCCTAGGCTTACACCTACCACCACTGAAATCAACAAACATAACAGCAACGTAACCAGCACCAAGCCTCTGAACAATGAGATTAAGCAACTCACCACCAACCTTAGCAACAAGCGAAACAATAGAGGACACAGCCTCCTGCCTACTTAACAAGATACAGTACTCAGCAACCAACCTACCACCAGATCTCATAACTCCATAGATATCTATAGGTACATGATATAGCTCAGACATAGCACAACACCTAAATTGCTCTAGGTAGTACTAGGTGTTAAATATTTGCTCCTTTGCTAAAGACCTACAGTATGTTTACCTGAATCTACTAGTACGCAACCAAGTTACTTAGTGAAATTACTTAGAACCTTACCTAGGTAAGATGTCTTCTCAACTTCCTCAGCACATCAACAGCATCTCTAGGCCTCACATCACCACCTCTAGGACCCAGCTTAAACACCTCAAGAGTAACGTACTGAAGCCTATGAACTCTCCTCAAAACCCTACACACAGAAGCTAAATCCATCACACCACTACCTATCAGTAAGTGATCTCTATACCTACCATTGACAACAGTGAAGTCATGTAGGTGAGCCACGAGCAATCTATCACCAAGAGCTTGAGCAAAGTTCTCAATAACAGCAACGTGATTCTCAATAGGAACCTTACCCAAGTAAGCACCAACAGCATGACCAACATCGAGACAGAAGTAAACACCCTTCACCCTCGCAACGAGATCAACCAGCTGCTGAATATCGGAGAAAGGTCTATGATCATTATTCTCAACAACAAGATCAAGACCATGTTGCTCACAGAGACACCGAAGCTCACGAACAGACTCAATACCTGCCCTCAAAACCTCATCCCAAACCTCCTTAAACTCAACAGCTTCACTACAAGAGACATGAACATTAACGTAGAGAGCACGCAACACACCAGCTAACTCAATAACCCTCCTCATAACCTTGAGACTAGCCTCCCTAATCTCAGGAACAGGACTAGCAAGAGCAATATCCCTCCAAGGAGCATGAATACCAACCTCAATACCGAAATCACGAACAGCCCTCTTAACCTCATCAACATCCATCCTATAAGGCCAAGGATAGTCAATAGATAGCTCAACGTAGTCAAAACCAACCTCATAACAATCCTTCATCACATAGTACAGAGGCCTATTCCCATACCACAGATTAAAACCAACCCTCACCATACCCAACAACTAAACAACACAGAACATACCTCAGCAACACAGTAAACGTAACCCCCTTATAAGGAAAATTGGTAAATTGAAAGTTGAGGAAATATGATAGACATAGCATACGAAGTAGGACTCGCACTAGATAAAATAATCAAGGGATCCAGAGGAACAATGGTAGCACTCTACCCACGCAAAATACTACTCAACACCAACCTAAAGGAGAGACCACAGGTACTGTACTGGAGAATCTACTACCTACTAGAGAACCTAGCAGAGAAAGGACTACTAGAGAAACAACACGTAAGCGCAAGAACACTCTACATAGTCAGAAGAGGAACACCACTATGGGAACTATTCAAGAAGTACGGAACAAGTGAAGCAGTACAGAAATTCATATCACTAGTCGTGAACAGCGAATACGATAGGATAAAGCTCACAATACCAACTACGAGGTAGGTGATAGTAAGTAACTCAAATTACCTAGCAGAGAACTGTAGCAATTAGTGATGTAGGGTTCACTAACTGAGTAAAGTGATGAACCTAGTCCATACTGATCACGAACGAGGTTCAAACTCAAACACACAACAATCACCACCACACACAACACACTCAACCTCACGACACGTAGTAGGTACCTTCAGAACATACTCAACCAAACCACAGACAACACCACGCATGAAATCACAGTAAGGCTCATCCCTAGAACCAAGAAAGTGATAGCACTCAAAACAGTCAAAGACCCTCAACCTACCACAACCCCTACCAACATCAAAGAACTCAACCTCAACCCTACCAAGACCAAGAGCCTGAATAATCTTCAGAAAATCCCCACACCACTGACCTGATGTACGAAGTACATCAGACCAAAGTCTAGAAGCAAGAAACCTACCAAACTCGCGTCCTAGCTCATAGACAGTACTCTTACCACACCTCTCCCTCACACAATTAACAACCCTCAACAAGACCTCACTAGGAACAACAACACAACGAAAATCACAACAGGTAACAAATTGAGAAATAGAGTCGAAACTAAGACTAGGAAGAGAGACACCACGAACAACACCAACAACACTAGGGTTAGTCAGTAGATCAGAAACAGCAACATCCTCACAAGAAGACACTAAAAATACATGAACAGAGTACTCGCCATCTCTAGGAACAACATCAAGACCAACAACATCACCAAACCTAGAGAAGAAATCAACAACATCACCAAGACAAGAGAGATCACGAACAAGAACAACAAAGTGATGAACAAAACCAGAAGAAACCCTATGAACAAGGTTCAAAACCCTAAACAAACCACCAACCAAAACCACGGAAAGACCACCAGAAGACAGATACATGAAGTAACTAAATGTGAATTACCTTAAGAGGAACTAAGTAAAGAACTACAGCAGAAGCTCACTAAGACACTAAGGTGCTGTATAAACCTCAATATTGAGTAGCTTCGCCAACTCTTAACACCGGTAACCCTCTCATATAACTCACTAATCCTCTTAAGCTCAAGAGCATCACCACGATCAACACTAGACTTAACCTCAATCAGTATATGCTCACCATCCTTAACAACTAAATCAACATCGATAACAACAGGATAACCATAGACAAAACCCTCCTCATCAACATAACACCAC